>Ga0307436_1000218_pt1 | contig 25431 bp, 24 predicted proteins | sample SalMarWE160440MG_FD_202513 | JGI IMG/M metagenome (GOLD analysis project Ga0307436, IMG submission 202513) | Salt marsh sediment microbial communities from the Plum Island Ecosystem LTER, Massachusetts, United States - WE1604-40 | ecosystem: Environmental > Aquatic > Marine > Intertidal zone >...
TGGCGGCCGACACACCCCATATCGCGCGCCGTATCGGCGACTGGCTGAAGGCCGAGGCACGCCGCGACCTCAGTTCGGCCTCGCGCACCTATGCCGAGGCCATGGGCACGCGCTACCGACGGCTTTCGGTGCGCGACCAGGCCAGCCGCTGGGGCTCGTGCTCGTCTGCCGGCCATCTGAGTTATTCCTGGCGCCTGATCCTGGCCCCCGCTTTCGTGCTCGACTATGTAGCCGCCCACGAAGTCGCCCATCTCATCGAGATGAACCATTCGCCCCGCTTCTGGTCGCTGGTCAGCACCCACGCCCCGCGCGCCGACGAAGCCCGCCACTGGCTGAAGACGCACGGACCCGGGTTGCACAGTTATGGCGCGTGACAATCGATGCTTCAGTGACTCTCGGAAAGCATCTTCTGGCGCTCCTTCAGGCGCCGGCGGCGGTCGGTCTCGGTGACGTTGTTGTCGCTGGGAGCCGGCTGCTGGTCGATGCTCGGGGGCTCGACCGAGGCCTGCTGGCCGGTGCCGAACATATTCTGCAGCATGCCGAATATGCCGTTGTTCTGGTCCTGCTGATAAGCATAGGGCGTCTGCTGCCAGTTGCCGGGGAGCGGTTTGGGCGGCAGGTTCTTGTGAGCGGCGGCCATGATGTCGTGCCAGATTTCCGCCGGCAGGCTTCCCCCCGTCACCCGGTTCATGGGGGAGTTGTCGTCATTGCCGACCCAGACGCCGGCCACGTAATAGCTGGAATAGCCGATGAACCATGCGTCGCGGTAATCCTGGGTGGTGCCCGTCTTGCCGGCGACGTCCTGCGGCGGCAGCTGGGCGCGGCGGCCGGTGCCCTCCTGGACCACGGTGCGCAGCATGTCGTTCATGGCGCCGACGTCGTAGTCGGTGAGGGTAATGCCGAAGCCGTCGCCATGGCGCTGATAGAGAATGCGGCCGTCGCGGGTCGATACCCTTGCGATGACATAGGGGACCACCGTGCGCCCGTCATTGGCGAAGGGGGCATAAGCGGCCGTCAGCTCCAACAGGCCCACCTCGGAGGTGCCGAGCGCGATGGAAGCGTTGTCCTGCAATTGCGACGTGATGCCCATGCGATGAGCCGTGGCAATGACGTTGGCCGGGCCCACCTTGACGGCGAGCTGGGCCGCCACCGAGTTGAGCGAATGGGCGAGAGCGGTGCGCAGGGTGACGGGTCCCATATATTTGCCCGCGTAGTTTTGCGGCGACCAGTTGCCGAAAGTCACCGGCTGGTCCACCATCATCGAATCGGGCGTCATGCCCTGCTCGATGGCGGTCACGTAGACGAAGGGCTTGAAGGCCGATCCCGGCTGGCGCTTGGAGCGGACCGCACGGTTGTACTGGCTCTTGATGTAGGAACGCCCGCCGACCATGGCCTTGACGGCGCCATTGACGTCGAGCACCACGGCCGCGCCCTGGCCGACGCGGCGCTTCTGGCCCTGGGTATCGAGCACGTTCTGCACCGTCTTCTCGGCCAGCGTCTGCAGCGAGCGGTCGATGGTGGTCTCCACCACGATGGAGGTGTGGAACTTGCCGATGAGGTCGGGTAGCTGCTCGTTGACCCAGTCGACGATATACTGGTTGGCGGGGCGGTGACCGGCGGCGATGCGCACGCCGGTGGGCGAGTTCTCGGCCTGCAGGGCCTGCTTCTCCGTAATGTAGCCCACATCCACCATGGCGTTGAGCACTTCCTTGGCGCGTGCATTGGCGCGGTCGGGATGGTGGATGGGATTGTAGGTGGTCGGCGCCTTGAGAAGGGCGGCGAGGATGGCCGCCTCGTGCAGGGTGACATCGCGCGCCGACTTGCCGAAGAAAGCATGCGCCGCCTTGTCGATGCCGTGGCCGTGACCGCCGAAATAAATGCGGTTCAAGTAAAGCTGCAGGATCTCGTCCTTGGTGAACTTGCGCTCCAGCCACAGCGCCAGCACCGCTTCCTGGAACTTGCGCTTCAAGGTGCGCTCGGGCTTGAGAAACAGGTTCTTGGCGAGCTGCTGGGTGAGGGTCGAGCCGCCCTGCACCGTGTGGCCGGCCTTGATATTCGCGATCACGGCGCGCACGAGACCGATGGGATCGATGCCGAAATGGGAATAGAAGCGCCGGTCCTCGATGGCAATAATGGCCTCGGGCACATAGCTCGGCAGCTCGTCGACGCGCACCTCATCGCCGAAGAAGGAGCCGCGCTCGGCCACGATCTGGCCGTCGGCGGCGAGGATCATGATGCCGGGCTCGCGCTTGGGGATCTGGAACAGACCCTTGCTTTCCAGATTGACATAGGTGAAGGCGGTGGCCGCGACGACCATCAGGACGCAGGTCATACCGAGCGCCGTCGACCAGCCAACGAGCCGCATCAAGAGCGAGCGGCGGCGGCGCTTCCTGGGCGCACGCGCCGACGGCACCCGCCCGGCGTCACGGCGCGCCATGAGCCGCGGCTCGACGCGCTCACTGCGCGCCTTCTTGCGGCGCTTGCGTCCCAGTCCCAGCAATTATCCTGTCCGTCGTTCGTCCGCTCTGATCAGCCTTCCGGCCGCGCGGTTAACACTTGGTTAACAAAGCCATGGCCGACATTCGGCCAGCATAGGCGAGAACGTGTCGCAAACGTGGCGCGCTCTCACACATCGAGGTTGGCGACCGAGAGCGCATTGTCGCGGATGAAGTCGCGGCGCGGCTCCACCACATCGCCCATGAGCTTGGAAAACAGGTCGTTGGCCTCGTCCAGCTCGCGCACCTGCACCTTGAGGAGCGAGCGGGCGTTGACGTCGAGCGTCGTCTCCCAAAGCTGCTCGGGGTTCATTTCGCCAAGCCCCTTGTAGCGCTGCATGGAGATGCCCTTGCGGCCCTGCTGGAATACTGCTTCCAGGAGCGCGATCGGCCCGCGCACCAGAGTTTCTGTATCCTTTCGCCGCAAGCGCGCGGCTTTGCCGTAGACCTCCTGCAAGTGTTTCGCCTTGCGGTCGAGCCTGAGGGCATCGGCCGAGGCGATGAGACGACCGTCGATGGTATGGCTCTCGGTGACACCTCTCACCTCGCGGGTGAAGGCGAGGCCACCGTCGGCGGTGGGAGTGCCCTGCCAGCCGCGCTCGGTCTCCTCCGACAGGAGATCAAGGCGGCGCGCGATATAGGCGGCTGCGCCCTGGGCACGTTCGGGATCGCTCAGGAGCTCAGGGTTGAGGGCGCCGGCGATCGCGGCCTGCTCGATGACGAAGCGCGGATAGCGCGAATGCAGCGCCTCGATGGCGGCACGGATGGAGAGCGCCTCGTCCACGATGGCGCGCAAGTCCGGCCCGGCGCGCTCCTCGCCATTGGCGAGGATGAGCACGGTGTCCTCCAGGCCCTGATCGATCAGGTAGCGCTCAAGCGCGGCATCGTCCTTGAGATACTGCTCGGACGAGCCGCGCTTGACCTTGTAAAGCGGCGGCTGGGCGATATAGAGATGCCCGCGCTCGATGATCTCGGGCATCTGCCGGTAAAAGAAGGTGAGCAGAAGGGTGCGGATGTGGGCGCCGTCCACGTCGGCGTCGGTCATGATGATGATCTTGTGGTAGCGCAGCTTTGCGATGTCGAAATCGTCGCGCCCGATGCCGGTGCCGAGCGCCGTGATCAGCGTGCCGATCTCGGCCGAGGACAGCATCTTGTCGAAGCGGGCGCGCTCCACATTGAGGATCTTGCCGCGCAGAGGGAGCACCGCCTGGTTCTCGCGGTTCCTCGCCTGCTTGGCCGAGCCGCCGGCCGAATCACCCTCGACGATGAACAGCTCCGCCTTGGCCGGATCGCGCTCCTGGCAATCGGCGAGCTTGCCCGGTAGCGAGGCGACATCGAGCGCGCCCTTGCGCCTTGTCAGGTCGCGTGCCTTGCGCGCCGCCTCGCGCGCGGCGGCCGCCTCCACCACCTTGGAGATGATGAGTCTCGCCTCCGTCGGGTGCTCCTCGAACCAGCTGGCAAGGCCCTCGCCGATGATGCTTTCGACCACCGGGCGGACCTCGGAGGAGACCAGCTTGTCCTTGGTCTGGGAGGAGAATTTGGGGTCCGGCACCTTGACCGACAGGACCGCGGTCAGGCCTTCGCGTGCATCGTCGCCGGTGAGCGCCACCTTCTCCCGGCGCGCAATCCCCGATTCGTTGGCGTAGTTGTTGACGACACGGGTGAGCGCCCCGCGGAAACCCGCGAGATGGGTGCCGCCGTCGCGCTGGGGAATGTTGTTGGTGTAGCACAAGACCGTCTCGTGGTAGCTGTCGTTCCACCACAAGGCGCAGTCGACGGTGACGCCGTCACGCTCGGCGTGGATGGCGACCGGATCGGCCATGACGGCGCTGCGGGCGCGGTCGAGATAGCGCACGAAGGCGTTGATGCCACCGTCGTAATAGAGTTCCTGCGACTTCGGCTCGATGCCGCGCTGGTCGGTGAGCACGATGCGCACGCCAGAATTGAGGAAGGCGAGCTCGCGCAGGCGGTGCTCCAGCGTGGCATAGTCGAACTCGACCATGGTGAAGGTTTTGGGGCTCGGCAGGAAGGTGACCTCGGTGCCGGTCTTGTCACCGGCATCGCCCACCACCGCGAGCGGGGCATCGGGCACCCCGTCGCTGAAGGACATAAAGTGCTCCTTGCCGGCGCGCCAGATGCGCAAAATGAGTTTCGAGGAAAGCGCGTTGACCACCGACACGCCCACCCCGTGCAGGCCGCCGGAAACTTTGTAGGCGTTCTGATCGAACTTTCCCCCGGCATGCAGCTGGGTCATGATCACCTCGGCCGCCGACACGCCTTCGCCGGAATGGATGTCGGTGGGGACGCCGCGGCCGTTGTCGGTCACCGTCACCGAGCCGTCCGGGTTGAGGGTCACGGCGACAAAATCGCTATAGCCGGCCAGCGCCTCGTCGATGGCGTTGTCGACCACCTCGTAGACCATGTGGTGGAGGCCCGAGCCGTCGTCGGTATCGCCGATATACATGCCCGGGCGCTTGCGCACCGCATCGAGTCCCTTCAGGACCTTGATGCTTTCGGCGCCGTACTCCTCGCCGTGGTCTTTCATGTTTTCGTCGTTCATGTCGTCCTTCCACAAGCGGCCGCGGGCGAGAAACGCCTGACAGCGCCGGATTCGATTTCAGCCACATCAGCGCTCGCCCCGAGAGCGGCGAAGAGGGCCTTGTCGGTGCCCGTCACCCAGGTCTGGGCGCCAAGGTCGTTGAGCTCGGCAAACAGGCCGGCCCGGCGCTCGGCGTCGAGATGGGCTGTCACCTCGTCCAGGAGCACCAGCGGCGCCCAACCGCCAAAGCTGTCGCGCACGGCGCGTGCCTGGGCGAGCACCAGACCGATGAGCAGCGCCTTCTGCTCGCCGGTCGAGCAGGCACGTGCCGGCATTGCGTGCCTCATATGGGTCACGGCGAGGTCGCTGCGGTGAGGCCCAATGAGCGTGCGCCCGGCAGCCTGGTCAATGCTTCGCGAATCATGCAGCATTTTACGATATTCGTCCTCGACCTGCACGGCCGGAGCGGCAGCGACACGTCCTTCCAATTCGCCTTCGAGCGCCAGCGCGGCGAGCGGAAAAGCCGACGCCTTGCGGCCGGACGGGGCCTCGCCCAGATAGCCGTGCATCGCCTCCACCGCCGCCACCCGCGCCGCTGCCACCGCCACGGCGGCTTCGGCCAGTTCCTGCTCGACGGCATGAAGCCAAGCCTTTTCGCCTGCCCACTCAGCGAGCAAGCGGTTGCGCTCGCGCAAGCCCTTGTCGAGGGCATTCACGCGAGGCCCGTGATCGGCATCGAGAGCCGAAACCATCCGGTCGAGAAATTTTCGCCGGTCGGAGGCAGGCCCCGTGAACAGCCGGTCCATGGCAGGGGTCAGCCACAGGATGCGCACATGCCCGGCAAAGGCGCCCGAACCGCTTGCCGGCCGCCCGTCAATGAGCACCTGGCGCTGAGCGGCGGCCTCGCCCTCCTGATCGCCATTCCTCTCCCAGGCGGTGCCGAGCCGCACTTCGCCCCCAGGGCCGTCGATGCGGGCGGCCACCGCCCAGCCGCGGCTCTCGGGCAGGCGGGCGAGATCGGCATACTGGGCCCCGCGCAAGCCCCGGCCCGATGTGAACAGCGAGACCGCCTCCATCAGGTTGGTCTTGCCCGCCCCGTTGGGACCGACCAGCACCACGGGCGCGCCCGACAGCTCCAACCGCAAGGCGTCGTAATTGCGGAACCGCGTGAGGGTCAGGCGGGTGAGGCGCACCCCGCGGTGCAGGGTGTTTGCCTCGCTGGCATGGAGCATGTTTTACCCGGCAAATCCTTTTGGCCGGCGCCTTGGCGCGCTACACCCGCATGGGCATGAGCACGTACAGCGCGCGCTCATCGGCGGTGTCGCGCACGATGGTCGGCGAGCCGGCATCGGCGAATTCGAAACTGGCGCTATCGCCTTTAAACTGGCTTGCGATATCAAGGAGATAGCGAGAGTTGAAGCCGATATCAAGCGGCTCGTCGGCATAAGTTGCCGCCACCTCCTCCTCGGCTGAGCCGGATTCCGGATTGTTGACCGACAAAACCACCTTGTCGGCGGCGATATTGAGCTTTACCGCCCGGCCCTTCTCGCTGGAAATGGTGGAAACGCGGTCAACGGCATTGGTGAACAGGCGCACGTCCACTTCCATGCGCTTGTCGTTGCGCTGCGGGATGACGCGCTCGTAGTCGGGAAAGGTTCCGTCGATGAGTTTCGAGGTGAGGGTGAGGCTTGCCGCCACGAAGCGGATTTTTGACGCCGACAGCGACACCTCCACCACAGAGTCGGCATCCTCGATCAAGCGGGCGAGCTCCAGGACCGTCTTGCGCGGCACGATGATGCCGGGCATGCCGGCCGAGCCCTCAGGCGCCTCCACTTCCACCTGGGCGAGGCGATGGCCGTCGGTCGCCACCGCCCTGAGGCGCGCTGCGCCAGCGCTTTCCACGTGATGCAGATAGATGCCGTTGAGATAATAGCGCGTCTCCTCGGTGGAGATGGCGAAACGGGTCTTTTCGATGAGGGCCTTCAGATCGGCCGCCGGCAGGGTGAAGGTGTGGGTGAACTCGCCGGCGGCGAGATCGGGGAAGTCCGACGGCGGCAGCGCCTGCAGCGAAAAGCGCGAGCGGCCGGAATGAAGCGCCAGCCGGCCCTCGTCGGGGCCCTGCTCGATCTCGATCTGGGCGCCGTCCGGGAGCTTTCTCACGATGTCGTAGATCATGTGCGCGGGGACCGTGGTGGCGCCCTGCTGGGCGATGTCGGCGGGCACTTCGTCGACCACCTCGATATCGAGATCGGTGGCGGTCAGGTGCATGGCGCCAGCGGCGGCATTGATGAGCACGTTGGACAGAATCGGGATGGTATTGCGACGTTCCACCACGGACTGCACATGGTTCAAGGACTTGAGCAGAGCCGAACGCTCGATGGTGACACGCATTCCCGTTTATTCCCGAAATGTCCGGCCCATGGCCGGGAAAGAGTGGATCATGCCGCCGATGCCCCTACGCCTGCCGGCACGGACTGCCGACTTTGGCGGCAAAATCCCGGCAAGGCAAGGCCTTGCCGGGAGGAGCGGCGGCCTATTGCTGCTCGATGAGGCGGGCGAGCAGCGCCACCTCTCGCGACAGGCGTTCATCGGCCTTGATCATCTCGTCGATCTTGCGCACCGCATAGAGGACGGTGGAGTGATCGCGCCCGCCGAAGCGCTTGCCGATCTCCGGCAGCGAGCGCGGGGTGAGCTTCTTGGCGAGGTACATGCCCACCTGGCGCGGCAGCACGATGGAACGCGCGCGCCTAGGCGACAACAGATCGGCACGGCTGACATTATAGTGCCGTCCGACGACCTGCAGGATGTCGTCGATGCGTACTCTCACCATGTCGGGGTTCTGGGCGAGGTCGCGCAGGGCAAGGACTGCCATGTCGACGGTCAGCGGCCCGCGGTTGACCTCCTGGCGCGCCACCACCCTGACGAGAGCGCCTTCCAGCTCACGCCCGCCGCCGGTGATGCGGTTGGCGATATATTCGAGCACGTCCTCGCCCACCTGGGCGGCAGCCGGATGGCGCTTCTGCAACGCGGCCAGGCGGCGGATGAGGATGGCACGGCGCAATTCCAGATCCGGGTATTCGATGTCCACCACCAGGCCGCCGGCGAAGCGCGAGCGCATGCGCTGGTCGATGCTTTCGAGCTGTCCCGGCGGCACGTCGGCGGCGACGATCACCTGCCTGCGCGAATCGACCAGCGAGTTGAAGGTATGGCAGAACTCCTGCTGCATGGTCTTGCCCTGCAGGAACTGGAAGTCGTCGATGAGCAGCACGTCGGTGCCCTGAAAGCGGTCCTTGAAGGTGAGGGTATCGCGCGCCTTCAGCGCCGCCACGAAGTGATACATGAAGCGCTCGGCAGTGATGTAAAGCACGCTGCGCTGGGGATACCGCTCGCGGATCGACCAGGCAATGGCGTTGAGCAGGTGCGTCTTGCCGAGCCCTGAAGGCGAATGGATGAACAGCGGGTTAAAGCTCACCGGCTGGCCCGGCTGGTGCTCGGCCACCCTGAGGGCGGCGGCATGGGCAAGCAGGTTCGAGCGCCCTTGTACGAAAGTGGCGAACACCAGCGAGGGATCGAGCGGCGAGCCCTGCTCGCGCATGGCAGCGGCCGGGCGCTCGGGCATCGCCGCCGCCTGGCACTCGCGCATCGCCGCGGCCGGACGGTGAGCGAACGGGCGCCCGCGGCTTCTCACCCTGATGTTGACAGCGTCGAGCTTGCCGAGCTCGGCCTCGCAAATGTCGCTCAGGCGGCCGGCATAATGCGACTCGATCCAGCTCTTGAGAAACTTGGTCGGCACCGAGACCTGCAGCCGGTCATCGGCCAGCTCTTCCGGTTCCATGCGGGCGAACCAGCTCGAATAGAGGTCCTCGCCCAGTTCGGCGCGCAATCGCTGCGCGATGCGCTTCCACGTATGGCGGAAATCGTCGTTCAATTGTGCGTACATAGCTGAAAATCAAACCTGCCCGTTTGCCACCTCTCCGGACCGGCCTCTCGTCTCCCGACCCGGTCATGCCCCCCAAAGGTGACGACAATTTTGCCGTCACCCGAATCCTCGCGGCGAAGTTGCAAAATTACCATCGGGCAAAGACCCACCCTGCGCGCCACCGCCCCCGATTCCGCGCATAGCCGCCCGCTTTTTCGCAACTCTCCCCGTGCACGGAACTACGACGCACTCCGTACGGGATCGCCTACTGGCGCTGTGGGATGTACTCTCTTACGCCGCTCTGACTAAGATCGTTGTTATCGTTGACGCCGTTTAGCCTCGAGCGCAAGACCACATTACACAGCGCGATGAGGCAAGGCAACTGAGCCCGCCGCTTCACTCCGTACACGGATTACCGTTGTCGCGACGGCGGTTTCACAAGGCCCGCCAACGGCCTTCCGCAAGCCTTTGACTCCCCCGCCAGAATCCCGTCACCGTCATTGCCGTCCGCGTTGCCCGGACCTGCAGCGACGCTTGCCAAATTTTCACCGAACGATGGCCAAAATTCAGCCCGAGTCGCGTGGAACTTAGCGCGAACATGGCAAGTTATTGAAAAACAAGAAAAAATTTTCTGCCTCAAAAGAAGCCACAAAATCTCAAAGCGAGCGGAAAAGAAACGGCGCCCGTGCGGGCGCCGCTGGAAACAGAGGAATTTAAAGCCGAAGCGCCAAGCGCTCAGGCGCCCATCCGGCTGATGCGGTGCGACAGGCGAGAAACCTTCCGCGATGCGGTATTCTTGTGCAGCACACCCTTCTGGGCACTGCGCATCAATTCCGGCTGGGCGGCCCTCAGCGCCGCCTCGGCCACGGCCTTGTCGCCCGAGGCAATGGCTTCCTCGACCTTGCGCACGCTGGAGCGCATGCGGGTGCGGCGGGCCTTGTTGATCTCGGTGCGGCGGGCAATCTGGCGCACGGCCTTCTTGGCCGATCGGGTGTTCGCCATAACGTTGCAATCCTCGATTGTAAAAAGAGACGGACGATGGCGGCGGACACCCTCGTCCGCCGCTTTGGCGACGGCTTATATAGTGGGCTCCGGCAGGCGTCAACGGCCCTTGAAGGCGGGCGGGCGCTTGTCGATGAAGGCCTGCATGCCCTCTTTCTGGTCGTCGAGGGCGAACATGGAGTGGAACAGCCGCCGCTCGAAGCGCACCCCTTCCGCCAACGTCGTCTCATAAGCGCGGTTGACCGCCTCCTTGGCCATCATCACCACGGGCTGCGAGAGCGCGGCGATCTCGCCCGCCACCTTCATCGCCTCGTCGATGAGCCCGTCAGCCGCCACCACGCGCGAGACGAGGCCCGCCCGTTCGGCTTCGGCGGCATCCATCATGCGCCCCGTGAGGATCATCTCCATGGCCTTGGACTTGCCCACGAAGCGGGTGAGGCGCTGGGTGCCACCGGCACCCGGCATGACCCCGAGCTTGATCTCCGGCTGGCCGAACTTCGCTGTCTCGGCGGCGATGATGAAGTCGCACATCATGGCGAGCTCGCAGCCGCCGCCCAGCGCAAAGCCCGCCACGGCCGCGATCACCGGCTTCCGGCAGCGGCTTACCCGCTCCCAGGCGGTGAGAAAATCGCCGAGATAGGCGTCCATATAGGTCTTGAAGTGCATTTCCTTGATGTCGGCACCGGCGGCGAAGGCCTTTTGGCTGCCGGTGATCACCACCGCGCCGACCGTCTCATCGGACTCGAATGCATCGAGCGCCTGGTTGAGCTCGCCGATGAGGGTGGAATTGAGGGCATTGAGGGCTTGCGGGCGGTTGAGGGTGATGAGGCCGACCCGGTCACGGGTCTCCACCAGAATGGCGCTGTAGGACATGGGGGCACCTCGTTGTGTATCGTTTGTCGACCAGGCCTATAGACCCGGATCGCAGCGGCGATTCAAGAGCCCGTGCGGCGCTGGCAGCGCGGGCAATAGAAGGTGGAGCGGCCCGACTGCACCACCCGCTTGATGATGCCGCCGCAGCCGGGGCGCCGGCACGGCTCGCCCTCGCGGTCGTAGACGCTGAACAGCGTCTGGAAACCGCCCGGCGTCCCGTTGGCATCGGCATAATCGCGCAAGGTGGAGCCGCCGACCTCGATGGCCTCGCCCAGCACCTCGCGGATCGCCTTCACCAGCCGTTCGAGCCCGGCACGAGGCGCTCCCGCCTTGGTGACAAGGCTTGCCGCCGGTTTGAACGGTGACAAGCCGGCCCGAAACAGGGCTTCGCAAGAATAGATATTGCCGAGACCGGCGATGACTTTCTGGTCGGAAAGGGCTGCCTTGAGCGGCGCCTTCTTGCCGCGAAACGCCTTGGCGAGCCTTTCGGCATTCATCTCGTTGCCGAGCGGCTCGATCCCGAGATCGGCGATGAGGGGGTGACTCTCCTCGCCGTCGGGCGCAATCAGGTCCATCACCCCGAAGCGGCGGGGATCGGTAAAGACGAGGCGATAGCCGTCTTCCAGCTCGATGACCACATGGTCGTGCGGGCCGCGGGCGCCGGCATCGGCAGGCGCCTCGTAATAGAATTCCCCCGGCACACGCGGCTTGCCGTTGGGCGGGATGATGGTGAAGCGCCCGCTCATGCCGAGATGGATGAGCCAGGTCTCGCCCGAATCAAGGCGAGCGAGAAGATACTTGCCGCGACGCGCCAGCGAGGTCACAGTGCGGCCCCGAAGCCTTTCGGCAAAATGCGGCGGGAACGGCCGGCGCAGGTCCTTGCGCGCCAGATCGACGCGGCGGATGCGCCGCCCCACCAGCACCGGCTCGAGGCCGCGTCTCACCGTTTCCACTTCGGGCAGCTCGGGCATCCTCGTTCCTCATCTGAAGCCCGCGGGGGCCCATGGTTCTGCAATAGCCTTCCCGCCGCCATTGGTCTATGGTCCAACCGCCATGAGCCAGAAGGAAAAAGAGACTGCGCCCTTCGGCTTCCGCACCGTCGGGGCCGAGGCCAAGCAGCAGCTGGTGAACGAGGTGTTCGCCAGCGTGGCAAAGCGCTACGACCAGATGAACGACCTCATGTCGGGCGGGCTCCACCGGCTGTGGAAGGACGATTTCGTCACCATGCTCCACCCGCCCAGGAGCGCTCAGGTCTTTTCGGTGCTCGATGTGGCGGGCGGCACCGGCGACATCGCCCAGCGCATCGTCAGGGCCGGCGGGCCGGGCACGCGCGTGACCGTCGCCGACATCTCGCCGGAAATGATCGCCGAAGGGCGCCGCCGGGCCGCGGCCGAACATCTCACCGCCCGCATCGATTTCACGGTCGCCAATGCCGAGGCGCTGCCGTTTGCCGAGCGCAGCTTCGATGCCTATACCATCGCCTTCGGCATCCGCAACGTCACCCATATCGACACCGCTCTTGCCGAAGCCTGGCGCGTACTCAAGCCCGGCGGGCGCTTTTTGTGCCTGGAATTCTCGCAAGTGGACGTGCCGGGCATCAAGGCGCTCTACGACCTTTATTCCTTCACCGCCATTCCCGCCGTCGGCAAGGTGGTGACGGGCGACGGGGCGGCCTACCGCTATCTGGCGGAGAGCATCCGCACCTTCCCCGACGCGGCGCGCTTTTCCGCCATGATCGAGGTGGCAGGCTTTCGTTGCGTCAGCCACCGCATGCTCACCGGCGGCGTGGTGGCCATCCATTCGGGCTGGCGGATCTAGCTTATGTTCACGTCGCTGGGGCAACTGATGCGGCTCGCCCGCGCCGGACTGGTGATGCTGCGCCACGACGTCGTGCCGCCGGAGGAGGTCACGGCAGAGCTGCCGGCCCCTGCACGGGCCGCCTTGCGCATCGGCCGCCTCATTGCCGGCCGGCCGAAAACGTCGAGCGGCAACCCGGCGGTCGATGCCCTGACCGAGCTTGGGCCCAGCTACATCAAGCTCGGCCAGTTCCTCGCCACCCGCCCCGATATCGTCGGCCGCGACATGGCGTCGAACCTCATGGCGCTACAGGACCGCCTGCCGCCGTTCCCCAAAGACGAGGCGCTGAAGGAAATCCGCGCAGGCCTCGGCGAGGATCCCGAAAGGCTCTTTTCCGACATCGGCCCGCCGGTCGCCGCCGCCTCCATCGCCCAGGTGCACAAGGGCACGACGCGCGAGACGGACGGGCCAGGGCGGGCGGTGGCGGTGAAAATCCTCAGGCCCGGCATCGAGAAACGCTTCCAGCGCGACCTCGATGCCTTCTTCCTCGCCGCCCGGCTGGCCGAGCGCTGGCATCCGCCGTCGCGCCGCCTCAGGCCCGTCGATGCGGTTGGCACGCTTGCCCGCTCGGTGGCGCTGGAGATGGACTTGCGCATGGAAGCCGCCGCCATGTCGGAGATGACCGGCAACACCAAAAAGGACCCCGGCTTGCGCATCCCTGCGGTCGACTGGCAGCGCACCAGCCGCCGCATCCTCACCTGCGAATGGATCGATGCCATCCCGCTTTCCGACATCGCGGCGCTGAAGGCCGCCGGCATCGACATGAACCGCCTTGCCGACAGCATCATCCAGTCGTTCCTGCGCCACGCCATCCGCGACGGCTTCTTCCATGCCGACATGCACCAGGGCAATCTTTTCGCCGACCGCGACGGCACGCTCATAGCGGTGGACTTCGGCATCATGGGCCGGCTCGGCTACAAGGAGCGGCGGTTCCTGGCGGAAATCCTCTACGGCTTCATCCAGCGCGACTACACCCGCGTGTCGCAAGTGCATTTCGAGGCAGGATATGTGCCGGGCGCCGAGGACCCGGCCGTCTTCGCCCAGGCGCTGCGCTCCATCGGCGAGCCCTTGATGGACCGCGAGGCCGAGGACATCTCCATGGCCCGCCTCCTGTCGCAGCTCTTTCAGGTGACCGAGCGCTTCAACATGCGCACCCAGACGCAGCTTCTGCTCCTGCAGAAGACCATGGTGGTGGTGGAAGGGGTGGCGCGCACGCTGAATCCGCACCTCAACATGTGGGTGACGGCCGAGCCGGTAGTGCGCGAGTGGATCGAGGAAAAGCTGGGGCCGCAAGGGCGCATCGAGGAAGCAGCCGAAAGCGCCATCGCCATCGGGCGGCTGGCAAGTGCCTTGCCGGAGGTGCTTGCCGAAGCTCAGCGCACCGCCCATATGCTGGCCCAGATGGCCGATACCGGCGGCATCCATCTCGACCAGTCGACCACCGAGGCGCTTGCCGCCGCGCAAGGCCGGGCGGGCCGCGGCGGCCGCATCGCCTTGTGGACGGGCGCCCTGGCGCTCGTTGCCATCGCCATCGCCCTCATCTGGTAGGAGGCGATATGGAAACCATTAGACGCGGCAGGCCCTTCGCCCCCGAGACGCGCAATGCCATAATGCCTTGCCCCGTCATGCCCGCGCAGGCGGGCATCCAATGGCGTATCCATAGCGGACGGTACATGCCATCGGATTCCCGCTTTCGCGGAAATGACGGAACACAAGCGAACGACCGGCGGATGCAAGGCTGAGATGAGCGCGCTTTCAGGCAGAACCATCCTGGTCATCATCGGCGGCGGCATCGCCGCCTACAAGGCGCTGGAACTCATCCGCGAGCTGAAGAAACGCGGTAGCGCCGTCAACGCTCTCCTCACCCGCGCCGGGGCTGAATTCGTCACTCCGCTGTCGGTCTCGGCGCTTGCCGGCTCACCCGTCCATAGCGAGCTCTTCGACCTCACGCACGAAGCCGAGATGGGCCATATCGAGTTCTCGCGCGCCGCCGACCTGGTCGTGGTGGTGCCTGCCACCGCCGATTTGATGGCGAAGATGGCCGCCGGCATCGCCGACGACCTCGCCACCACCACCCTCCTTGCTACCGACAAGCCGGTGATGATCGCGCCTGCCATGAACGTGCGCATGTGGCAGCACCCGGCGACCGAGGCCAACCTCAAAACCCTCAGGGCCCGTGGCATTGCCGTCATCGGGCCGGACGAGGGCGAGATGGCTTGCGGCGAGTTCGGGCCCGGACGCCTTGCCGAGCCGCAAGCGATCGCCGATGCGCTCGAAGCCGCCCTTTGCCCCGCCGACCAGCCGCTCAAGGGCAAAAAGGTCGTCATCACCGCCGGGCCGACGCACGAGCCCATCGACCCGGTGCGCTACATCGCCAACCGCTCCTCCGGCCGCCAGGGTTTTGCGCTGGCCGAGGCCGCGCGGGATCTCGGCGCCCGCACCGTCCTCATCTCCGGCCCGGTGAACTTGCCCGTGCCGCCCGGCGTCGAAGTGCTGCCCGTCGAGACTGCCGAGGAGATGCTGGAGTCGACAAAGGCCGAGCTTCCTTGCGACATCGCCGTCTTCGCCGCCGCCGTCGCCGACTGGCGACCGGCCGAGCGCCACGACCGCAAGCAGAAGAAGGACGGCAAGCGCTCAACCCCCGAGCTCCGGCTCACCGCCAATCCCGACATCCTGAAAACCGTCGGCCATCTGAAAGAAGGCCGCCCGGCGCTGGTGGTGGGCTTTGCCGCGGAAACAGACAATGTCGTTGGCTATGCCAAATCGAAGCTCGCTGCCAAGGGCGCCGACCTCATGGTCGCCAACGACGTCTCGGTTGCAACCGGCATCATGGGCGGCGATCACAACCGCGTGCATCTGGTGACGGCGGAGGCGATCGAGGACTGGCCCGAGCTCGACAAGCGCGAGGTGGCCAGGCGCCTGATGTGCCATTTCGCCCGCCTCGTTGCCGAAAGGGGCACGACGTGAAGCCGGTTGCCGTTGCCGTCATGCGCCTGCCGCACGCGGTGGGCCTGCCGCTTCCGGCTTATGAGAGCGCCAGCGCGGCGGGCATGGATTTGCGTGCGGCGTTGGGTGAGGAGGGCGCGTTCGAGATCGCTCCCGGCGGGCGGGCGCTGGTGCCGACCGGCATCGCCATCGCCCTTCCACAAGGCTACGAAGCACAGGTGCGCCCGCGCTCCGGGCTCGCGGTCAAGCATGGCATCACCTGCCTCAACAGCCCCGGCACCATCGACGCCGATTATCGCGGCGAGATTAAGGTGATCCTCATCAACCACGGATCGGCGCCCGTCACCATCACACACGGCGAGCGCATCGCCCAGCTCATTGTCGCCCCGGTGGTGCAGGCCGCATGGCAGGAGATGGAAAGCCTGGATGAGACCGAACGCGGGGCCGGCGGCTTCGGCTCCTCCGGCCGCTCGTGAGGACAATCCCTTGGCTATGACCCCGCTCGAGCTCGAACGCTATGCCCGCCACATCCTCTTGAAGGAGATCGGCGGACCGGGCCAGGAGGCGTTGCGTTCGGCGCGCGTGCTGGTGATCGGGGCAGGCGGGCTCGGAGCGCCGGCACTGATGTATCTGGCCGCTGCCGGCGTCGGTACGCTCGGCGTCATCGACGACGATGCGGTGGCGCTCTCCAACCTGCAGCGCCAGGTCATCCACGACACCGGCAATGTGGGCATGCCCAAGACCGAGAGCGCGGCGAAAAGCATCCACCGCATCAACCCGCATGTGACGGTCGAGCAGCACCCGGTGCGCCTCACCGCCCGCAACGCGCTTGCCATCATTTCGCGCTATGACCTGGTCGTCGACGGCTGCGACAACTTCCCCACCCGCTTCCTCGTCTCCGATGCCTGCTTTCTGGCGAAGAAGACGCTGGTCTCGGCCGCCGTCGGACAGTTCGATGCGCAGATCACCACCTTCAAGCCGCATCTTCCCGGGCCCGACGGGAAAAAATTGCCCACCTATCGCTGCCTGCATCCGGCCGCGCCCGAGCCGGGCACCGTGCCCACCTGCGCCGAAGCCGGCATCATCGGGGCGCTAACGGGCATCATCGGCTCCATGCAGGCGCTGGAGGCGATCAAGGAGATCACCGGCGCCGGCGACAGCCTCGCCGGTCGCCTGCTCATCTATGATGCCCTGTCGGCAACGGTGATGACCATCCGCCTCAAATGGGACCCGGCCAACCCCCTCAACGGCGAGAACCCGACGATCCATGACCTGTCAGTGCACGAAGCGGCGGAGTGAGCGGTCGAGAGACACCGGCTTCTCCGACCGTCACTCCGGGACTTGATCCTGGAGCCCATTCCGCCAAACCATCAACAAACGGAGATGCAGGCGGATTGGATGGCGGGGTCAAGCCCCGCCATGACGAAATACATGACGAAATAGAAGGCGAAGCATTAATTCAGCCCCACTTCGGCGGCGAGCTGGTGAAGCGGCTTTTGCGGGCGCGCGCCCATGTGGGAAATGACCTCAGAGGCCGCCAGCGAGCCGAGCCGGGCGCAAGAGGCAAGATCACGGCCCTCGGTGAGGCCATGCAGGAAGCCGGCGGCGTAGAGATCGCCGGCGCCGGTCGCATCCACCAGCCGCGGGATTTTCACCGCCTCGACCACATGCACCTCGTCGTCCGTCACCACCACGCTGCCTGCACCTGAGCGGGTGAGTGCCGCCAGCCGGCAATGCTTGCGCACCTGTTGCAAGGCCTCGTCGAACACGCCCACCTGATAGAGCGCCTTGATCTCGGCCTCGTTGGCGAACAGGATGTCCACCTCATCGCGGATGAGATCGAGAAAGCTGTCGCGATGGCGCTCGACGCAAAAGGCGTCGGACAAGGTGAGCGCTACCTGGCGACCATGTTTGCGCGCCAGCCTTGCTGCCCGCTTGAACGCTTCCTTGGCGGCAGGCGGGTCCCAAAGATAGCCCTCCAGATAGGTGACGCCGGCATCGGCGATCACCTTCTCGTCTATATCGTCGGGCCCGAGGCCCACCGAGGCGCCGAGGAAGGTCGACATGGAACGCTCGCCGTCCGGCGTCACCATCACCAGGCAGCGGGCGGTGGCCGCCCCGCGCGTTGCTGGCGCAGAATCGAAGGCGACCCCGAGGGCGGTGATGTCGTGGCGAAACACCTGGCCGAGCTGATCGTTCTTCACCTTGCCGATGAAGGCGGCTTTCGAGCCGAAAGCGGCAAGCCCGGCGATGGTGTTGGCGGCCGAGCCGCCGGAAATCTCCACCGCCGCCGGCATGGCGTCATAGAGCGCCGCGGCGCGCTCCTCGTCGATCAGCGTCATGGCGCTTTTGGCAATGGCGTGATGACCGAGGAACTCGTCATCGACACGCGAAAGCACATCGACGATGGCGTTGCCGATGCCGGCGACGGCAAAACGCGGCTCACCCATGAAGCATCCTTTCATTTGGGGCAACGGCGGGGCGGGCGGAGTATAAAGAGGCAAGTCTCAGGCGCAAGGCTTGCAATGTTTCGACGCCAAGCCTACCTGCCCCGTGCCGTCGACGAGGACCGGTCCCCATGTTTTCCTCAACCGCAAGAGCGATCAAAGATATTTTGTCGCCCGCCCTGCGCGGCGTCCTGTGGAAGGCGCTGGGGCTGACGGTGCTGCTGTTCGTCGTCCTGCTGGTTGCGCTTGAGCTCAGCGTGTCGTGGATGGTCAAGCTGCCCTGGCCGTGGCTGTCGATACTCCTGGAAATCCTCACCGGCCTCGGCCTGTTTGCCGGCTTCATTTTCCTGCTCTCTCCCGTCACCGCCATGTTCGCCGGTCTGTTTCTCGACGAGGTGGCCGATGCGGTCGAGGCGGCGCATTACCCCGAAGAGCCCAAGGGCACGCCGCTTGCCGTCATGCCGGCGCTCATTACCGGCATCGAATTCGCGCTTCTGAGCCTTGTCGTCAACCTCGCGCTCCTGCCCGCCTTCTTCTTCGGTATCGGGGCGATGGCCATGTGGCTGGGCAATGCCTATCTCCTGGGCCGCGAATTCTTCGACCTCGTCGCCACCCGCCATATGCCGCACGAGGAAGCGCGCAGGCTTCGCGCCGACAATGCCGGCAGCGTGTTCATGGCCGGCCTCATCCCCGCTGCGCTGACGCTCGTCCCCTTTGCCAACTTCTTCGCCCCGCTGTTCGCGACCGCCTATTTCACCCACTTCTACCACCTGGTGCGCGACGACCAGCCGAGCCTGTGAGAATCCCTCAAACTGTCTTGTCGGGGTAAAGGCAAATATCCCTGATCAGGCAGCGCCCGCACTCAGGCTTTCTCGCCTTGCACACGTAGCGCCCGTGCAGGATGAGCCAGTGATGGGCGTGCAGCTTGTATTCTGCCGGAACCACCTTCTGCAGTCCGGCTTCCACTTCGGCCGGTGTCTTGCCCGGCGCCAGGCCGATGCGGTTGGAGATGCGGAAGATGTGGGTATCGACCGCGATGGTGGGCTCGCCGAACGCCGTGTTGAGCACCACGTTGGCGGTCTTGCGCCCCACCCCCGGCAGCGCCTCCAGCGCTGCGCGATCATGCGGCACGGCCCCCCCATGCTTTTCGATAAGCTGGCGCGACAAGGCAATGACGTTTTTTGCCTTGTTGCGATAGAGCCCGATGGTCCTGATGTAGCCCGTCAGGCGCTCCTCGCCCAAGGCCGCCATCCCGGCCGGCGTGTCGGCCACCTGGAACAGCGCCCGCGTCGCCCGGTTGACGCCTTCATCGGTCGCCTGTGCCGAAAGCACCACCGCCACCAGCAGGGTGAACGGGTTGGCGCTTTCCAGCTCACCTTCGGGGTGCGGGTTGGCTTTGGCGAAGCGTGCGAAGACGTCCGCGATTTCATTCGCGTTGAGTTTCCGGCGCCTTGCCAAAACCGCCCTCCCGCCGCAATTATCTGACAAGACGTCCCCTATTCACCCCTTAAGGTCAAGCCCCCAGATGACCGACCAGCCCGCCAAGCCGCTGTTTGCCGTGGTGCTCACGCCCAACGAGCCTTTGTCACCCACAGGGCTCGCCGTGGTGATGACGATCCTGGCGGGCGTGAGCTTTGTCGCAGGCATCAGCTTCCTGTTGTTGGGCGCCTGGCCGGTCACCGGCTATTTCGGGCTCGATGTGCTGCTGGTGTGGTATGCGCTTACCCGCAGCCGCGCCGCCAGCCGCCGCTATGAGGAGATCACGCTCACAACCAGCGAGCTGGTGCTCAGGCGCGAGCTTCCTGGCCGCTTGCCCACGGAATTGCGTCTGCCCCGCCTCGGCCTGAGGCTGGAGCTGGAACACGAGGACGCCGATTTTGCCGGACGCCTGTTTCTCAGGCGCGCCGGCCAGCGCTTCGAGTTCGGCAGTTTTTTGTCCGAGCCCGACCGTCGCAGCCTCGCCAACGCCCTCGGCCGCGCGCTCGCCACCCGCGGGCAGGCGTGAAGTCAGCGCAAGTTTCGGGTGGCCACACCGACCTCGCCCTCCTAGATTCGGTGCAAACATGCTAATCCGTTGGTGAACGCCATGATGATGACTGCCCTTCCCGCCGATCGCGAGGCCGCACAGATCCCGCACCGGGTGCTCGGCCCGGCCTCGGACTACGACACGGTGCGCTCTGCACTCGAATTCATCTATGCCAACTGGCGCGAGCAGCCCTCGCTCGAACGGGTGGCCGAGCATGTCTCCTTGAGCCCCTTCCACCTGCAGCGGGTGTTCACGCGCTGGGCGGGCCTCAGCCCGAAGGCCTTCTTGCAGGCCCTCACCCTCGATCATGCCCGCGCCATGCTGCGCGCCTCGGCCTCGGTGCTCGATACCGCTTACGAGACCGGGCTGTCGGGACCCGGCCGTCTGCACGACCTCTTCATCACCCACGACGCCATGTCGCCCGGCATCTACAAGGCGAAAGGCGAAGGGCTGACAATCCGCTACGGCCTCCACCCTTCGCCCTTCGGTATTGCGGTCGTGATGGCGACGGACCAGGGCCTCGCGGGGCTCGCTTTTGCCGATCCCGGTGAGGACGAGGCAAGCCTTGCCGACATGATGGGCCGCTGGCCCAAGGCGGTCTATGTCCACGACGAAGCCGCGACAGCGCCTTATGCGGCGCGCATCTTCGACCCGCATCGCTGGCGGCCGGACGAACCGTTGCGCGTCGTCTTCATCGGCACCGATTTCGAGATCCGGGTATGGGAGACGCTGTTGCGCATCCCGCTTGGGTCTGCCTCGACCTATTCCGACATCGCCCGCCATCTGGAAAAACCGTCAGCGGCACGCGCGGTGGGAACGGCGGTGGGGCGCAATCCGATTTCCTTCGTGGTGCCCTGCCACCGCGTCATGGGCAAGTCGGGCAACCTGTGCGGCTATCACTGGGGCCTCACCCGCAAGCGCGCCATCCTCGGCTGGGAAGCGGGGCTGGCCAACGCCGCCTAATCGGCGTCGAGCACCTCTTTCGATTCGATGCGGCTGTTGGGCTTGAGCCGGTAGACGATGGGAAGTCCCGTCGCCAGTTCGCGCTTGACGATTTCTTCCGGGCTCAAGCCCTCCAGCGCCATGATGAGGGCGCGCAGGGAATTGCCGTGCGCCGAGATCAGCACCCGCCGGCGCGACAGCACCTCGGGCTGGATGTGCGTCATGTAATAAGGCAGGGCGCGGGCCAGCGTGTCGCGCAGGCTCTCGCCGCCGGGCGGCGCCACGGCATAGGAGCGGCGCCAGACATGCACCTGCTCATCGCCCCAGCGCTTTCTTGCGTCATCCTTGTTGAGACCGGTCAAGTCGCCGTAGTCGCGCTCATTCAGCGCCTGGTCGCGCACCGTCTCGAGCCCCTGCTGCCCCAGTTCCTCCAACATCAGGTCGAGCGTCTTCTGCGCGCGTGTGAGGGCGCTGGTGAAGGCGATGTCGAATTTTAGCCCCTTGGCCTTCAAGCGGCGCCCGGCGGCCTTTGCTTCAGCGATGCCCTTTTCGGTCAGGCCGACATCGGTCCAGCCGGTGAACTGGTTCTTCAGGTTCCATTCACTCTGGCCGTGGCGAACGAGGACGAGCAGGCGCTGCATGGGCGGTTCGATCTCCGGTCGGTCTTAAAGGGTTTCAGGCTTTCTTCAGCCCGAGGACGTCGGACATGTCGTAGAAACCGGGCTTTTTGTCAAATGCCCAGCGCGCCGCCGTCACCGCGCCGCGGGCGAAGATGTCGCGCGATTGCGCCTTGTGAACGAGCTCGACGCGCTCGTCAGGCCCGGCGAAGATCACCGTGTGCTCACCGACGACGCTGCCACCGCGCAAGGTGGCAAAGCCGATGGCGCCGCCGGGGCGTGCGCCAGTATGGCCGTCGCGGCTGCGGATCGAGCGCTCGGTGAGGTCGATGCCGCGGCCTTGCGCCGCAGCGGCGCCCAGCATGAGAGCGGTGCCGGAGGGCGAATCCACCTTGTGGCGGTGGTGCATTTCCATGACCTCGATATCGAACTCTTCAGGCAGTGCCGCGGCCACCTCTTTTACCAGCGCCGCCAGGAGGTTGACGCCGAGGCTCATGTTGCCCGACTTGACGATGCGGGCATGGCGGGCGGCGGCTTTCAGCTTGGACTCATCGGCGGTGGCCATCCCGGTGGTGCCGATCACGTGCACGATGCGCGCCTGCGCCGAAAGCTCGGCCAGTTCCAGGCTGGCGGCGGGCGCGGTGAAGTCGATGATGCCGTCGATGCGAGTGAAAAGATCGAGCGGATGATCGCTCACCTTGACCCCGATCTCGCCGATGCCGGCAAGCGTGCCCATGTCATGGCCGACGTGGGTGGACCCCTTGGGCTCCAGCCCGCCCGCGACCTCCAGCCCCTCGCTTTCATGCACGATGCGGGTAAGCACCCGACCCATGCGCCCGGCGGCGCCTGCAATGGCAAGCCTCATCGGCCTTCCCCCATATCTGTCGCGCGCGTCATAGCAGCCGCCACCGGCGATGAAAAGCGTTGCGGGCCGCATGCCGGCGCCCCCGCCGCAATCGCGCCATAAATCGGCATGAGGCTTTCGCACAGTCAAAGTGGAGACACCCGGATGCGCCGCGCCTTCAGGCTGATCGCCATGTTCGCGCTCATTGTCATCGCCCTGCCGACGGCGTGCGGGGCGGTGATCGCCTATGCCCGCGGCTGGCCGTCGAGCTGGCGCACCGCCGACTGGGCCTCGGCCGGTATCCTGCCCAAGGCCTCTGCGGTGCGTCCGGCCGAGGTGCTGATCTTCGCTGCCCGCACCGGGCGCTGGAAGGGCATCTTTGCCGTCCACACCTGGATCGTGATGAAGCCCGAAGGCGCTCGGCGCTGGACCCGCTACGAGGTGGTGGGCTGGGGCAACCCCGTCGAGCACGGCGGGCGCGTTGCCGACGGCTTCTGGTACAGCAACCGCCCTTACGTGGTCTATCGCCGCTCAGGGCCCGAGGCCGCCCGCCTCATCCCCGGGATCGAGGCGGCAATCGCACGTTATCCCTGGTCGGCCTGGGGGAGCTACACGGTATGGCCAGGACCCAACTCCAACACTTTCGTTGCCTGGGTGGTGCGCCATGTGCCGGGTTTCGATGCCGAGTTGCCGGCGGTCGCCATCGGCAAGGACTGGCTGGGGCCCGGCCTCGATGTGGCGCGCGCCGCCAGCGGCACCGGGTTCATCGTCTCGCTTGACGGTCTCATCGGCCTCACCCTGGCGCTCGATGAAGGTTTTGAGGTCAACATCGCCGGCACCGGCATCGGTCTCGACCCGCAAAGCCTCGCCATCAAGCTGCCGGCACTGGGCTCGCTCAGCCTTTATGGCCTGTTGGGCAAGAAGCGCTGATCAGACACCCTCGACGAGGACGATCTCGGCCTCGCCCGCATTCGTACGCTTGGCGCGCGCGGACTGGTATTCGGGCGAGTTGTAGCAGGCGAGCGCAACATCGAAGCTTGCGAACTCGATCACCACGTTGCGCGGCCGGCCCTCGCCTTCCACCTGCTCAGAGCGCCCGCCGCGTGCCAAAACCTTCGCCCCGTATTTGCGGAACGCCTCGGGCGCCGCCTCGGCATAGCACTTGTATTGCTCCGGGTCGGTGACGGTGACGCGGGCGATCCAGTAGCCTTTCATGACGTTCTCCCCCCAATGGCTCAATCTCACACCTGGCACCTGATTGCCGACACCTGAGCGCTATGTCCCGAACCCCTCCCAAAAGGCCTTGGCCTTGGCGAAGAAGCCGGCGGACTGGGGCGAATTGTCGCGCGCCTCGGCCTCGAACTCTTTCAACAGCTCGCGCTGCCTGCGGGTGAGGTTGACCGGGGTCTCGACGCTCACCTGGATATAGAGATCGCCGTGCTGGGCCGAGCGCAGGACCGGCATGCCCTTGCCGCGCAGGCGGAATTGCTTGCCCGCCTGGGTGCCCTCGGGCACGGCCACGCGCGCCTTCTTGCCGTCGATGGTCGGCACCTCGATCTCGCCGCCCAGCGTCGCTGAGGTCATGGAGATGGGCACGCGGCAGAAGAGGTCGGAGCCGTCGCGCTGGAAGAACTCGTGCGGGCGGATCGAGAGGAAGATGTATAGATCGCCCGACGGCCCTCCGCGCAGGCCCGCCTCGCCCTCCCCCGCCAGGCGAATGCGGGTGCCGTCCTCGACGCCGGCCGGGATGTTGACCGAGAGCGTACGCTCCTTGGTGATGCGGCCCTGGCCGGAGCAGGTGGGACAGGGATCGGAGATGGTGCGGCCGATGCCGCCGCAGGCCGGGCACGTGCGCTCAACGGTGAAGAAGCCGGAAGTCGACTTGAACGATCCCGAGCCGCCGCAGGTGGCGCAGGTCTTAGGAGTAGTGCCGGGCTTGGAGCCAGTGCCGGAGCAGGCCTCGCAGGTCTGGGCGGTGGGCACGCGGATCTGCGCCTGCTTGCCGGTAAAAGCCTCCGACAGCGTTATCTCCATATTGTAGCGCAAATCCGCCCCGCGCGCCGCGCCGCTGCCGCGCCGCTGCCTGCGGCCGCCGCCCATGAACTCGCCGAACAGGTCCTCGAAAATGTCGGACATGGAGGAGTTGAACTCCGGCCCGAAACCATGGCCCGGTCCGCGTCCGCCGCCCGCCTCGAAGGCGGCGTGGCCAAAGCGGTCATAAGCTGCCCGCCTCTGCGGGTCCTTCAAGACCTCATAGGCCTCGTTGATCTCCTTGAACTTGTGCTCGGCGCCGCTATCGCCCGGATTGGCGTCCGGGTGGTACTGCTTGGCGAGCTTGCGGAAGGCGCCTTTCAGCTCCTTGTCGTCGGCCGTCTTGGAAACGCCCAGAATGTCGTAAAAATCGCGCTTGGCCATCTAAAACCCTGCCACAGCGGCCGGATCGGCCCCCTCACCCCTCGAAAACGCCCACCCCTCAAAAAAGGGGTGAGCGTTCATCGAACCTACACGAGGCAGGCCAGGGGCGAAAGTCCGCCGGTTGTCAGGCCGACTTCTTGTTCTCGTCGTCCTGAACTTCCTCGAAGTCGGCATCGACCACATCCTCGCCCGAGGCCTTGGCCTGGCCGTCGCCGCCGGGAGCGGCCTCCTCGGCGCCGGCGGCGGCCTGCTGCTCCTTATAAAGTGCCTCGCCGAGCTTCATGGCGACCTGGGAAAGGGCGTTGGTCTTTTCCTCGATCGCCGCGGCATCCTCGCCTTCGAGCGCCGTCTTGAGCTCCGCGACAGCGGCCTCGACCGCCGAGCGGTCGGCGTCTGAGACCTTGTCGCCCAGTTCAGACAGCGTCTTCTCCGAGGAATGGATGAGCGCCTCGCCGTGGTTCTTGGCCTCGACGAGGGCCTTTCTCTCCTTGTCCTCGGGGCGACCACCG
>Ga0307436_1000219_pt1 | contig 25384 bp, 22 predicted proteins | sample SalMarWE160440MG_FD_202513 | JGI IMG/M metagenome (GOLD analysis project Ga0307436, IMG submission 202513) | Salt marsh sediment microbial communities from the Plum Island Ecosystem LTER, Massachusetts, United States - WE1604-40 | ecosystem: Environmental > Aquatic > Marine > Intertidal zone >...
TCATGGACAACCACCCCAACCTGAAGATCATTACGCATCATTTTGGCGGCATCGTGCCGATGCTCGAAGGCCGCATCGGTCCGGGTTGGGATGTGCTCGGCTCGCGCACGAGCGATGAAGACTATGTCTCGCTGCGCAAGAGCCTGAAGAAGCGCCCACTCGACTATTTCAAGCAGGACTTCTATGCTGATACCGCGGTGTTCGGGGCGACGCCGGCGACCAAGTGCGGCCTGGAGTTTTTCCCGATCGACAAGATCGTGTTCGCCTCCGACTGCCCGTTCGATCCCGAGAACGGGACGATGTTTCCGCGCGAAACCCTGCGCATTCTGGAGTCGCTCAAGCTCGACAGGGAAACCAGCGACAAGATCTTCTACAAGAATTTGGAGCGCATCACCGGCAAGAAGCTGGTGAATTAATCAGCCTGCGTCCTGTTCGGATTGCTGGCCGGACATCGCCTGTGCGACCGCTTCCGAGCGGAAATCGCCGGCCAGGCCATGGCTGCTCATCAAGCCCGGATAGAATTTGATGAAATCGGCCTTGATGGTTTCGAACGGCACGTCGGCAAACGCGCCGCGGTCTTTCAGGTATTCCATGTGCCGGCGGCCGGCCTGATCGAAGGGCTGGAACAGCGAGTCGGTTGCGCCGTCGAATTCGAGCGGTTTGATGCCGGCCCGCTCGCACAGCGCGCGGTCGAATGCGGGCGTCGCCTTGACCCATCGCTCGGACAGATAAAGCTCGGTGTAGGAGTGCCAAATAAAAGTGTCGGTTTTGATCTTTTCATAAAGTCGCGGCGACGTGAGATGATTGCGCACATCGGCATAACCGACGCGTGCTGGAACGCCGACCACGCGCGCGCTCGCAGCCAACAGTGCGGCCTTGCCGATGCAAAAGGCGCGCGAAGCGGCAAGCACGCTGCTCGCTCGATAGTTCGCCGGATCGGCGAAATTGACGTAAGGATCGTAGATCACGGTGTCGCGGATAGTGGAAAACAGGCGCAAGACCGCCGCGCGCGAATCGGGCGCGCCTTCAATTGTTTGCTTCACGAACGCGATAACTTGCGGCGAGTCACTGTCGATGAAGACGCCGGCAGCGAGAAATTGAGCCATTTCCATCGTCTTTTCTTTCCGTGATCGTTGCATATTAAAAGCGGCTCTCTGCGCTGACCCTTGAGTTTGGTCAAGGAAGGCTCCGAACGTGGCATCATATTAGGCGCATGAGCATGGCAGAATCGAGTTCACACGACGCCGGCATGCTGCGCGGCAAGCATGCGGTCGTAACAGGGGCGTCGCGCGGAATCGGCGCCACAATCGCGTCGACACTAGCACGGCTTGGCGCCGATTTGACGCTGATGAGCCGCAACGAAACGCACCTCCGCGAGCAGGCGGCCGCTCTTGTAGAGATCGCCGGCTGCAACGCGCAGGCGATTGCCGCCGACATCGCTCAACCCGAGCAGATTGCCGCCGCCTTCGCGCGAGCGGCTGATCGATTTGGCGCGCCGCAGATCCTCATCAACAATGCCGGCATCGCCATGGCGGCGCCGATCGGCAAGACCGATCTGGCAAGCTGGCAGCGGCTGATCGAGGTAAATCTCACCGGTGCGTTTTTATGCATTCGCGCGGTCGTCCCCCAGATGGCGAAAGGAGACTATGGCCGAATCGTCAACATTGCCTCCACCGCCGGCCTTACCGGATACGCGTATGTCTCGGCCTATTGTGCGGCAAAACACGGGCTGATTGGCTTGACGCGAGCGCTGGCACGCGAATTGGCGCACACCGGCGTGACCGTGAACGCGGTGTGTCCCGGCTATACGGACACGGACATTGTTGCAGAAGCGGTTGGTAATATTGTGGCCAAGACCGGACGAACACGCGAGCAGGCCTTGCGGGAATTGACCGCCCACAATCCTCAGGGCCGATTGGTGCGTCCCGATGAGGTTGCCGCAACGGTCGGCTGGCTCTGCTCGCCATCCGCCGCGTCGATCACCGGACAGAGTATCGTGGTCGCAGGCGGCGAACTCATGTGAGCGCTGCCCACCGGCGACGTGCGAAGCGTTATTTCGGCGGCCGGAATGCTTTGCAGCGGCTGGGATCGGTATCGATGCGGGCCGAGCCGATCAGGTCCAGGCAATAGGGGATTGCTGGAAACACGGCTTGCATGCTGACCCGAATTGAGGCCGGGCGACCGGGCAGATTGACGATCAGGGTGGTGCCGCGAATGCCAGCGGTCTGGCGGGATAGAATTGCTGTCGGGACCTGTTTCAAGCTCTCCGATCGCATCAGTTCGCCAAATCCCGCCATCAGTCGTGGGCACGCCGCTACCGTGGCTTCCGGTGTCAGATCGCGCGGCGCTGGTCCGGTGCCGCCCGTTGTGAAGATCAACGCGCATCTCTCGCGGTCGGCCAGATCGATCAAGGTGTCGCGCACGGCTTCAATTCCATCGGGTACGAGACGGCGCAGGGCATGCCATGGCGTGGTCACCACCTCGTGCAAAAACTCCTCAATGGCCGGGCCACTGATATCCCGATAAGTTCCAGCGCTGGCGCGATCGGACACGGTCACGATGCCGATCGCGACAGGTTCGCTTGCTTGCATGGATGCGGTCCCGGGGTTAGCTGGTTGCTGACAATTCGTTCGACCGCGCCGCGCGCAATTCCCGCACCGAATCCCGGCACCACGCGAGCACCGCGTCGAGATCGGTTGGGAGGTCGACGGCAAGCCGGCCGTGGAATTTCGACCACGCCTCGACATAGGGCGGCCGCACGGCTGTCAGCACCGGGACGCCGGCCTCCATGGCGCGTACGAAAGCGGAGCGGAAGCCGCCGCCCTCGACTTCGGCGGTGCCGAACCGGTTCAGCATCAGCAATTCGACATCGTGGCCGAGCGGCCGGTCGAGCAACGCACCGATTTCGGCCAGGCCTTGCGCATCGAGCCGGCAGCCTTCGGCTTGGAATCCCAGGTCCTGCGAAATCCGGTAGCGCCCCCGTGAAGTGAGGTCGATGAGGGTCATCGCCGAGCAGACGCCGGCGGCGTCGCGGGCATTTTCCTGCAAGACCCCGGCCGTGTTGATGCGATCGGCGCGCAGCTGATCGGCGACGCGGGTCAGGAAATCGTCGATTTTAAAGCCGGCGTTGTAGACAATGGCCGCCAGCCGTACAGTCCCGGTTATCGTCATCGCATTGCTCGAGCGGGCAAATTCCCACGCCAGCGCTGCCTCACTATCCCCCGGCCACTCGGCAGCTGCCTTGAATTTAGTCAAGCCCTGGTTTTGGCTGGTCTGGTATGCAATCAATAGCAATAAATCTTGATAGAAGGGGGAATCCCATGCGGGCAATGCAATATTTTACGGCAACCGCTGCGATCGGCCTTTGTGCCTTGCTCGGTGCCGGACTTCAGGCCTCGGCGGAAATCAAAATCGGCTCGGTCTTGGCGGTCACCGGACCGGCTTCGTTTCTCGGGGATCCGGAAAAGAAAACGTTGGAAATGTATGTCGACGACATCAATGCCAAAGGCGGCGTGAACGGTCAAAAATTAAAGCTGATCGTCTATGACGACGCTGCTAATCCCAACAGCGCGAAAACCTTCGCCACCCGTCTGGTGGAAGAAGACAAAATCGATGCCATGGTCGGCGGCAGCACTACCGGCGCGACACTGGCAATGATGCCAGTGTTCGAAGACGCCAAGATTCCGTTCATTTCGCTGGCCGGTTCGATCCGGATTATCCAGCCCGTCCACAAGTGGGTTTTTAAGACGCCGCACACCGACAAGATGGCCTGCGAGAAGATCTTCGCCGACCTCAAACATCGCAACCTCACCAACGTGGCGCTGATCTCCGGCACCGGCGGTTTCGGCAAGTCGATGAACGCGCAGTGCCATAAGGTGGCGGGCAAGGCCGGCATTAAGATCCTGATCAGTGAGACCTACGGGCCGCGCGATAGCGACATGACAGCGCAGCTCACCAAGATTCGCAACACGGCCGGCGTGCAGGCCGTGGTCAATCCCGGCTTCGGCCAGGGCCCGGCGATCGTGACGCGCAATTATCGGCAACTCGGGATCAAGGTGCCGCTCTATCAGAGTCACGGCGTCTGCTCCAAGGAGTTCATCAAGCTCGCGGGGGCGGCGGCCGAAGGCGTGCGGCTGCCATGTGCGGCGCTGCTCATCGCCGACAAGCTGCCGAACAACGATCCGCAGAAGCCCGTCGTCGTGGATTATTCGCGCGAATATCAGAAGAAGACCGGACAGGCGGTCTCCACGTTCGGCGGTCACGCTTATGACGGCCTCATGATCCTGGTCGGTGCAATGAAGCGCGCCAAGAGTGCCGACAAAGCCAAGGTCCGCGACGAGATCGAGAAAACCAAAGGCTATATCGGAACCGGCGGCATCGTGAACATGTCCCCGACCGATCATTTGGGCCTCGACCTGTCGGCGTTCCATATGTTGGAGATCAAGGGCGGCGACTGGACGCTGGTGCCCGGCACCTGAGATGACGATCGGGCGGGCTCGCAAGAGCCTGCCCCTTCGATTCTGCCGGCATTGCACTCAAGCCACGCGAGGCCTTCGACACGATGGCCGAGTTGCTGCAATTCGTCTTCTCGGGGCTGACCGTAGGCGCCATCTACGCGCTGGTCGCCCTCGGCTTCACGTTGATCTACAACGCGTCCGACATCATCAATTTCGCGCAGGGCGAGTTCGTCATGCTGGGCGGCATGACGACCGTTTTTTTGTCGCTCGCCGGCGTTCCGCTGCCGTTGGCCGCGCTCATCGCTATCGTCGTGACGACCGCGATAGGATTGGCCCTGCACCGTTTTGCCATCGCCCCGGCACGCGGGGCGAGCCCGGTGGCGCTGATCATGATCACGATCGGCGCCTCGATCTTCCTGCGCGGCGTCGCGCAGATCGTCTTCGACAAGACCTTCCATAGCCTGCCGCCGCTATTCAGCGGCGGTCCGATCCGCTTCGGCGGCGCCACCATTCTGCCGCAGAGCCTGGTGGTGCTGGCGAGCGCTGCCGTCATTGTCGTGGTGCTTTGGCTGTTTGTCGATCGAACCATGCTCGGCAAGGCGGTGATTGCGACCGCGGCCAATCGTCTGGCGGCGCGCCTCATCGGCGTCGATACGCGGCGCATTGTCGACTTTTCATTTGCGGTTTCGGCGGCAGTAGGGGCGATCGCAGGCATTCTCATCACACCCATCACGCTGACCAGTTACGATGCGGGGACATTGCTGGCGCTGAAGGGATTCGCGGCGGCCATGCTCGGTGGAATTGGCAGCGCGCTCGGAGCCGTCGTCGGCGGCCTTCTGATTGGAATGATTGAGGCCTTGAGCGCGGGATATCTCTCATCGAGTTACAAGGACGCGGTTGCTTTCGTGATCATCCTTGTCGTCTTGGTTGCCATGCCGCAGGGCTTATTCGGCCGGGTTAAAGTTGAACGGGTGTGAGCTTGCGCGCATTGCTCGAAACTCGGTTGCTGCCGGCGATATCGGTCGTGGCAATCATCATTATTTTGCCGCTGTTCTTTCCGTCGGCATACTACTATCGCATCGGCGCACTGGTTTTCATTTTCGCGTTGGCGGTCGTGGGTCTCAACCTGCTCATGGGCTTTGCCGGTCAAGTCAGCCTGGGTCATGCCGGCTTCCTCGGCATCGGTGCGTATTCCGTAGCAATCGGCCCAGTCTATTTTGGCGCGCCCTCGTGGCTATGCCTGTTCGCCGGCGTAATGCTCTCGGGCGCGGTCGCGTTCGCGGTGGGCCGGCCGATTCTCAGACTCAAAGGACACTATCTTGCTATCGGCACGCTCGGATTTGGATTGCTCATCGCCATTGTGCTCACCAACGAGGCGGGCTGGACCGGTGGCCCGGATGGCATGAGCGTCCCCGGGCTGATACTTTTCGGCTGGCGCGCGCACGGGTCGGATGCCTGGTATTGGATCTCTGGCATAACTTTTGTCGGCGGATTTGTGCTTGCGCTCAATCTGATGGAGAGCCCGACCGGCCGAGCGCTGCAGGCCATTCATGACAGCGAGATCGCCGCGCTTGTGCTCGGCATCGACGTGGCGCGCAAGAAGCTTACGGTCTTCGTTATTTCCGCCATGTACGCGTCGGTGGCAGGATCCTTTCTGGCGCTGTTCAATGGCCTCGTCACGCCGGATATGGCGGGATTTCTGCGTTCGATCGAACTGGTCGCCATGGTCGTGCTGGGTGGCATGGGATCGATCTTCGGTTCCTTGGTGGGCGCAGCCGTGCTGGTCGTGTTGCCGCAAGTGCTCACCATCTTCCACGAATACGAGCAGGCGTTGCTCGGACTTATCGTGATGGTTTTCATGATCTTCTTGCGCCAGGGCATCGTGCCGTCGGTTGCTGCGGCGCTTGCGGGCGGGCGCAAATGTTGATCCTGGAGGCCGCCCGGCTGTCTATTTCATTCGGCGGCGTGCGGGCGATCGATGGCGTCAGCATCGCCGTCGCATCCGGTCAGGTATTCTCGATCATCGGGCCGAACGGTTCCGGCAAGACCACACTGTTCAATCTTGTATCGGGTATCTATTTGCCAAACGACGGAAGCGTCCGGCTCGCCGGCGACACGGTGACTGGCCTTGCGCCCGACCAGCTCGCGCGGCGCGGGTTATCGCGGACTTTTCAGAATCTGCAGATATTTTCCCGGATGTCGGTACTGCAAAATGTGATGGTCGGCCGTCACCGTCACGAGCGGACCGGGATACTGGCCGACCTGCTGCATTGGCCATCGGTTGCGCGGCAGAATCTCGCGACCCGGGAAGCGGCGCGTGTGGCGCTTGCCCGCGTCGGCCTTGCCGATGCGGCGAACCGTCTGGCTGGTTCGCTTGCCTATGGCGCCCTCAAACGCCTCGAAATCGCACGCGCACTGGCCAGCGAACCGACGGTGCTGCTGCTCGATGAGCCGGCCGCTGGCTGCAATCCTGTCGAAACCCAGGAAATCGATCGCGTTATCCGCTCCATCGTGAAGGATGGAATCACGGTTGTGTTGGTCGAGCATGATATGCGTTTGGTGATGAATATATCCGACCGTGTTCATGTCCTCGCGAGCGGACGAACGCTCGCGGAAGGCACTCCCGAACAAGTGCGGTCCAACGTGGAGGTGATCGAAGCCTATTTGGGTGTTCACGATTCGCAGGAGGCCGCGCATGCTTTCGATTGAGAATGTCCGGAGCGCCTATGGCCGCATCGAGGTCCTGCACGGCGTCACGCTTCATGTCGACGCCGGAGAGATCGTTACTTTGATCGGCGCCAATGGCGCCGGCAAGACGACGCTGATGCACGCCATTTCCGGTGTCCAGCCGATTACTGATGGCGCAATCCGGTTCGACGGCGAGCCGATCGAGAAACGGCCCGCGCATGCGCGGGTGGCGTTCGGCATCTCGCAGGTGCCGGAAGGCCGGCAAATATTTGCGCCTTTATCTGTGATCGACAATCTGAAGCTCGGTGCATGGTCTCGTCGCGACGGCGATCTGCAACCATCGCTGGCGCGGGTCTACGCACTGTTCCCGATGCTTGATGCAATTTTGGAAATGCCGGCCGGGGCGCTGTCCGGCGGTCAGCAGCAGATGCTTGCGATCGGACGCGCATTGATGGCAAAGCCGCGGCTGCTGTTGCTGGACGAACCATCAATGGGTCTGGCGCCCAACTTGGTTGACCAGGTGCTGACGGTGATCCGCGCCCTCAAGGACGACGGCCTGACCATCCTTTTGGTGGAACAGAATGCACGGGCTGCGCTGGCCATCGCGGACCGCGCGTACGTCCTGGAGACCGGGAGAGTGACGCTGAGCGGGCCCGCCGCCGAAATCCAGGCCGATCACCGGGTCAGGGAAGCCTATTTGGGTATCTAAAACGCTCGGGGATTGACGTTGGTCAAGTAGACCGGGCTGGAAGTCAATTTAATTGGTTCTCGGTTGCGATTGAGTGGTGGGAGGATGTCGATGAAAGAGAGCCTTCGTCCGGGCGTCTCGCGGATCAGCCGTATTGAGATTGATCGCGACCGGACAATCGGATTCATGGGCGAAGAAGGCCGCGTATACGCCACGCCCCGCCTCGTGCACGATATCGAACATACATGCCGCGACCTCATCCTCGAACACGCCGATCCCAATGAGGATTCGGTCGGTATCGACGTGTCGATCCGCCATCTCGCCCCGACTCTGCCCGGTATGACGGTCGAGATCACCGCGACCGTGAGTGCCGTCGAGGGGCGCAAGGTCACCTTCGAGATCGCCGCCAGAGACAACCTTGAAGAGATCTGCACCGGCTCGCATAGCCGCTTTGTGGTCGACAAGGCAAAGACGCTCGAACGACTTAAGGCAAAGGCCGCCAAACTCGCTACTTCGAGGTGATCATTTGCTGGCGCCGGCCGGAAAGACCCATGCGAATGGCCTCGTTGCGGCCTGCCCACTGTCGATTTCAAGGGTAACCAGTTGATCTAGCTCAACTACGTCCACTGATGATAAAAGAATGATGGCAAAAAAGGCAAAAGGCGAAGTCTGCCAGTGGGGGGAAGCCAGAATGCACGAAGCATTGGAGGCCGTCGCGCTATCGCCAGGTGCGGCGAAAGATGTTCGGCCGTTGACCGGCAATGAAGCGATCGCGCGCGGCGCCTGGGAAGCCGGCGTGAAGGTCGCCGCCGCCTATCCCGGCACCCCGAGCACGGAAATTCTCGAAACATTGGCCCGCTATCCGGCCGAAAGCGTGCATGCCCAGTGGTCGACCAACGAAAAGGTCGCGCTCGACGTTGCGATCGGCGCGTCCTTTGCCGGGCGGCGTGCGCTCGCCGCCATGAAACATGTCGGGCTCAACGTCGCTGCCGATGCATTCATGTCGCAAGCCTACATTGGCGTGAACGGCGGGCTGGTCCTCGCCGTGTGCGACGATCCCGGCATTCACAGCTCGCAGAACGAGCAGGACACGCGAATCTTTGGCGCGCTCGCGACCGTGCCGGTGCTTGAGCCGAGCGATGCCCAAGAGGCGCTCGATTTCACCCGTTTTGCGTTCGATCTATCGGAGACCTTCGATACGCTGGTGATCGTGCGCAGCACGACCCGGCTTTCGCATACCCGCAGCCCGGTGGCGATCGGCGATCGCCAAGAGCCGCCGCCACGCGGATTTATCGAGAAGCCTTCGAAGAACGTCATGATCCCGGCCTATGCCCGGCCGCGCCATCGCGCGGTGATCGAACGTGAGGCGCAGTTGAAGGCGTATTTTGCCGAGTCGCCGATCAATCGTTGGGAGGCCGGCGATACCAGCTTCGGCGTCATCACGGCGGGAACCTGCTACCCCTATGTGCGCGAAGTGCTTCCCGACGCCAGCGTGCTGAAGCTCGGCGCTTCGTGGCCGCTGCCGGACGATCTGCTGCGCCGCTATTGCGAATCGGTCGATCGCATCTTTGTGGTCGAAGAGCTCGAACCTGTGATCGAAAAGGAAATTCGCGCGCTCGGATTTCAGGTCGAGGGCAAGCGCTTCTTCCCGCGGACCGGCGAGTTATCTCCCGAACTCGTGCGTGCCGGTTTCGAACAGGCGGGCATTCTGCTGCCGCGCCCGCAGCAAAGCGCGTGGACACCGGAACCGCTGGTGCGTCCGCCGGTGCTTTGCGCCGGGTGCCCGCATACATCAAGCTTCATGGCGGTGCGCGCCTCCGGCGCGCGCGTGGCCGGCGATATCGGCTGCTACACCTTGGCATGCCTCGATCCGTTGCGCGGCATCGACACGACCGTGTCGATGGGATCGTCGATCGGCAATGCCGTCGGGATGGCCAAGGCCGGCGAAAGCAAGCCGGTGGTCGCCACCATCGGCGATTCGACCTTCCTGCATGCCGGAATTCCGGGACTCATCAACGCGGTCTACAACCAGGCCAATATCACGGTGCTGCTGCTCGACAATCATGTGACGGCGATGACCGGCGGCCAGCAACATCCCGGCACCGGCAAGACGCTGAGAGGCGAGGATGCGCCGCAGGTGGACTACGAAGCGCTGGTCCGCTCGATCGGAGTCAAATGGGTGCGCAAGGTCGATTCCTATGACCTTGCCGCTATGCATCACGCATTGCGCGACGCCATCAATTATCGCGGCGTTGCCGTCCTCATTGCCGATCGCCCCTGCGTGCTCGATCCGGTCAAGATCAAAGGCCCGCCCTTCGAGGTCGTCGCGGAACAATGCAATGCCTGTCAGGCCTGCATGAACCTGGGCTGCCCGGCGATCACCTGGAGCGACCAATCGTTCGAGGGCCGGCATAAGGTCCAAATCGACCAGTCGCTTTGCATCGGTTGCACGCTCTGCGCCCAGGTTTGCACCGTGGACTGCATCAAGACCGTTGCGCCGGTGACGCAATGAGCGATCGCGATCCAGTCTCCACCGTCCGTCCCGTCCCGGCATCGCCGGATTCCCAGACATTGATGGCTGATCCCGCCCAAGACTCGTTCAATGTCCTCATCGTCGGCGTTGGCGGCCAGGGCGTCATCATGGTCTCCAAGGTGCTCGCTTTGCTCGCGCAGACCCAGGGCTTCGAAGTCAAACAGAGCGAAGTGCACGGCATGGCCAAGCGTGGCGGCTCCGTGTTTAGCCATGTGCGCTTTGGGCGGCGGGTCTGGTCGCCGACCATCCCAAAGGGAGAAGTCGATATCCTGGTCGCGCTTGAGTGGGCCGAAGGATTGCGCTGGCTGCCGTTCCTCAAGCCCGGCGCCGGAATCTTCATCTGCGACACCAAACGCATCGTGCCGCCATTCGCGTGCCTCAACCGCCACCCGGGCGCGCCGCTGCGCTATTCGAAAGAAACGCCGGCCGAAGTCATCGCTCACGTGGCCGAAGGCTACGCCATCGATGCTACCCCCATGGCCGAAAAGCTCGGCAACGAGCGCGCGGCGAACGTCATCCTGCTCGGCGCGCTGTCGACGGCATTGGAGTTTTCGGCTGCCGATTGGGAGCGCACGGTCGCCGAATTCGTGCCGAAGAAGACGGTCGCCGTGAATTTGGAGGCGTTCCGTCGCGGCCGCGATTGGATCGAAGAGGCGCGCAATACCACGCTGCCGGTGGAGGCGCCGGGGCTGGGAACGCCGGCGCCTGCCGATGCAGCCTACCGAGTGCGGCTCGAGATCAATCCCGCGTGGTGCAAGAGTTGCGATATCTGCGTGAAACTGTGCCCGGAGCACTGCCTGCGACTGGATGCAGATCGGATCGTGGAGTTGGCCGAACCGGACAAGTGCACGGGTTGCCGGCTGTGCGAATGGTTGTGTCCGGATTTCGCGATCCGGGTGCATCTTGATGCCGCCGCCGTTGCGCAGGGGGAGCTTACGCGATGAATGCCGTGGATACCGCGCTGACCGGCAAGAACGCCATGAAACTGATCTCCGGCAACCACGCCTGCGCATTGGGGGCGATCGCCGCCGGCTGCCGGTTCTTCGCTGGCTACCCAATTACGCCGTCGTCGGAAATTGCCGAACGGCTGGCGCGCCACTTGCCGGAGGTCGGTGGCGTATTCGTACAGATGGAGGACGAGATCGCCTCGATGGCGGCCGTGATCGGCGCCTCGATGGGCGGCGTCAAGGCGATGACCGCAACCAGCGGGCCGGGATTTTCGCTCAAGCAGGAAAATCTCGGCTACGCAGCCGGAGCCGAGATCCCTTGCGTCATCGTCAATGTCATGCGCGGGGGTCCCTCCACCGGCATGCCGACCCGGCCGTCGCAGGCGGACTTGATGCAAGCGCGCTGGGGCAGCCATGGCGATTATCCGATCATTGCGCTCGCGCCCGCCTCGGTGGGCGAGATCTACAGCGAGACCATCCGTGCTTTCGATCTGGCAGAGCGATGCCGGTCGCCGGTGGTGCTGTTATATGACCAGGTGATCGCGCAACTCTCCGAAACCGTCACGCTCGACAACGCCGATAGTTTGAGCCGCACGGAACGCAAATGGGCGAGCGGAGCGCGCACGGCCTACAAGCCCTATGACGGTGGCGGCGATGGCATTCCGGCCATGGCGCGGCCGGGCGCCGGCTATCGCAGCCATACGACGGGCTTGACCCATAACGAAGATGGCTTCCCGACCCAGAACCCCGAGGCGGTCAGCCGTAACTTGTCGCGGCTTTTCTCCAAGCTGGAGCGGCACCGTGACTTGATCGACTCGTCGGAAGAGCTGCATTGCGCCGACGCCGACGTGGTCATTGTCGCCATCGGCATCAGCGCCCGCGCAGCGACGCGCGCCGTCGAAACGTGCCGCGCACAAGGGTTGCGCGTGGGGCTGTTCCGTCCGATCACGCTCTGGCCATTCCCCGAAACGACGCTGTGCCAGGCTGCTGCGCAGGCGCGCGCCGTGCTGGTGCCCGAGATGAACACCGGTCAGCTTCGGCTTGAGGTCGAGCGCGTGCTTGGCGGAACGCCGGTCGAAGGAATGCATCTTTTCAGCGGCGAGGCGATCACGCCGACGGATATTGCCGTGCAGGCCGCGGCGCTCGCGAGGGGGACGTGATGCTCATCGACACAGCCGCCGAGTTCGACGTTCGAGATTACCTTCGCAAGGAGATGATGCCGCACTTCCTCTGTCCCGGTTGTGGTCACGGCATCGCGTTGCGGGCGTTACTGTGGGCGGTCCATGACCTTGGCATCGACAAGGACAAGCTCGCGGTTGTCTCCGGCATTGGCTGTGCCGGACGGTTATCCGCCTATATCGACGCCAACACCTTCCATGTCACCCACGGCCGGCCGCTAGCCTTTGCAACCGGGCTCGCGCTGGCGCGTCCCGATCTCAATGTTATCGTCATCACCGGCGACGGCGACTGTCTTGCGATCGGCGGCAATCATTTGATCCACGCTTGCCGGCGCAATCTCAAGCTGACTTGCTTGATGCTCAACAACGAAGTTTACGGCATGACCGGTGGCCAGGTCTCGCCGACCACGTCGGAGACACGACTGACGACGACGACTCCGCTCGGTAACCAAGAGCCGCATTTCGACGCCTGCGCGCTCGCGACCGCGGCCGGGGCAGGGTTCGTCGGCCGCGAAGTGACGCACCATGTCCCCAAGCTCAAGGAACTGATCAAGGCTGGGCTCGAGCATCCGGGCTTCGCGTTCGTCGAAGTCCTGTCCGACTGCACGGAGATCTTCGGGCGCAAGAACGACATGGGCTCTTCGCCGGAGATGATCATGCGCCAGAAGAGCGATATTCGTCCGAGCGCTTATCGCGATACGGTGGACACACCGTTCCGCCCGAACAGCCTGCCGACCGGCATCCTGACCAAGAATGACCGTCCCGAATACGGCGCCGCCTATCGGCGCGCGGCGGCGGCCCGATCGGGAGCCTCGTGATGCGCGACTCGCGAATAGAAATTCGCATTGGCGGTACCGGCGGCCAGGGACTGATCCTCAGTGCCAAGATGCTTGCCGATGCGCTTGCCGCTGGCGGCAAGCGCGTTGCTCAGTCGCAGACCTATGAGCCGACCTCGCGCGGCGGATTCTGCAATGCGGACCTGGTGATCTCCGACGCCGAGGTGGATTTCCCGCTGACAACCGCGATCGATTATTTGGTGCTGCTCGATCGGCTCGCCGTCAAACCGTCTTGGCCGCTGCTCAAACCGGGTGCGCTCGTCATCGCCGACACGCGGCTGTGCCCCGAACTGCCGGCGGGCAACTTCCGCCGCTATCACCTGCCGCTCAGCCGCACCGCCTTGGAACTGGGCAGCGAGCGGGTGACCAACATTGTTGCGCTCGGCGCCTTGGTCGCGCTGACCAATATCTGCGATCGCCAGCGGATCGAGCAGACGGTGCGCGCAGAGACACCGCGCGGGTTCCTCGACCTCAATACGGACGCGCTCAGGGCGGGTTATTCGATCGCTGCCGCGCCTATTGCGGCGGCCGTGTCCTAGTGCGCAGCCAGATTAAAATCTCTGTTTACGGTGCAATCAGTGGGCCGCGCGCGATTGCCTTCGGCTGCAATGGGCGCTAGCTTTTGCACAAATGGGTTCCAAAATATCTCCATGTTTCCTGTCATAGGGAAAGGCTGAGCAAGGCGGCACAAGCGGATTGCGATGACCGGCGGCGCGTCCATGCGACGGCCGTTGTCGCGACGCGTGCCGTCTGCCCAGCATGAAGGTGAGGCTATGCCGACAAGCAAGCCGCTGCAGGAACGCACGGTTTCGACCTATTGCTACCAATGCGTAGCCGGGCCGGACCTGCTGACCGTGCGCATCCAGGACGGGATTGCCACAGAGATCAACCCGAATTTTTCCGCCGCCGCGATTCATCCCGGCGGAGGCAAGGCTTGTGTCAAAGCGTTTGGGCTGGTGCAAAAAGCCTACAGCCCGAACCGCGTGCTTTATCCAATGAAGCGGACCAACCCGAAGAAAGGCCGGCACGAGGATCCGGGCTTTGTACGCATTTCCTGGGACGAGGCGCTCGATTTGGTCGCGGACAAGCTCAAGGCCGCGCGCGCGGCGGGACCCGTCGACGAGAGTGGTTACCCGCGGCTTGCCGCAAGCTTCGGCGGCGGCGGCACGCCCACCGCCTATATGGGCACGCTGCCGGCCTTCCTCGCGGCCTGGGGACTGGTCGATTTTAGCTTCGGTTCCGGTCAGGGCGTCAAATGCACCCATTCGGAACACCTCTACGGTGAGCTCTGGCACCGTGCATTCACCGTGTGTCCCGATACCCCGCTCTGCGAGTTCGTCTTGTCATTCGGCGCCAATGTCGAGGCCTCGGGTGGGGTGTGCGGGGTCAAGCGCCACGCCGACGCGCGCAATCGCGGCATGAAGCGCGTGCAGATCGAGCCGCACCTCTCGGTGACCGGCGCTTGCTCGGCCGAGTGGATCCCGATCAAGCCGAAGACCGATGCCGCCTTCCTGTTCGCCATGATCCATGTGCTGCTGCATGAACATGCACGCGAAACACTCGACATTGCCTTTCTCAAACAGCGGACCTCGTCGCCCTATCTGATCGGCGCCGGCGGATTTTTCCTGCGTGATCCAAAGACACAGAAGCCGCTGGTGATCGATCAAAACAGCGGGCGCGCGGTGGCGTTCGACACCGCCAATATCGATCCGGCGCTTGAAGGCACGTTCACGGTCGACGGCATCGAGATCGGCCCCGATCAAGAAATAACGACTTACCAGGCGGCCGCCGTCAGGCCCGCCTTCGCGCACCTTGTCGCGCATGTGAAGAACTATTCGCCGGAATGGGCCGCGGCGATCTGCGATGTTCCGGCCGCCGCCATCCGCCGCGTCACCGATGAGTTCCTTGCCCACGCCCATGTCGGCGAGACGATAGAGATCGAAGGGATGACGTTGCCGTTCCGGCCGGTTGCCATCGTGTTCGGCAAGACCGTCAATAACGGCTGGGGCGGCTACGAATGCTGCTGGGCGCGCACTCTCATTCCCTGCCTGGTCGGCGCCCTCGACGTGCCGGGCGGCACGCTCGGCACTACCGTGCGGCTTAATCGTCCAGCCGACAATCGCTGGTCGAGCGTCAAGCCGGGTCTCGATGGGTTCATGGAATATCCGATGAACTCAACGAGCAAGGAAGGGTGGATTTCGCACCCACCGGTGCGCAGCGCCCACCGCACGCTGGTGCCGCTGGTCGCCAACTCGGCCTGGAGCCAGGCACTCGGGCCGACCCACCTTGCCTGGATGATGCAGAGGGAGGACTTCGACCACTTCCCGCATGCGGAGCCGCCCGACGTGTGGCTGGTCTACCGCACCAATCCGGTAATCTCGTTCTGGGACACCAAGGCGGTCGGCGAGACGGTGGCGAAGTTCCCCTTCACCGTCTGCTTTGCCTTCACCCGGGATGAAACCAACTACATGGCCGACGTACTGCTGCCCGACTGCACCGATCTGGAAGGCTTGCAGCTGATGCGGATTGGCGGCACCAAATATATCGAGCAGTTTTGGGATCATCAGGGCTTCGCCTTGCGCGATCCGGCGGTGCCGCCGCAGGGCGAAGCGAAAGATTTCACCTGGATCGCGACCGAGCTCGCGCGCCGCACCGGCCTGCTCGAGGCCTACAATACGGCGATCAACCGCGGCGCTCACGACATCAAGCTGTCGGGGCCGAATTACGATTTCACGCTCGATGTCGGCAAGGTCCATGACGTCGAAACCATCTGGGACGCCAGCTGCCGGGCGGCGAGCGCGGAGATTACCGACGGCGCCGAGACGCAAGGGCTCGATTGGTTCCGCGCCAATGGTTTTCGGGTCAAGCCGTTCTCGCGCCTGATGTGGTACCTCTATCCGAAGCTGGTCGAGCAGGGCCTGCGCTTCGAGCAGCCCTACCAGGAGCGCTTGTTGCGCGTCGGCAAGGAGCTCGAGCGGCGCCTGCACGAGCAAGGCATCCAATGGTGGGACAAACAACTTGCCGAATATGAGCCGCTGCCCCATTGGCGCGACTTAAACGGGCTTTGGGAGGGCGCGCTCGCCAAGCACTTCAACGTGCGTATCGCCGACTATCCATTCTGGCTCGTCACCTCGCGCAGCATGCAATATTCCTGGGGCAGCAATGTCGGCATTCAGCTCATCAAGGAAGTAGCGGATAACGTTATCGGCCACGGCAGCGTGGTGATGAACGAGGGCGCGGCCGAGAAGCTTGGCATTGCCGACGGCGACTTGGTCGAAGTGAGCTCGCCGCTCAACAACACTAAAGGCAGGGTGATGTTGCGCGAGGGCATCCGCCCTGACACGCTGCTGATGATCGGCCAGTTCGATCACTGGGTGACGCCGTTCGCCAAGGGCTTCCACGCGCCAAGCATGAACGCGCTGGTGCCGATGCTGCTCGATCTCACCGACGCGACCGGATCGAGCGCCGACCTGGTCAAGGTCAAGGTGACGCGGCTTGAGGGGCCACCATGACCCGCTGGGCGATGGTCGCCGATCTCGAGCGTTGCGTCGGCTGCCAGACCTGCACCGCGGCCTGCCGGCATGCCAACGCCACGTCGCCGGCGGTGCAATGGCGCAAGGTGCTCGATGTCGAAGCCGGCGCCTTCCCGAATGTCAATCGCACCTTCGTCCCGGTCGGCTGCCAGCACTGTGCCGATCCGCCCTGCATGCATGTCTGCCCCTCGACCGCGACACGCCAACGCGCCGACGGCATCGTCACCATCGATTACGACATCTGCATTGGCTGTGCTTATTGCGACGTCGCCTGTCCCTACCAGGCCCGCTTCAAGGTCACCAAGGAGGACTTCGCCTACCGCCAGGGCGCGATGCAGAATGAAATCGAACGCGAGGATCCCGCGCGCCTCGGGGTCGCGCAAAAATGCACGTTCTGTTCGGATCGCATCGATTTCGGCATCGAAAACGGCTTGACGCCAGGCAGCGATCCGCGCGCGACGCCGGCTTGCGTCAATGCCTGCATCGCCGACGCGCTGCATTTCGGCGATCTCGACGACCCGGACAGTAACGTCTCCCGGCTGCTGGAGCAGCACAAGAATTTCCGCATGCATGCGGAGCTCGCCACCGAGCCGGGCTTCTTTTATCTCTACGACAAGGCTGCGGCTCCCGCGACGCCGGATAGCGCGCCTGCGCTCGCGAACACGCAGGCCGGGCGCATTCGCACCCGCGGGGTCGAGCCGTGGCATCAAAAACATTGGGATTGGAAAGCCTCCGGCAATTTCTTGTGCGGCGGCGCCGGCGCCGGCCTGTTCGCCTTTGCCACAATTGCCAGCCTTGCTGGAACTTCGGTATTGGTGCCGGGCCTTATTGCGCTCGCGATCATCGCGCTCGGCCTGCTGCTATTGATGTTCAAGATCGGTCGGCCATTGCGGTTCATCTACGTGCTGCGCCAGCCGCAACGGTCCTGGATGTCGCGCGAAGCCTGGGTCGCCGGCGTGCTGTTTCCGCTCGCGCTCGCGGCTTTGTGGTCCGGAAACCGGATCGTGCTTTTTGCGGCGGCGGCGGTCGCGCTGATCTTTCTTTTTTGCCAGGGCATGATCCTGGAGCAGTCCAAGGGGATACCGGCCTGGCGGACACCGCGCGTCATCGCGTTGATCATGGCGACCGGACTTGCCGAGGGCTGCGGCCTGTTCCTGTTGCTGGCGGCCTTCCTGCCTGCCTTGGGCAGCGTTGCCGAGCCGATGGCAATCGCGCTCGCCGTCCTGGCCGCAGCGAGAATCTGGACCTGGTGGCGATACCTCAACGCACTTGAAAGCGAAGGTGCGCCGACCCGAACGCTCGAAATCTTCACGGCCTGTCGAACCTGGTTCTTCGCCGCCGGCCTCGTGCTTCCGGTGACGCTTGTCGCCGTTGGCCTGGTCCTGACCGTCGCCGACGCGGTCTTGTTCGCGCTCGCCGGGTTTTCGGTTTTCGCCACCGGCTGGGCGATAAAATTCATTCTCATCACGCGCGCCGCGTATAATCAGGGCTTCGCGCTTCCCCACACCCCCATACGCGGGTCCGGCGTACCCGGACCAGCGGTCAAGCCGGGATGGACCTCGCCATGAGTCGGTGCCGGGCGATTCCAACTCGCAAGACGCGCGGTCGTGCGCCATAGTTCAACGATCTCGACCGGGAGGTTCAATCATGAGTACGCAAAAAGCGGTTACCGATACGCCCATCTATATGTTCGAGCGCGAAGCCGAGATCATGCCGCGCAGCGAACTGAAGGTATTGCAGCTTTCCCGTCTCAAGACCACGGTCGAGCACGCGTATAACAAGATCCCGCATTACAAGTGGAAGCTCGATGCCGCCGGCGTCAAGCCAAGCGATCTGAAGTCGCTCGCCGATCTCGCGCGGTTTCCCTTTACGGTGAAAGCCGATCTGCGCGATAACTACCCGTTCGGCCTGTTCGCGGTGCCGCGCGAACAGGTGCTGCGCCTGCATGCCTCCTCCGGCACCACCGGCAAGCCGATCGTGGTCGGATACACCCAGGGCGATCTCAATCTGTGGGCCGATCTGATGGCGCGCTGCCTCGCCTGCATGGGCACCCGGCCTGGCGACATCGTGCACAATGCCTATGGCTATGGCTTGTTCACCGGCGGGCTTGGCGCTCATTACGGTGCCGAGCGGCTAGGCTGCACCGTGGTGCCAATGTCGGGCGGGGGCACCGAGCGGCAGGTGACGCTGTTGCGGGACTTTGGCGCCACCATCCTGTGCGCTACGCCGTCTTACGCGCTTAACATCGCCGAAGTCGCCGAGGGCATGGGTATCGATATCCGCAAATTGCCGCTGCGCACCGGCATCTTTGGCGCCGAGCCATGGACCGACGCCATGCGTCGCGATATCGAGGCGCGGCTCGGCATCAAGGCGGTCGACATCTACGGCCTATCGGAAATCATCGGACCGGGCGTCGCCTGCGAGTGCCACTCGGTGCAAAACGGATTGCATGGATGGGAGGATCATTTCCTGTTCGAAATCATCGACCCCGAAACCATGCAGTCAAAGTCGATGGGTGAAGCGGGCGAACTTGTGATTACCACGTTGACCAAGGAAGCCCTGCCGATGCTGCGCTACCGCACTCGCGACATCACCCGGCTCTCGGACGAGCCGTGCCCGTGCGGGCGTAGCCACGTGCGCATTCTGCGCGTGACCGGACGCGATGACGACATGCTCATCATTCGCGGGGTCAACGTCTATCCCTCGCAGGTAGAGGCGGTGCTGGTCGGTTTTCCGGGGCTGGCGCCGCACTACCAGATCGTCCTGACGCGCAACGGCGCCCTCGACGCGATGACCGTTGAAGTCGAGCTTGCGCCTGGTTTCGAAGGCGACCGCTTACGCAAGGCCGACGAAGTCACTCACCATATCAAGTCGTTGATCGGCGTGACCTGCAAAGTCGTGGCCAAATCGCCTGGCGAGGTGCCGCGATCGCAGGGCAAGGCCGTGCGGGTGAGGGATCAGCGCAACAAGACCAATTGAGCGCGCGCTTTCATTGCAGGTTGCAGGCCGCGCGAGGCCGCACGGCTGGCGCTATTCCTGCGACACGGGCGGATCCAAATCATCGGCCCAGGTATCGCTCGGCTTCGGATGCCGGAGCAGCAGCCGGTGCACGAGATTGACGTGCTCGGCCTCCTCTTCGACCAGCTCCGCCGCCAGCGCCTTGACCTTCGGATCTTTTGCCGCCTCCACGATGGAGGTGAAGTAGGCAAGCGCGCGCTCTTCGCCTTTGAGCGAGAGCTGCAATGCATGCCAAGGCGTCATCAGGTAGTGTGCGGAACCGAGGTCGGCCTCTTCCGGACTTTCGCTTCGTTCAAATTTTGCGATCTTCCGTGCATGGGCGACGACATCAAAATCGCCCGCGAGACGGCGGATTTCCTCGCCATGGATGCCTTCGGCGCGGGCCAGATCGCGGAAGACCTTGACCAGTTCCGGGTTGTTGTGGGTTTCCATTTGATCGGCCAGCAAATTGTAGCGGTCGACCGCATCAATCTCGATCTGATAGGCGACCGCCAGCAGATCGTTCAGATTGGAGACCTTTGGGTTGCCCGCTGTCTTGCTCATAGCTCGAAGTCCTTCTCCAGTTCCGACAGGTCGATATCGGTTGCGCCAACCGCGGGCTGAAACAGCGTGCGATTGCCGCGGTACAGAATTCCGAGGTTGAAACCATCGTCGGTCATGATCCGGCGCGCCGCCTTGCCCGGATCGGTGGTCGCGGCGACCGGGGCCGGGTGCACCAGGTCTTTCCAGCCCCTCTCGTCCGGGCGAAAGGTCACACACGGGCTGAGGATTTCGACAAACGAGAATCCCGGATGCTTGATCGCCTCCACCAGTACCGCGGCGGTTTCGTTCGGTTCACCGGAGAAGCAACGGGCGATGAAGTTCGCCCCCGAGGCGAGCGCGACCACCAGCGGATGGAACGGCCGCACCTTGGTGCCGCCCGGCGACAGCGCGGTGTCGAACTCCGGTTCCGTCGTCGGCGAGGGCTGCCCCTTGGTCATGCCGTAGATGTGATTGTCCATCACCACATAGGTCATGTCGAGGTTGCGGCGGCAGGCGTGCAGGAAGTGGTTGCCGCCGATCGAGTAGCCGTCGCCGTCGCCGCTGGCGACCACCACCGTGAGATCGGGCCGCGTCACCTTCAATCCGGCAGCGAGCGCCAGCGAACGGCCGTGCACGCCATGAAAGCCGTAGCAATTCGTATAGGCGGGAATCCGCGACGAACAACCGATGCCGGAAACGACCACGATCTGTTCGGGCGGCAGACCCAGTTGCGCGAACGCGCGCGTGAACGACATGAGCACGTGATAGTCGCCGCAACCAGGGCACCAGATCGGCTTAATGTCGGACTTGTAGTCCGCCTGCTTGTAGGCGCGTTGCGTATCAACGGTCGACATCGCTATCTCCATTCCGTGATCGCACGGTAAATCTCACCCGCTGTGATCGGCAGTGGTCCGGGCCGGTTGAATACGCGCACCGGCGCCGGCAGGTCATAGTGAGCCCGCAGGTAGCGGTGGAACTGGCCGCCATGGGTTTGCTCGATCACCAGGATGCGTTTGACGCCGTCGAGAGCTTTAGTCAGCCGTTCGGGCTGGGTCGGCAACAGCAAGCGCGGCGCGACAAGGCGAACGTCAATCCCATCCGCGCTCGCGCGCGCGATCGCTTCGCGCGCGGCGCTGGTGAGGGATCCCCAGGTCAAGACCGCGAGATCGCCGGCGCCTTCGACCGCCGCCCAGTGGTCGCCGTAGTTGAAGTGATCGAGCTTGTCGCGCCGCTTGTCGAGCTGGGCGAGATGGTCGGCGGCGCCGCTGGTCGGGATGCCGCGTTGCGAATGGGTAAGGCCGTCGGCGGTGTATTGGCCGCCACGCGTTCCCGGAATGGCCATGGGTGATACGCCGTTCGCCGCCAAGGCGTAGCGCTGATAAGCATCGGTGATGTCGGTCGCGACGGTCCGCGCGCCGATGAATGCCACGTCGGCCGGCCGTTCGATAGCTGCCCTTGTCTGTCCCATGAATTGATCGGACAGGACAATAGCCGGTGATTGCAGCGTCTCCGCGAGATAGGTCGCCCATTGCGTCGTGAACATGCAGTCGCCGACCGATTGCGGCGCCAGCACCAAGTGCGGCGCGTCCCCGTGCAGGCCGTAGACGGCGATATTCAGGTCGGCTTGCTCGGATTTTGTGGGGATGCCCGTTGATGGCCCGCCGCGCATCACATCCACGACGACAATTGGAATTTCAGCGGAGGTGGCGAGGCCAAGCGCTTCGATCATCAGGGAAAGGCCAGGTCCGGAGGTTGCCGTCAGCGCCGGCGTGCCGCCAAAGGATGAGCCAATGATCATATTGATGGCGGCGAGCTCGTCTTCGGCCTGCAGCAGCACGCCGCCGACTTTGGCAAGGCTTGGCGCCAGCCATTCGAGGACTTCCGTCGCCGGCGTAATTGGGTAGGCGGCGGCAAAGCGAACACCGCCGCGGATGGCGCCGAGGGCGGTCGCCTCGTTTCCCGACAGCAGCCACCGCCGGGCGGAGCTCGGGTTTGGCCGGGCGAGTTGTATGCCGAAATTGGTTGCTGCGGCCGCGCCGAATCCGATCTTGATTCCAGCGTGACTGGCCTCGATGGCGGCTGTTCCTTTGTCCCCAAGACGTTTCTCGATCGGAGCTAGCACTTGTTCGATGGTAAGACCCAGCAGCCGGCCTGCGATGCCGAGTGCGATCATGTTGGGGCGCCCATCGGGGATGGCCTTGGCCATCTCCTTCATCGGTATTTCAAAGACCCGCGCCCCGGATTGGGTCACCATCGGCGGCGGATCGCCGCCGCGGGGGTCGCTGATCACCAGGGTCCCTGGCCCAGCTTTGATTTCAGAGCCGAAACGATGGGCATTCAGCCAGTCGATGCCGATCAGCAGGTCAAACTGGTCGGGGAGGCCCTCGACCGGGTGGGCGGCCAGTCGCAGGAGCGCCGCGGCTTCACCGCCGCGAATCTGGGGTCCTAAAGTGCGCGTAAGCAGCCCATGCCACCCGGCGGCGCAGGCCGCTTCGAGCAGGGAATTGCCGGTGGTCAGAGCGCCGGCGCCACCGCTGCCAACGATCGCGATCGAGATGCTCGGCGAGGCTCCCATGGTCGTTTTCCCCTTGATTAGAGCCCATTCCGCGGGCGCAGGGGCCCAATATGTATTTAAGTACTAGAATACGTTTTTTTGCCTTTCCTTGACCTTGATCAAGGTAATCCCACACTCGGCGATTGAATATAAAAAACAAGGCCGCGCCTAGGTCCGGCGACGGGGTCGGCGGCTTGACTGGAGGGCAGAACGATGGACGCCAAACCGGTTCGTTGGATGATGACGGGCGCAGGCAAGCCTTTCGTCCCCATGGAATTCGAAATCGGTCCCCTGGGTCCCGATGAAGTCCTGGTCGAAATCGCCGGCTGCGGGGTCTGTCACACCGATCTTGGCTACTACTACGATGGCGTGCGCACCAAGCATGAACTGCCGCTGACGCTTGGGCACGAGATCAGCGGTCACGTCATCGATACCGGCACCAATGCGCTCTGGTATACCGACCGCGCGGTTATTATTCCCGCGGTCATCCCGTGCGGCCACTGCGATGCCTGCCGGCGCGGCAAAGCGACGATTTGCCCCAACCAGAAAATGCCGGGCAACGATATTCACGGCGGCTTCGCCACGCACATCGTCGTGCCGGCGCATGGACTATGTGTTGTCGACGAACATCGCCTGGCCGCCGTCGGAATCGAGCTGGCGGATCTTTCCGTGATCGCTGATGCGGTGACGACGCCTTACCAGGCGGTCGTGCAGGCCGGGGTCACGCAAGGCGATCTCGTCATCGTCAACGGGGTTGGTGGTGTTGGCGGCTATGCCGCCCAAATCGCGGCTACGTTAGGCGGCATCGTTGTCGCGATCGATGTGAACGATGAAAAGCTCGCCGCCATCACCGGGCAGGGCGTCTCGCTTACGCTGAATTCCAAGCAAATGACGCCGCGCGACATCAAAGCGGCAATCCAGGCCTTCGCCAAGGAACACGGGTTGCGCCAGAACGAGTGGATTATTTTTGAATGTTCCGGCACCCGCGCTGGCCAAGAAACGGCATTCGGTCTGCTCAATCATGGTGCGACGCTGGCCGTCGTAGGATTCACCATGGACAAGGTCGAAGTACGGCTCTCGAACTTGATGGCATTTCACGCGCGGGCGATCGGAAACTGGGGATGTCCGCCGGAGCTTTATCCGGATGCCTTGGAGCTCGTGTTGAACGGCCGCGTCAAGGTCACGCCGTTTGTTGAAAAACATCCCCTGAGCGAAATCAACCAAGTGTTCGAGGCGGTCCATGCCGGTGCGCTCAAGCGCCGTGCCGTTCTTGTTCCCGCATCGTGAGGAGCATCTCCATGACTGGCGAAGCAGCCCGGGCCGTCGCCGTGCCAAAGTCCGAACCCAAGGATCACAATCTTGTCGGCGAGGGGGTTCGCGAGACGATCTCGAAGGGCGTGCACTACGAGAAGCGTCCGGTGAAAGGGATGGACGGCAAGCCGGTGGGCGGGCTGTTCAACGCCTGGATCACGCTCGACAACCCCAGCCAATTCAACTCCTACACGACCGATATGGTGAAGGCGACCATATTGGCTTTTCGCGCCGCCAGCGCGGCGCGTGACGTCGTGGCGGTGGTCTTCACCGGGTCCGGCGACAAGGCTTTTTGCACCGGCGGCAACACCAAGGAATATGCGGAATATTACGCCGGCAATCCCCAGGAATACCGGGGCTATATGCGGCTGTTCAACGACATGGTCTCGGCGATCATCGGCTGCGACAAGCCGGTGGTTTGCCGCGTAAACGGCATGCGCATCGGCGGCGGCCAGGAAATCGGCATGGCCTGCGACTTCTCGATCGCGCAGGACCTCGCCCGCTTTGGCCAGGCCGGGCCCAAGCATGGCTCGGCGCCGATCGGCGGGGCCACCGACTTCCTTCCCTGTATGATCGGCTGCGAGCAGGCGATGGTCTCCGGCCTGCTCTGCGAGCCGTTCTCGGCGCACAAGGCCTATCGTCTCGGCGTCATCTGCGACGTGGTGCCGGCGCTGAAGGTTGACGGCAAATTCGTCGCTAATCCGACGGTCGTCACCGACCGTTACCTCGACGAGTATGGCCGCATCGTCCACGGTGAACCCAAGACGGGTGGGGCGGCCGCCGAAGGTCAGGCGCTGTTGAAGCGCGGCACCGTCGACCTCAGCCTGCTCGATGAAAAGGTCGAAGCCCTGTGTACCAAGCTGCTCTACACCTTCCCCGAATGCACGACCAAGACCGTCGAAGAGCTGCGCAAGCCGAAGCTCGTTGCGTGGAACGCCAACAAGGAAAATTCGCGCGACTGGCTGGCGCTCAACATGATGACGGAAGCGCGTGCCGGTTTTCGCGCCTTCAATGAAGGAACCCGCGAGACCGGGCGCGAAGTCGATTTCGTGGCGCTGCGCCGCGCGCTCGCCGCCAACACGCCGTGGAGCGACGAACTCACCGAAAGCATCATGCCAC
>Ga0307436_1000220_pt1 | contig 25382 bp, 23 predicted proteins | sample SalMarWE160440MG_FD_202513 | JGI IMG/M metagenome (GOLD analysis project Ga0307436, IMG submission 202513) | Salt marsh sediment microbial communities from the Plum Island Ecosystem LTER, Massachusetts, United States - WE1604-40 | ecosystem: Environmental > Aquatic > Marine > Intertidal zone >...
GACGCCGGGGCAACCGGCGCCATCACTCAGTTCTTCTTCGATAACGAGGTCTATTTCCGCTATCTCGACCGCGTGCGCGCGGCGGGCATCGACATCCCCATCGTGCCGGGCCTCATCCCGATCCATAACTTCAAGCAGGTGTCGAGCTTTGCCGAGCGGACCGGCGCGAGCGTGCCGGACTGGCTGGGGCATCGCTTCGAGGGGCTGGACGAGGACCAGGAGACGCGCCATCTCGTGGCCGCTGCCGTCGCCGCCGAGCAGGTATTGGGCCTCGTCGATCAGGGCATCACCGAGTTCCACTTCTACACGCTGAACCGCGCCGATCTCGTTTACGCCATTTGCCATCTGCTCGGCCTGCGCCCGGCCAAGGCCTTCACGGAAGCGAAGGTGGAGTCGGCGTCATGACCAGAGAAGAACGCATCAAAGCGCTGAAACGCGAGGCCAAGGAACGCATCCTCATTTTGGATGGCGCCATGGGAACCATGATCCAGCGCCATAAGCTGGATGAGGCCGGCTATCGCGGCGACCGGTTCAAGGACCATCCGCGCGACCTCAAGGGCAACAACGATCTGCTCGTGCTGAGCCAGCCCGACATCATTCGCGACATTCACAGCAAGTATCTGGAGGCTGGCGCCGACATCGTCGAGACCAACACCTTCAATGCGCAAGCCATCAGCCAAGCCGACTACGGTCTGGAGGACCTGAGCTACGAGATGAATGTCGCCGCGGCGAAGCTCGCCCGACAAGCCGCGGATGAATGGACCAAGAAGACGCCCGACAAGCCTCGCTTCGTCGCCGGCGCCATCGGCCCCACCAACCGCACCGCGTCAATCTCGCCCGACGTGAACAATCCCGGCTTCCGCAATGTGAGCTTCGACGAGCTGGTTGAGGCCTACGCCACGCAGACCCGCGGTCTCATCGAGGGCGGTGTCGATGCCATCATGATCGAGACCGTGTTCGACACGCTGAATGCTAAGGCCGCTGGTTACGCGGTCGAGCAGGTGTTCGACGAGATGGGCGTTGAGCTGCCCATCATGATCTCCGGCACCATCACCGATCTGTCGGGCCGCAACCTGTCGGGCCAGACGCCCGAAGCCTTCTGGTACTCCATGAAGCATTTGAGGCCCTTCTCCATCGGCCTCAATTGCTCCTTCGGCGCCGAGCAGCTCAGGCCGTCCGTGGACGAGATGGCCCATGTCGCCGACACCTATGTCAGCGTTTATCCCAATGCGGGACTCCCCAACGAGATGGGCGAGTATGACGAGACGCCGGAGCACATGGCCAAGCTGCTTGAGGATTGGGCCAAGAACGGGCTCATCAACGTTGTTGGCGGGTGCTGCGGCACCACGCCCGACCACATCCAGGCCATCGCAGCTGCCGTGGCCAAGTACAAGCCTCGCCAAGTGCCCGAGGTAGAGCATGCGCTCCGTCTCTCCGGCCTCGAACCTTTCGTACATGGGTGATTTCAAGTGACCAATGCTGCCCAGAATTTCGTCATGGTGGGCGAGCGGACCAACGTCACCGGGTCCGCACGCTTCCGCAAACTTATCGAGGCCAACGACTACGCCGCGGCGCTCGAAGTCGCGCGCCAGCAGGTGGAGAACGGCGCCAACATGCTCGACGTCAACATGGACGAGGGCATGCTGGACTCCGAGAAGGCCATGGAGACCTTCCTGAATCTCATCGCCGCCGAGCCCGACATCTCCCGCGTGCCGATCATGATCGACTCGTCGAAATGGTCAGTGATCGAGACCGGGCTCAAATGCGTGCAAGGCAAGTCGGTGGTGAACTCCATCAGCATGAAAGAAGGCGAGGGGCCGTTCCTCGACCATGCGCGCAAAGTCCTGCGCTACGGCGCGGCTGTCATCGTCATGGCCTTCGACGAGGAAGGCCAAGCCGAAACGGCGGAGCGCAAGTTCGAGATTTGCAAGCGCGCCTATAGGCTGCTGACCGAGAAGGTCGGCTTCCCGCCCGAAGACATCATCTTCGATCCCAACATCTTCGCCGTCGCCACCGGCATTGAGGAGCACAACAACTACGCCCGCGCCTTCATCGAGGGCACGCGCCGCATCAAGCAGGAGCTGCCTTACGTGCATGTGTCGGGCGGCGTATCGAACCTGTCCTTTGCCTTTCGCGGCAATGAGCAGGTGCGCGAGGCCATGCACTCGGTGTTCCTGTATCACGCCATCCAGGCGGGCATGGACATGGGCATCGTGAATGCCGGCCAGCTTGCCCTTTACGACGACATCGAGCCAGAGCTGCGCGACCTGGTTGAGGACGTGATCCTCAATCGCCGCGCTGACGCGACCGACCGCCTGCTCGATGCGGCCGAGCGCTACAAAGGCGGCGCCTCGCAGAAGAAGGAGGTGGATCTCTCCTGGCGCGAGAAGCCGGTCGAGGAGCGCCTGACCCATGCGCTGGTGCATGGCATTGGTGCCTACGTTGAAGAGGACACTGAGGAAGCGCGTCTTAAGGCGGAGCGCCCGCTCCACGTCATCGAAGGCCCGCTGATGACCGGCATGAACGTGGTTGGCGATCTGTTCGGCGCCGGCAAGATGTTCCTGCCGCAAGTGGTGAAGTCCGCGCGCGTGATGAAGCAGGCCGTCGCCTACCTCATGCCCTTCATGGAGAAGGAAAAGGAAGAGCAGGGGCTCGCCCAAGGAGAGCCCGCCGGCAGGGTCCTGCTCGCCACCGTGAAGGGCGACGTCCACGACATCGGCAAGAACATCGTCGGCGTCGTGCTCCAGTGCAATAACTACGAGGTCATCGACCTCGGCGTCATGGTGCACTCACAAGTGATCCTCGACACCGCGCGCAAGCGCAAGGTGGATATCATCGGCCTGTCGGGTCTCATCACGCCGTCGCTGGACGAGATGTGCCATGTCGCCGCCGAGATGGAGCGCGAAGGCTTCGACCTGCCGCTTCTCATCGGCGGCGCCACCACGAGCCGCGTGCATACCGCGGTGAAGATCAGCCCCAACTACCAGCGCAGTCAGGCCATCTACGTGACTGATGCAAGCCGCGCCGTGGGCGTGGTCTCCGGGCTCATGTCGAAAGAGGAGCGGCCGAAGCAGATCGCTAAGGTGCGCGAGGAATACACGCAAATGGCGGAATCCTATGCGCGCGGCCAGGAGGAGAAGACGAGAGCGCCGCTGGCACAAGCGCGCGCCAATGCGCTGAAGCTCGATTGGGCGGGCTACACGCCACCCAAGCCCACCTTCCTCGGTACCCGCACGCTCAAGGCTTACGATCTCGTCGAGCTTGCCCGCTATATTGACTGGACGCCGTTCTTTCAGGCTTGGGAGCTGAAGGGCCAGTACCCGCGCATTCTGGAGGATGACAAATACGGTGAGGCGGCGCGTCACCTATTCGACGATGCGCAAGCCATGCTGAAGCAGATTATTGCTGAGAAGTGGCTTACGGCGAACGCCGTGGTCGGCTTCTGGCCGGCCAACAGTGTCGGCGACGACATCGAGCTCTATGCCGACGAGAGCCGGAAGACGCCTTTCGCCACGTTGCACACCCTCCGCCAGCAGATGGCGCGCGACTCCGGCAGAGCGAACCTGGCGCTCGCCGACTTCGTGGCACCGAAAGAGACGGGGCTTGCCGACTATGTCGGGGGCTTCGCCGTGACCGCCGGAATCGGTGAGGAGGATGTGGCGCGGCGGTTCGAGCTCGCCAACGACGATTACTCCAAGATCTTGGTCAAGGCGCTCGCCGACCGACTCGCCGAAGCTTTCGCCGAAGCGCTGCATGAGAAAGTACGCCGCGAGCTGTGGGGCTATGCGCCGAACGAGAAGCTCTCGAACCAAGCGCTCATCGCCGAAGAGTTCGCCGGCATGCGGCCTGCGCCCGGCTATCCGGCGCAGCCTGACCATACCGAAAAGCGCACGCTGTTCAGCCTGCTGGATGCTGAGAAGGAGATCGGCGTGAAGCTCACCGAGTCTTGCGCCATGTGGCCGGCAGCCGCCGTCTCGGGCCTCTACTTTTCGCATCCGCAAGCGCGCTATTTCGGCGTCGGCAAGATCGGCCGCGATCAGGTGGCCGACTACGCCGCCCGCAAGGGCTGGTCGGTCGAGGAGGCCGAGCGTTGGTTGGCGCCGATCCTCAGTTACGATCCGAAGCGGCTCGCCGAAGCGGCGGCGTAACCCGCGCGCCCCCGGCGGGAGGTCGCCCAGGCGGTTGGCTCCGCCGGTGGCGCCTCATCGTGATGCCAATGTCGGGTGTGGCCCTATGGGGCCGAGCCTCGCCCTAGATCATCCCCAGGATGACGGCAGCGAGAAAGCCGAACGATACGATCGCCATGATGGCGGTCAATTTGGCTGTTGTATCCATCGGAAGCTCTCCTTTCCGATTGGAGGGGTGGCCCGTTCCGCAACCGGGCGACTCTACTGGTTCCCCTCGACCCGTGCCAAGACGTTTCCGTGCTGCGGCGCACAACGATGAATCCGCCGCAGACTAAGCCCCACAACGCCTGGCCGCCCCTTCGGTTGCATGGATCTCAATGTTTTTTTGCCCCTGCCGGCCTTGTAAAAACGATTGCAGGAAGGGACGGCGAGGGTGCTAAAAGGCGCAGATTCCAAGAGGCTGAGTTATGAACAGCCTGTGGAAAATTCTGGCTCGGAAGCCTGCGATCGGCAGCTCCGGGGCGGCAGAACGGCTCAAGAGGCGGACGGCAGCGCCGGACCCGCCGGTCCGAAAGAGGGTAGCAAGATGAGGGTCGTCAACGTATTCGGCCTCGGCCTTGTAGCAGCAGTCTTCGCATCTCCAGCGGTGGCACTGACCATCACCAACAACGACCCCGACGCAGTCACCATCAACGTGATCGTCGACGGCGAGGGGACGAAGCAGTCCATCGAGCCCGGCGCCTCCGTCGAGCCCGCATGTGAGAAGGGCTGCGTCATCGAGCTCGAAAGCGGCGACCAATACGAGGTGAAGGGTGACGAGCAGGCGTCCATCGAAGCGGGCATTCTGTTCTTTGACGAGGTGCCCAACATTCCAGAAGACGAGTACCCGGACGTCGACGTACCGGATCCCGACCAGCCCGCCCCTGACGCCGACGCGCCCCCAGACGCGCCTCAGGACTAGTAGCCTTCAGCCTATCGGGAACTTGCGCAGCAGGATCTCATCGAAGCCATCGGCGACGAGGTCCGGCAGCTCCGCCGTCTCCGTGAAGCCGTGCCGCCGGTAAAAGCTGAGTGCGCGCGTGTTGGAGCGAGATGCGCAGGCCCAAAGGTTGCGTGCTTCGTGGCGTCGTGCTTCGTCTTCAAACCAGCGCAGGACTGCGGCGCCGATCCCTTGGCACTGATGCGCAGAGAGGAGCGCCAGCAATTCGAGATAGGGCCCCTTGAGCCAGGGATGCCGCACCGAGGCGGTGCCTGCCGGGACACCGCCGGCCTCGATAAGGTAACGACGCGCGCCATCATTCACTGCCGCGAGGTACTGTGTCATGGCCTCTGCGGAAGTGCCCATCGTCGACCACGGCGGCATTGCTACGATGGCTTGCGCGAGCCCCGCGCACAGCTCCGGCGCAAGAGGACGAAGACGAATGCGTCCAAGGCCGCCGTCGAGTTCGAGATCAGAAGCGCAGAATGGACCAGATGTCATCGCTTCTGAGGCGCCGCTTCGCGTGCGCGACGCGTTGCGCGTCGCCCGGCCGGTTGAGATAGCATTTGTCGGCGATGACCGGCTTCCCGGCGGTGATGAGCTCGCTCACCGTAACGAAGCGATAGCCTTCTTCCTTCAGTTTCGGCAGCGCGACTGCGAGCGCCGCGGCGGTGTTGCGGCCGCGGCCATTGGCGTGCGCGACAATGATGGCCCCGGGATGGGCGTGCGTGAGGATGGTGTTGGCGATAGCCTTGGCCGAGATATGCGGATCGGGATCGCCGGTCACCACGTCCCATTGGATGGCGAGTTCACCGGCCTTCGCCACGGCTGCGAGCGCCTTGGCGTTGCAACGCCCATAGGGAAACCGCATCACGGTGATCCGCTGTTGCACAGTGTCGGCGGCCTGCGTGTCGCCCTTGGCGCACGCACGCGCCTCCAAGGCCTTCCGCGCCCGCGCAAACGCCGCCTCGGTGAGGTTGATCTCCTCCGCCATGGTCTGGTCGGTGGCTTTGGAGAGGTCGCGGTGGAGCAAGCCATGCCCCCCGACCTCGAAATTGGGATCGGCAATCAGCTGCTGTGCACGCTCAGGGTGGGTCTCGAGCCATTTGCCGCCGGCGAAAAAGGTGGCCTTCACGCCTTGGGCGCGCAGGAGATCGACGATACGGCCGTCATAGCCGGCACGGTCGCTGTTGGTCTCGCAAAGATCGAAGGTGAGCGCGATGAGCTTCTCCCCCGGCGGCAGCGCGACGCCGCGGATCGAGCCGCGCAAGCCTTCCGCGACCGGTACGGTGGCGGGAAGGGGCTCTTGCTTGAGCCCTGCGAGATCGAGCCGCGGGCCAGGGCGGAAGGGCTTCAACTCCTTGTCGGTCCCGGCCAACGCCTCAGGCGTCCAGCAGCGTTCCATCAGCCCGGAATCGGTAGGTGAAGAAGAGCGCGTCTCGGCCCAAGCAGACGAGAGCCCCGAAACGGCCAGCACGGCAATGACAAGACCGACCACGCGCGTCGACGCCATCGGCGGGTTGCTCCCTTCTGTGATGGCGTATTGAGCGCGACTCGCGCGGTTCGTCAACTAGGATTAGCGGATCGGGTTGAGCGGTGCTTGCGAGAGCATGGGGCAGTCCAAGGTCTTTTTCAGAGCCTCGACGAGCTCGCCCTCGCTGTTGGCCTTGATGTAAAGACCATTGTTCTCATCGGCGACGCACCTCAAGTCAGTGACGCTGTTCGTGCCGGTCCAGGAGAAGCTGTCGTAGCGGAAGCCGATCACGTGAATAGTGAGCTGCTGGGCAGAGTCATGAAGCTGCTTCGCCAGGTCGCAGGGCGACCCGCCGCAGGTCTCCTCGCCGTCGGTGACCACCACGATGACGCCGGGCTTGTGCCGGTAGTCGAGCGCCTCGGCCGCTTGCTCCACGGCTGAGGTCAGCGGTGTCTTCCCGGCGGGCACGAGCGCGTTCACCGCCTTCATGATCGGCGTGGCCGCGTTGGCCGTCGGCTTGAGATCCAGCTGGACGTTGCACTGGTTGTAGGGGCCGGGGCCGAACGTGACGAGGCCGACACGGCGGAACTTTGTGGCACTCGGCAAGACCCGAGACAGAGCGGAGCGCACTTCATCGATCCGCGGCCGCGAGTTGGGAATGCCGAGCGTTTGATTGCCTGACATCGAGCCCGAGGCGTCGAACACGATCATCGCATTGTCAGTGCAAGGTCCTTGCTTGGTGTTCTCGGCGAGAGCTTGAGCGCTGCCACTGGCAAGGAGCGCAATGAGCGCGGCGGCGGCGACCTGAAACGGCCGCCCCTTGGCAAGACGATTTTCTCCAGACTGCAAATCCATTGCTCAACGCTCCCAAGGATTTTTGCCAAGTCTATGCAAATTCGGGCGGCGTTGGAAATAGCAAGAATGGCGGAAATCGGCGTCTTTTAACCCTTACCTTTGGTGCGTGTACGGCCTTGGGCGGCATTACGCTCCAGGAAATCGATCATCAGGCCGGCCACATCGACACCGGTTGCCTGCTCCAAGCCCTGAATTCCAGGCGATGAGTTGAGCTCCATCACCAACGGTCCGTTCTTGGAGCGGAGCATATCGACGCCGCACACATTGAGGCCGAGCGTCTGCGCCGCCTTCACCGCTGTGGCTCGCTCTTGCGGTGTGATCTTCACCTTCTCGCCGAACCCGCCGCGATGCAGGTTCGAGCGGAACTCTCCGGCCGGCCCTTGGCGTATCATTGCCGACACCACCTTGTTGCCGATTACAAACGCCCGGATGTCGGCCGAGCCTGCCTCTTTGATGAACTCCTGCACGAGGATGTTCACTTTGGCGCCTTGGAAGGCTTCGATCACCGACTTCGCCGACTTCATCGTCTCACCGAGCATCACGCCGATACCTTGGGTGCCTTCGAGCAGCTTGATGACCACCGGCGCGCCACCCACCAGATCGATGACGTCCTCGGCCTGTTTCGGATCGTTGGTGAAAGCGGTGGTGGGTAGGCCGATGCCGCGGCGCGCCAGAAGCTGGAGACAGCGCAGCTTGTCGCGGCTGCGGCCGATGGCGACCGACTCATTGAGCGGGTAGACGCCCATGACCTCGAACTGTCGCAGCACGGCGAGACCGTAAAAGGTGATCGAGGCGCCGATGCGCGGGATCACGGCATCGAAGCCTTCGAGTTGACGCTTGCGGTAGTAGAGCGTCGGCTTGCGCGAGGTGATGTTGATGGAAACGCGCAGCGTGTTGATGATCTCGATCTCGTGGCCCCGCGCGCGGGCCGCCTCGCAGATGCGGCGGTGGCTATAAAGGTTGGGATTGCGGGCGAGCAATGCGATCTTCATGAAGGTCCCTTGGCTAGGGTCGCTAGGCCTGCGACAGGCGCCGCGACGCCGGGCGATGCCTATGGGTCAGTCTTGCCGGCGCCGAACCGAGCAGGAAGGAGCGGCCGGGCTCAATCACGGTGCGCCCCCGGATCGCGGTGCGCCCGAGCAGCATGCGAAAGCCCATCTCGTCGCGATTGGCAAGCGAAAGCTCGATCGGCCACGCCACGTCCCCAAGCCTGAGCAAGGTCTTGATGATGTAGCGGCGATCCACACGCCCGTTTGAGCTGCGCACCGAACGTTCGTCAACGACGGGGGCCTCGCTGGTGACCGTCATGGCGCGGCTGCGCTGGAGCGGATGGAGCTCGAAGCGGACCCAAGCCTCATCCTCGCGCCGGAACGGCTCGATGCGAAAGGCGTGCAGAGCGCTGGTGCGGGCGCCCGTGTCGATCTTCGCTTTGATGGCATCGACGTTAAGGTCAGGCAAGCTGACCCACTCGCGCCAGCCGATTGTCAGCGGGTTCTTAAAGAGGTGGCGTGCGTCCATAGCTCTTGTATCGCGGCGCGAAGGCCAAAGTATTCCATGTAGCACGCCGCGTGCGCCGATGGCGTCTTCTTCTTCGGGCCGTCACGGGCTGAAGATCAGCATCACATAGACGAAGAACAGGACCAGGTGGACGACCCCTTGCAGCACGTTGGTGCGCCCACCGGCGACGGTGAGCCCGCTCACGAACAAGGTGAGAAGCAGGAGCACCGTCTCAGACTGAGAGAGCCCGAGATGCACGTCGATGCCCGTCACCAGCCCAACGATCAACACTGCCGGAATGGTGAGCCCGATCGTGGAGAGCGCCGAACCGAGGCACACATTGACCGCTCGCTGGAGGTGATCGGCAAGCGCCGCGTGGAAGGCGGTAAGCCCCTCTGGCGCCAGCACGAGAGTGGCGATCAGAACGCCGCCGAGCGCTTCTGGCAGGCCGAGATCCTCGATGCCGTAATCCACAATGACGGCCAAGGACTCGGAGAGCAGTACGACGGGAAGGAGCGTCAGCAACAGCATCGTCACGTGGAAGCCGAGCGACCGCGTCTCGGCCCCGACATATGCTTGCCGATTAGTTGAATCTTTGGAGTCATCGGTGGGCTCGTCAAAAAAGGCCTGATGCCGTGTGGTCTGAATGAAGATAAAGACCGCATAGAAAAGGAGTGTAATGGCGACAAACAGTATCGCCTGGCTTGGTGCGTCTACGGGGCTCGGTGCGTTCTTCATGTAGTTCGGCAGGACCAGCGCGATGACGGAAAGCGCTGCAATGACGACGAGGAAAGCGCGGGCGCCGTCGAGATTGCACTCCTGCTCCCGATAACGGAGAGCTCCCATCAGTAGCGCCGCTCCGACCATGCCGTTCAGCACGATCATCAACGTGGCGAACATGGCGTCGCGGGCAAGCGTCGGGTTGTTCTGCCCGTGCAGCATGATCGTGGCGAACAGCGCGACTTCGATGGTGATCACCGAGAACGTCAGCACCAGCGTGCCGTAAGGCTCACCGAGCTTCTCGGCGACCGCATCTGCATGGCGCACCACGCCGAACGAGCACCACACCATGATGCCGAACAGCCACAGGAACAGCACGATGGTGAGCGCGTCTTCCTGGAGATTCGAGAGGATCGTACTGCCGAACGCTAAGAAGATCAGCGTGGTGAGGATACCGGCAGTCGCGGGTGCCTCGCTGATAAAGAGAGGTCGGGACGACGAGCCCGTGGCGACGGTGGCCTTTGGCGCTTTGCGCCGGGTGGTGGTCTTCGATTCGGTCATAGGCCCTGTTTCGTGCCGTTTCCCGCATAAGTCTCGGCAGTGGTCGGGCAAACCGTAGCATGAGGCGGCTTTCCCAGCCGTTTACCGGAGATCACGGCTCGCTAGCCGCCGTCAGGGCTTTGATGTAAAAGCCCTTTACATGACTCACTCAGGCCGCGGCTGGCGGCGCCCACGCTCTTATCATCACGGCAACCTCAAAGAGGTGCTGCTGGAGGCCGCGCGCAAGTTGATTGAGGAGCACGGCGCCTTCGGCTTCAGCCTCACGGAAGCCGCGCGTCTTGCCGGTGTTAGCCCGGCCGCGCCGTATCGCCATTTCAAGGACCGCGACGCGTTGCTGGCCGAGGTCGCCCGCAACGGCTTCGAGCGCTTCGCCGCGCGGCTCGACGCGGCCTGGAACAACGGCGTGCCGACCCCGCTGTCGGCTTTCGAGAATCTGGGTAAGGCGTATCTCGCTTTCGCCCGCGAGGAGCCGGCGAGCTACACGGTAATGTTCGAGACCGGGCTCGCGCCGGGCACGGAAGGCGAGACGCTGCCCGCGGCAGAGCATGCCTTCGATGTGCTCCAACGTGCCGCGGCGGCGTTATGCCGTCACCTGCCTGAGGACGAACGGCCGCCCCTCAAGCTCGTGAGCCTGCATATCTGGTCCTTATCCCACGGCGTCGCCACGCTGTTCTCTCAAGGCGGCCGCGCGGCGCGCAAAGTGCCCATGACGCCTGAGGAAATCCTTGAAAGCGGGCTTCTCATCTATCTGAAAGGACTCGGTGTCCTGCCGGACGCGACGGGGGAGGAGGAAACCCCTTAGCGGCTCGCCTCGAGCCATTTCAGCACGCGGTCCCAGTCGCTGCGTGTGCCATTATAGATGTTCCGGTCCACCTTGCCGTCGATGCCGGGCACCTTGCCTGTGGTGGTGAACTGCCAGAAGGCCCAGCTTCGCCGGCCATAGACATCGTCCGGCTCCGCCGCCACCGAGCGCAGCCAGAAGTGATAGCTCCTAAACGCGCCTCGGAGCACGTCGCGGTGGAAGGCGGGATCCGTGTAGATGATCGGCCGCTTGCCGGTATGCGCCTCCATGGCGTCGAGGATGATCTTGATCTTCTTCAGGGCGAGCTTGCGGGAGATCTTGCCCGGGCAGGTCTTGGACTGGTGGTTCCATTCGAGGTCGAGCACCGGTGGCAGCGCGTCCGGATCCTGTGGCACGTTTAGCTCGAACCAGCGCGCCTGTTCCGAGGCCAGGCGGCACCAGTAGATGAAGTGATAGGCGCCGCGCGCCACGCCGGCCTTCTTTGCCGCGTACCAGTTGTCGAGGAATTTCGGATCGAGATAGTCACCGCCCTCGGTCGCCTTGATGAAGGCGAACTGGACGCCCGCATCATGCACCTTGTGCCAGTCGATGTCGCCTTGCCAGTAGGAGACGTCGATGCCCTGGATCGGCATGGTGCGGGCGCGGATGACGCCTTGATGCGGCTTCAGGTCCTTGAGCGACAGCGCAAGCACGGGGCCGGTAGCACCCAGCATGACCGCGGCGGCCAGGCTCAGACCTAAAACACGGCGATACGCAAACCCCATCTGACGCGCCCCTCGCGAAGACTCTGAACTCATGCAATTTTCCGCGAATTGCGGCGACAGTCTGACCCGGGAGGGGTTAAAATTTTTTTGGCTGGCTCGTGCCCTTGGGCCGCCGCATCCCCATATTTTTGGAGCGTCCCCTTGACCGCCTTGCCAAGCGGCCGCATCTATGTAAATGTGAATAACATTCACACCGGAGGAAGAACCCCGATGAACTTGGTTGCGACCTTGGACGATTACGGGAAGCCGGCTTGGATCGCGGCGATGATCCTCGGCTTCATTGTCTGGTGGCCCATTGGCCTTGGCGTTTTGGCTTATCTGATCTGGAGTGGACGCATGGGATGTGGACATAAGAAAGCATGGCGTGAGTATTTCAATGATGAGGCGAGGCGCTTCACCAGCGGATTTACCTCGACCGGCAATCACGCCTTCGATGAGTATCGCGAGGAGACGCTGAAGCGGCTCGAGGAGGAGGCGAAAGAGTTCCAGGGCTTCCTTAAGCGCCTGCGTCACGCAAAGGACAAGGCGGAGTTCGACCAGTTCATGGCTGAACGGCGCCAGGGTGGTACGCCGACGGCGGTCTAGGCTCCCAAAGGCTCTCCCTGCGAACGAGCCCGATTAAGAGAGGCAACGCGATGAGGCGCGGGATTTCAGTCCCGCGCCTTTACTTTGTGCCCAAACTGGGGGCTTTTCTTGCGGCCGGTCCCCTGTAGGATGCCGCCGCAACGCCCCCCACCGCCTTATGAGAGGAAACCGATGAACTCGACGCAACACGAAGTGCATATTGCCAGCCGCTATCTCGCCGGCCTCTTGGTTTCAGGCGTGCTGCTCCTTTCGCCCGCGGCCTTTGCCGGATCCACCGACCTGCAAGACCTTGCCAAGAAACCTGAGAAATATCTCGGCCAGGAGGTCGAGATCATGGGCGTTTGCGTGAAGCACGGCCGCAAAGGGGACGTGCTCGGCTATGAGTGCACCACCGAGGAGGGGGTCTATGTTGATGCCCGCGACGTCGAGCCCAAGACGGCCAAGGAGAAGCTGGACGGGAATTGCGATAGTGACAGCTGCCAAGCCACCATTCGCTTCGTGCCGCACTCCTACACGACCTCGGGCATGGTCGAGCCCGGCAAGGACGTGACCATCTTCAATGCCAAGAAGGCCACGGTGAGCTTCTAGGTTTGAATGCGCAAAGGGTTTGGCTCGACTCCATGAGACGTCCCGCGCTCCTGCTCCTGACGGTCGTCATGGCGTTCGTGGCATCTGCTGCGAATGCCGCCGCATGCATGAAGGCGAATACTGAAGGGGAGATTGCCGAGGGCCGTCTCTCGCTCGGACAATTCGAGGATGCAGCGGGACGCCCGGAGCAGGCTTTCATCCTCACTCTGCCGGTCCCCACCTGTCTCAGCGGCAGCGACGAGATGGACAACGTCGAGAACGTTAAAACGATTCACGTTTATGCGTTTGACGAAGCGGTTGCCGCAACCATCAAACAATTCGTGGGCAAGGACGTGCAAGTTCGCGGCACACCTTTCGGCGCGCACACCGCGCACCATCACGCGCCGATCGTTATGGACATCAGCGAGATCGACGCGATCTGACGGGTCTACACATAGTCTTTGAGCACACTTTCCGCGCCGAACCAGCGGAACACGAACGGCAGCACGAGCGGACTGAACATTATCTTGATGACCAGCTTCCGTAGCCAAGGCCGCGACCGCTCGGATGGGATGAAGTAGCAGGCGAAGGCGGCCGCATCGTCCTGCCGCTCTGCCACCGCTGGCTTGAGTTTCGCCTCGTAGGCGCTAAAGGCGGCGCTGTAATCGCCCTCATGTCGGGCGAGTTCCAGCGCGATCACATACGCGCCGGCCATGGCCATGTGCGAGCCTTGGCCTGCCAGCAGGGTGAGGCAGCCGCATGCATCGCCGACAAGCGCCACGCGGCCTTTGGACCAGTGCGGCATCACGATCTGGGTGAGGGAGTCGAAATAGATCGGCTCTGAGCCCTGATAGGCGTCGAGCATCTTCTCGGTGATCCAACCTGCGCCCGCATAAGCCGCCCGCACAAACGCCAAACGCTCCGCATGCCGCACATGAACCTCGTCATGGCGGAACACGTAGGTGGCCGCCAAGCGCGTCTCATCGAGCGGATAGAACGCGGCTAGGCGGTTGGTCTCTTCGTATAGCTTCAGCGCGTGACCCAACGCGAACCGCGGATCGTCGAGATGGTAGGCGGCGACATAGGCGCCGAGAAACCGCGCGAACTTGCTCTCGTCGCCGAACACGAGCTGCCGCACGCCCGAATGGACCCCGTCGGCGCCGAACACGAGCGCGTAGTCGCCCTCGCTACCATCATCGAATTTGACGTGGACCGCGTCATCCGTTGCCACGAGTGCTGCGATCTCGCGGCCAAAGCTGATGTCCACACCGGAGGCTTTAGCGCGTTCGTACAGGATGCGCTCGAGGTCGGAGCGGCGCAGATAGACATATTTGGCGTCCAGAGCCCGGCTCACTCGGGAGATCGGCACTGAGGCATAGACCTGGCCATCCGTGTCCACGAACTGAAGCGCGTCGATGGGATAGCGGATCTTGCGCAACTCGGGCACCAGGCCCATGCGCTCGGCCACGTCCCAGCCCGAGCCGAAGAAGTCCATCATGTAGCCTTCGGCGCGCACCCTCTCGTCGCGCTCGACCACGAGGAGGTCGTGGCCCTGGTCTTTCAGCAGGGTCGCTAGCGTGAGTCCGGCGATGCCTGCGCCTGAGATCAGGATCTTGCCATCAATGGCCATGCGCGCTTCCTCTGGTTCAGAAATTAGCCGCGCTTCTTCTTCTTCTTAGTGTCCTTCTTCCCGTAGCCGCCGCCGGTGGGCGTCTTGATGACGATGGCTTCGCCCGCCGCGATCACCGTCTGGTCGGCGCCTTTCAGCCGCTCCAGCCGTCCACCGTTGCGCTTCGCCCAGTTCTCACCCGTCTGCCCCGGTTCGCCCCCTTTGGACCCGAAGGGGCGGACTTTGCGGAAGCCTGAAAGAATGGCGCAGTGCATCTCTTCCAGGAAGCGGATCACGCGCAGCGTCCCGTCTCCGGCGTGCCATTCGCCTTTGCCGCCCGAGCCGCGCGCGATCTCGAACCGCTCCAAGAGCACGGGGTAACGCAGCTCCAGCACCTCCGGGTCGGTCAGCCGCGAGTTTGTCATATGCGTTTGCACCGCCGCCACGCCGTCGAAGCCGGGCCCTGCCGGCGCGCCGGAGCAGATCGTCTCGTAATACTGGAAACGCGCATTGCCGAAGGTAAGGTTGTTCATGGTGCCTTGCGCGGAGCCGAGCGCACCCAGCGCGCCATAGAGACAGTTCACGATGGTCTGGCTCGTTTCCACATTGCCGCCCGCGACCGGCGCCGGATATTTCGGCTTCAGCAGCGAGCCCTTGGGCACCACGATCTTGATATGCCGCAGGCAGCCGGCGTTGAGCGGGATGTCGTCGTCGACCAGCGTGCGGAATACGTAGAGCACGCAGGCCCGCGTGATGGGCTCAGGCGCGTTGAACGTGGCGTTGGTCTGCGCGCTGGTGCCGGTGAAATCGACCGTCGCCGTCTTGGCCGTCTTGTCGATGGTGATAGCGACCTTGATGACGCTCCCCTGATCGGTCTCCACCGCGAAGCGCGAGTTCTTGAGCTTGCCGATGACGGCGCGCACGGCCTCTGCGGCGTTGTCCTGCACATGGCCCATATAGGCTTTCACCGTGGCGAGCCCGTAATGGCGCACCATCTTGCGGAGCTCGATCACGCCCTTTTCGTTGGCTGCAACTTGCGCTTTGAGATCGGCGATGTTCTGCGCGGAGTTGCGCACAGGGTAGGGCGCTTCCGTAAGAAGCGCCCGCACTGCGTCCTCGAGGAAGCGGCCTTTTTCCACGAGCTTGAACGGGTCGATATAGACGCCTTCCTCCTCGATGGTTTTCGCCATGGGGCTCATCGAGCCCGGCGCGATGCCGCCGATATCGGCGTGATGACCACGCGCGGCGACGAAGAACAGAAGATCGGGGCTATTCTCGGCGAACACCGGTGTGACCACGGTGATGTCCGGTAGATGCGTGCCGCCGTTATAGGGCGCGTTCAGCATCCACACGTCGCCCTGCTTCAGCGTGTCGCCTACTTCGCGCAGGATCGTCTCCACGCTCTTGTCCATGGAGCCGAGATGCACTGGGATGTGTGGCGCGTTGGCGATAAGGCGCCCACGCTCGTCGAAGATGGCGCAAGAGAAGTCGAGCCGCTCCTTGATATTGACCGAGCGCGCCGTGTTCTGCAGCGCATAGCCCATCTGCTCGGCCACCGACACGAAGAGATTATTGAACACTTCGAGCATGACCGGATCGGCCTTTTTGCCGACCTTCGCCTCAGTCTTCTGCTTAACGCGGGTGAGCAGGAGGTGGTTCTTCGCCGTCACTTGCGCCTGCCACTCCGGCTCGACCATCACCGTCTGATGGTCTTCGATAATCAGAGCGGGCCCCGCGATGCGATTGCCCGGCGCGAGGTCGGCACGTAGGAAGACGGGCGCGGGATGCCAGCTCCCATGGGTGAAGACGTCCGCGGTGGTGTGCGGCTCGGGCACTTGTGCCTCGTCCGCCATCGCAACCTCATGTTCTTCGATCAGCGCGCCACCGCCGACGCCTTCCACCTCGACCGCCTCGATCTCGATGTCCTTCTCCGGGCTGATGAAGCCGAAGCGTTGTTGGTGCGCCATCTCGAACCGGGCGCGCATGCCGTGCAACGAGCCTGCCGGGATGGGAAGGGCGCTATCTGTGCCTTCATAGCGGAGATGCGCCTGGGCTGTGACCTTGACGTCGGCGCGCGTGATGCCTTGGCGTACTAGTTCGTCGCGCACCTCTGTTTCCAGAGGCGCGCGGATTTCGGCGAGTACGGCAAGGCCCGCTTCATCGAGACGCGCAAGCACGGCTTGGGTGCGCGTGGCCCGAAGGGACGCGAGCCCCATGCCGTAAGCCGACAACACGCCGGAAAGCGGATGGAGCAGAACGCTTTTGATGCCCAGCGCGTCGGCCACGAGGCAAGCATGCTGCCCGCCGGCGCCGCCGAAAGAGTTCAGCACATACTCGCCGACGTCGTAGCCGCGTTGCACGGAGATGGTCTTGATGGCGTTCGCCATGTTAGCGACCGCGATTTTGATGAAGCCGTCGGCGATCTCCTCGGGCGTGCGCCCGTCGCTGAGCTTTCGTGCCAGCGCCTTGAACGCTTTGGCGACCGCTGCCCGGTCGAGCGGCTGGTCCTGATCGGGCCCGAAGATGTGGGGAAAGAAGTCGGGCTGGAGCTTACCGGTCATGACATTGGCGTCGGTGACCGTGAGCGGCCCGCCGCGCCGATAGGCGAGAGGACCCGGGTCGGCGCCCGCGGAGTCCGGCCCCACCCGGAACCGCGCCTCGTCATAGTGAAGGATCGAGCCGCCGCCGGCCGCCACCGTGTGGATCAGCATCATCGGCGCGCGCACCCGGGCGCCCGCTACCACGCTCTCGAAGGTGCGCTCAAACGCCCCGTCATAGTGACAGACATCTGTCGAGGTGCCGCCCATGTCGAAGCCGATGACTTTGGCGAACCCTGCACTATGCGCCGTCTCAACCGCGCCGACCACACCGCCGGCCGGACCGGACAAGATCGCATCCTTGCCGCGGAACAGGTTCGCCGAGGTCAGCCCCCCGGAGGACTGCATGAATAGAAGCCGCGGACCGTTCCCGGCACGATCGGCGGAGAGCGCCTTCGCTACTTTATCGACGTAACGGCTGAGCAGCGGCGAGAGATAGGCATCCACCACCGCCGTGTCGCCGCGGCCCACAAACTTGACCAGCGGGCTCACCTTGTGGCTCGCCGAGATCTGCGTGAAGCCGAGCTCGCGGGCGAGCCGCAGCGCCTCGTGCTCATGCGCCGGATAGGCGTAAGCATGCATGAACACGATGGCCACGGCGTCGATGCCTGCTTTTCGCGCCGCTGCAAGCGCCTCGCGCGTGGCGTCGAGATCGAGCGGCACCTCGACCGTGCCGTCGGCGCGCACGCGCTCCGGCACCTCGGCCACGCGGGCATAGAGCATGGACGGCTTCTCGATTTGGCGCGCGAAGATCTTTGGCCGCGCCTGGTAGCCGATCTCGAGCGCGTCGCGAAAGCCTTGGCTCACGATCAAGAGCAGCGGGTCGCCTTTGCGCTCCAGAAGCGCATTGGTGGCGACGGTCGTGCCCATGCGCACACTGCCGATTCTGTCAGGCGGCAGCCGTTTGGCCCGCGATACGCCGACCAGGTCGGCGATGCCGGCGATGGCCGCGTCCGCGTAGGCTTCCGGGTTCTCGGACAGGAGCTTGGTGGTGACGAGGCGTCCGTCAGGCGTTCGCCCCACGATATCGGTGAACGTGCCGCCGCGATCGATGAAGAATTGCCAGGTAGCTTTGGATATGCCTTGCGACGTGCCGCTCATGATGCGGAGTTACCCGCATCACGCGATGCGCTTCAAGCCTGCCGCATATTGCTTCCACCGTTTCACGTAGACATCGGCGCCGCGGGCGATCATGGCGCGGGCCTTGTCGTCGACCTCGCGCACGGCTTTGGCCGGCGCGCCGAGGATCACGGAATTGTCGGGAAACTCCTTGCCTTCGGTGATGAGTGCGTTGGCCCCCACGAGGCAGTTGGCGCCGATCTTGGCGCCGTTGAGGACGGTCGTGCCCATGCCGATCAGCGTGTTGTCACCGATGGTGCAGCCATGCAGCACCACGTTGTGGCCGATGACGCAATCCTGCCCGATGGTGAGCGGGAAGCCAGGGTCGGTGTGGAGCGTCGCGTTGTCCTGGATCTGCGAGCGCGCGCCGATCTCGATCCACTCATTGTCGCCGCGCAGCACCGAGCCGTACCAGATGCTGACATCGGAATGGAGCCGCACCCGGCCGACGACGATCGCCGTGTCCGCCACCCAATAGAGACCGTCGGCCGGAAATTCCGGGGACTGCCCGTCGAGCTCGTAGATCGCCATGCCCGCTCCTTTCGCGCTTCCGGTGCGTGGATACCCTTCCTATCCGCCGTTGTCATTCCCGCGAAAGCGTGACGGGTGAAGACTGACGCCGGGGAGGGGGAAGAATGGCCAAAGCGTGAGAGGCGACGGAAAGGGCCGGAAAAGCCCCTCACTCAAGCCCTTGTAACCCTGGGCCCCCCCGGTTATGGAGGGGGCGGCCGAGGCCAATTTTCGAAGGTTTGAGTGAGCCGATGAACGACGAAGCGTCCGAAAAGCCAGCGCCAAAGGGCGGAAATCCGCTCGTTATCTTCATTATTTCGTTCTGCGCGGCCATCGTCATGGCCGGCGGCTTCGCCATCGTGGTCGAGGCGTTCGTCATTGCCGGCGCCGAGCTTTTCGACTTGGGCGGGACCTTTGTGTATGTGGCGAGCGGCGCCAACGCGCTCGCGGCCCTGTGGTTCGCCATTTGGACCTTCGTCCGCTCCTGGCATGTGGAGCGGCGCTTGCGGACCGGCCTTGAGGTCGACGAGCCCAAAATGTCGATCCTCGCCAACCTGCGAGGTTAGCCCTCGTTTTTCGGCCCAAGCTGTTGGATAAACAGGGCGATTATCCACATGCGGCAGGGGCCAAAAGTCCTTATGCTCTGGCCAAAGCCACACACCTTGGGGGGAGTTCGGGAATGTCGGTTTGGGGAAAGCTCGCGGGCGCAGCGGCGGGCCTCGCGATCGGAGGCCCGATCGGGGCGCTGCTCGGAGGCGTTGCCGGGCATTACGTCATCGACCGTGACCAGGAGCAGGACGGCCCTGCCGAGAACCAGGTCGCCTTCACCGTGGGCGTGATCGCGCTCGGCGCCAAGATGGCTAAGGCCGACGGCGTGGTCACCATGGACGAGGTCAACGCCTTCAAGGAAGTCTTCAAGGTGCCGGAAGGTGAGATGAAGAACGTGGCGCGCGTCTTCAATCTCGCCAAACAAGACGTGTCCGGCTACGAGGCCTATGCCGAACAGCTCGCGACCATGTTCAAGGGCAACCGCAAGCTGCTCGAGGACGTGCTCGAAGGCTTGTTCCACATCGCCAAGGCCGACGACACGCTGCATCCGGGCGAGGAGCAGTTCCTGGCGCAGGTGGCGAAGCGCTTCGGCTTCACCGACACCGAGTTCAGCTATATCAAGGCGCGCCACGTCATCGCCTCCAAGCGCAACCCATACGATGTGCTCGGCATCGAGCCCTCGATCAGCAACGAGGAGCTGAAGAGCCAGTACCGTAAGCTGATCGCCGACAATCACCCGGACAAGCTGATGGCCCGCGGCGTGCCCAAGGAATTCATCGCCATCGCCACGGAGAAGGTCGCCACCATCAACGAGGCCTATGACGCGATCGCGCGGGAACGCGGAATTTAGTCTTCGTTCAAGTCTGATCCTCATCCTGAGGGCGAGCGAAGCGAGCGTCTCGAAGGATGAGGCCTCGCGCTTCGAGACGCGGCCTCCGGCCGCTCCTCAGCAAGAGGATTGGGTCTAAATTGCAACTCATGACCACCGCCCCCGACAGCAAGCTCGCCACCCTGTGGTGCCCGTCACCAAGCCATGGGAAGCGAAACAACGGCCGTACGGTCGATATGCTGGTCCTGCACTACACCGGCATGGAAACGGCGGAAGCCGCGCTCGATTGGCTGACGCGCGAGGAAGCAAAGGTCTCTGCCCATTACCTCGTCGACGAGGCGGGGCGCATCGCCCAGCTGGTGGCGGAGGCCGACCGGGCGTGGCACGCAGGGCTCGGCTCTTGGGGCGGCGAGACCGATCTCAATTCCTGCTCGATCGGCATCGAGATCCACAACCCGGGTCATGAATTCGGATGTCCGGATTTTCCTGACGTGCAGATGCAAGCGGTCGAAGCACTCTGCCTCGACATCCTGAGCCGCTATACGATTCCCCCCGAGCGGATCCTCGGTCACTCCGATGTTGCACCGGGCCGCAAGGCCGACCCCGGCGAGAAGTTCAACTGGGAGCGGCTTGCCCGGGCCGGCATCGGGCTGTGGGTTGAACCCGCGCCATTGGCTGGCGACGAAGGCCTGGGCGAAGGCGACGAAAACGAATCCGTTGCCGAGCTCCAGCGCGACCTGCGTGACTATGGCTACGGGGTGGAGGTGACCTCGACCTACGGCAAAGGCTTGGGGCAGGTGGTCGAAGCCTTCCAACGTCACTTCCGGCCGGCGCGCATCGACGGCCGCGCCGATCAGTCCACCCGCGATACGCTGACCCGGCTGCGCGCCGCGCGCCGCGCCTCATCCATCGCGTGAGGCCGACAATGATTGGGCTCGCCCCGCATGTGGAGCGAGCCCAATACTGCGATGACTTTTTCCGACGCTGCTATTGCAGGCTCCGATAAGCCGCGTCCGCTCTGCGGATATTGCGCCTCGGGTGCTGCATGAACTGTTGCATGGCCAACTGGCTGCCGAAGCAATAGCCCTTGCCGCCGATCATCGCCATGAAAGAGCAGTTGGTGTGCACGGCCTGACCGTGGACCAACATCATGGCGTCCATGTTCTGATATTCGCCTGTGCGGGCGAGTGCTGCCGAGGCGAGACCGAGCATCAGCACGCTCACGGCGGCGGAGGTTGTGAAGAACCGATTCATTCTGCCCTCCCTTGATGCGATTTTTGCGATGCGCCGTGACGCGTGCCCCGCCGGGCCCCCGCATCCACGGACGCGAATGCGAGTCTATCGGCGCCAAGAGGGCGCCGAGAGCGTTCACCGCCGGGAGCGTTAAGGAGGGCTTGGGACGGTCGGGCGATCTTTAGTCAGATCAGACGCGCAGTTTCGTAAATCCGTTCGGGGCGCGCGCTGCGGAAAGCAAAAGGCCCGCTCCGGGTTGGAGCGGGCCTCAGGTGGAGGAAACCATGTCCCCGGGTGGGCGACGTGGTTCCTACATGGTCTTGACGAAGTCCATGCCTTCGAAGGTGTAGCGCGGCACCTGCGTCCAGACGCCGTCTTCCTTCACCGGTACCTTATGGATCTTCACGTTGTCGACTTCGAGCTTTCCGGTCTTCTCGTTCACCCAGAAGTCGATGTCGTAGTACTCGTCCTTGCTGCCGGGCTTGCGGAAGTCGGTGCAGACGAAGAACTCGCCGTTTTTCTTCAGGCGGCGCACCGGCTGGTGGATCTCGACGAAGTCGAGCGGAATGGTCTCGCCGGTTTTGTCGTCTTTGATCTCAAGGGCGCCGTTCTTGTCCTTGTTGTCGAGGATGTATTCGTGGATGGCGCTCATCACCTGCCAAGCCCGCGCCCCTGCGATGCTGCCGGGATGCTCCTGCACCGGCAGCCACCACCAGGCCACAGGTAGCCTGGTGATCATGTAGTAGCTGTCGCCGTCGCGTTTCGGCCCCTTCTGCACGCGGATGTCCATGAGGGTCAGCTTGTCGCCTTGCGGCTTGAACCAGAAATCGATGGCGTACTGCTTCTTCGGCTCGTCCTTGTCGTGGAAGATGACGTTGGCAAACCAGCCATAGCCTTCCATGCCGCGCACGATCTTGATGTCTTCGAACACGAGGTTCAGGTCCTCGTCGAGCTTTGGATCGTGGAACACGAAGACGCCATCCTTACTCCGGTCGTTGAGGACCTCTTGGACGCGGGCGTCGACGTCTTTTTCCGTGAAGACCTTGTTGCCGGCAGCGGCAGAAGCGTGCTGGCTCTCGAGGAATTCCTTGGCCTTGGCGATGTTGCCTTTCGGATCTTTGAGGAAGGCGGCCTTCGATTTTTCGCTCGAGAAGCAATAGACCTTGCCGTCGTCGGGATCGATCCAGTGCACCGAGCAGTCGGTGTGGATGGTCTGTCCCTCGGAAAGACCCATGGCGCAACTGTCGCCAAACTCGCCATGGGCCGCCGGGACGGGCGACATGTCTTCGGCGGCAAGGGTGAATGTTGCGGTACTAAGGCACAGCGCCGCAGCCAGCGCTGCGGAGCGTGCCAGGGAAACAAGGAGCCGATTGGCCGAGATATCAGTCATTGTCTTGATTTCCTTGAGCGTTTTCTGTTGGAGTCCGTCTTGTTCCTATTTAGTGCGCTCATGTGCATCCGGTATGTGACTTAGGTCACGTTCGGGAGACGGACCGGAGCGGCGGCCGCATCTCCTCCTCATGGCAGTTGGCGTAGCTCGCCAGCGCCGCTTGATCGACAACCTCGATGGACCCGCGCGAAGAGCGCACCCAGCCCAGCCGCTCCCATTCGGAGAGATAGCGGCTGATCACCTCGCGCACGCTGCCAAGGTCGAGCGCCAGTTGCTGGTGAGTCTTGGACACCACCCCCCGCGCATCTGCCTCGGCGAGGAGGCGCCGTGCTAAGCGCAAGTCGAGGCTCGCGAAAGCGACCTCGTCCACCAGCATGATGAGGCTCGACAGCAAGTCTCCGTAATTGCCCAGCACGTAGTGCCGGAACTTCGGCGAGGAGATCATGAGGCGACGGAAGACACTTGCCGGAAGAGCGGCGAGAAGGACATCAGCCTGAGCCGTGCTCTCCGCGGGAAACGGGTTGCCCGCGATCAAGCATGACGTGGTGAGCACGCAAGTCTCACCGGGACCCACTTGATAGAGCATGATCTCGCGGCCAGACTCCGACGTCTTAAAGACGCGGGTCTGCCCCTCGATGCACATGACGTAGTTGTGGCAGATCTGCCCCTGCCGGTAGGCGATATCGCCTTCGCGCAAGCGGTCGAACTGCGTGGCAGCGAGCAGCTCTGCTTTGGCATCCGGCTCGAGCTCGGCGAGCTCCGGAAAGGTATTGAGCCAGCGTGTGATCAAGATCTGGTTCGGCATCACTCGCCTATCTTAACTGGGTGCCGGACACCCCGGATTGCCCGGGCCAAATAAGCCGGAAAAAGGGGTAACGCGGCAGATCGCCGCTAGGATATGGGAACAATGGCGATCGGGGGATCAAAATGCCGTTACGAGCCAGGCAACCACGTCCAGGGTTGGTTAAGCATGGCGCTGGCGGGGCGGCTTGACGCCAGAGCCCGCAAACCCCTTATGTAATTGTGTCAGCAAGCCGGATGGCCGCTCCGCCAGTATTGCGTATCAGGCGGGGAGGAAAGTCCGGGCTCCATGGAAGCACGGTGCCGGATAACCTCCGGCGGGGGCGACCCCAGGGAAAGTGCCACAGAAAGCAAACCGCCCGCCGAAGCTTTGGCGCAAGCGGGTAAGGGTGAAAGGGTGCGGTAAGAGCGCACCGCGTCTTTGGCAACAAAGGCGGCACGGCAAACCCCACCGGGAGCAAGACCAAATAGGGGCGGCGCGGGCGAGACATCGCTCAAGTCTGTTTCCAGACAAGCCGCCCGGGTTGGTTGCACGAGGCGCCTCGCAAGGTGCGCCCCAGATGAATGGCCATCACCTCGCTCGCGAGGGACAGAACCCGGCTTACAGGTTTGGTGACATGTTACGGCCGGCGTGAGGGTAAGCCCCTCGCGCCGGCCTCCAATTTCTCACATCGCTGATTTGACACTGGCCGGAACCAAAACGGCCGGCGCGAGGAGGTCCGTGCCGGCCGTCTTGTCAGAAGCGCGGGAGGATGTGCGCTTCAGGCTACTCTGTTGCCAGATCAGGCAAGGTCGAAGCGATCGGCGTTCATCACCTTGGTCCAGGCCGCCACGAAGTCCTTTACGAACTTCTCCTTGTTATCGTCCTGGGCATAGACCTCGGCGTAGGCGCGCAGGATCGAGTTGGATCCGAACACCAGGTCCATGCGCGTCGCGGTCCATTTGACCTCGTCGGTCTTGCGGTCGCGGATCTCGTAGATGCCGTCTTCCACAGGGACCCACTTGTAGGCCATGTCGGTGAGGTTGACGAAGAAGTCCGTCGTCAACGCGCCCTCACGATCCGTGAAGACGCCGTGCTTGGTGCCGCCGTAGTTGGTACCCATGGCGCGCATGCCACCGACGAGAGCCGTCATTTCGGGCGCGGTCAGGCGCATGAGCTGGGTGCGGTCGAGCATCAGCTCTTCCGGCGTGACGACGTAGTCCTTCTTCAGCCAGTTGCGATAGCCATCGGCGAGCGGTTCCAGCGGCTCGAAGGACTCCGCATCGGTCATCTCGTCGGTCGAGTCGCCACGTCCCGGCTCGAACGGCACGGAGACGTCGTACCCGGCGGCTTTCGCGGCCTGTTCGACGCCGACATTGCCGGCGAGCACGATCACGTCGGCGACGCTGGCGCCGGCTTCCTTGGCGATCGGCTCGAGGACGGACAGCACCTTGGCCAGACGCTCAGGCTCGTTGCCTTCCCAGTCCTTCTGCGGGGCCAGGCGGAGACGGGCGCCGTTGGCACCGCCGCGCATGTCAGACCCACGATAGGTACGGGCGCTGTCCCAGGCGGTGGAGACCATTTCGGCGGTGCTGAGACCACTCGCGGCGATCTTGGCCTTGACGGCGTCCACGTCGTAGTCGGTCGATCCGGCCGGGATCGGGTCCTGCCAGATCAGATCTTCATCGGGTACGTCCGGACCGATGTAACGGGCCTTCGGACCCATGTCGCGGTGGGTCAGCTTGAACCAGGCCCGCGCGAAGGTGTCCTTGAAGTACTCCGGATCGGCCATGAACTTTTCGCAGATCGCTTTGTAGGCCGGGTCGAACCGCAT
>Ga0307436_1000221_pt1 | contig 25306 bp, 18 predicted proteins | sample SalMarWE160440MG_FD_202513 | JGI IMG/M metagenome (GOLD analysis project Ga0307436, IMG submission 202513) | Salt marsh sediment microbial communities from the Plum Island Ecosystem LTER, Massachusetts, United States - WE1604-40 | ecosystem: Environmental > Aquatic > Marine > Intertidal zone >...
TTTGGCCGCGCTGTAGAGCTTGCCGTTCGACTCCACGACCGCGACGACCTTGCTGGTCTTCGCCATTTTCAGCCGGTTCGACACCAGCGCTTCGGTGCCTTCCGGGATCTTGTAGGCGGCAGCCAGCACGTTGGGATTGTTCAGCACCAGGATGGCGATGCCGGTGACCTTCGGCAGCGTACTGGTGACGGCGATCGGTACCACCGCGCCGTTTTCCGCGATCTCCGGCGCGTCGAGGCTGATCTTATCTGACGGCTCAGCGGTTTTTCCGTACAGGTTCTTGAGGGCGTCGGCTTCGCTCTTCTGCTTGAAGGCGTCCGCCGGCCACTCTTTCGCGTCGGCCATGGCATAGGCCGGGAACGGGAAGGCACCCAGCCCGAGCCCCGCCAGGCCGCCGGCGACGGCGCCTTTCAGGATCATTCGTCGCGCGGAATCGGGCGCGTCCGGAAATTCGTTCATTGCATGCTCTCCCTGTTGGCGCACACGCGCGGCTAGCGGGTGTAGAGGAAATCGACGATCGCCTCGATTTCCTTGTCGTTCAGAATGAGATTCCGCTTGAACGGCGGCATCACGGTGAGCGGATTGTGCTTCGTTTCATCGGAAACGATCGCGATCAGCGCCTTGCGATCCGGGAAACGCTTCTTCATGTCCGTCAGCGCAGGGCCGACATTGCCGGGCGAACTGCCGCCCTTGATCGCATGGCAGGTCAGGCAATTGCCTTTGCTGCGGTTAAACGCCAGCTTTTCGCCTTCCGACGGCGCCGCTGATGCGGCACTCATGCCCAGCACGTAGGCGCCGAGGATTCCGCCGGCGATTGCCGCCAGCACAAACTGCGACTGTCTCAATTCCATCTTTTCTCCTCCCCAGCGCATTCGGTCGTTATGGCCGACCTTCATGCGTAATCTTAATTATTGCTGCGGCGTTGGTTTCTTTCTTTTCACGTTCACTTTAGGCGACAGTCTGCGATCTGCAACGAAATTATTTCCCATGCTGGCAGCGATGGTGAGCACGTTTGCGGTGAGCGCGCGCACGTTGCTGGCGGATAATCGCACGCCGCGAAACTCACTGACGCGAGGTTGTCGAAATCAAACGGTGTGATGCCGAACGCGGCCAACCGACCGATGGCGCGATGGTCGCCACGCCAAGTCGTTTTGTTTGTTGTTGCTCGTCGCCTCCCCCAACCCAACCCAATACACATTCAATTTGTACTATTTGTCGGCGGCCGTCTAGACCAAACGTTAGGATTGCATGCCTAGGTCGCGCGCGCCCCTGCAGGTCATGCGGTCGCAGCCGAGGTGCCGCTACTTGGTTTCGAGGGCGAAAACCCCGTTCCAATCCGCCGGCGGCGGGTTCTGCTGGAAGGCGGTGCAGCGCGCGGCGTAGAGGTCGCCGAGGTGGCCGAGGCCAAAACTGGCGCTGGCCTCGCGGCATTGAACGATCACCTCTTGGGCACCGGCGAAATCGCGTTTGCGATAGCGGCTAAGCATCTCGTTGAGAACGGTATGGACGTGCCTGAAACGGTCGCTGCGGGCGACATCCTCACGGCCGAGAATCGTGTAGATGTTTTCCGGCTCGGTTTTCCCTTTAACCGTAATGCAATCAAGCTCCAGCACAGCGAATTTTTCGCGCGCCAGTTGCGCCGTCTTGGAACCGATAATAATGGAAACGCCGTAGGATTTGGTCTGGCCTTCCAGGCGCGACGCCAGATTGACCGCGTCGCCGAGCACGGAATAGTTGAACCGCAAATCGGAGCCCATATTGCCGACGACGCATCGGCCGGTATTGATGCCGACGCCGATCTTGATCGGGATGAAGCGCTGGCCGGTTTCTTGGGCTTGCCGCTCGCGCTGTTGATTGAGCGTCTCGACGCGGCGGAGCATTTCCAGTGCGGCTTCGCAGGCATTGATCTCGTGACCCGGATCGTGCAGCGGCGCATTCCAGAAGGCCATAATCGCATCGCCGATGTATTTGTCGATCGTGCCGTTGTGATCGATGATGGCGTTGGTCATGGGCGTAAGGAAATGATTGATCAGTGACGTCAAGCCTTGCGGATCGTCCTTGTAGATTTCAGAAATGGTGGTGAAGCCACGCACGTCGCTGAACATGATCGTCATGTCACGGTCCTCGCCACCGAGCACCAGCGTTTCATGCGAATGGGCGAGTTGTTCGACCAGCGATGGCGCCAAGTATTGGCCGAAAGCCGTGCGGATGCGGCGGCGCTGGATTTGCTCGCGGAAATAGTTGATGAAAATCAGCGTCAGGTAGACGAGAAACGTCGCCAATAACGGATAGGTCGCATCGATCAGGATGCGGTGCTCGGTGAAGAAGTACCAGGAGCCCGCCGCCAGCCCGGCGGCCACGACGGCGCCCAGGGTCAACATCATCGAAGCGCCGAGAATGGGCGCGAGCGCAATGATTGCCAGGCCGATAATCACTGCCGCGGCCAGTTCGGCGCCAGGTGCATAGTCTGGATAGGTAAGAACCGAGTTGCTCAGCACGCTTTCCAGCACCTGGGCGTGAACCTCGACGCCGGACATGGCCGGATCGATCGGCGTTGTCTTGATGTCGCGCAGCCCGATCGCCGAGGTGCCGATCAAGACCAGCTTGCGGCTGATCCGGTCGGCGGGCACGCGGTCCTCCAGCACATCCTTGGCCGATACGTAGCGGCTTGGATCGTAGGGCGCGAAATGAACCCAGAGCTGAGCATTGCGGTCGGTCGGTATTACGAGACCGGGGATGGCGACGCTACGGATGCCGGCGGCGTCGCTCTTGATCCTGATCGCACCGGCGTGGGTGACGACGCGCAGCATTTCTAGCGTCAATGCCGGTACGATCGTGCCCTGCGCCTTCATCACCATGGGCACTCGGCGTACGACCCCGTCGGGCTCGGCGCGGATGGTGAGCATGCCGCGGCCAGCGGCGGCCCGTTCGAGAACCGGAATGTTCCGGAGCATGCCCGGAAAGTCCATGAGATTGGCGCTTGGATCCGGTCCCATCATGGCGAATCCAACGCCCGGCGGCTGCGGACCGGACTGCGGCAAGGCCAGGTGGTGGCCCGATTCACCGAGGATCACGCGCCCCGACCGCCGAATGGCATTGGCGAATACCTCGTCGTTGCTGGGGAGTTTCTGAAGCTGCGCGCGGGTCTGATCGTCGAGATTGCGGAAGCTTTGCGCCGCGATGGCCGGAGACATGCGGTCGGGCTCGGCAAAGATGATGTCGAAGGCGATGGCCGCACTTCCCAGCCTGGCGAGCTTGGTGACCAGGTCGGCCAGCAGCGTTCGCGGCCACGGCCATTGCCCGAAGGCGGCGAGGCTCGCCTCGTCGATATCGACGATCACGGTCGGCCGCAGCTTGGCGTCGCGCGGCTTGAGCACCTGGTAGAAATCGAAGGTGCGCGCGCGCAGGGATTGGAGCGGCTGCGGGTCCCAGATGCGCAGCGCGACCAGCGCCGCCAGCAGAACCAGGCAGACCGCCCGGCCAAGGCCGAACGACTGCGCCAGGCGGGAAAGCTTGTTCATCTCATGCGGCCGGATCGGCGGTTTGGTTCACGACAGGCACCGCCTGCCAAGTTACCACGACTTCGGCCTTACTTCTCGCGAAATGTCCGCATGAACTGATCGCGCAGCGGCTTCATCAGATAGGAGATGACCGTGCGTTCGCCGGTCTGCACGAAAGCCTCGACCGGCATGCCGGGCAAGAGCTTGACGTCGCCAAGCTGCTTCGCCGCGTCGGGCGGCAGGGCAATACGGATGGTGTAATAGCTCTGACCGGTGCGCTGATCGGTGGTCGTGTCCGCCGAGACGCGCGTGATCGTTCCGTTGATTTCCGGCGTCGTGCGTATGTTGAAGGCGGAGAAGCGCAGAACCGCATGCTGGCCGACCTGCACCTGATCGATGTCCTGCGGACGGACCTTGGCCTCGACTTGCAGTTTGCCGGCATCGGGCACGATCAGCATGATCGGTTCGCCCGCCGTGATCACCCCGCCGACGGTATGAACCGTCGATTGAAACACGGTTCCGGTCTGCGGGGCGCGGATGTCGGTGCGACGAAGCTGGTCCTCGGCCGTCACTTTGCGTTCGACGAACTCGCCGATCTTGCTTTCGATATCGCGCAGTTCCTTCGCCACCTCGCTGCTGAGATCCTGATCGATTTGGATGATCTGCAGGCGAATCTCCGATATTTTGCCCTTCGTCTGCGCCACCGACGAAATCAACTGCGCGCGCTCGCCGGCGAGCCGCGCTGCTTCGCGCTCAAGCTGGGTTAGCCGCGTGATTTGCACAAGATTTTTTTTGTAAAGCTCGCGCACGCCGGCAAGCTCGCGGCTGATCAAGTCGATTTCTTTGCCTTTGGCGGCTTGCTGCGCCTCGATGCCGGCGACTTCCTGCTGCAGTTGCTCGATGCGTTGCTGCAACTGCGCCTTCTGTCCGAGCCGCGCCTTGCGCCGCAACTGGAACAGCTTGCGCTCACTATTGACCGCCTCCATGGCGTCTTGATTATCGTGCGCAAGCAGTTGCGGCGGGAACGTGACGGTGTCCACGCCATCGCGCTCGGCTTCCAGGCGCGCTTTGCGCGCCATGAGCTCATCGAGGCCCTTGGTGACGATCGCCAGATTGGCACGCATGACTGTTTCGTCGAGCTGGACGAGAGTGTCGCCCGCTTCGACGTGATCGCCGTCGTGCGCGAGCAGCTTGCCGACGATGCCGCCAGTTGGATGCTGCACTTTCTTGACGTTTGAATCGACGACGATCGACCCTTCGGCGATAAGCGCGCTGGAAAGCTGGGTGGTGGCGGCCCAGCCGCCGACGCCGCCGCCGAGCAACAGCACGATCACAACGCCGGCCAGAAGATGGCGGTTGATGGAGGCTTGCGAGGCGCCACGCGCAGCCGGCGACAATTGCTTGAACCGATCGAGGGACCGCGCGACGATCGGCGGGACTTGCAGCTTGCTCATGCGCCCGCGCTCCCGCTGTCGGGAACCACCTTCAGCGACCGTGACACGGAGGGCGGCCGTTGCAGCACTTTGGACAGGATTTCATCTTTCGGGCCGAATGCTTGCGCCCGCCCTTGGTTCATGACCAGTAGCTGATCAACGCCGGCGATGGCGCTCGGACGGTGAGCGACGACGACAACGATGCCCCTGCGTTCGCGCACGCCGAGGATCGCGCGGGTGAGCGCTTCATCGCCTTCGGAGTCGAGGTGGGAGTTCGGCTCGTCGAGAACGACCAGGAACGGATCGCGGTAGACGGCGCGGGCGAGCGCGACCCGCTGCGCCTGGCCGAAGGACAGCGCGGAGCCGTGCTCGCCGACCGGCGTATCGTAACCGGCGGGCAGCCCGACGATCAGCTCGTGAACGCCGACCGCCTTGGCCGCGGCAATGACCGCCTCGGAGTCCGGCTCGGTTTCGAAGCGGGCAATGTTCTGCGCCACCGTGCCGGCCAGCAGCTCCACATCCTGCGGCAAATAGCCGATGTGGCGGCCGAGTGCGTCGGGCGACCATTGATCGAGCGCGGCGCCGTCGAGCCGCACCTTGCCACGCACCGGGTGCCAGACCCCGACCAGCAGGCGCGCTAGCGATGACTTGCCGGAACCGCTCGGCCCGATGATGCCGAGGCCCTGGCCGGCCTCAAGCTTGAAGCCGATGTCCTGCACGACGATCTTCTGCACTCCGGGCGGCGCGGCGCTGACGCCCTCGATGGTCAGCCGGTGCGCCGGTACCTGCAATGTCATCGGTGCGGTTTGCGCGGGCAACGCCGCCAGCAACGTATTCAGCCGCCGCCAGCTCTGCCGGGCGGCGACGAAGCCCTTCCAATGGGCGATGGCAAGATCGACCGGCGCCAGCGCGCGCGCGCTCAGGATCGATCCGGCGATGATGATGCCGGCAGTCGCCTCCTGATGGATTACCAGATAAGCGCCCACCGCGAGCACGCCGGACTGCAGCATCATGCGCAGCACCTTGGAGATGGCGCCGAGGCCGCCGGCGATGTCGCTCGTCCGGCGCTGGCTCTGCAAAAATTGGCGGTTGGTCTCGCCCCAGCGCTGCGCCATGCGCGAGACCATGCCCATGGCGGTCAGCGCCTCGGCGTTGCGGCGACTCGCTTCGGCAAGGCCGTTACGCACGATGGCCGCCTCGGTCGCCGCCTTGCTCGGGGCGCGCATGAGCGTCTCGGTCAGCAAGGTCAGCGCGATCAAGACGATCGCCCCGCCCAGCGCGGTGAAGCCGATGAGCGGATGGAAAGCAAAGCAGATCGCGAGATAGATCGGGAGCCAGGGCAGATCGAATAGCGCGACCAGGCCGAGGCTGGAGAAATAAGAACGGATGGCGTCGAGATCGCGCAGCGGCTGGTTGCCCTCGCTGCGGCTGCCGATGCGCAACGGCAGGTGCACCAGGGTATCGTAGACGCGGCCGCTGAGCGTCTCGTCGAGTGCCCCGCCGATGCGCGCCAGGATGCGCACGCGGATGGCGTCGAGAACGCCGAGCGCCGCGTAAAGGCCGGCGGCCAGCACCACCAGGCCGACCAGCGTCGGCAGGCTGCGGCTCGGCACCACGCGGTCGTAGACTTCCAGCATGAACATCGCGCCGGTGAGCATGAGGATATTGCTCATGCCGCTGATCAGCGCGGTGCCTACGAAGGCACTGCGGCACGCGGCGAGCGCGGCTGAGAGCTCGGACTGCCTTTCAGAGAAGTGCTGCTTTTTCATCAATACATCCCGGCTAATAAGGCAGCCGCAGCTCCCGGGTGCCGGGCTTATCAATAAATTCTTACCGGCACTTGAAGCCTAGTCAATGATCAAAAACGCCGGAACCATGTGAACTTATTGAAGTATTGTTAATCTTCGCGCGCTGGGCAAGACCGGATTTGCCCCGTCCGAGCGGGAATTTCATGCAAATCTTGCATTAATATGCAGGCAACTCAGCCATTTGTTGCTCATACCACCATCTGCTCCTCCTGCTTGCCGCGAACAACGCGCCAGCCAGACGAACCTCCGGTGGCGGCAAATCCAGGTAGCGGGAGAACCCGACAGTCTCGTAGTGTCCCCAAGCTCCGCCGGGCACGACAGGCCCCCAATCCGGAACCGTCAGCCGCAACCTTTACCATGTCCCCGCACCAGATCGAAGAGCTGCTTGGCCTTATTGGCGCGTTGAGACGCAACGCCTATCGCATCGTGCAATATTCAGTTTTGGCCATTGGCCTGGCGGTGATGACGGCGATGACGGTGCCGGACCTGCGCGCCGGTTCACGGACTTGGCTTGCGGTCACGCTCTGGTGCTGCCTCGGCTTTTTCGCCGGCGACTTGGTGGTCAAGTCCCGGCCGGGTGCGGCTGTTGCAGGCGCGCGCACTTACCTGCTCACCGTCCCGGGTGTAATTGACCTTCTGGCGGTGGTGCCGATCCCGCTCGCCCTGCTGGTTGGAGTCCCCGTCGATACCGCATGGCTGCTGGCGTCGCTATGGCTGCTCAAGCTCGCGCCCGTGGTGCCGGGTCTATCGCTGCTAGGACGAGTCATCGAGCAGGAAGCCCGGCCGCTGGCAAGCGTCTTCGTTATTTTCCTCATTGTTCTCCTGCTGTCCGCTGTGGCGCTTTATGTGCTCGAGCGCGCGGGCCAGCCCGAACAGTTCGGCAGCTTGCCGCGCTCGCTGTGGTGGGCGGTGACAACGTTGACTACCACCGGCTACGGCGATGCCGTGCCGGAAACATCTCTTGGCCGCCTGATCGCTGCTTTCGTCATGTTCTGCGGCCTCGGGCTGTTCGGCTTGTGGGCCGGTATTCTCGCGACTGGCTTTGCCGCCGAGCACCGTCGCCGCGATTTCATCCGCAACTGGGACCTGGTAACGAGCGTACCCTTCCTGCGCAATCTCAACGCGCCAGCCATAATCGAACTGACGCGCATGCTGCGGCGGCTCGACCTACCGGAACGCAATGTTGTGGTGCGGCGCGGACGGCCGGGTGACTGCATGTATTTCATCGCTTCCGGGGAGGTCGAAGTGAGGGTCGAGCCGCAACCCATCCGGCTCGGTCCGGGCTCGTTCTTTGGCGAATTCGCTTTGCTCGAGGGCGGCCCGCGCACGGCGACCGTAGTAACGACGATGCCCTCGACCTTGCTGATCCTGGAAGTTTCCGACTTTCGCGCCTTCACCGCACATCATCCGGAGCTTGCGATGGCGGTTGAGACCGAGGCCGCACGACGCCGGCATAAGACCGGGGACGAAATTCCAACGGAAGCACAACCGACGCCGCAACCGTTGGACAGCCGCGTGGGTAAATGACGGAGCGATGACAGCATTGCCGCATCATATTGCCTGTTGCTTGTGAACTGTCGATCGCCTCGCCTTCATCAAGGATTCGGAATAGAATAGCGTGCGGATATTTTTGATGTAGACCGGGTGAATGCCATGCGCGTTCGATTTTGGGGAGTTCGAGGAAGCATTGCCTGTCCCGGACCGGAGACCATTCGCTACGGCGGCAACACGCCCTGCATCGAAATTCGCTGTGGCAAGCATGTGCTGATCTTCGACGGTGGCACCGGACTGCGGGCGCTCGGCAACGTCCTCGTCAGGGACAAGACCATCCGCGAATGCGACATTTTTCTCAGCCACTGCCATCTCGATCATGTCACCGGGCTGCCGTTTTTCGCGCCGTTTTTCGCCGATGGTTATCGCATCCGCATCTGGGCCGGGAATATATCGCCAGACAAAACCATCGAACATGTAATGAGAAAGATAATGAGCTCACCCCTTTTTCCGGTGGAGGTCGAGATTTTCAAGGCGACGATCGAGTTTCACGATTTCAGTTCGGGCGATATTCTTCGCCCCTACGACGATGTGACGCTGCGCACCGCGCCGCTCGATCATCCGGACGGCGCTAGCGGCTATCGCCTCGAGCATGGCGGGCGCGTGTTTTCGCTGATCAGTGACACCGAGGGCTTTCCGGGCAAGCACGACAAGGAGCTCGTTTCGCTTGCCCGTGGCGCCGACTTGGTCGTCTATGATGCCACGTTCACCGAGGAGGAAATCGCCTCGCGTCGCGGTTGGGGGCATTCGACGTGGACGCGCGGGATTCGCTTGGCCGATGAGGCCGGCGTCAAGCAGCTTTGTCTGTTTCATCACGATCCGTCGCACGATGACGATTTCATGGATGTCCTCGCCGCCGAGGCCAACGATGCGCGCCCCGGCACCATTACGGCGCGCGAGGGTCAAATCATCGACATCTGATCGGCGCGACCGCTGACTCTCCTGCGACATAACGCACATCTCGCTCCGCTGCATCTGGCATCGCCGCGTGAATGACGGTATTTTGCTGCGCCGCAGCCGGGCCAACCAATGCGTGAGGGGAAGGGCGTAATGGATATTCACGACTTTACTGTCGGCTTGGGATTTGTTGGTGGAATCCTTTACATCGCCAGTCACTATATGAAGACGATGGTGCCGCTGCGGCTCTGTGAAATTGCAAGCAACGCGCTCTTCGTCGTTTACGGCTTTATGTACCCGTCCTGGCCGACGCTTGCCTTGTACGGCATTCTCGTGCCGCTGAATTCGCTGCGGCTATACGAGATGCTGCAGCTCATTAAGAAAGTGCGCACCGCCTCGCACGGCGATCTGTCGATGGATTGGCTGAAGCCTTTCATGCACAAGCGCAGCTACGAGAAAGGCGCGGCCCTGTTTCAGAAGGGCGATCACGCCGAAGAAATGTTCTATATTCTGAGCGGTAGTTGCCGCGTCAAGGAGCTTGGCTTGCAGCTCACGGCTGGGCAAATGGTGGGCGAGCTCGGATTTCTCACCCCGGATCAACAGCGCACCCAGACGGTCGAATGCATTGAAAATGTCGAGATGCTTACCATTACCTATGACAAAGTAAGGGAGCTTTATTTCCAGAATCCATCTTTTGGATTCTATTTCCTAAGGCTCGCCAGCGAGCGGCTGCTTCAGAATGTCGATCGCATGGAGCGCGCGCTGGAAGCCCAAAACCGGCCGGCGCCGGCTTAATGCTGGCCACGGGCGGCGTACTTAGCCCGCCAATCAGCGCGTCGCAGCGCCAGTTTCCCGCCACACTGGCTTTCATAGTTAGGTTGCCTTTGGATGCGCTCGGCCGGCGCTAACGAATAAGTCACCACGATAAAGGTCGGTTCATTCAAATTTGAATATTAGTCGTCGCTGCGGATTTACCGTAGCCGATAAAGCACAGTCGTAATCCCATCCCTTAAGCGGGCGGAAAAGGTCCGCCCGTATCGTTTTTCCCGCACGACGGCGAAAAAAGAGCGGCCACCGAAGGCCCACACCACGCCCCGCGCGCAGGGGCGTCTGAGTGCGGATTTCGTCGCAATTGCGCGCTGCTGCGCGCCTGCTGGCCATGCTCAGTCTCGTCGGCCTGTGCAGCGACGGGGCGATGGCACGATCTGTCGCCAAGCTGCAGTTTGCCGCGCTCAGCTCGGCGGAAATAGTGCCGCAACACGCAGTGCCGCTGACGCGCCGGGGCCCGTTCGGTTTAGCGGTTTCGAATGACAATCCGTTGTCCGCGCGCTGGCGCGCCTTGCAACCGGTCATCCGTTTGGAAGTGCAAGTGCTGGCGGCATGCCGCTCCAGTCCGGGAATTTGCCCGTCTGCCGCTGCGCGCTTCCTTGCCATTGTCAAGGCCGCGCGCGCCCGCAGCGGCCGCGCGCGCGTCGGTGAAGTCAACCGCGCGGTCAATCTTGCTATCCAGCCGGTGAGCGACCTCGCCAAGTTCGGCGTGCCGGATCTATGGGCGACGCCGCTCATGACATTCGCCGCCGCTACCGATGATTGCGAGGATTATGCCATCGCCAAATACGTGGCCTTGCGCCAAGCCGGCATGGCCGACGACGACCTGCGGCTCGTGATTGCCCATGACCGCCGAGTCCACCAAGACCACGCCGTCGCCGCCGCGCGGGTCGACGGACACTGGCTCATTCTCGATAACCGCACCATGATACTGCTGACGGACGCGCAGGTCCGCAACCTAACGCCGCTGCTCGCGCTCGACAGCAGAAATGAAAGCTATTTCCCCATCCTCGCCGCGGCGCCGCAATCGCAGTCCGGCCTGGCGGTAGCAAGTCGGAACTAGAAGACCGCCTCGGTCATCAAGCCGCTGGCATTACTGCCGGCTTCCCACCTTGGCTGCCTTGGCCGCGTCCCACCACCACAGGGTCGGAAACGCCGCCATGCCATATTTCGGCATTGCATTGGGACGGCTGAAGCGGTCCCAGCGCGCGGTGCGCACCTTGCCGTAGGTCCATTGCGGCACGACGTAATTATTCCACAGCAGCACGCGGTCGAGCGCCCGGCAGGCGGCGATCAGGTCGGGCCGGCTCTTGGCGATGATGACCTTGTCGATCATGGCATCGACCGCCGGATTCTTGACGCCGATGATGTTGAGCGAGCCGTGCTGGCCGGCCGCCTGCGATCCGAAATAGCCGCGCAGCTCGCTGCCGGGCGTGAGCGATTCACCCCAGGCGAAGGTTATGGCGTCGAAGTCCCAGCCGCGCACGCGGTTCTCGTATTGCGCTTCGTCGACCGTGCGCACCGACACGGTGATGCCGAGGCGCTCGAGCGACGGCTTGTAGAACAGGTAAACACGCTCGAAGATCGGGGCGTTGGCCAGGAACTCGATGGTGAAGGGCTCGTTGGTCTTCTTGTCCATGAGCTGCTGGTCCTTCACCACGTAGCCCGCCTCGTGCAGCAGCTTCACCGCGTGGCGCAGGTTGTGGCGCACCTTGGCGCGGCTGCCGTTCACCGGATTGGTATAGGGCTTCTTGAACAGCTCGGCCGGCACCTTGTCGCGCACGGTATTGAGCAGCTCGAACTCCTTGCCGCCCGGCACACCGCTGCAGGCAAGATCGGTGCCTTGGAAATAGCTGGTGATACGGTGGTACTGGCCGAAGAAGATCTGCTTGTTCATCTCCTCGAAATCGAACGCGTAGTTCAAGGCCAGCCGCACGCGCGGGTCCTTGAACTTGTCGCGCCGGACATTGAACACGAAGGCCTGCATCAAGCCGATATTGTTGATGGGGAATTCCTCGAGGATAACCCGCTTTTCGGCGACCGCCGGAAAGTCGTAGGCCGTCGCCCAGTTCTTGGCGCTATTCTCCTCCCGCCAGTCGACGCGGCCGGCCTTGAACGATTCGATAGCGACCGTTGCATCGCGGAAATATTCGAACCGCAGCTCGTCGAAATTGTCGCGGCCGATATTGACGTTGAGGTTTCTGCCCCAATAGTCCTTGACGCGCTCGTAGGCGATGTAGCGGCCGGCCGAGAACTCCTTGATGCGGTAGGGCCCGCTGCCGAGCGGCGGCGCCAGCGTGGTCTCGCCGATATTGCGCTTCTTGCCGTCCTTGCCGGTGCCCTGCCACCAATGCTTCGGCAGCACGGTGAGCTCGCCGACGAGCTTCGGCAGGTCGCGGTGGCCGGTCGCGGCGAAGGTGAAGGTGACCTCGTGCTCGCCGGTTTTCTCCGCCTTGCTGACGTGGCGGAAATTGGCGCCGGCCTGCGGGCTGAACTTCTTGAACGACTCGTAGGAGAAGATCACGTCGTCCGGCGTGACCGGCTTGCCGTCGTGCCATTTGGCTTCCGGCCGCAGGCGGAACGTGGCCTTGGAATAGTCGTCCGGATAGCTCACCGATTCCGCGATCAGCCCGTAGGTGCTGGTGGGCTCGTCAAGCGAGGGCACGAACAAGGTGTCGTAGATCTGCTCGATGCCGCGGGCCGGCGTGCCCTTGATGCCGGCGACCACGGTGTTGAAGCTGTCATAGGTGCCGAGCGCGATCTGCCAGGCGGCGCCGCCCTTGGGCGCCTGTGCGTTGACGTATTCGAACTTCTTGAAGCCGGCCGCATATTTCAGGTCGCCGAAGGATGACATGCCGTGCCGCCAGTTTGCCGCTTTGTCGTCGGCGAGGGCGGGCATTATCCAGGAAGGCAGCGGAAGTTTCCGCGCGGCAAATACGAACAGGGCGGACGTAAGCAGGGACCGGCGATTCATCTGATGCTCCAACGAGGCTCGCAACTCCGCGAGTGATGATTAATGCCAGTGATTATATACTTTTTATTTGCAACGCCAGCGTAACAGCGCGGCGATAAAATGGATTTCACTGCCCGTACGAATGGACATGGAGAACGCGAACTCGCAGGCGCAAAACGCCTGCTCGCGAGAGCTGCGAGCAGGAAGAAAAGTTAAATGAAGGAAAGGAGATAACGAGGCGCCGCGTTTCCGGCGCCTCGTCGGAGAATTAGTCGGTCCGGCCTCAGGACAAGATGTAAGAAGCCAGCACCAGCCTATTCACTGGTCAAGCCGGGCAGGCCGACAGACCAGTGCAGAATCCGAGGGTATAGATTCCCGCTTTCTCGGTCCCCGCCGCGGTCTCCAGCGACTCATCGGAGACTTCGAAGCTGAGGATTTCTTCTTCTGTCCGGTCGAGACCGGTGTTGGTGTCGCTCATGGAATTGATCCCTTTGTGTTTGCAAACAACAAGGAGGAGAAATCCGGATAACCTCCCCCATTGCTTATTAAATCATCGGCTGGGTCCGATGTAAAGACTATCAAAATACGTCTACACGCGTTACCCGCACAGAACTGATGCAGAACTGATCCAGAACACGCGCAATTTCCTCCACCACCATCGAACCGCAAGATTGTCGCCGGCAATAGCGTGCCGCGCCGGCCGTTTCCGCTTGCTCCCTGGCATCCGAAAGAGCGAAAAGACCCCCCGCCTGACCTCCCCTTCCCTTAATGTCCATTGCCCGGGCCAGCCGCCTCGGCGCGGCCAGCGTCGCGTATTTTCGGCTCGGCACCGAAAGCCGGACGGTGGCTGACATCAAGCTCCCCGGTAATAGTATGACCAAGGCCCGGGTGTAGATTGAGAAACCCGGCCGGAGAGGACAATGGATGCTTTCTACGAGCGCTTGATCGTTCGCGCCGCAACCATCGACGAACTCCTGTCGGATGATTTCGAACCGTTACCAGGCCAGAAAGGCGATGCCGATTTGGCCGCGCGACGCCTTGCCGCATGGTGCCGCTCGTGTGCCAGCGGCGATTGGTCGCTGTTTGATCGGCGGCTGGATCGGGACGGCTTGGCGATCAGTCAGGTGCTGTCGAGATTCGCCGCCGTTCGCCGCAAGGCTTCCGCCGCGCCGCCTGCGTGGATTGACGACGCAATCTGGATCGAGGCGGCGTTGCAAAGCCCGACCAAAAACGCCAAAGCCAAACCAATGGCTGCGCTTGACCAGACTGAGCCGTATGCATTCGAGCACCTGTTCACGCCACTGCTTGAACAAGCCGAGGCGCTGCTTTGGTCGGGTATCGACGCCCGGGCGTCCGATAACCTGAAGGAGCCCGCTCGCGCTTGTCTACGCCTTTCGCTTCTCAAGCACCTGTCCGACCTTTCCACTCCGGCAATCTACGAGCGTTTTGCCAAGGCGCGGAAGGCCAGTGCGGCACCGCCCAACGCAACGAAGCCGAAGCTCGACGCCGGCACATCGCGTTATCATCAATTCGTCGCCGAAATGAAAGCTGGCGGGTTCCGGCGTCTGTTCGAAGATAAACCGGTGCTGTTGCGGTTGATTGCTTCGATCACGCGGCAGTGGATCGACACGTCGCGCGAATTTGTCCTGCGCCTTGACGCCGATCTGGCGGCCATCCGTCGAGAAATCCTCCATTCCACCGCCGACGCCCCGGTTGCCAAGATCGAAGGCGATCTTTCCGATCCGCACAATCGCGGCCATTCGGTCCAGCTGGTCAGCTTCGAGGACGGCTCGCGGGTCATGTACAAACCAAAGGACTTGCGGCTCGATGCTGCCTGGTTCGCTTTAGTCGAACGATTGAACAGGGCCGATCCCACAGTCGAGCTGAAGGCGGTGCGTGCGATCGTGCGTGACGGCTATGGCTGGAGCGAGTTCATTGATCATGCGGGATGTGCCGATCAGAAAGGCTGCAATCGGTTCTTTCGACGTGCCGGTGCTTGGCTTGCGCTCTTCCACTGCTTTGCGGCCACTGACATGCATCAGGAGAACATGATTGCGGCTGGCGATCATCCGGTGCCAATCGATCTGGAGATGATCCTTCAGGCAACCACCGATGCGGATAAAGTTTGGGATCCCGAAAGTCAGGCCGTTGATGCCGCCATGGAAATCATCGGCAACTCGGTCATGATGGTCGGCTTGCTTCCCGCCTATGGACGGTCTCCCGACAACGATGTCTTTGCATTCGGCGGAATGACCGCGGACTGGAACTCCAAAATAAAACTCAAGTGGGACAACATAAATTCCGACGAGATGCGGCCCGTTAAATCGAAGGAAGTCGGCAAGACCAATCCGAACCTGCCGCATGTCAGTGGCCGTTACGCCAAGTTCGCCGACCAAATCGACGATTTCATCTTGGGCTTCGAGGACTATGCGAAATTCCTGTTGCGTCAGAGCAGGAATGCAAACCAGGGCGGATTGTTCGACGGTTTTACCGGCGTTCCGGTTCGGAAAGTCATTCGGCCTACCAAATTCTACGACATGTTGCTCCAGCGCCTCAAAAGTCATCGGAGCATGGACGATGGCGTGGTCTGGTCCGCACAAGCGGATTTCACGGCCAGGCTTTCTGATTGGGAGAAAGACTCCGATCCGCTATGGCCATTGCAGCGGGCCGAACGATCGGCTCTCGTCGCGTTGAACGTTCCACATTTCGTGTCGCCCAGTGACGGAAACGAGATACGCGACGAAACCGGCATTTTGACTCATACCGCGGCCACCGCGGGTCTGGATCGCGCGCGCGCGCGCGTTCATGGCTTCGATGAGCAGGAAATCGCCTGGCAGCTTAAGGTTATCAGGCAGAATCTGAGCTCGATTGCGAGACCCGCCGCGCCGTCGGCGAGCAGCCAGGAATTGAAACACGCTTTGCCATCGGACCCGGCTGCCGCCCCAGCAAATGAGATTTTCATCGCGGAAGCCAACAAGATTGCCGAGGAGCTGTCCCGTTATGCAATTCGGCGCGGGCCAGGCGCCGCTTGGATTGGTCTCGACTGGCTGGGCGACTCCGAAGTTTTTCAGCTCACGTGCCTGGGCCCGGAACTTTACAATGGCGCTTCCGGCATTGCGGTCTTTCTCGCTGCGCACGCAGCCGTAACGGGGCGCAAGTCTTCAGGCGAACTTGCGCTGGCTGGGTTGTCGCATCTTCGCAAGAACTTGAGAAGCCGAAATGCAGCGCGCATGGCCCGATCCTTAGGCATCGGCGGCGCCACTGGGGTGGGCTCGATCGTCTATGCGCTAAGCGTGATTGCCAACCTCCTCCACGACCACGACTTGCTCGCGGATGCTCATGTGGCGGCGGATCTGTTCACCGATGATCTTATTGCGGCGGACAAACAGTTGGACGTTATGGGGGGGAGCGCCGGCGGAATACTCGGTCTTCTTCGTCTTTATCGTGATACACAATCCAGCGATGTGCTCAGGCGCGCGACGAAGTGCGGCGAGCACCTGCTTGGTCAACGCCGGGTCGGACCGGAGGGCCACCGCGGTTGGAGCGGCCAAAATTCGCCCCCGCAAGGCCTGACCGGCATGTCGCACGGCGCGGCAGGCTTTGCCTATGCGCTCGCTTCATTGTCGGCGGCGACGGGACGCGACGAGTTCGCGAAGGCCGCGTGGGAATGCATCGCGTTCGAAGATTCTAGTTACGACGCAGAGCGCCATAACTGGCCCGATTTTCGCGCCGACGGAGAGCCGGGCTGGCCATGTCAGTGGTGTCATGGAGCTCCCGGCATCGGCCTTGCGCGCATTGCCACAATCAAAAGGGGCGGATTGGATTCCAAGCTCTTGGCAACGGATATCCAGAACGCTCTCGTGGGCGTGGAGCGAGGCTGGCCTAGTCCGGTGGATACGCTGTGCTGTGGCACGCTCGGCAGCATTGAATTCTTCAGCGAGGCCGGGAGTGCCCTTGGGCGGAGCGATCTTCGTGAACTTGCATCGCGGCAGCTGGTGACTCTTCTGGAAGCTGCGGCAGCAACCGGCGACTACCGATGGAACAGCGGAAATAGGCAGTTCAATTTGGGCCTGTTTCGCGGCCTTGCCGGCGTGGGCTATACGTCGTTGCGTCGAGTCGATGACTCGCTACCCAACGTCCTCATCTGGGAATAGCCACGCGCGCGGCGGTTGGTAAATTTGTCGTCGGGCTCGACTTCATGCCGCAGCGCAGCCAGAGCGAACGGATGGCGGATTATCGAGCCTACTGCGGCTTCACTGCTGCGCACGACGCGGTAAAAGCAACCTCGAACATATCAAAGCCCCGAACTCTCACCTCACATGTTGTCGCCGGATCGGGCGTAATCTTAAAGATGTCACCCGTGGCCGCCACATGCTGCTGTCCGTTGATGTTGATGTTGACATGCTCGTTCGTGGGAGGGCCGATTAATCCGACGGTCAATTGACCGCCCCCGACGATCAGCGATTGATTGGGATAGATCTTATAGGTGTCCTTGGAAGGCATGATCGCCTCCAACGCGGCCTGAACTTTTGTAAACTTGGCTTGTAGCGCAACAAGTTTACCGTTTTGGTCAAGAATTGCCGTCTTGAGCTTCTGATTTTCAGGCTGGAGTTGTTGGACCAGCTTGGTGGCGTCTGCCAGGGGGCGGTAAGCCAATTGACGGCCAAATAAATAGCCTACAATCGCGCCGCCCAGCATGATGCACGCCGTGACGGCGACCACCAGGAGTCGGCTCCTTCGCGCCGCGTATGATCGTACGCTCTTCCCGACCGAGCGGCCTGATTCCGTCCTTTCGGTCACTTTGTAATTCCTCCCCATCGCGCCGACGCGACGGCCGGGCGCGCGTGCGCATGATTGCCAATTTGTGGAAGGCAAGGCAATTCGAAAAGCGAAGCGTACAGATCAGCCTTACTCATCGTCGGGCTCTCGTGCGCACCGGTTGAAGCGTCGCACTTTGGTCTTGCATTTCCAAGCATTTGTCTGTCCTGACGTTCGTCAGCGCCCATGATGACGCGACGTTAAGATCGGCCCGATCAACACCGACGGCTCTGATCTTCTGGCTCAGAGGACCGGCGTGTTGGCGAAGAAAGGCCGACATCGCGGCGGTTACACCCCACAGCTCTGCCGACTACTGTTTTGGTTGTGCTCCTGTGCCAGAACTCGCCGCCGATCCGGTCAGGTGCAATTTTTCGGATATCCGCGAAAGGATGGCTTTGATATCGGAGAGATCGACCGGAATAGATGAATCGGCGGTCGACTTTTTCTCCAGCACCGTCGCCTTATCGGCAGCCTGTGTTGTGTCCTGCGGCGTCGACGAACGGGCGGCCGGAGTTTTCTGCTCGGCCTCCGTCGATGCGTCAGCTGGTGTCGTTGATGAAATTTCCGCCGGCGCATTGCCGGTCAGAGCCGACGAAATTGCAGGTACATTGCCGTTCTGTGTCGTTTTGCCTTCAGTGGATTTTGTCCCCCCGCCCAACGAAGGCGTATCAACATTGCCGAGAATGATCGGCAGGCCATTCTTGCCGCTGCCGATGATCACTATTTTTGCATTCTTGGACTGCGCGAGCGCAAGCGTGGCCTCGATACCGCGCCAACGCAGATACGACTCAGAAATCCCTTTGCTGACCGTCCGCTGGAAGGCGGCTATGCCATTCGCCTCGATCTGTTTGCGTTTTGACTCCTGTGCTTCGCGCTCAACACGGTATCTGAATTCTTGTATCTGATAGAACTGCTCAGTCTGGCGATTGATGGCCGCAACTATTTCAGGTGGCAGTTCGATGCTCAGCACAAGCGTATCGAGAATTTGGATCGAGTTTTGCAAAAAGTCGTTGTAGTGTTTCGGATCCGGCTGTTCCATGGCCTCGGGCTGTACCAAGGTGTTGAGATTAGCACCCAGGCTCTTTTGCGAATTATTTCGAATTTTTTCCTGAATTGCCTGGCGCGAGGTATAAACCTCTTGAGCCGTGTACTGAGAAATGACTTCCCGTGTTTGGCTGCCGATTTCGGGAGCCACGACCGACGCTAGGTAGTGCGGACCGATAAATTTATGGAGCACGCCGACGGCGTTATGCAGCAGTTGAAACCGTATGCTGATCTGAACGGCAACGCTCACGCCATCTTTGGTAATCGCGTTGTATGTCTGGGTCGTGGATTGCAGCCGCAGGTTATATTGGAACAGCTTGTCCCAAGGCCAGACCAGGTGGAGACCTTCGTCCCTCAGCTCGCGGGGTTCTAGGATGGTGCCTCGACCAACAAAGCACCAGCAGTACATGTCGTAACCGTTGAATCGCTTCCAAAGGACGCCGACATACCCGCTCGGAACCGTAATCACCACATAAGGAAAAAGCACGACCGATATAAGCAATGCCGCCATCAACAAGACGGAAAAGCTCGGCAGATGACGCCTGAGAAAACGCCGCCATCGACGCCTCTGCGGCGGAGAATCAAGAGACTCTGCGTACATCACCATCGGCCGTTCTCCATCGGACGCTACCGTCAGCCGTGCTGCATCGAGCGCTGCTCGACAATACGGCCTTCGTCCATGCGAATCCTGAGCGCGGGCATATCCAGTTCGTCAAGATACCGGTCGTCGTGCGTGATCACCACGACAGTCGCGCCGGCTTGCATCATCTCCGGCAGAAGCTCGTCATAGAATTTGCGTCGAAATTCCGGATCTTGCTCGGCCGTCCATTCGTCGAGCAACATGATAGGACGTTTCTCGAGCAAACTGACGATAAGCGCCAACCGCCTGCGTTGGCCACCGGAAAGATCGAGCGTGCTGAATTCGCCGTCCGTCAGCTCGGTTTTGTCGGCCAATCGGAATTTTTCCAGCAAGCGGTCGACTTCCCCGGGCTCCGGTTCCGGTATCCCGTAGAGGCGCCGGAAGAGGTGGTAATCGAAGAAAATTCCCGACATCAACGCGCGATACGCGTCGCGCGTTTCATCGTTCACGCGCATCCCGTCGAGCGTGATTTCACCCGAATCGGGAGGATAGAGTCCGGCAAGCACCCTCAAAAACGTCGATTTGCCTGAACCGTTGCCGCCCGTGATGAAGACGAGGTCGCCCGAATGCAAGGTGAAGTCCAAGGGCCCGATCTGGAAGGTGGTGTCGGAAAACTTGTCGACGTAACGGAACACAATGTTATGCATCTCGATTTTATCGAAACGCTTCGGAACCTTGATTTCGCGCCCCCTGGCCCGCGCCGCGGTGGCCAGCAGAGTTTTTTCCAGTTGATAGATTCGGTCCGCCGCCGCATTGGCGGTCAGCAAGACCGGTATCGATTGCACGAGACCGAAGCACGCCCCGACAACGAACATGAGGGCTGTCGTGGTCTTTGTCAGGGACGCACCTGTCAGCGTGCTGCTGAGTTGGGGAGCCACGAATACGACGGCGCCGAGCAACAGGTACATGGAGACTTGCGACGACACGATCAGTTTGAAGGTTTCGGCTTGGCTGCGTATTTTGATGTTGGCAGCGGTTCTCGATACGTCGACAGCGTCATCGAACAATTCGGTGCTGCGTGCGCTGTTGAGCCTCACCTCCTTGAATCCATCCAGGAAGTCGGTCAGCCGATCAAATAACCGGCGTTCCCACGCTGCCGCCTCCTGCTTCTGCGCCGCCAGGCGTTTGTTCTTCAGATGAAATATGGTCCCGGCCGCGACGACGACGACGATGGTTATGACGATTGCCGTAAGCGACAGGAACGCCACATAAATCGCCACGAAAAAAATGAGAACCGCGCCTTGTATCGTAAAGGCGAGCAAATTGCTCGCTTGCGTCAGCACCGCGGTATCGCTGGTGATCGCGGCAACGATTCTCGCGCGCCCGATATCTTCAATCGGCAGAAGCTCCGAATGCCTTACGTGATCGATAAGGCGCAGGCGCATCTTGTGTATGATGCTCTCGATCTCGGCAGTGGTCGTAATGGTCACGTAGTATTGAGTCTTGATGAATAGAAAGAGCGCAACCAGAAAAAGGATGGCCGCCCACAGATTGGACCCGCCTTGCATTCCCGCATTGATGGCGGCGAGGATGGCAGCGGCGCTAATGCCTCCGAGCGCCGACATGAACAGCAGCTTCGGCAGCGAGCCGTGCATTTCGCGGCGAACGAGCTCTAGGAAGGACATAAGTGTGATGTCTTCCGTTTACACTTCCACAAGACGCTGCCGCCGGCTTAGCGAGGGATGCACGTGCCGGCCCCAATAAACAGTTGCGCTAGGTCCGGCGACGCCATTCGACGCGGCGTGAAGGGCCGGTGAGCAGCAGCACAGGAAGCACCACTAACGGAGTGGTGGCAAGCGCGAAGAGAAATGTCCCGAAAAAGCCCAATCGGCGGTCGATGCCGCAAAGTCCTGTCAGAAGGCAGAAAACGATATAGACGCTGGCTTCGAGCATGGGGCTCGGTCTCGCCGATCGACAGCTGTGGCGCTTCGGTGGATGGAATTGCCCCCGATTGGCTGGCATATGCTCGTGCGAGTCAAGAGCTAGTCGCCGCCGCCTCTGTTTCGGAAGAGCTGGCTTGAGACGGCTGCCCTTTTCGCCTGGACCGCGATTCCCATAGCTCTTTTTGAGCCTTGATGAACTCGCGATAGTCCGGAGGATTGAAATCAAGGAGAGTCCCACCCGAGGCGAAGTGCTGAACGAAAGCCTTGCCGATGGCGTAGCTGGCTCCGGCAGAAAGGACCGGCATCACAAATCCGGATACCAGCAGGCCTACGATCGGCACGAACTTGAGCGCGCTGGCGGCGCCGACACCGCTGGTCGCCGGGATCATCGATCCCGCAAGGGCGGCGATCAGCGCTTTGCCCCTATTTTCCGAGAACGGCACGCCGTAGAGTTGCGAAAGACGACGCAGCATCTGGAGTTGAATTCCGCCGACCGTAAGCATGTCAACAACGGGCACCGGGATAAGCCCGCCAACGCCGGACCAGATCGCAAACCGCTCGATCAGCTTCGACGCCATTTCGTCGCGCTGCTCGGGCGTCATCTCGGGCACCGCCACGGCTTCACCTTCTTCAGGGCTCTCGGACGCAGTCGGTTTCTGTGCCATAGCGGATCCTTTCTCATCATCCCCGGGGGCGGGCCCACCACCTGATGAGCCGATCCAATTTATTCGTCGGCTCAATCCACATAAGTATTAAAGACTATCATGCCGGTTAGCTGCTGCCAAGCGCTTGCAACAGCTCTAAGAGTAGCCGGACGTGTCGATCAATGTCGCGACACCGGGGCGACGATTCAGTCCCCTCCTGGTCACTCGTATCCTGGATTTTTCGCGCCGCCGGCATGCGTATGGGAATTGATCACCCTTGGCCCACGGTGTCAGGTTTGCGGTTCGCGCTGGTCTTGCCATATCGGACCCGATCCCATAAAAAGCTCATGGACGTGATTGTTCCGGAGGCGGACGATGCGACCAATTAAATCCAGCGGGGCCGTTCTTGAAACGCAGCGTGCCTGGGAGCCTCCGGCCGTTACGAAGGTGGCGATTGGCACTGAAACAAAATTGGCGCGTGGGAGCGGACAACGCTTAGGTTTGGAGACCTCCTGCTCTGGCCAACCGAAATTTGATCACCCACGGCCGCCGGCAGCACCCGCCACGAAGTTTGGATTTTCCTTCGAGATGTCGTTTCCCCTGTCCGCTCGCATCGAATAATAGATTAACCTGTTATTGACTTGAATGACCGGTGGGGATCGACGGGCACCGCAGGTGTGACGGCGCGGAAACTGACTTCGTGATCCGAAAGATCGTCCTCGCAAATCTGGTTCAACCTTGAGCGCGGCGGCTGTCCAGCTTCTCGCGACGGCCCGCCGGGCAGCTGCTGGGTGGCGCAAAGCAACGACATCCGGTAGGTTGCGCAAAGCTTCATCTTCACCGCGTAGCAGTGGAGCCAGACAGCTTTGAGCGTAACGATCGATAGCGTTCTTGTGCAGGACAAGGAGCCGACTGCGGCCGACCTCGATGGTAGCGTCGTTGTCTTGAGCATGCGTGCCGGCTCGTATTTCGGCTTGAACCGAGTGGCAACCGAAATTTGGAACATGCTCGCCGAGCCTTGCCGCGTCGGCCAAATTTTCGACTCGCTTTCAGAACGCCATGATGTCGATGCGGAAACCTTGGCCTGCGACGTGACGCCATTCCTGCAAACACTGGTCGAGCATCGCTTGGTGCGGGTGATTGACCCGGGTGAAGTGACATGAAGGTAAAGACGATGCGGCGCGTCTATCTGCGAGAGGCGGCCGTCATGCTCGTGTTGGCGCGCCTCGCTGTGCGCTTTGTTCCACCCGCGCGCATCTTCGCGTGGGCTAACCGACCACCCCGGCGCGTCCATCGCTTCGCAATCGACGAAGCGAACTGGATATCATGGGCGGTCGAGAACCTCGGCGCGAAACCCTGGATGCATGCTCTTTGTTTGCCACGGGCGCTGGCAGCACATGCCATGCTGCGCCGGCGCGGCATAGCGAGCCGGCTTTGCCTTGGCGTTGCCCGTGAAGGGAGCGAGCTGGCTGCCCATGCTTGGGTTGAGATCGGCAATAACAAAATCGTCGGAGGGACCGAGGCCGACGGGTTCACTCGCCTCGCTGAGTTCGGCGGAGCATGCTGATGGGGTACGTGCGTTTTCAATGAGTGGAATCGCCGGATTGCTACGCTTCGATGGCCGGACCGTAACCCGGCACGATCTTGGCCGGGCAGCGAATGCACTCCGTCAATACGGCCCTGACCAATCCGAGATCGTTGCCAGCGGCAGCATCGGCCTTGTCCACGTGCTGATGCGCATGACCGCCGAGGACCGGTTCGACCGCCAGCCGTGGCGAGGCGCAAGCGGGTCGTTGATCACGGCAGATGTGCGGCTCGACAATCGCGACGACGTGCTCGCTCGCATTGGAATTCCGCGGCGGGACGCGGCGGCATGGGCCGATTCGCGCGTGCTCCTGACCGGTTGGGAAAGGCTCGGCGACGATCTTTGGCCGATGCTACGCGGCCCGTTCGCAGTCGCGATCTGGGATCCACGTAGCCGCGCTTTGACGCTGGCGCGCGACCATCTCGGGTTAAACGTGGTGATGTGGCACAAAGCTGAGCGATTTTTCGCCTTCGCCACTATGCCAAATGGCCTGTTTGCGTTTGACAACGTGCCACGTGAATTGAGCGAGGAAAAACTCGCCGACTTCCTCGTGCTCAATCACGCCGACCACGTAACGACCATCTACCGGAATGTTTTTCGCGTCCCCCCGGCGCATGCCATGCAGGTGAGGCCCGATGGTTCGATAAGGCAGCGCCGTTACTGGTCGCCGACCGAGATCAAGCCGGTCAGCCTCCGTTCCGATGCGGCTTACGCGGAGGGCTTGCGCGAATGTCTCGATCTGGCGGTGCGCCGACAAATGCGCAGCGCCCACCCGATCGGCTGCCTCCTCAGCGGCGGGCTCGATTCGTCGTCGGTTTCCGCACTTGCCGCCCGCGCTCTCGCCGAAAAAAATCAGCGGCTTGTCGCATTCACCGGCGTACCGCGAAGCGGTTTCGATGGTCCGGTCCCGAACGGCCACTACGCCGACGAAACCCCCTATGTCGATGCGATTCAGAGAGCGGTCCGGAATATCGACGTCACATATGTCCGCAACGACGAGTGCAATGACTTCGCCGAACTTGAGCGGTTCTTTATCGCGCTGGAAGGGCCGGTTCGTAATCCGACCAATCTCGGTTGGGTCCTGGCGATTCTGCGGCTCGCGCGCGCGCAAGGGCGGCGGGTGCTGCTCGGCGGCTTCTATGGAAATTATACCATAAGCTGGAACGGCTGGTCGCAAGCAGTCGCTCACCTTAAACGCGGGCGGCTGCTCACGGCCTGCCGTCAGTGGCATCTCTACTACCGCCGCACATCCTATTCACGCTGGGTGGCGTTGCGAAAACTCTTTGTCGAACCGCTGGTGCCGGAGCAGCTAGGAAATTGGGCCGATCGCCGCCGGCACCCGACACGGATTGCCGCCTGGCAGGATCACGCTGCGATCCGCCTCGACTTCGGCGCCGCAATGGCTGTCGATGCCCGAGCCCAAAGGGTCGGACACGATTTTCTCTATCGCATGCGGCAAGACGAGCGCCTAAGGGGGCTTGCCCAGATCGATTATGTCGGCGACTGGCATGCGGCGGAAAAGGCCGTAACCGGCGTCGAAGTGCGCGACCCGACTGCCGACTTGGATGTGATCTCTTACTGCTTCGGCGTTCCGCCCGAGCAGTATCTTGCCGAAGGCATCGATCGCTCGCTGATCCGCCGCGCCATGTGGGGCCTGCTTCCGGATATGGTGTTGACCAATCGCTTGAGCGGCCTGCAAGCGGCGGATTGGTACGAGAAGCT
>Ga0307436_1000222_pt1 | contig 25300 bp, 23 predicted proteins | sample SalMarWE160440MG_FD_202513 | JGI IMG/M metagenome (GOLD analysis project Ga0307436, IMG submission 202513) | Salt marsh sediment microbial communities from the Plum Island Ecosystem LTER, Massachusetts, United States - WE1604-40 | ecosystem: Environmental > Aquatic > Marine > Intertidal zone >...
GCATGGCACCCCGCCGCCGCGCTGGTATTCGCTGCGCACGGTATGGCCGGGGCCCTTGGGGGCGATCATGATGACGTCGACATTGGCCGGCGGCTCGATGAGGCTGAAGTGGACGTTGAGGCCGTGGGCGAAGGCGATCGCGGCGCCGTCCTTGATGTTGGGCGCGATGTCGGCTGACCAGATGTCGGCCTGCAGCTCGTCCGGGGTGGCCATCATCATTGCATCGGCCCACTTTGCGCCGTCTGCCACCGTCATCACCTTGAGCCCGTCGGCCTCGGCCTTCTTGGCCGAGCCTGAGCCGGGGCGCAGGGCGGTGGCGATCTCCTTGACGCCGGACTCCTTCAGGTTGAGGGCGTGTGCCCGGCCCTGGCTGCCATAGCCGATGATGAGCACCTTCTTGCCCTTGATCAGGTTCACATCCGCGTCGCGGTCGTAATAAACGCGCATCACTTCATCCTTTTCGTTTCAAAAAACCCCCGGGAATTTCGCCCGGCACAATAGCGGCCAGCACCCGGAACGCAAGCGCATCACGCGACCGGATCGCCGCTGGCCGCGCGGAAGCGGCGCACGGCCTCGCCCATGCCGTATTCCAGCGCCTCGGCGGTGAGCGCATGGCCGATGGAGACCTCCTCAAGGTGCGGCAGGGCAGCGACCAGCGGCGGCAGGTTGGCGACCGTGAGGTCGTGTCCCGCATTGAGCCCGATGCCCGCCGCCCTGGCCGCGTTGCCGGTGGCGATCACCCGGTCGAGCTCCACCCGCGCGATGTCGGGATCGAGCGCGCCGCCATAGGGGCCGGTATAGATTTCCACCCGGTTTGCCCCCACCTCGGCCGCCTGGGCCGGTGCTTGCGGGTCGGGGTCGATGAAGATGGAGACGCGCATGCCGCCACCCTTCAGCCGTGTGATGATGTCGGTGAGGAATTCACGGTGGATGTCGATGGCCCAGCCGTGATCGGATGTGGCCTGGCGGATATCGTCCGGCACCAGCGTCACCTGGTCGGGCTTGACCGCTTCCACGATCTCGCAGAAGCGGGCATCCGGGTTGCCCTCGATGTTGAATTCCTTGCCGGGGAACTCGGCACGGATCATGTCGGAGAGTTCCGGCACATCGGAGCGGCGGATATGGCGCTCGTCGGGCCGCGGATGCACGGTGATGCCATAGGCGCCAGCCTCGAGCGCGATGCGCGACAGGCGGGTGACCGACGGCCACGGCAGGTTGCGCCGGTTGCGCAACTGGGCAATGGCGTTGACGTTGGCCGAAAGCTTGCAGGTCATGGAGGGGGCTCGGGCTAGACTTTGACGGCCTCGGGCCCGCGCGAGATGGCAGCGATGCCGGTGCGCACCACCTCGATCAGGCCCAGGGGCTGCATCAGGGTGATGAACTGGTCGACCTTGCGCGTCTTGCCGGTGAGCTCGAAGACGAAGGACTTGTTGGAGGCATCGACCACACGGGCGCGGAAGGCATCGGCGAGGCGCAAGGCCTCCACCCGGTGCTCGCCCTCGCCCGCCACCTTGATCAGCGCCAGCTCGCGCTCGATGGCATTGCCGATGACGGTGAGGTCGGCCACCGAATGCACCGGCACCAGCCGTTCGAGCTGCGCCCTGATCTGCTCCAGCACCATGGCGGTGCCCGAGGTCACAATGGTGATACGCGAGACATGCGCCTCGTGCTCGGTCTCCGACACGGTGAGACTTTCGATGTTGTAGCCGCGGCCGGAGAAAAGCCCGATGACGCGGGCGAGCACCCCCGGCTCGTTGTCGACCACGATCGAGAGCGTATGGCTCTCGACCGGCGCCCTTGTGGTCTGAAGGAAATAGGCCGATGCGGGTTGATCGTTCATGTCACGGGGCTCCTTTTCACACCAGCACCTTGCCGGCCGCACCGATGGCACCCTCGACCTCTTCCTCGCTCACGTCCTCGCCCAGGAGCATCTCGTTGTGCGCCTTGCCCGACGGGATCATGGGGAAGCAGTTGGCGAGATTGGCGACGCGGCAGTCGAACAGCACCGGGGCCTTGACGTTGATCATTTCTGCGATGGCGGTATCGAGCTCGGCCGGCTTGTCGCAGCGCATGCCGAAGCAGCCATAGGCCTCAGCCAGCTTGACGAAATCGGGCTGCGATTCAACGTAACTCTCCGACACCCGGTTGCCATGCAGTAGTTGCTGCCACTGGCGCACCATGCCCATATACTGGTTGTTGAGGATAAAAATCTTGATCGGCAGGCGGTACTGTACTGCCGTCGACATCTCCTGCATGGTCATCAGCACCGAGGCATCGCCGGCGATGTCGATGACGAGGCTTTCCGGGTGCGCCACCTGCACCCCGATGGACGATGGCAGCCCGTAGCCCATGGTGCCGAGACCGCCCGACGTCATCCAGCGGTTGGGCTCCTCGAAGCGGTAGAACTGAGCCGCCCACATCTGATGCTGGCCCACCTCGGTGGTGATGTAGACATCCTTGCCGCGGGTCGCGGCATACAGCCGCTCGATGGCAAATTGCGGCATGATGACATCGTCGTTGCGGCGGTATTTGAGGCAGTCGCGCTGGCGCCAGGCCTGGATCTGCGACCACCAGTGCCCCATCGCCTCGGCGTCGGGCTTCACCTTGCGCTTCTTCCACGCCGCGATGATGTCGCCCAGCACGTTGGCGCAGTCACCGATGATGGGAATGTCGACACGGATGTTCTTGTTGATGGAGGAGGCATCGATGTCGATATGGATCTTTTTCGATCCCGGCGAGAAGGCATCGGTGCGTCCGGTGATGCGGTCATCGAAGCGCGCGCCAACGCACAGCATGGCGTCGCAGTCGTGCATGGCGAGGTTAGCCTCGTAGGTGCCGTGCATGCCGAGCATGCCCAGCCAGTGCTCGTCGGAGGCCGGAAAGGCGCCCAGCCCCATCAGTGTCGAGGTGATGGGATAGCCCGAGAGCTTGACGAACTCACGCAACAGCCGGCTCGCTTCTGGGCCGGAGTTGATGACGCCACCACCCGAATAGATGACCGGCCTCCGGGCCGTGCTGAGGACATCGACGGCCGCCTCGATGGCGCGCGGGTCGCCCTTGATGCGTGGCTTGTAGGTCTTGTGCTTGATATTGGAGGGGCCGACATAAGGGCCGGTGGCGAACTGCACGTCCTTGGGGATGTCGACCACCACCGGGCCGGGCCGGCCGTGCATCGCCACATAGAAGGCCTCGTGCAGCACCCGCGCCAGGTCGTTCACCGACCGCACCAGATAGTTGTGCTTGGTGCACGGCCGGGTGATGCCGACGGTGTCGCACTCCTGAAAGGCGTCGTTGCCGATGAGATGGGTCGGCACCTGACCGGAGATGACCACGATGGGGATCGAGTCCATCAGGGCATCGGTGAGGCCGGTGACGGCGTTGGTGGCGCCGGGCCCCGAGGTCACCAGCACCACGCCGGGCTTGCCGGTGGAGCGGGCATAGCCTTCGGCTGCATGGGTGGCGCCCTGCTCGTGGCGCACCAGGATGTGCCTGACCTTGTCCTGCTGGAAGATCTCGTCGTAGATCGGCAGCACGGCACCGCCGGGATAGCCGAACAGATGCTCCACGCCCTGATCGGCGAGCGCGCGCAGCACCATTTCGGCGCCGGTCATCATTTCTGGCTCTTTTGAGGCCATTTCGCTCTCTTGATCGCTCTTCTGCAACATCTGCTCGTATCCCTTAGCTGGCAGGCGGGCAATAAAAAAGGCCCCTCAAGGGCCTGATCGCGCACCACCGGTCATCGCGGCAACCCTATCTGGTTGCCCCGGCGGCGCGCACTCCGATTACGAGAACCTTCATTGTCATGGCGTGTCTTGTATGGGAAGGGCCAGGCGCGGTCAAGGTCTCATAGCGGGCCTGCGGCCAGTTGGCGCGCCATGGCGATGGCCGCATCGATGTCCTTCGCCACCGGCCAATCGGCCATCTGGCCCCTGATCCAGGTCATCTGCCGCTTGGCATAACGGCGCGAGCGAGTCCTGGCCTGCTCTATGGCATCGGCAAGCGAAAGCTCGCCGGCAAGATGGCGGGAGAGCTCAGCGACACCGATGGCCCTCATGGCCGGCAAGCCTGGGTCGAGGCGTCGGGCGACGAGCGCTTCCACCTCCGCAAGGGCACCCTTGGCCACCATGGCATCGAAGCGCGCCTCGATGCGCTCATAGAGTGGCGCGCGCTCGGGCATCACCACCAGCCGGCGCGGCGTCGCATTTGCCGGGCCCTCGCTATGGAATGAATGCAACGAACGGCCCGTCGTTTGAAGCACGGCAAGCGCCCGCACCAGTCGCTGGCTGTCGGAGGGGCGAAGGGCCGCGGCTCCTTGGCGGTCGCCCCGTTCGAGCGCTTCATGCAAGGCGGCAGGGCCCTCCTCGGCCAGCCGCGTCCGCCAATGCTGCTCGATGCCGGGATCGACGGCCGGAATGTCGGCAAGGCCCTCGGTCAGAACCTTGAAGTAGAGCCCGGTGCCGCCGGTGACGATGGCCGGGCGGCCCTCATCGGCAATGTCCTGAAGAACCGTCCGGGCTTCGCCGAGCCAGCGCCCGGCCGAATAGCGTACGGCCGCGTTCACATGACCGTAAAGCCGGTGCGGCACTTGCGCTTCAGTCTCGGCATCGGGCCGGGCCGTGATTATATCAAGGTCGCGGTAGACCTGCATGGCGTCGGCATTGACCACCACGCCGCCCAGTTCCTGCGCCAACGCCAGGGCCACCGCCGACTTGCCGCTCGCCGTCGGTCCTGCAATAAGGATCGCCTTGTCTAGGGTCTGTTGACGATCACGTTTGTGGTGCTGGTTTGACAGGATTGGCTCATATTTGCGGGGTTGAGGAGGAAGGACATGCTGGCATATTCGACGACGAAACCGCGTGAAGATGGGCCAATCCTGTCAAATCCCGCAGGGACGAGGCCCATTTCGTCTCTGGACGTTACTTTGAACGGCTTGAAGGGGGCAACCCTACGGCGCCGTTCAAAGCTAGCCAGAAACGAAATGGGCCACGCCAGCGCCGCAACCGTGATCGTCAACAGACCCTAACCCGCCTGCCACCATCTGCTCCATGGACCAGCTTCTCGTTGTCATTGCAAGCACCGGCTCGCGCGCCCTCGATGACGCGACGATGGCGGCCATCTCCCCCCTCATCGCCGGCAACGCGCGCTGGCTGGCCGAGGCCGAGGCGGCGGAAGCGCCGCTGCGCGCCGATGCCTCTAGGCGAGCGATTGCAGCGGCGCGCGAGCGTCTCGCCGGTCGGCCCATCGATCTCTGCCTGGTGCCGGCTGAAAACCGCAAGAAGCGGCTGCTCATCGCCGACATGGATTCCACCGTCATCCATCAGGAATGCGTCGACGAGCTGGCCGAAGCGGCCGGCATCGGCGATCAGATCAGGGCGATCACGGCGCGCACCATGCGCGGCGAGCTGGTGTTCGAAGAGGCCTTGCGCGCGCGCGTGGCCCTGCTTGCCGGGCTCTCCGAGGACACCATCGGCAAGGTGATCGGCGAGCGCCTCACCTACCGGCCGGGCGGGCGTGAGCTGGTTGCCACCATGCGCGCCCATGGCGACTTCACCGCCATCGTCTCCGGCGGCTTCACCCAGTTCACGGCCGAGGTGGCGGCGACCTGCGGTTTCGATCTCCACCGCGCCAATGAGCTCATCATCGCAGGCGGCCGCCTCACCGGCGAGGTGAAGGAGCCGATCCTCGGCAGGGACGCCAAGGTGGAGGCGCTCAACGCCCTCACCGGCGAGCTCGGCCTGACACCGGCCGATGTCATCGCCGTGGGCGACGGCGCCAACGATGTGGGGATGCTGCGCCTCGCCGGCCTCGGGGTTGCCATGCACGCCAAGCCGGTGGCGCGCGAGGCGGCTTCCGCCGTCGTCGACCACGGCGACCTCACGGCGCTGCTCTATCTGCAGGGCTATGCGCACAGCGAGTGGAAAGCCGGCTGATTGGCCCATTAGAGCCGACGGCGTCGGGGTGAACCTGTCACCAAATCAGACGTCATGCCCGCGGAAGCTGGCATCCATTGGCGCCTCCGCACGTGCAAACGCCAATGGATTCCTGCTTTCGCAGGAATGACGTCGGGGCCTAGGGAGAGTCGCGCCCATGCGGCCGCCGGTCTTATTTGAGCGCCAAGGCGATGAAGTTGGGATCGCCGCCGTGGCTCGTCTTCAGCACCATCAGCAGGATGGAGCTGCGGCCCTCGGCAATGAGCTCCTTGACCCTTTTCGCCACATCCACCGGCGCGGTGATCTTGCGCTCGCCGGCTTCCGAGATGACGTCGCCGGGTTCGAGCCGCTTTTCCGCCGCCCCGCTGCCCGGTGCCACTGCGGTGATGATCGCACCGTCGACGTTGTCGGCGATCTTGTAGCGGGTGCGCAGCGCATCGGTCACCGGTGACAGGCTCATGCCGAGGACCTGTTCGACCGCATTGGCACCAGGCGCCTGCGACTGCGCTTTCATCAGCTTCTCGCCGGCCTCGAGCCTTCCCAGCTCGACGGGGATGTCGATCAGCTTGCCCTGGCGCATGACCTCCACGTCGACCTTGGCGCCCACCGCCGTCTCGGCCACGATGCGCGGCAAATCGCGCATTTCATGGATGTCCTCACCATTGAACTTGACGATGACGTCGCCGGGCTTGATGCCGGCCTTTTCCGCCGGCCCCGTCGGCGTCACGTCGGCCACCAGCGCCCCGCGTGGCTTGTCGAGGCCGAGGGACTTGACGAGGTCGGGGCTCACCTCCTGGATCCTCACGCCGAGCCAGCCGCGCCGCGTCTCGCCGTATTTGACCAGTTGCTCGATGACGCCCCTGGCGGTGGCGGAGGGAATCGAAAAGCCGATGCCGATGGAGCCGCCCGAGGGCGAGATGATCGCCGTGTTGATGCCGACCACGTTGCCGTCCATGTCGAACAGCGGCCCGCCGGAATTGCCACGGTTGATGGCGGCATCGGTCTGGATGAAATCATCGTAAGGCCCGGAATTGATGTTGCGGTTAATCGCCGAGACGATACCCAGCGTTACCGAGCCGCCGAGGCCGAAGGGATTGCCGATGGCCATCACCCAGTCGCCCACGCGCAGCTTGGCCGAATCGCCGAAGCTGACGTAGGGCAGCGGCTTGTCGGACTTGACCCTGAGCACGGCCAGGTCGGTCTTCTTGTCGATGCCGACCAGCTTGGCCGCCAGGTTGGTGCCGTCGGGGAAGTTGACCTCGATCTGATCGGCCCCCTCGATCACGTGGTTGTTGGTGACGATGACGCCGGACGGGTCGACGACGAAGCCGGAGCCGAGCGAGGAGACCTTGCGCGGGACGCTCTGCTCGCCGCGGCGCTTCTTGTTGAGGAACTCGTCGAAGAACTGGCGGAAGGGCGAGCCGGGCGGCAGGTCGGGCATGGGCACCGCCTGATCGTTTGAGTCCGCCTTGACCGTCGTGGCGATGTTGACCACCGCCGGCGACAGGCGCTGGGCCAGGTCGGCCACCGACTTCGGCCCCGTCGCCGCGGCCGGGCCGGTGTGGACGATGGCAAGCCAGAAGGCAAGCGAAAGCACTGAGAGCACGATGGCCGAAGGCCGGGTGCGCTTGAGCCTGTAAGGCATGATTCGGCTGTCCTCCTTGGAGACACCCAATACTAGCATAAAAACCAAATCCTGCGCGCGTTCAGCCCACGCCGATATACTGCCGCGCCAGCCACACCACCACCACGCCGGCGGCCACCGCGATGATGCCGCCGGTGCGCAGCCGGTCCTCGGGGATTTGCGAGGCCAGCGCCATCATCGCCTTGAAGCGCCCGGGTGCCAGCGCATAGCCGATACCCTCGATCACCAGCACCAGCCCCAGCGCTGTGATCAGCTCCTTCATTGCGCCGGCGCGGCGGGAGCCTTGTCGACGGCGGAGCCCTGCGTCCCGAAATACTTGAAGAACTCCGAATCGGGCTTGAGCACCAGCGTCGTCCCCGGCTCGCTCAGGCTCTTGGTATAGGCCTGCATGGAGCGATAGAAGGCGAAGAACTCGGGGGCCTTGGAGACCGCCTCGGCAAAAACCTTGTTGCGCTCGGCATCGCCCTCGCCGCGGGTGATCTCCGACTGCTTCCTGGCCCCCGCCACGATGACAACCTTGTCGCGGTCGGCCTCGGCCTTGATGCGCGCCGCCTGGGCCTGGCCCACGGCGCGCAGCTGGGCGGCCTCGGCGAAGCGCTCGGCGTTCATGCGGTCGTAGGTGTCCTTGAGCACATCCGGCATCAGGTCGGTGCGACGGATGCGCACATCCACCACCTCGATGCCGAGCGCCAGCGCTTCGGGCCTGATCTGGTCGCGGATCTCGTGCATCATCGCCCCGCGGTCCTTGGACAGCGCCGCCTCGAAGGTGCGCCGGCCATAGGTCTGGCGCAAGCCCGCATCCAGCCGCGTCTCGATACGGTTGCGGGCACGGTCGAGATTGGCGCCGACGGTCTCGCGGAACTTGCGTGCATTGACGATCTTGATCATGTAGCTCGCATCCACCGAATAGCGCCTGCCGTCGACCACCTGCACCGACTTGTCGGGGCTTTCGAAGGTCAGCATACGCGCATCGACCGGCACCAGTTCGTCGATGACCGGCATCTTGAAATAGAGGCCGGGCTTGTTGATGGAGCGCTGGATCTCGCCGAAGCGCACCACCAGCATCTTCTCGCGCTGATCGACCACGAAAGCGCTTGACCACAGGAGGAACAGCGCCACCGCCAGGATGGCCACGCCAAAGCTCTTGAGGAATGCGCTCATGGCTTGCCTCCGGCCTTCTGGCGCTTCTGGATTTCCGGCAGTGGCAGATAGGGCACCACGCCGGAGCCATTCTTTCCGCCTTCGATGATGACCTTGCTGGAGTTGGCCAGGACCCCCTCCATGGTCTCCAGGAACAGGCGCTTGCGGGTGACGTCGGGCGCCTTGATATATTCCTTGTAAACCTCGTCGAAACGCTTGGCCTCGCCTTGCGCCTCGGCCACCACGCGGGCCTTGTAGGCCTTGGCGTCCTCGGTGATCTTGGACGCATCGCCGCGCGCTTGGCCGAGCAGCTTGTTGCGGTACGACTCGGCCTGGCGGATGAACTTCGACTGGTTCTGTTCGGCGCGCTGCACTTCCTCGAAGGCATCGATCACCTGCGGCGGCGGATCGGCCTTCTCAAGCTGCACGCCAAGAATTTTGATGCCGGACTTGTAGCTGTCGAGCACCGACTGCACCAGTTGGGTCACCTCGTCCTGCGCCTTGAGGCGGCCCTTGGTGCGGATCTCCTCGGCCGGCGTGCGTCCGACGATCTCGCGCATGGCGCTTTCCGACACCACCCGCACGAGCTGCTGGGGCGCGCGGATATTGAACAGGTACTCTTGCGGATCGGCGATCTTCCACTGCACGGTGAAGCGGATGTCGACGATGTTCTGGTCGCCCGCCAGCATCAGGCCGGAGCCGGTACCGTTGCCGCCAAACTCGGCCTGGTTGACCGCGGCAACGGGCAGCTTGATCAGCGTCTCGACCGGCCACAGGGCAAACCTCAGCCCCGGGTCCTCGGTGCGGGCGTATTTGCCCAGCCGCAACACGATGCCCTGCTCGTCCGGATTGACCTTGTAGAAGCTCATCCAGCCCCAGAAGGCGATGAACGCCACCAGCACCAGGATGACCGTCGAGCGGGTGCCGCCGCCGCCCAGGCCTGTACCGCCGCCGCCGGGAAACACCGACTTCAGACGTTCCTGGCCCTTGCGAATGATTTCTTCCAGGTCGGGTGGCATGTTGCCGCCGCCGCGACCGGGCGGCTTGCCCGGTCCCTGACCCCAGGGGCCACCGCCGCCTTGCCAGCCACCGCCGCCCTGATTGTTCCACGGCATTACGTGTCGATCCTCACCTTGTCGTCGCCGGCAGCCGCGCTCTCAGCACGCTGCGGCGTTTCGAATAGCGCCCCATATAGGCAGGCTTGCCCACGAAGTCCATGCGCGCCTTCAGCAAATGTCTTCCGCCGATCCTAATACACCACCACCGAGCGAATGCTCTCGCCCGCATGCATCAGGTCAAAACCCTTGTTGATATCTTCCAGCTTGAGCGTGTGGGTGATCATCGGATCGATCTGGATGCGTTCGGCCATGTACCAGTCGACGATCTTCGGCACATCGGTGCGGCCCCTCGCCCCGCCAAAGGCGGTGCCGCGCCACACCCTGCCGGTGACGAGCTGGAACGGGCGCGTAGCGATCTCCTGGCCCGATCCGGCAACCCCGATGATGATCGATTCGCCCCAGCCCTTGTGGCAGCACTCGAGCGCCATGCGCATGACCTTCACATTGCCGATGCACTCGAAGGAATAATCCGCCCCGCCGCCGGTCAGCTCCACCAGATGGCCAACGAGATCGCCCTTGACCCTTTCCGGGTTGACGAAGTGGGTCATGCCGAACTTTTTGCCCCAGTCCTCCTTGCCATCGTTGAGGTCGACGCCCACGATCATGCCGGCGCCCACCAGTTTGAGCCCTTGTATGACGTTGAGGCCGATGCCGCCGAGCCCGAAGACGACGCAGTTCGCGCCCGGCTCCACCTTGGCCGTGTTGATCACCGCCCCGATGCCGGTGGTGACGCCACAGCCAATATAGCAGATCTTGTCGAAGGGTGCCTTGGGATCGACCCTGGCCACCGCGATCTCCGGCAAGACGGTGTGGTTGGAAAAGGTCGAGCAGCCCATATAGTGCAGAACCGGCTTGCCCTTGTAGGAAAAGCGCGAGGTGCCGTCGGGCATCAGGCCCTTGCCCTGGGTTGCCCTGATCTTCTGGCACAGATTGGTCTTGGGGTTGAGGCAGTACTCGCACTCGCGGCATTCCGGCGTATAGAGCGGGATCACGTGATCGCCCGGCGCAACCGAGGTGACACCCGGCCCCACCTCCAGCACCACGCCGGCGCCCTCATGCCCGAGGATGGCAGGAAACAGCCCCTCCGGATCGGCTCCCGACAGGGTGAACTCGTCGGTGTGGCAGATGCCGGTCGCCTTAATCTCCACCAGCACCTCGCCCGCTTTCGGGCCTTCGAGATCGACCTCGACGATCTCCAGCGGCTTGGCGGCCTCGAAGGCGACGGCGGCGCGGGTCTTCATGACAGGCGTTCTCCCGTAAAAAATTTCTTGCTCTGGCGGCGCAGTCTGGCAGGCCCGCAGGCGATGCTCAACCCATCAATTGCCGCATGACGGTTGGCCGGGCGCCTGAACACTGCCGGAGGTTGAGCTTGACGTCCGGCAGCTTCCGCCGTCATGCCGGCGAAAGCTGGCATCCATTGGCGCCTCGACACGTGCAAACGCCAATGGATTCCTGCTTTCGCAGGAATGACGGGAGGGACAAGCGGAGAACCCGAGACGAAGACAGTGGCTGTCACTCGACATCGCCCATGCGGCGTTCGGCGCTTGCCTCCTCGCCGCCCGGTTCTTCCGGGCCCACGGCAGGCGGCGGGGGCGGCGCGGGCGGCCGCTCGGGGTGCTCGCTGACCATCTCGGCGCGGTAGCGCGGCAGCGCATCGGGATACTCCTGCTGGATAAAACCAATGAGGCCTTCGCGCACCTCGCAGCGCAGGTCCCAGGCAAGGCCTGAATTGCGCGCGCTCACCAGAACGCGCACCTCCATGGTCGTCTCCTTGGTGTCGGTGACCTGCAGGTTGACCACCTGGCCGTCCCATTTCGGGTTGTCCTTCACCAACTCGTGCACCTTCTGGCGCAGCACATGCACCGGGACTGTGTAATCGAGATGGAGAAACACGCTGCCGATGATGTCAGCACTGACGCGGGTCCAGTTTTCGAACGGCTTTTCGAGGAAATAGGAAAGCGGCACCACCAGCCTTCTCAGGTCCCAGATCTTGACCACCACATAGGTGGCGGTGATTTCCTCGATGCGCCCCCATTCGCCTTCCACGATCACCACGTCGTCGAGGCGCATGGGCTGCGACAGGGCAATCTGTACCCCGGCGATGAGGTTGCTCAACAGCGGGCGCGCAGCAAGGCCCACCACCAGGCCGGCCACGCCCGCTGAGGCAAACAGGCTGAAACCGTACTGGCGCACCGAATCGAAGCTCATTAGGGCAAAGGCGGCGGTGAGGATGACAATCAGCAAGTTGAGCGAGCGCTTGAGCACCCGCACCTGCGTCACCGCCTTGCGCGCCTGCAGGTTGTCCTCGACATCGAGCTGGAAGCCGCCGACATAGCGCTCGGCCGCGATATTGGTGGCGATCAGGATCACCCAGCCGATGAGCACGATCACGGCTGCAGCCAAAACCTTGCGCACGCTGGCGCCGGCATCGAACGACAGGGGAATGATCGGAAACGCCACATCGATCGCCAGCACCACCACGGCAAAGCGTGCGATGCGCCGCGTCCTCAAGAAAATGCCGCGCACCAGCGACGGCCAGCGGTCGGCCCGCCGCTGCACCAGCGCGATGATCAGCGATTGCAGAAAGAAGGCGACAATGACGATCGCCACGAACACCCCGGCGGCGATCAGCCAGGGCGGGGCCCACGACAACACGGGGAAAAGCTCGATGATGCGTTTTGCCGTCATGACTCTGGTTTTGCGGGCCTCTCGCCGCGCCTTCAGGGACGCCCGGCGCAAGCAACACTCCCAGACGCCAAGCTAACGCATCGACGCTGCACTGCACAACCGGCCGCACCCGCGAGCGGCAGCCGTCAATGGGCGAGAACCTCCGCCGGCAGCCACAAGGGATCGGCCGCTTGCGCATCGCACCCCAGGTGCTGCGCCGCCTTGAGCGCTGCGGCCTGCCCCGAGAGGTAAGCGCCATGCGCGGTTGCATTGGCGCTCGCATGGAAAGCCTCGCCGGCGAAATAGAGCGGCGCGAGATCGGCCTCGATCATGGCATCGCGCGCCGCCGCCTTGCCCGGTTTCGCCGCGGCATAGCCACCGCGGATGTAGGGATCAAGGGTCCAGCCGGTGGTGGCGGCGCCTGTGATCTTGTCGCGGATCGAGGCGCCGAAGGCACCGCTGAGCTTTTCGATGAAGAAGTCGATGCGCGCCGCTTCACCCTCGGCGACCATGTCGCGGGCAAAATGGCCGGCGATATGGCCGATGGCGATGGGGCGCCCGAACGGGCCGATCTCCAGATTGAGCGGCTCGGAGCCTTGCGGGTCGACGATCTCACAGCCGATATGGCCGAATTCGGTGAATGTCCCGTCGCTCACCGCCACCGCCATCTTCTCGTAGAACCCGCACGGCACCGTCGCCAGGGCCTCGGCAAAGTCCGCCGGCAGCGCCGGGCTGAAGCGGATGGCGCCGGAATTGAGCACATTGACGGAGGCCGTGACGATGACGGCGTCGGCGGCGATGATGCCCTCAGGCGTTTCCACCCGCATGCGACTGCCGGCCCGGGCGATCCAGCCGGCCGGACAATTGAGACGGACGGGCAGCGGGGAGGCGAGCCGCGCAATCAGCGCCCCGTAGCCGTCGCGCACCCTGAGGTTGATATGGGTGTCCTCGTAACGGCCGTAATCGAGTGCGGAGACCTCTTCCGGCTCGGTCGAGGTCATGAGCTTCATCCAGTGGCGCATCACCGGGTTCAGTGGATCGCCGTCATCGAGAAAATCGCTTGTGGGCACATCGCGGCCGGAGGTGGCCACACGGTCGAGGTAATCCCACACCTTGAGCCGCGCGGGAGACTCCATGTCCCAGCGGCCATTGGCGAACATGGGCGCGGTGACGGCGCCCTGCTGCGATGCGTAGCCATGGCCGATGCGCTCGGCGATCTGGCGCAAGGGGTTCTGGTCGGCGGAATGGAACCAGTGGCAGCCATGGTCCCACAGGGCCCCGAGACTGGTCGATTCGCTATAGGCCCGGCCGCCCACCCGGTCCTTGGCCTCGATGATGAGGAAGTCGATGCCCAACTGCTTGAGCGCGAGGCCGGCACCGACGCCGGCCGCGCCCGCCCCAACGATCACCACCTGCGGGTCGTCCGATACCCCCATCACGCCTCTTCCGGCGGCGTGGCAGAGGGGGCCGGGCGGGTGCGATCGAGGGTGATGAAGGCGTAATCGGCCGAGTCCTCCGGCCCTGCCTTGAACTCCTTGCGCTCGATCTCGGCCCAGCGCGAGGGATCGGGATCGCGGAAGAAGGTATCGCCGTCCACGTCCATGTCGACCCTCGTTAAGTAGATTCGCGTCGCCTTGGGGCGGATCTGGTCATAGATCTGGCCGCCGCCGATCACCATGATCTCGTCCTTGCGCCGCCGCTTGGCAAAGCGCTCGGCCAGCGCGATCGCCTCCTCGAGAGAATTGACGGTGTGCACCTCGGGATGATCGACGATCTCGCCGCGCGTGATCACGATGTTGTCGCGGTCGGAAAGCGGCTTGCCGATGCTCTGAAAGGTGTGCCGGCCCATGATCACCGGATGGCGCAGGGTGAGCTTCTTGAAGCGCTTGAGATCGGACGGCAGCCTCCAGGGAAGCTCGTTGCGGGCGCCAATGACGCCGTTGCGCGAGGCCGCGACAACCAGTGATATCCGCATCCTTCAATTCCCGCTCTCGGCCCTCATGGATTGTGCGGCGCTTCGCCGCCCTGCTCAAGAGGTATCTCAGGTTGTGGATTGCGCGGCCGCTCAGATGAGCACGCCGTCATCGTCCTTGTCGCTGGCCAGCCGTTCCAGCGCCTCGCCGGTGAGGCGGAAGACGGTCCAGTCGTCCATGGCCTTGGCCCCCAGCGCCCGGTAGAAATCGATGGTCGCCTCGTTCCATTCGAGCACCCACCATTCGAGCCGCCCCAGTCCTTCATCGAGGCAGCGCCTGGCCAGCGCCGACAAAAGCGCCTTGCCGATGCCGCGCCCGCGCAATCCGGGCTCCACATAAATGTCTTCGAGATAGATGCCGTGGCGGCCGCGGAAGGTGGAAAAATTGTAAAACCACAAGGTGAAGCCGGCAGGCACCCCGTTCCATTCAGCGATATCGGCGAAGACGCGCGGATGGGGCGAGAACAGCGCGGCGTTGAGTTGTGCTTCGCTCGCCTCGACCTCTTCAAGCAGGCCCTCATATTCGGCCAGCTTGCGGATGAAGTCGATGACCGCCTTGGCATCTCCGGGCCGGGCGGGGCGGATGACAAGGCTCATATCGCCACTGGCGCCTTGATGTGGGGATGGGCCTGATAGTTCACGATGTCGAAATCCTCGTAGTCGAAGGCATCGATGCTGTCTACCTCGCGTTTCAGCATCAGCCGCGGCAACGGCAGCGGTTCGCGCTTGAGTTGTTCGTCCGCCTGATCGAGGTGGTTGAGGTAAAGATGGGCATCGCCGAACGTGTGGACGAATTCGCCGGGCCTGAGGCCCGTCACATGCGCCATCATGTGGGTGATGAGCGCATAGGATGCAATATTGAACGGCACCCCGAGAAAGATATCGGCCGAGCGCTGGTAGAGCTGGCACGACAGCCGCCCCTCGCCCACCCAGAAGTGGAACAGGCAATGGCACGGCGGCAGCGCCATCAGGTCCACATCGGCCGGGTTCCAGGCGGTAACGATGAGGCGGCGCGAATCGGGGTTGTTGCGGATGCGCTCGATGACGTGCGCGATCTGGTCGATGGTGCCGCCGTCGCGCGCCGGCCATGAGCGCCACTGCGCCCCGTAGACGGGCCCCAGATCGCCGTTTGCATCGGCCCATTCGTCCCAGATGCTGACGCCGTGCTCATTGAGCCAGGCGATATTGGTGTCACCTTTGAGGAACCACAGGAGCTCGTAGATGATCGACTTCAGGTGCAGCCGCTTGGTGGTCACCAGCGGAAAGCCATCGGCCAGATCGAAGCGCATCTGGTGGCCGAACACCGACAGTGTGCCGGTCCCGGTGCGATCGCCCTTGCGGATGCCGCTCTCACGCACCCGCGCCATGAGGTCAAGATACTGTCGCATCGTCAACGTTGTGGCGCGAATCCATCACGCCCGAAAAGCCCGATCAGTCAACAGGGCTACAAATCGTTCGCCATAGCAAGCACCGGCCCTTTCAAAATCCGCTTTTTCCCCTATATTCAAGGATGTCGGCTTTCGGGTCGGCTATGGCGATAAACGGCCATCATAATAAACCCATCGGACCCGGGGGCGGTACCCGGCACCTCCACCACAAGCCGTTTGGCTTAACTGGTGGCTCACCCGAACGGCTTTTGCTGGGGGTGAAACAGGATCGACGAGGGCGTAAAGGATGGGCTTTTGCCCGGCATGGTTCCGCCGTTATCGGGCCGAAATATAGTTGCGAATGACAACTATGCTCCGGTTGCTCTCGCTGCGTAACGCAGTGCGACTGACCGAAAGTCAAGCCCTGTAGCTTAGCCGTTGCAGGCGGGGTTCGGCGGGCACCTGGCAACAGAAGCCCGCCACTCGTTTTTTTGCCCAATTCGGCCGATCTTCCCACAAACTTCATCGCGACGATCTGGTGCTTGGCGGGTGCCACACTGTATGATCATGTGAGTCGACGAGGGGAGCGCACATGCCCGACGACCAGATGGACTATGCCAACCTCACCCAGGAAGCCCTGCGCGGCGTGGTACGGCTCGCCCTGCGCAAGGTGGCGCGCCAGGGCCTGCCGGGCGAGCACCACTTTTTCATCGCATTTTCCACCACCCATCCCGGCGTGGCGATCTCCGAGCGCCTCAAGGCCCGCTACCCGGAAGAGATGACCATCGTGCTGCAGCACCAGTTCTGGAACCTGATGGTGCGCGAGCGCGAGTTCGAGGTGGAGCTGTCCTTCGACAACATCCCCGAGCGGCTGGTGGTGCCGTTCGCCGCCATAAAGGGTTTTCTCGACCCGCACGTGCAATTCGGCCTGCAATTCGAGCCTGCGCCTGAGGAAGAAGGCGAAGCCTCCGGCGAGAGCTCCGGCGAGGCCCCCCGCCCCCCGGCGGGCGAGGTGGCGGCCACGGCACCGGCCGGCGACACCCAGCCGGCGCCGGCCTCGAATGACGATTCCAAGGTCGTGTCGATCGACGCCTTCCGCAAGAAATGATCTCATTTCGCCTCACCACAGCGGGCCTTGCCGCGCTGACGGCCGCGCTGTTCGTTGGCCCTGGCGCCATGGCGCAAAGCGATCAGTCCGCCGCCACCGAGGCGACCCCGCTCGTCGTCGCGGCCAAGTCCGCCCCCTCCTACATCAGCAAGGCACCGGCCAAGGTCCTGTTCGGGAACATGAAGACGCCGACCACGGGCAAGTCGCAGGCGATCGGCTTTTATGCCCGCGGCTGCATGACCGGTGCGGCGCCGCTTCCGCTCAGCGGGCCTGCCTGGCAGGTCATGCGCCCCAGCCGCAACCGCTATTGGGGCAATCCCAAACTCATTGCCCTGATCGAGCGCCTGGGCAAGGAAGCGCGCGCCGATGACGGCTGGAACGGCCTTCTGGTGGGCGATCTCTCGCAGCCGCGCGGGGGGCCCATGACCTCCGGTCATGCCAGCCACCAGGTGGGGCTCGATGCCGATATCTGGCTCACGCCCATGCCCGACCACAAGCTCACCATGCACGAGCGCGAGACCCTGTCGGCCACTTCGGTGATCAAGAGCCGCTTCGAAGTGAACCCCAAGGTGTGGACCCTGGCCGATGCCCGCCTGATCAAGCGCGCCACCTCCTACCCTGAGGTCGAACGCATCTTCGTGCATCCGCCGATCAAGAAGTTTTTGTGCGAGTGGGCCCACGGCAAGGGCGCCTGGCTCGCCAAGGTGCGCGCCTATTACGGCCATTATGCGCATTTCCACATCCGCATCCGCTGTCCCGCGGGCTCAGCTCTGTGCAAGCCGCAAGCTCCGCCTCATCCCAGGGACGGCACCGGCTGCGGCGCCGAACTCGCCTACTGGCTTTCCGACAAGCCATGGCGCAAGCCCGGAAAACCGGTCAAGCCGGTCAAGCCAAGGCCGCCCATCACCATGGCCCAGATGCCGAGCGCCTGTCGCGCGGTGCTGGAGATGCACTGACCGCCGCGCAGCAACCAACCGTCGCTTTCCGTGATGCCACCGTCATCGCGGCATGCTATCCGTGCGCAACGTCAGACTCCTCTAAAGAACAAGTCCTGCCATGACCGACATCGCCGCTTTCTCCCTGCCCGGCCGCTTCTGGCGCGGGAATCTCCACACCCATTCCACCCTCTCCGACGGCGCCCTGCCGCCGGACAAGGTGATCGAGGCTTACCAGGATGCCGGCTATGACTTCCTCATGCTGTCGGAGCATTTCCAGAAACGCTTCGACTGGCCCGTGGCCGACACCCGTCACATGCGCTCCAACCGCTTCACCACGCTGATCGGCGCCGAGCTGCACGCCCCCAACACCGCGGTGGGCGAGCTCTGGCACATCGTCGGCGCCGGTCTTCCGCTCGATTTCGAGCCTTGCGGCAAGGACGAGACCGGCCCGGAGATCGCCCGCCGCGCTGCCCAAGCCGGCGGTTTCATCGGCATCGCCCATCCTTCCTGGTCGCAGCTCACCATCGAAGACGGCGAGGCCATCGACGTCGCCCATGCGGTGGAGATCTACAATCACGGCTGCGCGGTGGAGAATGATCGCGGCGAAGGCTGGTACCTGCTCGACCAGCTCCTCAACCAGGGAAAACGCCTCAATGCCTTCGCCACCGACGATGCCCACTTCCGCCACGGCGATTTCGATGCTTTTGGCGGCTGGGTGCACGTGAAGGCCGAAAGCCTCGACCCCGACGCCATTCTCGACGCGCTCAAGGCCGGCCATTACTATTCCAGCCAAGGCCCGCAGATTTACGGGCTTTCGGTCAGCGCCAGGGAAGTGACGATCGCCTGCTCGCCGGTCAACGCCATCACCGTCATGGGCGGCACCTCACGCAGTGTCTTGCGCGTCGGCCGCCATATCACCGGCGGCACCTTCGAGCTCAACAAGCTCTCCGATACCTGGAAGCCGGGAGGTGACATGGCCTGGCTGCGGGTGGCGATCATCGACGCCGCCGGACGGCGCGCCTGGTCCAATCCCGTCTGGCGCGACGAGGTGTGACTTCGCCTACCCCTGCCTTGCGCGCCGTGGGGTCAACTGACAACATGGCGGCATGGACGCCATCGGCCAGCAACTGACGAGCCTCGATGAGATCGCCCTCGTCTCGCTGGTGGCAGTCGCTCTCGGCCTCGGCTGCATGCGCCTGAGGCAGCCGCCCATCGTCGGCTACATCATCGCCGGGGTGGTACTGGGGCCCACCGGCTTCGGACTGGTGCAGCAGTCGCATTCAATCGAGCTCCTGGCCGAGCTGGGCGTTCTTTTGCTCCTGTTCCTCATCGGCATGGAGATCTCCATCCGTGCCTTCGTCATGGTGCTGAAGCCGGCCAGCTTCATCGCCGCCGGACAGATCGTGACCGCGCTCCTGATCACCTGGGCGTTCGGCGCCCTCGCCGGCTGGACACTTGAGCAGACACTGCTGCTCGGCTTCATCATCGCCGTCTCGTCCACTGCCGTGACGCTAAAAATCCTGGAGGAGATCCGTGAGCTGCGCAGCGAGGTCGGGCGCATCGCGGTCGGGGTGATGATCGCCCAGGACATGGCCATCGTGCCCATGCTCATCGTCGCCAAGGGCTTTGGCGGCGACGGTGGCTCGATCTTCCTTTTGGTGGTCAAGATGGTGCTGGCGATCGCCCTGCTGGCAGGCCTCATCTACTATCTCGCCAAACCCGGCAAGTTCCGCCTGCCCTTCACCGAGGTGCTGGAGGACAGGCCCGATTTTATCGCCCTTGGCGCCCTCGCCTGGTGTTTCACCGCCGGAACCGTTTCGAGTCTGCTCGGCCTGTCGCCCGCCTATGGCGCCTTCATCGCCGGGCTGGTGGTGGCCAACTCGACGCTGAGAGCCGAGGCCATCGAGGTCACCTATCCGGTGCAGAGCCTGTTTCTGTTCATCTTCTTTCTCTCCATCGGCCTCCTCATCGACCTCGACTACATTGTCTCCCACTGGCTCCTCGTCATCACCTTCACGTTCGGGGTGATCGGCTTGAAGACGGTGATCAACGTCTCCCTGACGCGCCTGGCCGGGCTGTCGCTGGGCGTGGCGCTGACGGCGGGCCTGTCCATGTCGCAGGTGGGTGAATTCTCCTTCGTGCTGGCGGCGGTGGGCCTGCGCAACGGCATCCTCGATGCCGGCACCTACAGGCTGGCGCTGTCGGTCATTGCCCTGTCGATCCTTTTGTCGCCCGCCTGGATGGCGGCGGCGCGCCGTTTTCACGATGTCGCCCGCTCCGGCGTCTCCTCCTACCGCATGGCGCTGAGCGAAGCCTACGGCGACGAACTGGCAAGCCTTGGTGAGCAGTCGGCCCGCTTGCGCCACGTGCAGGAACGCTCACGCCTCTACGCGCGCGCTCTGCGCATGGCCTGGCACCGGCGGCGGCGGGGTGGATTCTGACAACTGACAGCTGACACCTGACACCCGACACCTGAACTGGACCGCCCGCGCCGCTCATGGTAAGCCGCGCCGGTCCCACCCTTCGCGCTGAGGCACCTCATGACCAAGACCCGCATCGAGACCGACACCTTTGGCCCCGTCGAAGTCCCCGCCGAGCGCTACTGGGGTGCCCAGGCCCAGCGCTCGCTCGGCAATTTCCGCATCGGCTGGGAGCGCCAGCCGACCCCTGTCGTCAGGGCGCTCGGCATCATCAAGCGGGCCGCTGCCGAAACCAACATGGCGCTGGGCATGCTCGACAAGACCATCGGCGAGGCCATCATCGCCGCCGCGCAGGAAGTGATCGACGGCAAGCTCAACGACCATTTTCCGCTGGTGGTGTGGCAGACCGGCTCCGGCACCCAGTCCAACATGAACGCCAACGAGGTGATCGCCAACCGCGCCATCGAGATGCTGGGCGGCAAGATGGGCTCGAAATCGCCGGTGCATCCCAACGACCACGTCAACATGAGCCAGTCGTCCAACGACACCTATCCCACCGCCATGCACGTGGCCGCCGCCGAACAGGTGGTGCGCGAGCTCATTCCCGCTCTCACCCATCTCCACAAGGCGCTGGACAAGAAGGCGAAGAAATGGGCGAAGATCATCAAGATCGGCCGCACCCACACCCAGGACGCCACGCCGCTGACGCTCGGCCAGGAGTTTTCCGGCTATGCCGCGCAGGTCGAGAACGGCATTGCGCGCATCCAGCAAACGCTTCCCGCCCTCATGCAGCTTGCGCAAGGCGGAACCGCCGTCGGCACCGGCCTCAATGCGCCAAAGGGTTTTGCCGAGAAGGTGGCGCGCAACATCGCCAGGATCACCAGGCTGAAGTTCACCACCGCCCCCAACAAGTTCGAGGCGCTGGCCGCCCATGACGCCATGGTGATGACCCACGGTGCCATCAACACGGTGGCTGCGTCTCTCTTCAAGATCGCCAACGACATCCGCTTTCTCGGCTCCGGCCCGCGCTCCGGGCTGGGCGAGCTGGCGCTGCCGGAAAACGAGCCCGGCTCCTCCATCATGCCCGGCAAGGTGAACCCCACCCAGTGCGAGGCGCTCACCATGGTGTGCACGCAAATCTTCGGCAATCACTCAACCCTCACCTTCGCCGACTCGCAAGGCCATTTCGAGCTCAACGTGTTCAATCCCGTCATGGCTTACAATTTCCTTCAATCGGTACGTCTGATGGCGGACGCCGCCCGCAGCTTTACCGACAACTGCATCGCCGGCATCGAGCCGCGGTGCGACAACATCAGGGCAGGGCTTGAGCGTTCGCTCATGCTGGTGACGGCGCTGGCGCCAAAGATCGGCTACGACAAGGCCGCCGAGATCGCCAAGACCGCCCACAAGCGCGGCACCACCCTGAAGCAGGAAGCCTTGCGTCTGGGCTACGTCACGGCCGAGGAGTTCGATGCCGTGGTGCGACCGGAAAACATGGTCGGGCCGAAATAGCTCATGGCCAAGATCGTCAACCTGCGCCGGGCGCGCAAGGCGAAGGCGCGGAAGGAAAAGGACAGGGCGGCGGAGGAAAACCGCGCCCGCTTCGGCCGCACCAAAGCCGAAAAGGCCGCCGGCCGCGCCGAGAAAGAGCGCGCGGCGCACCGCCTCGATCAGTCGAAACTTGAGCGCGATGACTGACGGTGCGCTCGCCAAGCGATCGGTCACCATCGCCGGTCATCGCACCAGCCTCTCGCTGGAGCCGGAGTTCTGGCAGGCCCTGAAAGCCCTCGCCCGCCGCGACGGCCGCTCGCTCGCCGCCACCATCGCCGCCATCGACGCAGGCCGTGGCGAGCAGAACCTCTCGAGCGCCGTCAGGGTTCACGTGCTGCGGGCGTTGATGAAGGACAACCCGCTTTGAATTCAGCGCCTGCCGAGGGGCAGCCCGACGTTGCGGTCCTGCGGGTTCAGCTGGATGGGCCCACCCTGCACGTTGAACAGGGATTTCGGCTGCGACGTTTTTGGCGATGGCGGCGACGGTGCAACGACAGGTTTCTGCGCAAAGACCGGATTGAAATCCTGCGGCACCGGCGGCTTCTTCTTGGGCACCGGAACCAATGCGGCATCCACCTGGCCGTTGCCGCTGCTGTCTGCATTCGGGAGCGCGTCGGCGCCCTGGGCTGTTGAGTTCTGATGCTGCCAGGCTTTCAGCTCGTTCAGCCTGCGCTGGATCTCGCGGCGGGTGCGCTCCTTGATCGCCTCCTGGCGCTTGTACTTCTCTTCCTCCAGGCGCATCTGCATCTCGCGCAGGTGCAGCTCTTCCAGCTTCTTGAGGCCCTCATTGAGCACCTTGACCACCAGAAAGTTCTTCAGCGCCCGGGTATCGGTGGAGCGCTCGAGCGCGAACGGATGTCCGGCATAGGCGATCTCGAAGGAAGGCACGCCCTTGGGACGGGCAAGATTGAGGTCGATGGCGATGTCGGCCTTGCCTTCGAACGGCTCGAACAGCACCCGCAATTGGCCCTTGGCATCGGCACCCGTCACCGCCAGCGGCGAGGCGGTGAGCAGCCCCTTGTCGAGGCTCAAGCTGCCCTCGCCGCCGGTAAAGGCCATGTCGCCGGCGCTGAGCGATGTGCGCAACAGCTTATCGACGTCCTGAGGCGTGGTGGCGCTTTCGAAATCATGCGAGAAGGCGGCGGGCGAGATGTTGTTGAAAACGCCGGAGGCGAGCTTGTAGGTGCCCGTGGCCTTGGCGGCTGTGGCGAGCCCCCGCGGCGTGCGTCCCTCGCCGGCAAAATGCAAGGCGATATCGCCCAGACCCGATATGACATTGGCACCGTCGCTGCGCTGGAACAGCGTCTGCAGCGGCAGGCGCCCGGCGATGTCGCCCGTCATCCTGACGCCCCTGTCGGCCCGTTCGGCGGCAAGGGCCAGCGACACCTTGTCGCCGCCATTGCCCCTGCCGTGTGCCTTCACCGTCACCTTGCTGCCCGAGGCCGTGACATCGAGCGTGGCGGGCTTCAGCGCCAGCCCCGGCATCAGCTCAAGCGAATCGACGCTGAGCTTTGCATCGATGGCGCCAGGAAGCCCGAAATCCTCCGGGAACGGCGTGGTGAAGTCGTGCGGCTTGCCGTCGTGCGGCAGCATCAGCGCATTGAGTATCCAGGGCGCCGATGCCCGCCCTAGGTCGAGGCGTGCAGCGACCGCCGGCACATCGCCCGTCAGATCGGCGCTCATGCGGCCTTTATAGCTGATGCCCGCCAGCGTGCCATTGAGGTCGTCGAGCCTGATCTTGCCGCCTTCGGCGCTGAGGCCCCCTTCGCCCGAGAGCACCTGCGCCATGGGCGAAAGCTCGCCCGTCGGCACCCCCAGCGCCCGGTAGAGCTGATCGGCGCGTTGGGCCAGCAGCGCCAGCCGCCCCTTGAGCCTCGGACCGGGATTGCCCTCGCCCAGCGTCCCCACGAACTGGAGCTGTGCGCCGTAAGCCGATGCATCGACGGTGGTCGCAAGGCCGCGCACATAGCTGCCGGTGCTGGAGACGGCGAGATGCGCCGGGGCGTCCTTGCCGGCCTTGCTGCGAAAGCCGAGAAGCGCCAGCACCGCGGCACTTGAAGGGTCCTCGGCCTCGCCCGAGACGTGCACTTCGCCCTGTTTCCACTTGCCCGCCTTGCCGTCGAAGCTGCCGGTGATCGAAAGGTCGGCCTTGCCGAACACGCCCTTGGCCTTGAGGGTGCCGGTGGTGTTCTCGTTCTCTGCCGTCGCCTGGCCTACCACGTCGATATTGAGCGGCTTGAGCGCCGCCAGCCGGTCATAGATGGTGGGGGTGTCCGAGCGCCCTGCAAGGCCGACGAGCTGGAACAGCCCTTCAGGATCGCTGGCGGTCACCTTGGCATCGATCGAGCCGGCGACCGCCTGCTTGGGGAAATGCAGAAGGCCCGTCATGTCGAAGCGCGCACCCGCCACATTGCCCACATTGACGGTCCTGAACTCGATGCCGTTCTCGTTGGCGCCCATGTCGATGGCGACGTCCTCGGCCTCGACCCCGTTGAGCTTGACGCGGCCGGCATTGGCGGTGAGGTGAAAATCGCCCAGCCCCATGCTGCGGGCAATGATGTCGATGCCGGCGAGTACCGGATTGGACTCCTCGCTGACCATGGTGAAGCCGTCTGGTGCATAGCGGTCGAGATCGAGCCGGTCGGCATCGAAGCGTATCGCCACCGAAGGGGTATCACCGCCCGCCAGCCGCAGGCTGCCGCCGATCTTGCCGCCGTCCAGCTCGCCGGCGATATCGCTGAGCCTCAGCGCGGTGGTCGAAACATCGGCCTTGGCCTTGAATTTGAGCCGTCCGCGCGATCCCGACCACACCTTTGCGATGTTGCGCGCCGAAGCGGGCGCCGCCCACTGGACGAGGTCGCGGATGGCGAGCGAATCGAGGTCGATATCGCCGATGAGCTGCGGGCCGGACGCGCCGGCCACGAAGGCGCCGGAAAAGCCGAACCTGGTCTGGCCTGGGAGCTCAACCTCAAGCCGCCTGACGGCCAGTTGCCGGCGCGAGATGGTGGCATCGAGACTGGCGCCGTCGAGGCTGCTGCCGGCTACCACCAGGGTTTTTATGCCGAGCTTCACATTGGCGGTGAGCCGCTTGGGAAGCAGGTCCTGTGCCGCCGCCAGGAGATCCAGGCTTGAGGGTGAATAGACCACCGCCCGCCCGCGCTCGCCGGTGACCGCGTCGACATCGAGCTTGGCGGCTTCGAGGTCGGCATCGACCACGATGGCCGAGCCGAGCTGCACCGTCGCCTTGCCGGTCAACAGGTTGGCGGCATCGAGCGCACGAGCCGGATAGAGCTCGATCTTGTCGAAGGTCACGGTGTCGTTGCGCACCTTGACGGCGGACGAGAACACCAGCGGCTTGAGGCCGATCTCCCTGTCGCCCTTGCCGTCGGCGCGCCGCGCCGGAGTGAGCTTCAGATTTCCGGAGATGACATCGGCGCGCGCGCC
>Ga0307436_1000223_pt1 | contig 25294 bp, 18 predicted proteins | sample SalMarWE160440MG_FD_202513 | JGI IMG/M metagenome (GOLD analysis project Ga0307436, IMG submission 202513) | Salt marsh sediment microbial communities from the Plum Island Ecosystem LTER, Massachusetts, United States - WE1604-40 | ecosystem: Environmental > Aquatic > Marine > Intertidal zone >...
GGCGGCATCGCTCTTCCCGGCTGATCCGCGACTTCGGGTCGAGCCGATGAACGCCGCGGTGAGTGGACGACGAGCAGTGACGCGCGGCGGACGGGTGCTGCGCTGGCTCGGCTTCGCCATCCTCGTCCTGGCCGCCGGGCTCGTCACTTGTTGGCTCGCGCTCCGGGCGGCGAATCCGCTAGCGCCGGACGCTCTCGAACAGCACCACCTTCGCGATGCCCGGGTGGTGGCGGAAAGGCGGTTACCCGGAGGCGACCTCCGCCAGGACATCGAGCTCAGATGCACTTGTGGGCGCAAGGCGCGGCTGCTGGTTCGACTTCCCGCTGCCGCCGGCCGGCACCCACTGGCGCTAATGCTCGGCGGGTTCGAGACCGGCCGGCGAGCGGTCGACCTGGTGCCGAAGAACGAAGACTGGGTGATTGCCGCGCTTGATTATCCGGAGACCGGACCGCTGCGTGGCGGTTTGGCTGGACGGCTGCGATCGATTTCGCACGTCCGAGCCGCACTCCGGCATGTCGTGCCGTCGATTCGAATCAGTCTCGACGAGCTCCTCGCTCGACGCGACGTTGACCCGACGGACGTTCAACTCGTCGGGGTGAGTCTTGGAACCATCTTCGTGATTCCGGCCGCCGTGACGGACCGGCGCGTAAAGCGTCTCTGGCTCATGGACGGAGCGGCAGAGATTCCGAGGGTGATGAGTCGCGCTTTGCAGGGCGAGATTCCGAACCGGATATTGCGATGGCTCGCGGTGCGCGCGATGTACGAGCTCGCCTATGGGCCTAGATTCGAACCCGGCCGATGGCTGCCGCGACTGGCACCCCGCGAGGTCATAATGGTCAACAGCCGAGAAGACCGGCGCATGCCGGCAGAGGCCGTGAAGGCGTTGCACGAAGCAGCGCGGCGACCGAAGCGAGTCATATGGCTGCCCGGCAGGCACGTCCTCCCGAGTCGCACCGCGGCGTTGCGAGCCTTGGCGAGCGTGTTCTTCTCGGAGCAAGGCCCCGAGAAGAAGGAACCGGGGGTTGGGGACCGGCCACCGGTCGCCAACCCCCAGTCACCAGTCCCCAGTCGCCAGTCCTCGGTCACGAGTCCCCAGTCCCCAGGGGGGAAGGTGGGTGAGTAGTGGGATTGAAGATGCGAGAGGCGGGAAACGAGAATCGAGATCCGCAGATACTCCCGGCTTGCCTCTCGCTTCCCGCTTCTCGCTTCCCGGTCGGGCGGGGGAACTGGCAGCTGGCGGCTGGAAGCTGGAAGCTGGGGGCTGGGCGCCGGGCCCCATTCCGGATTGGCATCTCGCTTGCTCGGCTGTACGTATCAGAAGCGACAGAGGACGCAGGAGGAGTGTGCAGGCAATGAAGAGGAAATGGCTGGTGCTGATGACCGGTTTCTTGTTGCTCGGATGCGGTGGAGGGAAGACGGGACGGGAGCAACAGGGAGCCTCCGGAGGCGGTATCGCTTCGCCCAAGCAGGTGACGCACGCCGACTTTCGTCTCGACACGCTCGATGGGAAATCGCTCGGGCCCTCGGACTACACCGGGCGCGTCGTTCTGGTTGATTTCTGGGCCACGTGGTGCCTGCCTTGCAAGGCGCAGGCGAGACTGCTGGAGGGGGCCTATCCACGCTATTCGCGCGATCGCGTCCAGTTCCTGGCGGTCGATGTCGCCGAGCCGGTCGATGTGGTGCGCAAGTATGTTGCCGGGCACCCCTTCTCCTATCCGGTGCTGGTCGATCCGGAGGGGAAGACGACCGACCAGTTCGGCTTGGCGGCACTGCCCAGTCTGATGGTGATCGACCCGGCCGGCAAAGTGACGTATTTTCGCGCCGGGTTGATCGGTCAGAAGGATTTGGAAGACCTGCTGAGGGAAGCCGGCGCCGAGGCGGGAGAAGGAGCGGGTGGCGAGGAGCGAGGAGCGAGGAGCGAGGAACGAGGAGCGGGTGGCGGATGACGAGTCGCGAGTCTTGAGACGAAATTCACTCCTCGGGGAGGGGGCGTGCGCGGCCTCGCCCCTTGGGCCGGGGGGCGGGGGCCTTGCCCGTTTGCACCGGTCCGACTCGTGTTTCATACTCAGCTTTCATGCGCCGATCTCGGATTTCGAATCGTGGACCGGCGTAGAACGAACATGAGCCAACAGCGAATTGCAATGCGGGTGCGCCGGTCCATCCTGGGGCTGGTGGTCGCCTCGACTCTGTTGTCGGGCTGCGCCCACTCTGGCGCGGACTTGCTTCCGGCCTCGCCTGCCACGCCCTGGACTCCGCCGCCGGAATTGGCCGCACAGCAAGCGCCTCTCCCCCAGCCCGCCGAAGTAGAAATCCCGCCAGAGTTGAAACGGGAGGGCGCCACCGTCGACCTGCCGCTCGTGGTGAGCGTGGCGCTGGCCAACAACCCGGCAACCCGCGTGACCTGGCTCGGGGCCCAGGCCGCCGCCGCCGAGGTCGCTAGCCGCCGCGGCGCCTACTATCCTCGCTTCGATTTCTCGCTGTCGGGCCAACGGACCCGTCAGTCCGCCGTGGGCGGACAATTCGTGTTCCAGCAGACGAACTACGGCCCGGCCCTCGACCTCACCTGGTTGCTGTTCAACTCCGGCGGGCGCAAGGGAGACGTGGAGCAAGCCAGGCAGCAGCTGATCGCCGCTGACTGGAGCCATAACGACGCCATTCAGCAGGTCGTCTACAGCGTCGAGCAGGCCTATTACGACTACCAGACGGCGAAGGCGGCGCGTGATGCGGCACGTAGCGATCTGGATGCCGCCCGGAGCAATTTAGAGGCTGCGCAGACTCGCCACGACGCGGGCCTGGGGACGATCGCGGATGTCTTGCAGGCCAAGACCGCGGTCTCCCAGGCGAAACTCCGCCTGCAGTCGATCGAGGGCGAGATCCAGGCGACGCGCGGTTCGTTGGCTACGGCAATGGGCGTTCCGGTCTCGCTTCCCATCGACACCGCGCCGCTTCCGAAGAGGCTGCCCAAGCAGAGCGGGGTCGAGGCGGTCGACGCCTGGATGAAGCGAGCACTGGCAAACCGGCCCGACCTCCGGTCGGCGCAGGCCGAAGCGGCGGCGGCGTGGGCCAACGTGGAGAAGACCAACGCGGAACGACTGCCGAGCGTCTCGCTGCGCGGCAACACGAACCGGGTGTTCTATGGCACCGGCGGCGCCGCGACGAACTACTCGCTCGGACTGTCCATCGGGCTGCCTGTGTTCACGGGCTTTCAGCTCGAGAGCGACGTCCGCAAGGCAAAGGCGGAAGCGGAGCAAGCCGAGGCCCGAGTGGCAACCCTGGAAGATCAGATCGCGCTCGACGTGTGGACGGCCTACTATGATTTTCGTACCGCCAGCCAGCAGCTCGATACGAGCCTCGACCTGCTGCGCAGCGCCGAGCAGTCGGCGCAGGTTGCCGCCGGCCGCTACAAGGCGGGAGTCGGGAGCATTCTCGACCTGCTCACCGCCCAGGCGGCGCTGGCCGGCGCACGGGCCCAGGACGTTCAGGCGCGGGCCGGCTATCTTCTCTCCATCGCCGAGCTGAGTCGTGCAGCCGGAAGGCTGGAAGCCCCCGCCGGTGCGAAGTCTCTTGTCATGAAACCCGAGGATGGACAATGACGCTTGAATTCCGCGCGCTCGATCGCTCGAGCCGATTGATCTTGTCTGTGCTCCTGCTGGCGGTGACGGCCTGCGGAGAGAAAGCCCAGCTGGGACCGCCACCCCCCGTCCCGGTTCGGGTGGCGGTGGCTCGTCAGCAGGCCATGCCGGTCGAGCTGGAGGCTTTTGGCACCGTCGAGGCGGTGAGCTCGGTGGAGGTGCGGCCGCAGGTCGGCGGCGAGCTGACCCGGGTCGCCTTCGAAGAGGGTGAAGAGGTGCACAAAGGTCAGCTCCTGTTCACCATCGACCAGCGCCCGTTTGAGGCCGATCTCGACCAGGCGCAGGCCCAGTTGGCCAAGGACAAGGCGCTTGCGGCCAAGGCGAACCAGGATGTGACCCGCTATGCAGGGCTGGTGGAGAAGGACTACGTGACCCAGGAGCAGTACGACCAGATCAAGTCGCAGGCGGAGGCTCAGCAGGCGGGGATCAAGGCCGATCAGGCGGCGGTGGAAAACGCGCGGCTCAGGCTGGAGTGGAGCGAAGTACGTTCGCCGATCAATGGACGCACGGGCGCCAAGTTGGTCCACGCCGGCAACGTCGTCAAGGCGAACCCGGATCAGCCGGTGGTAGTCATCAATCAGATCGAGCCGATCGATGTGCGATTCGCCTTGCCGCAGAGCTATTTGGACGAGATCCGGTCGAGGGCACAGGCCGGGACGCTGCCCGTGGAGGTCGGCTCTGACGACGACCCGAGCTTGCATGAGACCGGCAAGCTCTCATTCATCGACAACACCGTCGACCCGGCCACCGGCACGATTCAGCTGAAGGGACGATTCAGTAATGCCGATCACCGCCTCTGGCCGGGCCAGTTCGTCCGCGTGAGTCTGCGCCTGACGACGCAGGAAGACGCGATCGTCGTCCCCTCGGCCGCCATCCAGTCGGGCCAAAAGGGCAACTACCTCTTCGTCATGGGTGCAGACAGTAAGGTCGAGTCCAGGTCGGTCACCGTGGATCGCACCGTCGGCAATCTGAGCGTCGTCAAGGATGGCGTGAAGGCGGGCGAGACCGTCGTCACCGACGGCCAGCTCCGGCTGGTTCCCGGCGCCGTCGCGAAACCGATCTCAGAGGCGAGCGGCGAGAACGGAAGCGCCAAGAACGCTTCCAATGAGCAGGCCGGCGGGGAAACGGGAGCGCAGTCGGGAGGCGGCGAGGCGGACGGCGAATGAACATCTCAGGCCTGTTCATCCGTCGCCCCGTGATGACCACCCTGGTCATGCTGGGGCTGTTGTTGTTCGGTCTGATGGCCTACACCAGGTTGCCGGTCAGCGATCTGCCGAACGTGGACTTCCCGACGATCCAGGTTTCGGCTGGACTGCCCGGGGCGAGCCCCGAGACCATGGCTTCCTCCGTGGCGACTCCGCTCGAGCGACAGTTCTCGACCATCGCCGGCCTCGATTCGATGAACTCCACGAGCTCACAGGGCTCGACCCAGATCACGCTGCAGTTCAACCTGAGTCGCAACCTGGACGCCGCCGCGCAGGACGTGCAGGCGGCGATCGCGGCGGCGCAGCGTTCGCTGCCCGACGACATGCCGAGCCCGCCGACCTATCAGAAAGTGAACCCTGCCGAGTCGCCGATCCTGTATATCGCGTTGACTTCGCCCACCCAGCGCCTCTCCGACCTGACCGAGTACGGGCAGACCAGGATGGCGCAGCGCATCTCGACGGTCAGCGGCGTCGCCCAGGTCCTGGTCTACGGTTCGCAAAAGTACGCCGTGCGCATTCAGCTGGATCCTTCGGCGCTGGCGGCACACCAGCTGGGCATCGACGAGGTGACGCAGGCCATCCAAGGGGCAAACGTCAACTTGCCCAGCGGCGAGGTCTCGGACGCCGATAAGGCCTACACCATCGACTCGCAAGGTCAGCTCACCGAGGCGGCGGCCTACCGGCCGGTGATCGTGGCCTACCGCAATGGCGCACCGGTGCGGCTACGGCAGCTCGGCCGGGTGATCGACAGCGTCGAGGACGACAAGACCGGGGCCTGGTTCATCGATCAGCGCTCGGTGGTGCTGGCGATTCAGCGGCAACCGGGGACCAACACGGTCAAGGTGGCCGGCAGCGTCCTCTCGTTGTTGCCGACCTTCGAGGATCAGCTGCCGGCGTCGGTCAGTCTCCACCTGCTCTACGACCGCTCCGAGTCGATCCGCGACTCGGTGAACGACGTCAAGCTGACGCTGTACGTGGCGCTCTGCCTGGTCGTGCTGGTGATCTTCCTCTTCCTGCGCAATCTGTCGGCGACGGTGATCCCGGCTCTGGCCCTACCGATGTCGATCATCACCACATTTGCCGTCATGTATTTGCTCGGCTACAGCGTCGACAACCTGTCGCTGATGGCGCTGACCCTGTCGGTGGGCTTCGTGGTCGACGACGCCATCGTGATGTTGGAGAACATCGTGCGCCACATGGAGATGGGGGAGCCGCCGTTCCAAGCCGCCCTCAAGGGCTCGCGCGAGATCGGCTTCACCATCGTGTCGATGACGCTGTCGTTGGCCGCCGTCTTCATCCCGGTGCTCTTCATGGGCGGCATTCTGGGACGCCTCTTTCATGAGTTTGCCGTCACCATCGGCGCGGCCGTCCTGGTCTCCGGCTTCGTCTCCTTGACGCTGACGCCGATGTTGTGCAGCCGCTTCCTCAAGCCGCCGAAGGCGGAGGGACACGGTCGCTTCTACCAGGCGGTGGAACGCGGCTTCGAGAAGACGCTCTCCGCATACGGCAACGGTCTGGACTGGGTACTGGCGCACCGCCGCAGCGCGATGGTGGTCCTGGCGCTGACCCTGGGAGCGACCGTTTGGCTGTTCATCGCCATTCCGAAGGGCTTTCTGCCCAGTGAAGACACCAGTTCGATCTTCTGTTTCACCCAGGGACCGGAAGGGATCTCGTACGAGGGAATGGCGCGCCACCAGGAAGAGGTCGGCAAGGTGTTCATGCAGGACCCGCGCATCGACCAGTTCATGTCGTTCGTGGGTCGCGGCGGACACAACGGCGGCATCATGTTCCTGCGCACGGTGCCGCGAAATCAGCGCGACGAATCGGTGGATGAGATCATTCGGGATCTCCGCCCCAAGGTGGCGAAGATCCCGGGCATCATGGTCTTCATGCAGAATCCGCCACCGATCCGGGTCGGTGGGCGGCTGACCAAGAGCGAATATCAGTACACCCTGCAGGGGTCGGATCTCGGCACGCTTTACGACGCCTCCGACAAGATGCTTTCGCGGATGCAGAAAGACGCTATCTTCGAAGACGTCACTTCCGATTTGCAGATCACCAATCCGCAGCTGAACATTCACGTCGATCGTGATCGCGCCTCGGCCCTCGGGGTCACGGTTCGGCAGGTCGAAGACGCACTCTACTCCGCTTACGGATCGCGCCAGGTGTCCACCATATTCGCGCCCAACAACGACTACAACGTCATCGTCGAGCTATTGCCGGAGTACCGCGACACGCCGAATGCCCTCGACCTGCTCTACGTGCGCTCGTCGCAAGGCGGGCTCGTTCCGCTCACCGCCGTGGCTTCCGTCCAACGCACGGTCGGACCGTTGCAGATCGCCCACTCCGGGCAGTTGCCGGCGGTCACCCTCTCCTTCAACCTGGCGCCCGGCGTGTCGCTGTCGCAGGGCGTGAATCGAGTCGACCAGTTGGCCGCCGAGGCGCTGCCCGACGGGATCACGACCAGCTTCCAGGGCACGGCCGAGGCATTCAAGTCGTCGCTTTCGGGCCTGGGCATGCTGCTGCTCATGGCCATCCTGGTCATCTACCTGGTGCTGGGCATCCTCTACGAGAGCTTCATCCACCCGTTGACCATCCTGTCGGCACTGCCCCTGGCGGGGCTCGGTGCGCTGGCGACGCTGATGCTGTTCAACACTGAGCTTTCGGTCTACGCCTTCGTCGGCGTCATCATGCTGGTCGGATTGGTGAAGAAGAACGGCATCATGATGGTCGACTTCGCGATCGAGGAGCGTCGCAGCGGCAAGTCGCCGGAGGAGGCGATTCACCGGGCCTGCATGATACGTTTCCGGCCGATCATGATGACGACCATGGCGGCGCTCTTCGGTACGCTGCCGATCGCGTTGGGGCTGGGCGCCGGAGCGGAGTCGCGGCGGCCCCTGGGATTGGCCGTGGTCGGCGGGTTGGTCTTTTCGCAGCTATTGACGCTCTTCGTCACGCCTGTCTTCTACACCTACATGGAAGAATTTCAGACCTGGCTGGGCCGCAAGCTAGGCCGCAAGCGCGGTCAACACCCTGGCGAAGGTCGGCAAGAAGGGCGCGAAAGGGACCTTCCGCCGCGACGTCTGGAAGACAGCCTGCAACCGGTAAAACACACTTGACGCGGGGCGCCAGTGGCAGAGAGGCTGCGGTGGCGAGTGGGGCGGTGCGTTTGCCGCTGCTCAGCCTCGTGACCTTTCGCGGTGATTAGAATTCACGGCGCCTGGAACAGAGCAACGGTTCGCTGCAGCGATTCGAGGGGACATGGTGGATAGAACTGCGAAGTCGAGAGGCGCCTGGTGGAAGAAGCTATTGCTGGTCGCCGTGTCGACGCTTCTCACGCTCGGCATGTGTGAGGGAGTTCTTCGCGTCTACTTCTGGAGCAAAGGCATCGGCCGCCAGGACGTGCGCGAGGTTCTCATTCGCTCGAGAAGCGCCAAGTTGCCCGAGCTCAATGGCGGCGCGGGCTTGTTCGGATTGGTGGAGCCGAGCGAGTATCCGGATATCGTCTACCAGCTCAAGCCACATCTACGCGGTGTCTTTCGCGGCGCGACCGTCTCGACCAATCGCTTCGGCATGCGTGGACCGGAGATCACCCGCGAGAAGCCCGACCACACTTACCGCATTGCCGGCATCGGTGATTCGTTCATGTTTGGGTGGGGGGTGAAGCAGGGCCACGACTACATGGCGGTGTTGCAGAAGTTGCTCAACGCGCACGCGGAGCCGGGCTGGAAATTTCAGGTTCTGAATTTCGGCGTGCCCGGGTACAACACCGTGATGGAGGTGTCCACGTTCGAGCACCGGGTGCTCGACTTCGATCCGGACATCGCGGTGATTCACTTCGTGGGCAACGACCTCTATGCCCCTCATTTCCTGGCGCCTCCCCCTGGTCTGGCGCCCAGTCACTGGTATCTGGTCGAATTGGTGCGCGGCCTGTTTGGACGAGCCGACGGGGACGGCAGCCTGCTGGCTGACGCAGACGAGGAAGATCAAACCGGCGCCGATCAGCCCCAGGATGACCGAACTCCTTACAAGCATCTAGGCGGCTGGGCTCAGTTCAGCAAAGCAATGCAACAGCTCGGCGAACTCTCGCGACAACGCCACATCCCGGTGATCATGATGATGCTCGCCGAGAATTCCAGGCTGCGACAGAATGCGCGGGATGAGGGAATCTCCGCGGGCCTGCATTTCATGGATCCGGGAGAGTTCTTCCTGGAGATCATGAGAAAACGGGGCCTGCCCATGACTTCGCGGGAGTTCGAGAAGACCTTCACAGGCAAGGACGCTCACCCGAACAAGTTGGGTCATCTGGCCTACGCCAGGGGCCTCTTCTGCGAGCTACAGAGCATGAACGTGCCCCATATCAGGCCCACTCCGAACTTGTGCGCACCGCGAGAGGCGGGCCAGTCCCAGGGCAGACAGCCCCCTCGACGCTGAACGCCCAACGGAGCCAGGTCTGCGCTGGTCCCCAACTCTCTTGGGACTAGATCAGAACAAGGTATAGATGAACGGGGCGGCACTCGTGGCGCTGAGAATCACCAGGATTCCCACCAGGGCGAGCGTCACGATCACCGGTATCAGCCACCACTTCTTGTTCGTGCGCATGAAAGCCCAGAGCTCGCCAAACATTCCACGCTGTCGGGTTTCCGCCTGTCGTGCGAACTCGTCTTGCTGTGCCATCGAGAGCCTCCCAGGCGCCATACGATAACTCAGAATTGGCGAAAGTAGCTCTCCGGTTTGTCGTCGGAAGGGCAATCCTCCCAGTATGTCTCGGCTTCCGGGTCGAACTTGCGTCGTAGAGGATCATGTCCCAGCATCCGAATGGCGACACCGACAGGCGTGACCACGAGGTAGTAGACGAGGGCAAGCAGGAGATGAGAGACCAACCATCCGATCGGCCAGACGGCGATCATCCAGGTTCTATAGATGGGGCGCTGAGTGCGCGGGAAGAGATAGTAGATGAGGGCCAGGAGGGAGCCGAAAACGAGGGCCGCGAGACCAGAGACTGCGGACTCGCTGCGGTGATAGATCAACAGGCCGACGATGGCGAAGAAGACGAGCGCCATGACGCCGAACCAGCGCAGCTCGCGGTCAGAGGGATCGAGGTTGGGTCGCATTGGATGGTTCGCCTACGTCGGTGTCCTCAATCGAGCTCGAACCGGGCCAGGTACTCGTCGACGTCGTGTTGACGGGCCTGCGGCTGAGCAGTCTTCTCCAGGACGCAATCTTCCATGACCAGGACGTCCATGTTGGTCGCCATGAAGCACTGGTAGGCATCTTTTGGCGTGCAAACGATCGGCTCCCCGCGGACATTGAAGCTGGTGTTGACCAGCAGGGGGCAGCCGGTCTCGGCCTCAAAGGCCTCGAGCAAGGCATGGAACCGGCCGTGACGCTCCTTGTCCACCGTCTGGACTCGAGCCGAGTAGTCGACGTGCGTCACAGCCGGTACGTCGGAGCGCGGTTGAGCGAGCAGTTCGAAACCCCGCGCCGTCGTCGCCGCGCCATTGATCTGGGTGCGGTGTTCCGTCCGCACCGGCGCCACCAGAAGCATGTAGGGGCTCTCGGTGCCGTCGAGCTCGAAAACCTCCCCGGCGCGATGAGAAAGAACCGCCGGTGCGAAGGGGCGGAAGGACTCGCGGAACTTGATCTTGCGATTCATCACGGACTGCATCTCGGGTCGACGGGCATCGCCCAGAATGCTGCGGCTGCCCAGGGCACGGGGCCCGAATTCCATCCGGCCCTGCATCCACCCCACGACCTTTCCCGCGGCGAGCTCCTTCGCCACACGCGCACAGAGCGCGGCATCTTCCTGGAAGATGTCGTACTGAGCGCCGACGCCGTCGAGGAAATTTCGGACCTCACTCGCCTCGAACCGTGGTCCCAAGAGGGAGCCCTGCTGTGCGTCGGCGGGCGCCGGCGTCCGAGCATTGCCGAGCAGCTGGTGCCAGACGAGAAGAGCCGCGCCGAGTGCTCCGCCCGCGTCACCGGCCGCAGGCTGGATCCAGATGCGCTTGAACGGACCCTCACGCAAGATGCGACCGTTGCCGACGCAGTTCAATGCCACGCCGCCGGCCAAGCAGAGATTCTCCATCCCGGTCTCGGAATACACGTGGCGGGCGCAACGCAACATGATCTCCTCAGTGACCTTTTGTATCGACGCTGCCAGGTTCATCTCGCGCTCCGTGAGAGGAGATTCCGGTTTTCGCGGCGGCCCGCCGAACAAGCGATGGAAACGCGGGCTCGTCATGGTCAGGCCCTGGCAGTAGTTGAAGTAAGTCATGTCCATGCAAAACGAGCCGTCCGCCTTCAATTCGATGAGCTTCTCGAGGATCAGGTCCACGTAGCAGGGATCGCCATACGGCGCCAGCCCCATCAACTTGTATTCACCCGAGTTGACTTTGAAGCCCGTGTAGTAGGTGAAGGCCGAATAGAGCAGACCGAGCGAGTGTGGGAAGCGGAGCTCGTGGCTGAGTCGAATCCGATTCGCTCGGCCGATGCCATAGGTGGCGGTCGCCCACTCTCCCACCCCGTCGAGGGTGAGGATCGCCGATTCTTCGAACGGGGAGGGGAAGAACGCGCTGGCGGCGTGGGACTCGTGGTGTCGAGGAAAGACGTAGCGCCGCCGAAAGCGGTGATTCAGCCCTCTATTCAGCTCGCGCGTCAGGTGGAGCTTCTGGCGCAGCCAGATCGGCATCGCCTGGGCGAAGGATCGAAAGCCCCGGGGAGCGAAGGTGAGATAGGTCTCCAGCAGCCGTTCGAACTTCAAATACGGCTTGTCGTAGAAGGCCACGTAGTCGAGCTGATCGGGTTGGATTCCCGCCTCACGCAGGCAGTAATGAATCGCCGACGCCGGGAAGCCCTCGTCGTGTTTCTTGCGACTGAACCGTTCTTCTTGCGCCGCCGCGACGATCCGGCCGTCGACGACCAGGCACGCCGCCGCGTCGTGATAGAAGGCTGAAACGCCGAGAATTGCAGTCATCTCTAATCGGTGTGCCGCGCGGCCCTCACCGTTCACCTTGGGCGAAGGCCTGCAGGAATTCGTGACTCTCCGGGGTGGTCACCGCCAATAGCTGGTCTCCCGCTTCCAACCGGGTGGGGCCGCGCGCGATCAGCATCTCGTCTCCGCGCAGGACGGCCACGGCGGTGGTCCCCGAGATGCCCCCGACGGTCTCGGCCACCGTGTGGCCGGCGAATGCCGACCCGGGCTCGACCGTGACGGTCACCAGTCGCCACTTGTCGTCCTGCACGGGAATGGGCTCTCCGAAGCGCAGCAGGCTGGCCAGCCGGGGCATGGTGAGATCCGCCCCCTCCAGCGCCTCGTGGTCGAGGATCTCCACGGCCCGGCGAACGAAGACGCCACGGTGCGTCGGGGAGTCCTCGCGTCGCGCCACCTGCGATTCGTAGAGTGTCGGATACTTGAGCCCGCTGGTCAGCGAATGCTGGACCATGAACGACAGGATGTTCGACAGCATGGCGGGCACGATCAGACCGTAGCCCCCGGTCATCTCGGCCACCATGATGAGTGTCGAGATCGGCGTCCTGGCCGCGCCTGCGAAGACCGAGGCCATCCCCACGACGACGAACGCGGCAATTGGCAGATGGCTGCCGGGCAGCAGGGTGTTCATCATCGCCCCGACGGCGGCGCCGAGCATGGCGCCGATGGCGACGCTGGGGGCGAAGACGCCGCCCGAGCCCCCCGACCCGATGGTCGCGGCCAGCCCCGGACCCTTGAGCAAGAGGATGAGGAGGACGGTGGCGATCGAGAGCTTGCCTACCAGTGCGAGCTGTACCCAGCCGTAGCCGGTGCCGAGAATCTCGGGCACGAACATGCCGGCGATGCCGACGCAGAGTGCGCCGATCGCCGGCTTGATGTGGGGCGGTCCGGGAAGTCTCAGGAAGAGGTCTCGCGTACGGTAGAAGACTGTCGGCAAGATGGAACCCAGCAGCCCTGCCGCCAGCCCCAGCACGGTGAAGCTGACCAGCGTAAGGGGTTTGTCGAAGGTGATGCCAGACGGGATGAAGAAGATGTGATCCCAGCCGGCGAACATGCCGTGCACCGCATAGGCGGTCACCGCGGCGATCACGGTGTAGATCAGCGACTCGGACTCGAAGACCATCTCCGAGTACAGGATCTCGACGGAGAAGATGGCCATGCCCAGTGGGGCACGAAAGATCGCCGCCAGTCCGGCGGCCATTCCGGCCAGCAGCAGCGCCCGCCGTTCGCTGCCGCGCAAGCCCAGCACGCGGCCCAGAATGGAACCGATGCCGACGGAGATCTGCGCCGTCGGACCCTCTTTGCCGGCGACGCCTCCCGAGCCGATGGTCAGCGCCGAGGCGACCGCCTTGATGAAGGGAATGCGGGCCCGAATCTGGCCCCCCTCGTGGTATGCGCCGACGGCGGCATCGGTGCCGTGGCCCTCGGCCTCGGGCGCCCACTTGAACACGATGAATCCGGAGAGCAGGCCGCCCAGCGTGGTCGCCACCGGAATCCACCAGCGTGACTCGAGGCGGCCGAGGAGCTGAACCGCCGGCTCGGTGGTTCCCGGCTCGGGGGGCGTGTAGCGCCCGATACCGCTGAGCAGATAGTGCTGCGCCAGATGCACCATCCAGTCGAAGGCCACTGCGGCCAGGCCTCCACAGACGCCGATGAAAAGGCAGTAGCCGATGAGCCGATAGGTCGGCTTGAACAAGGGGCGGTTGACGGTCATGGTGTCGGAGCGGCAGCGCGGTCACGCACGGAGACGTGGGCCAAAACGATCATTGACTGTAGCAGAGGTGCCTGGCAGCTTGAAACAAGCTGGCCCGCCGGAAAGAGCCATTCGCTGCCCGCTACCCGTTTCCCCCTCCCACCCCGGACGGCCACCGGCCGCCGGCTACCGGCTTCCGGTTTCCGGTCTTGCGCTCACCCAGTCGAGGTGAAGAACGAAGGGTGTCGGCTAGCGCTTGATGTCGGCATGCTCCTCCCTCGGGTAGCGGGTAGCGGGTAGCGGGCAGCGGGCAGCGGGTAGCGGGTAGCGGGCAGCCTCTTCGGCCCCACGCTACTCGACGAACAGCTCCAAATGCTGGCCGATGACCTTGGCGATGTCTTCCAGGCTGGTGAGCGCAAACCTGCCATGGTACGTAGGTGGAGCTCCGTCCGCCGTGACCAGCGCGTAGCGCGCTCCGGCGCGGCGCAAGGCGGTCAGCACATCGGACATCGACTGGTCCTCTCGCGCACAGACCCAGTTCTGATCGCATAGCGCAGCGAGATCCGTTTCCTGGCCCTGCGCCGTCCTCCTCCGATGCAACAAGTCCCGTGACGCGATACCGACCGCCCGGTCACCTGCAAACACCACGACATGCGTGGCATCGGGATGCTCTTCCAGGGCCTTCTGAAGCTCCGGCTCCGGCATCGTCGTCGATAGCTCCACCAGAGCCCCGGTGGTCGCCTCGCGGATGGGGCGATTGGTGTGCGCGTTGCTGCGCAGGGCGTCGGGAAGGGTATGACCGCGACGGGTCAGCTTGAGGGTATAGATGCTCTCCTTGATCCAGTGTGCCCGGATGCCATAGGCGAGTGCGACGGCCACGGTGATCGGCAATATGATCGAGTAGTCCAGGGTCATCTCGAAGATCATCACGATGGCGGTCATAGCGGCACCGGTCGCCCCGCCGACCGCGGCCGCCATCCCGGCGATGGCAAAAGCCAGGGGGTGGATCCCCAGTCCCGGCAGTAACGAGCTCAAGGCTCCCCCGAAGGCGGCGCCGACCGTGGCGCCGAAGAACAGGGCGGGCGAGAAGATGCCCCCCGAGGCACCGGAGCCGAGAGTCAGAGACGTGGCCATCAGTTTCAATCCGAAGAGCAGCAACAGCATGGCCATGCCGGGTCCACGGCCGGACAGAATGTCCTGGATGACCGCGTAGCCGATGCCCTCGATCGCGTAGTGGCCGGTGGTGCGGAGCAGCAGGTACATGGCGACGCCGACCAGGCCCATCCCGACGGCGTGACGCAGATACGGATTGCTGAATCGGCTCGTGAAGAGATCTTCGGTGCGATAGATGGAACGGATGTACAGGATGGAGACGAAGCCGATCAGGATGCCGAGCAGCGCGTAGGCCGGGATCAGATACGGGTTGATCATGGTCGACGTCAAGCGGTCGGTGGCCGGAATGACGAAGGAGGGAGTGGGCCCGAAGAAGAGCCGCGCGACATAGGTCGCGGTGGCGGTGGCGATCGAGATCGGCACCAGCGTGCGAACGCTGACTTCGTGGACGATGATCTCGGTCGCGAAAAGAACGCCGCCGATCGGGGTATTGAAGGTCGCCGCGATGCCGCCGCCGGCGCCGGCCGCGATCAGGGTGATGCGCTCCCACGTGGACAGCTTCAGCCACTCGCCGACGAACGAGCTGACCGCCGAGCCGATCTGGATGATTGGTCCCTCGCGGCCGACCGAGCCGCCGGTGCCGATGGAGAGGGCCGAGGCGACCGATTTGATGACCGCGACAACAGGTCGAATGTGGCCCTTCTCGTAGTAGATCGCGTCGATGACTTCGGGCACTCCATGGCCGCGCGCCTCGGGGGCATAGTGCTCGATGAGGAATGTCACCACGAGAGATCCGAGCACCGGGATGAGGATGATCCAGGGACCGAGCGGGCTGGCCGGGGTGTGCTGGTTGGCGTCGTAATGCCAGGAGAACCGGCTGAGGAAGACGAAGTTGTGACAGAGCGCGATCATGTCCCGGAAGAGGACGGCGCCCAGCCCGGCCGCCACGCCGATCCCAATGGAAAGAAGGACGAGACGCGCCGACGGCCGAGCCAGGGCGTGAGATGGCGTTGCGGCGTGGCTCATCTGAGGCTGTCGATTGTTGACACGAGGCTGGCCCCGCCGCGTCGCACAGACAGCCCGGGCTCCGCGAGACGCGGAGCTCTTCATCAGTCTGCTTGACGCGACCCGGTCAGCTGCTTTCGGACTCTAGCAGGCTCCGCTCGGAGGCCGTAGGCCATCAAGCGTTGCGGAGAGGAACTCGAAGTCGGAAAATGCTGCCCCGGCCAGGAGTGCTGGTGACGGAGACGTCGCCGTCGTGCACTCTGGCCACATGTTTGACGATGGCGAGACCCAGCCCGGTGCCGCCTGTGTCACGGGAGCGCGCGGCGTCGACGCGATAGAAGCGCTCGAAGATCCGTGGAACGTGGCGAGCTTCGATGCCGATGCCGGTGTCCTCGACCTCCAAGACGGCAGAGCCGTCCTGGCCGCTGAGACGCACGCGCACCTTGCCCGGAGCGTCGGTATAGCGAATCGCGTTGGAGAGCAGATTCTCGATCGCCTGGCGCAAGCCCTCTGCGTCGCCCGAGATGACGAGTCCCGGTTGCAGCTCCGAGGCTAGCTCCAGGCCGGCCGCCTCGGCGTAAGGTCGCTGTGCGGCAATCGCCTCGCGGGCCACTCGCTCCAGCTCGACAGGTTGACGATCAGCCGCCTCGGTCTCGCCTTCCAGCCGCGACAGGGCCAGCAGATCGTTGACCAGCGCCGAGAGCCGCCGGGCCTGCTCCCCGGCCGTCTCGAGGAATCGCCGTTGGGTCTCGGGCGGCATTTCTCTGTCCTCGAGCAGCGTCTCCACCAAACCGACGATGGCCGTCACCGGGGTCTTGAGCTCATGCGACACGTTGGCGACGAAATCGCGACGTACGCCTTCCAGCCTGCGTAGCTCCGTCAGGTCATAAAAGACGAGCACCGCCCCCCCGCCCCGGATCGGAGCGGCGTGAAGCTCGAGTAGCCGCCCTTCGGACTCGAGTGCGGTGCGCATCGTGCCCGCCTCAGCGCCGCCGACCGAGGCCACCTTGCGCAGTGCCGCGAGGACGGGCTGGGACCGGACGAGCTCCCAGATACGGTGTCCACGTGCCTCTTCGATGCCGACCTGAAGCAACTGCGCGGCGGCACGATTGAGGTGAACGACCCGTTCGTCCTCGTCCAGGGCAACGACACCCTCCACCATGCTGCCGAGGATTGCGGCTAGCTGATGGCGTTCCCGCGCGAGGCTGCCGACGCGCCCTCGCAGCCGGGCCTCCATTCGGTCGAACGCTTGTTGCAGGCGCCCGATCTCGTCCCGCCTCCCGCCGTAGACGAGGGTGGCATGGCGGCCCTCCGCGACCGCTTCCGCCTGCTCCGTCATGGCGACGATCGGCCGGGTGATCCTCCGGGCGCCCACGTAGCCCAGACCCAGCGCGATGAGGGTGGCGAGTGCTGCGCTGAGCCCGATCGCCCAGCGCAGGCGGCCGAGCCGTTGCTTGACCGAGGCGAGCCGCAGTGCGGTGCGCGCGTATCCGAGGAGCTCGCCGTTGTCGCGTATGGCCAGCGCGACGTAGAGCATTCGCCGATTCAGCGTGTGACTCTGGCGGTCGGCCGTGCCGACGCCCAGGGCACTGGCTTCTAGGATCTCAGGCCGGTTGGCATGGTTCTCCATGCGCGACGGATCCTCGTCGGAGTCGGCCAGCACGACGCCAGTTGCCGAGATCACGGTCAGCCGAGTGCCCGTGTCGTCCCCGAGCTGGCGGATTTGCGTCTCGAAGTGGGGGCTCGGCACTCCGCGAAGAACCGGCTTGGCGAGCTCGCTCAGCATGGAGGCCTGGGTGCGTAGCGTCGCCTGCAGGTCGGCGCGGGCGTTGTGCTGCAGCTGGCGGGCGACCAGCAGGCTGAAGATCAGCGTCCCGAGGACGATGAGGATCGCGTAACTGCCGTACAGTCGCCAGAGGAAGCGGTCACGGAACATATGAGCGGTCTCTCCGATAGGTGGCCGAAGTAGCGAGTCCCAGTTCGCCCCCGCCCCGAGGAGCGAATAGCGAGTCCGGTCTCGTCCCCGCCCCGAGGGACAGGCTCCTCGCTCCTCGCCCCTCGCTCCTCGCCCCTCGCTCCTCGCCCCTCGCTCCTCGTTACTCGTTACTCCCTCACGCATTCACCGGGTCTTTTCGCCCGGTGTGCCGGATGTCGACCCCCTGAACGAGATAGATCACGTCTTCGGCGATGTTGGTGGCGTGATCCGCGACTCGCTCCAGTGAACGGGCGATGAGCAGGAGCTGGAAATACGGCTCGACTGCGCTCGGCTCCTTGCCGGTCCGTGATACCAGCTCTTCGAAGAAGCTCTTATAGCCGTCATCCACGGTGTCGTCGCGTTGCCAGACCTCGAGCGCCAGCTGCGCGTCGGAACGCATGAAGGCGTCGAGCGCACCGGCGACCATCTGACGGGCCGCATCGAACAAAGTGTGGATTTCTTTCGCTTCGGGCAGATCCGGACGGGCGGCGATATCGCGCACAGAGCGTCCGATATTGCTCGCCAGGTCGCCGATGCGCTCGAGATCGGTGGTGATCTTCAGCACCGCGATGAGGAGTCGCAGATCGGCCGCCATGGGCTGTTGACGAGCCAGCATCTCGTGGCAGCTCTCGTCGATCTGTTTCTCGAGCGCGTCCACCTTGGGGTCGGTTCGGATGACGTCCCGCGCCATCTCGGCATCGTGCTCGGAGAGCGCGCGGCCGGCCCGTTCGATCATCTCCTCGACGACTCCGCCCATCTCGAGCAAGGCGCGGCGGATCGCGTCGTAGTCGGCATCGATGTGTCTGACCATGGGGTCTCGGCTCCTTGCCTATTTTGGACTGGAGGCCAAGCGGATCGTCGAGGTGGACCCTACCCGGAACCGAATCCCGGTCTGGCAAAGGGCATTGCCGCGTTGGACCTTCGTCGTTGTCAAACTCACAGTCTACTGGTAGTTGCCGGCGAAAGGAAACCGGCCCCGATGAGATGGAGCGTACGCAACACGCGCGCCGCTCCGGCGACGGGAGTGTGACGATGGGGTGACAGAAGAGGGGTCCCCCGTTCCCCCGCCCCAGGACCCGCCCGGCCGCCGACGCCAGGAGGGGAAAAGCTCTTCAGGATCACGCGCTCCGAGAAGCCTTTTCCGATGCCTCTCCTGGTTCTCGCCTCCGGGGTGGGTGGGGGATCTGGCAGCTGGAGGCTGGCGGCTGGAAGCCGGGCTGGGTGGGGGGTCACCCCTTCATGCGGTAGCCGACGCCGATGATGGTTTCGATTCGGTCGGCTTCGGGCCCGAGCTTCTTGCGCAGGCGGCGGATGTGCGTATCGACGGTACGGGTGTCGACCTCGGGCGAGTAGTCCCATACCTCGGCCAGCAGGGCGTCGCGCGTCTTGACGCGACCGACCGATCGGAGCAGCGATTCGAGCAGCCGGAACTCCGTCGCCGTGAGCTGGACCTCTTCCCCTTGCACCTGTGCAATGTGTCCTTCTGGATCGAGGCGGATGGGGCCGGCCTCCAGCCAGCCGCGGGCCTCGGCCTCGCGAGACGCCTGGACGCGCCGCAGCACGGCCTGCACGCGAAGCACGACTTCGCGAGGGTTGAACGGTTTCGGGATGTAGTCGTCCGCACCGAGTTCGAAACCGACGATCCGATCGACTTCGTCGGCCTTGGCGGTGAGCATCAGGATCGGAACCTCCGCCGTCGAGTTGTCGCGACGCAGCCGGCGGGCCAGTTCGCGTCCATCCAGTCCGGGCAGCATGAGGTCGAGCAGAACCAGGTCGGGCAGATTCTTCGCCATCGCCTCCCATGCCTCGTCCCCGCGCAGGTAGCAGACGACTTCGAATCCTTCCCGTTCCAGGTTGTACTTCAGCACTTCGGCGATGGCGGTCTCGTCCTCGACGACCGCGATGCGACCCTTCGACGGCATGAGGGGGAGGCTAGCAGAAGGGGGCGTCTCGGAATTTCTGGCCGCCAGCTACCAGCTGCCAGCTACCAGTCCCACCGCCCACCCAGGAAACTGCCCGCTGCCCGTTCGCCCCACCCAACTCGGAGAGTGCCCGTGTAGAGTTTCTTACTTCCGTCCCCTCCGCTCACCCGCCGGACTCGCCAGCAGATTGACGGTGATAGGTCTCTGATCCCGGCTGTGGTTCCCTCTGGTAGCTGGTAGCTGGTAGCTGGTAGCTGGTAGCTGGCGGCTGGTAGCTGGCCTCCAGCCCTGTTACCATGCCTCGACTCATGCGCCGCCGTCGCCCGTCCCTTGCCGTCTATCTCTGGCTCCTGGCCAGCCTGGCATTGCTGCTCGGTGCTCTCGAGACGCCGCTGGCCGAGCTTGCGCTGGGCGAGAATTCGCTGACCCATGAGTTGTCCCAACTCGACGACGGAGGCGCCGCGCCAATCGTCGATCAGGCGAGTCATCCGACAGAATCGCCTCACTATGATGCCTCGCGCGTCAGGTTCCATCACTGCGACATCTTCTGCAACGGGCAGTCGCGCAACCACGCGCAGCCCGGACATGGCGCCGAGCTGGCGATCCGCGACCGCGCACTGCGCGGCGTCGAGCTGCCGGCCTGGCTTTCCGCGGCAAGAGTCGGCCTCGACTCGCGTGCGCCCCGCGCCCCACCTCTGGTTTGAGATCTCGATCCAGCTGACGGCCCGAGTGTGCCCTTCGCCAGGGCGCGCGGCCGCCGCAAATCTTTAGACAACGCCCGCGTCTCAGGGCGCGGCTGAGGAGGATGGATGGTGAATAGAACCAGATTCGGGTGTCACGTGCGAGTTGCCGCGGTCGCGGCGTTGAGTGTCGCGATTCTCATCCCGGCACGTGCATACGCGCAGGGTGCCGACAACGGCGCCGAGAGTTCCGAGGAGGCGACGATCGAAGCCTTGCAGGGAGAGATCGCCGCTCTGAAGAGCGAGTACGAGGCACGAATCGAGAAACTCGAGCAGCGAGTTTCCGAACTGGAGACGGGACAGCAGGGCGGTGCGGAGGCAAAGGCGGCACAACCGGAGGCCCAGGCGCCGTCCGAGGAGCAGGCTGCTGCGGCGTTACGCGCCGCGGCGGCGGCGGCCGCGGCGTCCGGCGAGGCCGGCACGGCGGGTCAGATGGAAGTCGCGGAGGAAGCTGAGCCGACCTACGGGAAGGCGCGCAACCTCAGCGCCGCGAATCCGGAGGTCTCCTTCACCGGCGACATTCTGGGAACCGCAGGCCGGGGAGGCGATTTCAACGCCCGCGAGTTCGAGCTCAACCTGCAGTCTCAGCTCGATCCCTTCTCATTGGGGAAGGTCACGATCTCGATGTCACCCGACGAGGGTGCCAGCCTCGAAGAGGGATACGTCATCTACCACGGACTGCCGGGCGGCCTGAGCCTCTATGGGGGCAAGTTCCGGCAACAATTCGGAGTGCTCAATCGCTGGCACGGGCACGCCCTGCCGCAGGTCGATTATCCGCTGGTAATCCAGAGCTACTTCGGAGAGGAAGGCCTCGATCAGACCGGAGTCGGCCTGGACTGGCTGCTGCCGCATGCGTTCGCGGACGCCAACGAGCTCACCATCGAGGTCACGGATAGCGAGAACGACATCTTCGGCGGCGGTAGCGGGACCTTTCCGGCGGTCTTGGCCCATTTCAAGAACTACTGGGATCTCTCACCCGCGACGTATCTGGAACTCGGGCTCAGCGGGGTGGTCGGCAAGCCGAAGGGCGCCTACGCGACATCGGTCTACGGGACCGACTTCACGATCCACTGGGCGCCACCGAATCGCGACAAATACCGCGAGGTGACCTGGCGGAGCGAGTTGATGCGCTCGGAGCGCGAGGATGAGCTTGGAGTCCAACAGCAGGCCTGGGGTGGGTACTCCTATCTCGAGGGGCTGGTTCACCGCAATCTGTACGCCGGAATGCGCGTCGATCATGTGGAGGATCCGCTCACTCCGAGCGATGTGACCTGGGGAGTGTTCCCCTATCTGACCTGGTGGCAGAGCGAGTTCGTCCGGCTGCGCGCCGAGTACGGCCACGTGCACCACGACTTCCTGGATCAGTCCGAGGACCGGTTCACGTTCCAGATGACCTTCGCCGCCGGACCCCACAAGCACGACACCTACTGAGGAGTTTGATGATGAGACGTCTCTCGACCTGCTTGATCCTGTTCCTCACCGCGACGATCCCGACGATTGCCCGGGCGAAGCCGTTGAAAGTGGTGACCACGCTGTCCGTTTATGCCTCGATCGCGAAGGCGGTCGGAGGTGACCGCGTCACGGTCGACTACATCGCCCGTGGCGATCAGGATCCCCATTTCGTCAAGCCGAAGCCGTCCTATGCGCTCAAGCTGCAGGACGCCGATCTCTACGTCAGCACCGGCCTGGACCTGGAGCTCTGGGGACCGACGCTGGTCGACAAGTCGGGCAATTCCAAGATCCGGGACGGCCAGATCGGTTATGTGGCCGTGGCCCGCGGCGTTCACATGCTCGATGTTCCGTCGAGTGCCAGTCGCGCCGCCGGCGACGTGCACATCTACGGCAACCCACACATCCACACCAGCCCGATCAACGCCCGCATCATCGCCGCCAACATCGTGGCCGGCTTGAAGCGCGTGGATCCGGCCGGCGCCTCGGCCTATGACGCCAATCTGGCGGCGTTCAATCAGAAGATCAGTGATGCGCTCTACGGGCCCGCGCTGGTCAAGCTCCTGGGCGCCGGCACCCTGGACAAGCTGGCCACCCAGCAGAAACTGATCCCGTTTCTTCAGAGCCAGAAGGCCCCGGACGGATCCCCATTGATCTCGAAGCTGGGCGGCTGGCTACAGGAGGGAATGCCCTTCCGTGGCAAGAAGATCGTCTCCTACCACAAGAATTGGATCTATTTCGTCGATCTGTTCGGGCTGCACATCGTCGACTACGTCGAGGCGAAGCCGGGCATTCCGCCTTCGGCGCGCCACGTACACGATCTGATCAATCTGATGAATCGACAGGATGTGAAGGTGCTGCTCGCCGCCAGCTACTTCGATCCCAAGAAGCCCAACCTGATCGCCGAGCGCACGGGCTGCAAGGCGGTGATCGTGCCGATGGGATTGAACACGACCGATCCGGACGACTACTTCAAGCTGGTCAGTGACTGGGTAGCCAAGCTCAGGACCGCGTTCACGAGCTGAGGAGGACTGTCATGCTGGATATTCTCAAGTTCCTCGCCGCCCCCTTTGCCTCCTGCATGATCCTGGTGGCCATTCTGGGCTACTTCGGGCTGCATGTGCTGCGCCGCGGCGTGGTCTTCGTCGATCTTGCACTGGCGCAGATCGCGGCGCTCGGAACGGTGTTGGCTTTCCTGGCCGGTCACGAGCCGGGAACCACGCAGTCGTTCCTCTGGTCGCTCGGCGCCACCATCGTCGGGGCGCTCATCTTCAGCCTCAGTCGCACGCGCCATGGGCGCGTCCCGCAGGAGGCAATCATCGGCATCAGCTACATCGTCGCGGCGGCGGCCGTCATCTTGGTCGCGGACCGCGCACCCGAGGGGGCAGAACACATCAAAGAGCTGCTTTCCGGAGCGATCCTCTGGGTGACCTGGCCGACCGTGCTGCGCGACCTCGCGGTGGTCGCGGCGGTAGGACTCTTCCACTGGATCTTCCGGCGACGGTTCATCCTGATCTCGGATGAGCCGGAGCGAGCGCGGGCGGAGGGCATCAGTCTAAAGCTCTGGGACTTCGTCTTCTACCTCGTATTCGGCCTGGTGATCACGCTCGCGGTGAATGTCGCCGGCGTACTGATGGTCTTCACCTACCTGGTGGCGCCGGCGATCATCGCACTGTCCCTGGCCGAACACTGGGGAGTACGCCTGGTCATCGCCTGGGTGGTGGGCACGCTGGGCAGCGTCCTGGGGTTGGCGATCTCGTACAAGTGGGATTCGCCGAGCGGCCCGGCGATCGTCTGTTCGCTCGGCGGCCTCCTGGTGCTCTTTGCACTGAAGGCGCTGTTCCCGAGCCGTTCACGCGGCCCCGGCGCGGACGACGACCAGGTCCTGACCCCGGAGCCCAAAGGCTAAGACAGCTCCCAGCCGCCAGCTGCCAGTTCTCGGACGGGAGGGGAACTGGCAGCTGGCCGCTCCCCGCCTCAAGCCCCAAGCCTCAAGCTCCAAGCCGCGGAGGCCGCGCTGAGCGGGCCCCGCTACGCGTACCGCACCCAGCGCCAGATCTCTTTCAGGGTCGGCTTCTTGCCGTACATCAGGATGCCGACGCGGTAGACCCGCGCGGCCAGCCAGATCGCGAAGACGCACGCGCCGACGGTCAGGACGTAGGCCAGGCCGATCTGCCAGGCCGGAGGCATCTTGATGGCGATGCGCAGCATCATGATCAGTGGCGTGAAGACCGGGATCAGTGAAGTGACGACGGCGAGTGTCGAATCCGGGTCGTTGATCACCGGCATGAAGATCATCCACGGGGCGACCAGGAGGATTACCACGGCGCCGGCCAGCTGTTGGGCTTCCTGCTGACTATTGAAGGCGGCGCCGAGCATGGCGTAGAGGCTGGCGAAGAGGAAGAATCCGAGCAGGAAGAAGGCGAAGAAGTGCACCACCACCATCGGTGGAATCGAGGGCAGCTTCATGCCGGACGGCAATGCCGACACGGCGGCCACCAGACCGGGCGCCGTGAGCACCAGGGCGGTCGCCATCCAGATCGCCAGCTGAGTGAGCGCGACGCCGCAGATGCCGAACAGCTTGCCGCTCAACAGCTCGACCGGCCGAACGGTCGAGGCGAGGACCTCGACGATGCGTGAGCTCTTCTCTTCCAGCACGCCGTGCATCACCTGGTTGCCGTAGATGATCAGCGTCATGTAGAGGATCACGAACAGGCCGATGCCGAGGGCGAAGGCGCCCAACCCGCCTTCCGCTCGGCTGCCCTTCGCGGTGATCCGCACGGTACTCAGATCGACGCCTCGATTGAGTTGTTCGATGGCCTTCGGGTCATAGCCGGCATCCAGCAAGCGGCGCTTCCGTACGATGCGTGAGAGCGAGTGCTCGAGCGTCTCCTGGGTGAGGAAATTGGACACGCTCTGGGCGTGATATTCGATCTGGTTCTCGTCCAGGCCCTGCTTGGAGATCCAGATCCAGGCGTCGATCTTGTCCTGCAACACCTCCTTGTCGAGCTTCTTGCGCAGGGACTGCGGGTCGGCTCCAAGCGGGACGAGGCGTAGATCGAAGTGCATCTTCTCGAGCTCGCTCTGCGGGTTGCCTTGCAGGTCTTCGGTCAGGGCGGGACCGATCTCACCGGTTTCGTCCACCACCGCGAGGCGCTGCCCGGACTTGGCCTTGCTCATCACCAGGCCGGGGACGATCATCCAAACGCCCATCAGCAAGGGCAGCAGAAGGGTCGAGATCCAGAAGCCCTTGCCCTTGATCCGCGTGACGTACTCGCGCTTGGCGATGATCGCCGCCTGGCTAATTCGCATCGTGCACCGCCTTGATGAAGATCTCCTCGAGGTCCGGCTGATCGGTGACGAATTCGTCGACCGTGACGAATTGCATCGCCTGTTTCAGGATGTCCGCGCCCCGCACGTCATCGGCCAGGAACAGTCGCGCCGTGCCGTCCTGGACCTGTGCTTGGACCACGCCGGGCAGCTCACCCAGACGATCCAGGGCGCCGCTGCCGGTGAGGCGATAGGAGTTGCCGCCTATCTCTCGCTTGATGGCGTCGAGTCTGCCTTGC
>Ga0307436_1000226_pt1 | contig 25246 bp, 26 predicted proteins | sample SalMarWE160440MG_FD_202513 | JGI IMG/M metagenome (GOLD analysis project Ga0307436, IMG submission 202513) | Salt marsh sediment microbial communities from the Plum Island Ecosystem LTER, Massachusetts, United States - WE1604-40 | ecosystem: Environmental > Aquatic > Marine > Intertidal zone >...
CGCCCCCAGCGTCTTGTTGTGGCTCAAGACGAGTGTCGGGCGATTGATCGCCTCAACGACCTTGGCCACCGTGAAGGTCTTCCCCGAACCGGTGACGCCGAGCAGCACCTGATGCGTCTCATCCCGCTCGATCCCCTCGATCAGCTGCCGGATGGCATCCGGCTGATCTCCCTGCGGTTCGAACGGTGCAACGAGTCGAAAATGGTCCATCAGGCTGGCTCCCGTGGAGCTCCTTCGGCGTCTACAGTAGATCCTCTGTGGCCGACAAGCCGGAGAGGCTCGAGATCGTCAAGACGAAAGGCGGTTACGCCGCGTTCAACTCGCCCCGCTCGATGCTGGTGGCGGGACCCAAATCAGGTTATGAGTTGCTCGACTGGATTGCCGAGCATATCGCCCGCTGGGAGGTCAGTCGATCCGCCGAGACCGCTCCGAGGCGACTTGCCGCAGCGGGTCGAATCGGAGCCGGATTCATGGTCCAGAGCGTTGCGTCCGTCGGCCCTTCGGCCGGCTCGCTTTCTCCCGGGCTCGTCGGCGCGGGCCCCTGCGGCTGAGGGGGTGATTCGGGAGCTGTCTCCAAGCCGGCGAGTTTCTCCAGCGCCTGCGCGAGCTGCAGGCATTGCTGCCGCGTCAATTTGCCCTTGCCGAGGCTGCGCGACACGTCGAGCAGCTGCGGTTGCAGCGTCTGCAGCGCCTTGACGTCAAGGCTCTTGCTGGCTCGAACCGATGCCTCGGCGGCGTCGAAGGCATGCTGCAGGCGCTGCCGTTCCGGCCCGCTCAGATCGTCCGGGAGAGCGCTCATGATCTGGCTCTCCACCGAGTCGAGACTCCAGGCCAGGAGATGCCGCATGACGGCCTCGCCTTTGACCAGGAAGGCGACCAGCCCGATCCCGATGAGCAAGAGAAGAATCCCGCACCCCACCAGGAGGGGCCGCGGCAACCGGCCGCTCGAACCCGATTCCGGCCCCACGCTCTCGGGGTCGAACGGCGACTGCGGCTCAATGGTCTGCAGAGTCATGACACCAGAGTAGCAAGAGAAGGGGCGAGGGGCGAGGCCTCCTTCCCCCACCCCGAGGGACGAGGGGCCTTTGCTGACCCGCTTCTTGCCCCTCGCCCCTCGCTCCTCGCCCCTCGTGCCTCGTGCCTATAATGCTCTCCGTGAAGTATGACCCTCTGCCTTCCGGCACTTCCAAGCGGCACCACGACGGTCCGAAGCCGCCGCGGTTCGACTGGCGCAAGGCCGTCCCGTGGGCGGCGCCGCTGATCGCCGCGCTGGTGCTCGGTGTCTTCGTGGGCATCGCCGTCGCCGCGGCAATCCACGTTCCGAAGGTCGATGCGCTGAGCGAGTTCACGCCGAGCCTGGTGACCCAGATCGTCGATCGAGACGGCCGTCGCTTCGCCTCTTATGCCAAGGAGCGCCGGTTGATGCTGCACGAGGGCGAGGTCCCTGCGCTGCTGGAGCATGCGCTGATGTCGGCCGAAGACCGCAATTTCTTCCAGCACGGCGGCATCGATGCCCTCGGCGTGGTCCGTGCGGCACTCAGCAACCTGCGGACCGGCCACCGCTCCTTCGGAGCCTCGACTCTCACCATGCAGCTGGCGCGCATGCTCTTCCTGACCCACAAGAAGACCTGGCGGCGCAAGATCGAGGAGGCCTTTCTGGCCGTCGAACTCGAGAAGACGTACAGCAAGGAGCAGATCCTGACCATGTACTGCAACCTCGTCTTCCTCGGGCATGGCAACTACGGAATGCAGGCCGCGGCGCACTACTTCTTCGGCAAGGACGTCGACCTGTTGACCGTCCCGGAGGCCGCAACGCTCGCCGGGATCGTGCAGCTCCCGAGCCGCTACAGCCCCTATCGTGCGCCCGAGCTGGTGACCAAGCGTCGCAACTATGTCTTGCGCCGGATGCACGAGGACGGATACCTCGATGACGAGCAGTTCAAACAGGCGATCGATACGCCGCTTCAGGTCGTGCATCACCAGGCGGAGGAGGATCCGGCGGCCTACTTTGCCGAAGAGGTGCGACAGGAGCTGGAGGAGCGCTTCGGCACCGATGCCGTCCTGGAGCGCGGACTGCATGTCGAAACGACGCTCGACCTGGCGATGCAGGACTCCGCCCGCAACGCCCTGCGCGACGGGCTGCTGCGAATCGATCACCGCAAAGGATGGCGCGGCGCCATACGCCACCTGAAACCAGAGGAGATGCAGGCCCTCATCTCCACGGCCAAGCCACTCGACCTGAGCGACGGACAGTGGGCCGAGGGCCTGGTCACGGCGCTGAACGGCGACCGTGCCGAGGTTTACATCGGCGATCAAGCGTATTCGCTGACCCCGGCCGGCACGGCGTGGACCGGGCGGACCCCACAGCACCTTCTGAAGGTGGGCGATGTCGCCTGGTTCCGTCTGCAGCCGGCGGCGAAGAAGGATGAGCACCCGACCCTCATGTTGGAGCAGGTACCCGAAGTCCAGGGGGCCACGCTGATCGTCGAGTCGGCGACCGGCGCGGTGCGGGCGATGGTCGGCGGCTTCGATTTCGATCGGACCAAATTCAACCGTGCAACGCAGGCGCGCCGGCAAGTCGGTTCGGCCTTCAAGCCCTTCGTCTACGGGGCCGCGCTCGAGATCGGCATGACGCCGGCAGACACCCTGCTCGACGCACCGGTCAGCTTCCCCGGAGCAACCGCGGACGAACCGTACATGCCGCGCAACTACCACCGACGCTTCTACGGCATCATGACGCTGCGGCGAGCCCTGGAGCACTCGGTCAACGTGATGGCGGTGAAGCTGCTGCAACTCGTCGGCGTCGACCGCGTGATCGATTTCGCCCGGCGGTGCGGCATCCGGCAACCGCTCCCACCCTACCCGAGTCTGGCGCTGGGCAGCGCCGAGATCACGCCGCTGGAGATGGCTGCGGCCTATGCCTCGTTCGCCAACAACGGCCTGTACGTGAAGCCCTACCTGATCGAACAGGTCGAGGACCACGCCGGCGCTCGACTCGAGCACCATCAGCCGGAGATTCGCAAGGCGACGGATCCCGCGGTCGCCTACGTCCTCACCCACATGCTGGAAGGCGTGGTCAAACGGGGAACCGCCTACAAGGCGGCGCACTTCCCGCTTGCCCTCGCCGGCAAGACGGGAACGACGGACGACTACACGGACGCCTGGTTCTCCGGCTTCACGCCGCGTTACACCATCCTCGTCTGGGTGGGCTACGACACCAAGCGGACACTGGGGCGCAACATGACCGGCGCCGCCGCTGCACTGCCGATCTGGATGCAGATCATTCAGGACGGTCTCGACGCGGGTTGGTGGAAGGAGGGTGAACGATTCAGCCAGCCACCCGGCGTCACCATGGAAAGCGTTGACTACGACAGCGGCCTGCTCCCGGGACCGGCAAGCGGCCAGATCATCCAGGAGGCGTTCGTCTCGGGCACCGAGCCCTCGCGCACCGAAGACCCCTCCTGGGCGCGCGTGCTCGCTCTCCCCTGGTACCAGCAGCTGGCCTTCTACCTGCCGAAGCAGAACGAAGCGATGCCGCAGCTCACCGCAACTGCCGCAGGCACGACCCCGGCACCCCTGCTCAGGGGTCAGTCGCCTTCGGCGCCCTGATCTCGAGTGCTCTCGGGCGTCATCGGTTTGACGCCGATCATCGCGTAGTCCTGGGCGCCATATAGCAGATCATCCAATTGATCCCGCAGCTCGTTGATCTGATCGGCGATCGGGTGGAGCTCGTTGGGCAGTCGGTTGACGTCGACCGCCGGAAGGTGGTCTTTCTCCGGGAACGGCCGTAGATCGAAGCGCTCGACGCCCTCGAAGCCGGCGAGCCGGAAGAGCAGCTCGAGCGTCTCCGGATGGACCGGACGGCGGTGCGTCGGGTCGATCCAGAAATTGCGCGCCGCGACGACGAGGGACAGCGGGTTCGGGGTCTCGAAGATGAGGATGCCGCCCGGCTGTAGCCCGCGCCAGGCGAGTCGAATCAGTCGATCGAGCTCAGCCGGTGGCAGGTGCTCGATGACGTGAAAGGAGACGACGCCGTCCAGGCTCGCCGGCTCGACCGCGGCCAGGTGTTCGAAGAGGTCGCCCTGCGTCACGTCCAGGCCCTTCTCGACGCAGATGCCGATCATCTGTTCGTTGCTGTCCACTCCCCGGGCGCCGATGCCTCGATCCCGCATCAGTGCGAGGGCCTCCCCTCTCCCACAACCCAGGTCCAATACCCGCTCTCGCCCCTCCAGATGACTCAGGTACGGCGCCAGCCGATCGCTGATCTCCTCCTCGGTTCCGCGATGGAGATGCTCCAGCTCCAGATAGGCATGCTCCTCGCGGGCCCGGGCCAGCGGAATCGGTCCCGCCGACTCGAGCTCCGCCAACGCCGCTCCGAGGTGCCCCCACAGGCGGCGACTCTCGCCTCGATACCGATCCAGTTTCTGGTCCACCCGCGCGAAGAGGGAGTCGTTGTGGCGCAAGACCACCGCGAGATCCTCGCGCGGCAGCGTCTCCAGAATGGCCAGCCTGTCGGCATGGTGCTCGATGTCCTTGCGCGAGCCGTCGCTCACTTCGCGCAGGTGCTGGAGATTCTCCAGCAGGATGAGGTTGAAGACCCGCTGTCGTTCCCAGAGATCGTTGGCCGGAACTTTCACGAACGGACGCAGCAGACGCTTGGATTGGACCAGCAGCCAGCCGATCGGGCCGCGATGGCTGCGGATAGGGAACGGTTTGTCCTCCGTCCACAGCCAGCGCCAATCGGACAGATCGCGCGTTGGCTCGCCGACGAAATCGTCGATCTTCCGCTGCGGTGGCTCTTCCGGCGGAGGGCTCACGCGCCTACTCTTCCGGCACGACCTTGACGAGCAGTTGGGCGACGACCTCCGAATGCAACTCGATGCGCACCGGGTGCTCGCCCACCGTCTTGATGCCGCCTTCCAGGTCGATGCGCCGCTTGTCCACTTCGACCCCTTGGGCGGCCAATGCCTCGGCGATCTCCGTCGCGGTCACCGATCCATAGAGCGTGCCCTGCTCACCGACCCGCTTGGCGATGGTGATCTCCAGCCCGGCGATCTTCTCTGCGACCTCCGACGCCAGCGATCGCTGGTGCTCGTGTTGCGCCTCGATCTTGGCTCGCTGCTGTTCGAAGAGACGCCGGTTGGCCTCCGTCGCCTCCAGCGCGAGGCCTTTCGGAATGAGGTAGTTGCGGGCGAACCCGGGTTTCACCCGAATGATCTCGCCGCGCTTGCCGTTGTGGAGAAGGTCCTGCATGAGAATGACTTCCATCGTCGCTCTCCCTCAATCCGTGCTGAACGGCAGCAGCGCCAAATGGCGGGCGCGCTTGATCGCTTGCTGCAGCATGCGTTGGTGTTTGGCGCAGGTCCCGGAGATGCGGGCCGGCAGGATCTTCGAACGCTCGGCAAGATACTGCTGCAGCAGCTTCACGTCCTTGTAGTCGATGCTCGTCACGTGATCGGCGCAGAAGCGGCAGACCTTGCGCCGGCGCTGGAAGCTCTTGCCTCGGCGGCCACGGGGTGGAGGGGTCATGAGTCTTCCTCCTCGTCTTCGTCGTCCTCGGCGTCGTCTTCCTCGTCATCCAGATCTTCATCTCTGGTCGAGGCCGACTCCAACGCGTTTTCAGAGGCCTCGCGCACTCGCTCCGGGTCGAAGTCGAGCTTCTCGGTGCGCACGATCAGAAAGCGCAGGATGTCTTCGTTCTGCCGCATTCGGCGCTCGACCTCTTCGGCCGGATTCCCGTCTTCGCTGGAGATGTGGAACAGAAAGTACCGCCCCTCCTCCAGCTTCCGGATCGGGTATGCCAGCTTGCGACGACCCCAATCATCCTGATACTCCACGTGCCCGCCGCCCGACTCGATCATCTGGCGGTATTCGCCGCACAGCGAATCGGTCTGCTCGTCGGACAGACGTGGATCGACCACGAAAGTCAGTTCATACGTTCTCATCTCGATCGAATTGCCTCCCTATGGCTGTTGAGTCCCGACCACGGCAGTTGCTCGCCGCGTCGGAACAGAGAGGTTGAAATTGGCCGGGCGGTGATCGTCACCGCCCGTCGCACGAACGTCATTGTCTCCCAGCCGAGCGCCCAGATCAATCCCCCGCCGGTCGCCGCTCACAGTGCCTTCAGCAACGGGGCAATGACCAGGGCAACGACCGACATCAGCTTGATCAGGATATTCAGGCTGGGGCCGGCGGTGTCCTTGAAGGGGTCGCCCACCGTGTCGCCCACCACCGCAGCCTTGTGCGCGTCCGACCCCTTGCCGCCGTGCGCCCCGCCTTCGATGTATTTCTTCGCGTTGTCCCAGGCTCCTCCCGCATTGGCCATGAAAATCGCCATCATCACGCCCGACGCGGTGACGCCGGCCAGCAACCCGGCCAGCGCCGCGACGTTGTAGATGCCCACGGCGACCGGCACGATCACCGCCATCAGGCCGGGGATCACCATCTCCCGAATTGCCGCCTGAGTCGAGATGTCGACACAGCGGGCGTAGTCTGCGGTCGCCTCGCCTTCCATCAGACCGGTGATCTCACGGAACTGGCGGCGCACCTCCTCGATCATCCGGAAGGCGGCACGACCCACGGCGCGCAACGCCATCGACGAGAAGAGGAAGGGCAGCATCGCGCCGACCAGCAGTCCACCCATCACCTCAGGGTCGCCGAGGTCGATCGAGTCGAGCCCAACCGTCGTGCGGAAAGCGGAAAACAGGGCCAATGCCGTCAGGGCGGCCGAGCCGATCGCAAACCCCTTTCCGATCGCCGCAGTGGTGTTGCCGACCGCGTCCAGCTTGTCCGTCCGACCCCGAACCTCCGGGTCCAGCCGGCTCATCTCGGCGATGCCGCCGGCGTTATCGGCCACCGGGCCGTAGGCATCGACGGCAAGCTGGATCCCGGTCGTCGAAAGCATGCCCAGCGCCGCGATCGCGATCCCGTACAAACCCGCTTCATGATGCGCGATCAGAATTGCCGCCGCCAGGACCAGGGTCGGCAGCGCGGTCGATCGCATGCCGACCGCAAGACCGGAAATGATGTTGGTCGCCGCCCCGGTGAGGCTGTCCTTGGCGATGCCACGAGCCGGCTTGCGCACTTCAGACGTGTAGTACTCGGTGATCAGACCGATCGCCACGCCGCCGGCCAGTCCTGCGACCGTCGCCCAGAAGACCCCCGACGCCCCGAATTGCGTGTCGCCGATCACGTACTCCCCCGGCAACATCCAGCGGGAGACGAACCAGATCACGATCAGCATCAGCACGGCCGACAACATCGTGCCGCGGTTCAGCGCCATGGCGGGATTTCCGCCTTCACGAGTCCGCACGAAGAGCGTGCCGATCAACGACACGATGATGCCGATGGCGGCGAGCGCCAAAGGCAGCATGACCAGATTGGGCGTGAAGGACTCGCCGGAGACGTGATGTGCCGAAACGCCGAGCACCAATGCACCGACGATGGAACCGACATAGGACTCGAAGAGGTCCGCCCCCATCCCGGCCACGTCGCCCACGTTGTCCCCGACGTTGTCCGCGATCACGGCGGGATTCCGTGGGTCGTCCTCCGGGATACCGGCTTCGACCTTCCCCACCAGATCCGCGCCGACGTCGGCGGCCTTGGTGTAGATCCCTCCGCCCACACGCGCAAAGAGCGCGATGGAGCTGGCCCCAAACGAAAACCCGGTCAGTACGGTCACCACCCGCATCAGGTCGGCCTGTGGATCTCCGGTGTGGAAGAGTCGACCGTAGATCAGGTAGAGGGCTGAAAGTCCCAGCACCCCGAGGCCGACGACCGAAAATCCCATGACTGCGCCGCCCGAGAAGGCGACCTGCAGCGCCCGGTTCAAGCTGCCCCGCGCGGCCGCCGTAGTGCGTACGTTGGCGGAGGTCGCCACGCGCATGCCAAAGAAGCCAGCCGCCGCCGAGCAAAGTGCGCCCACCGCCAGCGACACACCGATGAGTGGCGATGAGCCAGCCTGGCTCACGTTGGCCCAGGCCAGCAATCCGGCCACGACGACCACGAAGATCGCCAATACCCGGTATTCGCGGCCCAGAAACGCCATGGCACCTTCTCGAATGTGTCCGGCGATGGTCTTCATCTCCGCCGTCCCGGCATCCTGACGACTGATCCAGCCACTGCGCAGCCAGGCGAAGAGCAGCGCCAGCAGTCCACATACCGGAATCAAGTACAGAAGTGTTGCCTCATTCACCGTACATTCCCTCCTCGGGTCTTCCAATCGATTGTGCGCTCACGCCTCGTGTTTCGGCGTCCTCTCTGCGCGCCGGCGATTCCAGCCACCGGCTCGTCAGCCGTTGAATTGATTCATTGCCGCGTCGACTCCCTCGCTCAGCCAGAGCTCGCAAGCGGACGCCGCGCGCTCGACCATCTGCCCCGCCGCGATCTCTTCCTGGCGACTCAGATCTCCCAGAACATAGTCCACCAGCTCGCCCTCGGCCAGCGACCCTTCCACCGGTCCGACACCGAGCCGCAGCCGTGGCACCCCCTCGCTGCGCAGGTTGTTCACCACGGATTCCATACCTCGGTGTCCGCCGGGACTCCCGGACGGCCGCAGGCGCAGCTTGCCGAAAGGGAGGGCCACGTCGTCGTAGACCACCAGTACGTTCTCCGGCGGCCAACCGAAGTGATCGAGCAGGCAACGGATCGCGTATCCACTCCGATTCATGTATGTCTGCGGTTGAGCCAACACTGCCCCGTCCCGCTCGGCCACGCGTGCGTTGCACAGCGAAGACCTGAGTCGCAAACTCCAGCGTTGCGCCAACTCGTCGATCACCATGAAACCCAGGTTGTGCCGCGTTCGGCGATAGCGTCGACCCGGATTGCCGAGGCCGACGATCAACCGTCCGCCGCCTTGCGAGTCCGTCGTCATGGCTCACCCTGCGGCGACACGCACCAGCGTGCGACAGCCCCACTCCCATCGTCCGGGACTGCGCGAGTCGCGGCGCCGGGACGGCGGGTTCAGCTGCCGCCGCTCTCGCCTTCCTCCTCGGCCTCTTCCTCTTCCTCTTCCTTGCCTCGACCGATGACCTCCGGCTCCGCCAGCTCCGCTTCGAGCAACCCCTCTTCTTCCTCCTCGACCTCGATGACCCTCGGATGACCAACTGACGCGATCACCCGCGTGACGTCTTCGAGCAGGGTCACATTCTCCGGTACCTGGAGGTTCGCGGCTCCGACGTGCTGGCCGATCTGCAAGGCCGAAACGTCCACCGCGAGGTGAGTCGGGATGTCGGCGGGAAGGCACTCGACCTCGACCTCGCGGGTGATGAAGTCGAGCACGCCGCCCTCGTTCTTGACGCCGGCCGGCGTGCCGGACAACTCGATCGAGACCATGACGCGCACCTTCTCGCTCATGTTCACGCGTTGGAAGTCGACGTGCAGGATCTGTCGACTCACCGGGTCGACTTGCAGCTCGCGGATCATCGTGTGACGGCTCTTGCCGGTATCACCCAGCTTGAGCAAGAAAACCGCGTTCTCACTCGAGCTCTTGCGCAGCAGGTCGCGCAGCTCGCGGCGATCGACCTCGATCGCCACCGGGTCACGGTCGCCGCCGTAGACCACGGCCGGAATCTTGCCGCCGGCGCGCAGCTTCCGACTGGCACCCTTGCCCCGACCCATCCGTTCCCGAACTTCGATCGTCATCTCGCTCATACTGTTTCTCCGCCTCTCTCACACGAAGAGAGAGCTCACCGAACTGTTTTCGTGGATCCTCCGAATGGCCTCGCCCAGCAGGGGCGCGACCGAGAACGTTCTCAACTTCTCACAGCGCTTCAACTTCTCTTCGAGCGGTGTCGTGTTGGTGATCAGGACCAGCTCGATCGGCGAGCTCTCGATGCGCTCCATCGCCGGACCCGAGAGGATGGCGTGGATGCCCGCCGCCAGTACCCGGTTGGCCCCCTTCTCCTTGAGCGCCTCGACCGTGTGGGTCAGGGTCCCGGCCGTGTCGATGATGTCGTCGAGGATCAAGACGTTGCGATCCTTCACATCGCCGATCACGTGCATCACTTCGGCTTCGTTCGCGGAGACGCGTCGCTTGTCGACGATCGCCAGACCGGCATGCATTCGTTTGGCGATCGCCCGGGCCCGCTCCACGCCACCGGCATCCGGCGAGACGATCATCAGATCCGGGACCTCGAGCTCCCGGATCGCGTCGAGGAGTACGGGGGCGGCGAAGAGGTGATCCACGGGAATGTCGAAGAAGCCCTGGATCTGGGGCGCGTGCAGGTCCATCGTCAGGATCCTGTCTGTGCCCGCCGCCGACAGGAGATCCGCCACCAGCTTCGCGGTGATCGGCACGCGCGGCTTATCCTTCTTGTCCTGGCGGGCGTACCCGTAGTAGGGCAGCACCGCAGTGACGCGCGCCGCGGAGGAGCGCTTGAAGGCGTCCATCATGATCAGCAGCTCGACGAGGTTCTCGTTGACCGGCCGACAGACCGGCTGCACGATGAAGACGTCCGTGCCGCGCACGTTCTCCTCGATCTGACAGAAGATCTCGCCGTCGAGGAAGTTGTAGGTCTCCATCTTGCCCGGGCGCAGATTGAGATACTCGCAGATCTCCCCGGTCAGAGCGGGATGGGCCCGGCCACCGAAGACCTTGAGCTCCCCGTAGACGTTGCTGATGGCAAGTTGAGACACGTTCCGCTCTCGCTCGCTACTTCGGCCGCCGGTGATTCCGCTGATTCAGGTCCCTTAGATGGCTGGGGCGGGAGGATTCGAACCTCCGAATGCCGGATCCAAAGTCCGGTGCCTTACCGCTTGGCGACGCCCCAACTGAGTCCGCGCCGGAGGGTTCCGACGTCCCGGCCCCGGGACATCGCCTGGACGACGTCACGCCGTCCAGAACGACTCGCTCAGGTGCTTCTCGGCAACCTCCTCCAGCGTTTTGGTTTGCTCGTCGGAAGGCGTCTCGCGCGGCTCCTCATTCGCCTCTCGACTGGAGGCTTCGGGGCGCTTGTCCTCCGCGCCGCCCCGCTGGCTCCGTGAAGCCGTTCTCGCTCCATTCTCCCCACCCTCTTTGCCGTCCAGGACGCGCGAGTACTCGGCCAGGATACATTCCGCAATGCGACTCCTGGTCTCATTGTTGAGCGGATGAGCGACGTCCTTGAAATCGCCATTCTTCTTGCGGCGACTCGGCATGCTGATGAACATCCCCTCGCGGCCCTGGATGATCTTGATGTCGTTCACCATGAAGCAGTGGTCGAAGACCACCGACACGAACGCCTTCAGCTTCTCTTCACGCACCGGGAAGACTTTGACCTCGGTGATCTCCATGTCATCGCACCTCTACTCGTCGATGATCCGCCCTGCGGCGTACGAAGCGCGCCGCAACGTTCTGCTGCACACGACGCGACAGCCCTCGGGCAACTGCGCAGTCACTTCGCTCACCCGCGGCGGCGATCGGAAAAACGCGAACAGAGTCGCCCCACTGCCCGATAGCCGGACCGGCGCGGCTCCGAGTTCCGCCAGGGCGTCGCGCGCCTGCCGCACGACCGGGTACTCAGACAAGGCAGTAGGCTCAAGATCGTTCCAGCCCTCGAGCTCGTCCGCCCTCCCCCCGGAGTCACCCTGCACAAGCCGCACAATGCTAGAGGGCGTAGGCTGGGCTGTCAACTCGCCGAGGCCGCTGAACACGGCGGCCGTGGAGACCTGTACGGGCGGCGTGATCAGCCAGACTTCCTGTTCCTGCAAATCGGCCAACGGCTGAATCACATCACCGCGACCCGTGGCCCACGCGGTCCCGCCGTGCAGGAAGAACGGCACGTCCGCCCCCAGGCCTCGGGCCAGAGCCTCGAGTTGGGCGAGTGGCGCCGCTGAGCGCCTCAGCGTGTGCAGCCCCCAGAGCACGGTGGCGGCGTTGCTACTGCCGCCGCCAAGCCCTCCCCCCACCGGAATCCTCTTCTGCAACCGGATCTCGACATCCCACGCCTCGTTCCAGTGCGACAAGAAGGCGTGGGCTGCTCGCACCGCCAGGTTCTCCGCGCCCTCCGGCGCCGCCTCCCCTTCCACCTGAATCGACACCTGCCCACTGCCCGGCCCGACCTCGAGACGGACCGTGTCGTGCAGATCCACCGTCTGAAACAGCGTTCCGAGCTCATGGTATCCATCGGCTCGGATCGCTCGCACCTCGAGGTGCAGGTTGATCTTGGCGTAGCTACGGCAGCGCAAGCTGCTCACAGCTCACCTCCGGCAAGGTCGGAGCCCCGGGTCTCGCCGGCGCACTCTCATCGAGGGCCTCGGCAACCTTGAGGCGCCAGCGAAGCTGCCCCCCCGAGGCGCCGGAGAGGGCACCTCCCATTGGCTCTCGTTGCCACCACAACACCGCACGTCCCTGGCGCCACAGGCTCCATCGCTCGAGCCTGCCCTGGTGCCAGGTCAGCCGCCACTGTCCCTCGTCGGTGGTCGTCTGTCGCGCTTCGTTTCCAACCGCCTCTCCGCCGCGCCCGTCGCTGGCCAGCGGCGAGAGACCGAGCAGGATGCGCGGCACGCGGCGCGGGGAGAGGCCGGCCCATGCCGTGCGCCACAGCGAGCGGTGGGCGTCCAGGCTGCAGTACCGGCGTTGCTGCAGGTCGATGATCCATGCCTCGTCCCCGGCGACCCGCAGCTCCCACACGCCACGGCCGAATGGGTCCCGGAGATCGAGCAGGAAGTGGGAGTCGTCCCACGATCGCAGGGTGAGCCGCCCACTCCCACCCCCACTCCCGTCGCTAGCGGCGTACTCCACCCGGAAAAGCAGCTGCACGCCGTCGAGCGACGCGACGGGCGCAGCGAGTCGGGTCGAACGACAGGCCAGGGCGATGCACACGAGCGCTCCCGGCACGGCTACTCGCATCACCCTCCGGGCTCGGCGCGCCAATCTCAGCCGCGGCCTCCACTGGGGTGACGCCAACGCCGGTCAGCCCCGCGTCTCAGGAGCCCGGCTCCAGGCTCGCCAGCTTGCGCTGCAACGATGCGGCATCGTCCGGCTTCAACTCCAGAGCCCGGTGATAAACGCGACGTGCCGCGTCGCGCTCCCCACGCGCGGTGTAGAGGTCTCCGAGATGCTCATAGATCGTGGCATCGTTCGGAATCAATCGCGCCGCCCGTTCGAGAAACTGTTTCGCCAGGTCGAGCTCGCCGAGACGAAAATGCGCCCAGCCGAGCGAATCCACGTAGGCGCCATTCGCCGGATCCTCACGCACTGCGCGACGGGTCAGCGACAAAGCCTCCTGCAGGTCTCGGCCGCCCTCGGCCAGCAGATAGCCGAGGAAGTTCAGCGCCGGCGCGAAGTCGGGCTGGGCTTGCACGAGCCGCCGCAGGAGCGCCTCCGCATCGGCCTCGCGGCCGGCTTCCTGGTACGCCGTGGCGAGCCAATAGCGGGTCGACGCCGAGTCGTCGTCCAGCTTCAACGCGGCTTCCAGGAGATCGATGGCCGGCGCGCGCTGGCCCCACTCCAACCGTAATCGGCCGGCGATCGCGAGCTCGGTCGCATCGCCGCTCGAAGACAGCGTGTCAAGGCGCTTCTCGACTTCCTCGGTGGCGCCTTCGTCGTGCAGGATGCGCAACCGCTTGACGGTGACCAGCGGTTCCGGAAACGGCGGCGGCGAGCGGTCGAGCAGAGCCAACGCCTCATCGTCTCGTCCACTTCCGTGCAGACCGTCCACCAGAACCTCCATCAACTGGGGCTTCTCCGAAGGATCAGCGTCCTTGGCTTGCTGGCGAGCGATCCGCACGATTCGATCCCAGGACTCCGCGTGTGCCAGGGCTCGCAGCTGACCCAATCGGGCATCGCGTGCGCCGCGCGCGTCTCCCTGATTCTCGAGGGCGGCGGCTGCATCGTCGAAGGCCTCGGCGGCGCGCTCCGGCTCACCCAGGCGGGAGAACACCTCCGCCAGCGCCTCCACCTGCTCCAGCTTCACCGGTCGTTTTGCCGCCAGCGGTTGCAGCACCTTCAGGGCCGCCTCATTCTCGCCCAGGGCCGACAGGATGCTGCCGTAGAGAAAGTCGTCACCACTGCTCTGGCTGTCGCTGGCACGCACTGCCTCGAGCTCGACTTTGGCCTCCTCGACGTGGCCCGCCAGATACAGCGCCAACGCCAGGTGGCGTCGCAACTGAACGTCCTCGCGCTGGTCCTTCGGGGCGCCGCGCAGCGTCTCCACGGCGTCCTCCGGCTGGTCCTGGCGCCGCTGGATCTCAGCCAGCATCAAGCGAGCACGGAGGTCCTGAGGGTCGTTCTGCAGCGACTCCTGCAGCTGTCGCGCCGCATCCTCCAGCCGTCCCGAACGCATCAGTGCCTCGATGAGCAGGGAACGAACGTACGGATTCCCCGGCAGGCGGTCGTTCAGCGCGTCCAGCGTGTCGGCGGCGGCCGCGTTGCGTCCCTGTTGCAGATAGATCTGCGCCAGCGAAACCATCGCCTGGGGATCCGGATCGGGCAGTTGACGCAATGCCTCGAGCGCCGAGAGCGCCTCGGTCAGAGAGCGGGAAGGCGCGCCGACCGCTTCCAGCTCGACCTGCGCTACCGCCGCCAGTACGTCCCGGTCGTGCGGCGCCAGCCTCCGCGCCTCATCGACCTGCTGGACCGCTTCTTCCTTGCGGCCGGTCTGCAGCAGGAAGCGGGCGTACTCGGCGTGCAGCAGGGGTTGGTCGGGGCCGCCCGCCAGGGCGCGCTGAAAGGCCTCGTCCGCCTCCTTCATCGACCCATCGGCTGCCAGGACCTTGGCCAGAGCGAACTGGAAGGCGGCGTCACTCGTGTCGGCGCGACCCACCCCGAGGGAACCGAACGCCAGCAGCCCACAAAGGCTCAAGATTCTCCATCTCACGTGGTCAGGATATCGCAAGCTTCGCGGGTGCAGGTCCCGGCTTCGCGGCGTCCCGCCATCGAACTCACCCACCGCCGACTGACCGGATTCATTGACTCACCTGGAGGGCACTGCTACACTCCGCCGCGCTTCGGAGTGCTCATGATCAAGGCAGATATCGTCAACCGCGTGGCGCAGGCTGTCGACGTACCGCGGGTGAAGGCGGCCGATGCCGTCTCTGCAGTCTTGCAGACGATGAAGCAGGCGCTTCTCGACGAGCGACGCATCGAGCTCCGCGGCTTCGGGGTCTTCGAGGTCCGGGATCGCAAACGCGGCATCGGTCGCAATCCGAAGACCGGCGTCGAGGTCGAGATCACGCCGGGCAAGACGGTTCGCTTCAAGCCGGGCAAGCGCTTGCGCGAAATCTGACTCCCAGCCCCCGCACGGGGCCAGGCGCCGGTCTCCAGGCTCCAGGTTCCCTTTCTCCATGCCTCTCCCATTGCAGCGTGACCCGAGCGGTCCTCCACCGCCGGCTCGACCACGCCGTCATCCCTGGCAGTGGCCGGTGGCCGTCGCCCTCTTCGCGACGACGTTCTTCACCGCAACGACGCTCGGCGCAGCGTGGTACCTCTTCACCCGCACCGACGTGACGACCGATCTGCTGCCCTGGTTGTCCCCCACGGCGATTCGCCAGGTCTGGACCGATCCGGCGCTGCTGCGGGCCGGACTCGGCTTCTCCATCCCGACGCTCGTCATCCTGCTCTGTCACGAGCTCGGACATTACTTGACCTGCCGCCACTACGGTCTGCCGGCCACGCCTCCGCTGTTCATTCCCGCTCCGTTCGGACTCGGGACTCTCGGCGCGTTCATCCGTATTCGTAGTCCCATTCGCACCAAACGTGAGCTCTTCGACGTCGGCGTCTCCGGCCCGCTGGCGGGGTTCGTCGCACTGTTGCCCTTTCTCTTGTATGGGATCGCCCACTCGAGCGCCGTTCCGATCGCCACCGCCTCACCCGACCAGGCCAGTGCGATCCTGCTCGTCCCCGGCAAGTGTCTCGCCCTCCGCCTGGCCTATGCCGGCTTGCACGGCGCCCTGCCGGCCGGCGCCGTCCTCGACCTGCATCCATGGGCACTGGCGGCCTGGGTCGGGCTGCTCGCCACCGCCCTGAACCTGCTGCCGCTGGGCCAGCTCGACGGTGGCCACGTCCTCTACGCGAGCCTGGGCCGCCTGCAGCGCTGGCTGGCACTGCCGCTACTGGCTTGTCTGGCGCTGGCCGGGTTCCTGTGGGGCGGTTGGTGGGTCTGGTGCCTGCTCGTCCTGGTGATGGGACCGTTTCACCCCAGAGTCATGGACGAGCAACAGCCGCTCGACGGCCGGCGGCAGATGCTGGCCTTGCTGGCCCTGCTCCTGTTCGTGCTCTGCTTCATGCCGACGCCGATCTCAGTGGTGCCGGTCAGTGGGGGGTAGAAGGGCCGAGGGGGACTCTCCCCTCTCCCTTAAAACGGAATATCGTCATCCGACGGGCCTAAATCGGAGTCTCCGTTCCCGTAGTCCGAGTCCCCGCCTCCGCCGCTACCACCGTCGCCGCGGCGGCCGAGCATCTGGAAGTTCTCGCAGACGATTTCGGTGCGGTACTTCTTTTCTCCGCTGTTCTTGTCTTCCCACGAACGGGTCTGCAGGCGGCCTTCGACGAAGATCTGCCTGCCCTTGGTCAGGTACTGCCCGGCGATCTCCGCCTGGCGTCCCCAGCAGACGATGTTGTGCCATTCGGTCTGTTCCTGACGTTGGCCGTCGCGGTCCGTCCAGCGTCTCGACGTGGCGAGAGAGAAGTTTGCAACCGGGGTGCCGGAAGCCGTCGTCCGCACCTCCGGGTCACGTCCGAGATTGCCGATCAGCATGACTTTGTTGAGCATAGTGACCCTCGGTGATTTGAATTGCGAAAGTTATCATAGCGCCCGGGCCGATCCATCCGGACTCACCTCATAGGACGCAAAGCGTGCGCATCGTCTTGCAGCGTGTCGACCGAGCCGCAGTCCGTATCGACGAAGAGGAGACGGCGCGCATCTCTCACGGCGCAGTGGCGCTGGTCGGTGTCGAGCCGGGAGACGGTCGCTCGACGGCACAGCGTGCGGCGCGCCGGCTGGCGGAGTTGCGCATCTTCCCCGATCAGGAGGGCAAGATGAATCTCGACGCCGCGTCATGCGGCGCGGAGTTCCTGGTCGTTTCTCAGTTCACTCTCGTCGCCGACCTGAGCCGGGGCCGAAGGCCGTCCTTCGCAACGGCCGCAGGACCGGAGCTGGCGCAACCGCTCATCGACGAGCTGGTCGCGGCTCTCCGCGCCACCGGAGCGACGGTCGCAACAGGTGAGTTCGGGGCCCACATGGAGGTGTCGTTGGTGAACGACGGCCCGGTCACCTTCGTGCTCGACTTCTGAGCCGGAAGGGAGCCAGGAGGCAGGTTCCGGGGGCCGGGTCACCAGTCGCCAGTCACCAGTCACCAGTCGCCGGTCACCAGTCGTCAGTCGCCAGTCACCGGTCGCCAGTCGCCAGTCACGGGTCGCCGGGGGCCAGGCGGAGACGAGACGCGAGAGGCGAAAAACGGGACGCGAGCTCTGGCACGAGCTGTGCCATGCTCCTCGGAGCACATACGTGTCTCGTTGCTGGCCCCTCTCTCGCTACTCGCCACTCCCCCCCTGGAGCCGGCTCTTCAGGCTGGCGAGCAGATTGAGCGCCGCCATCGGGGTCAGCTGTTCGATGTCCAGCTCGCCGAGGATCTTCGCCACCAGCTCCTCCGGCGGCGTGAACAGAGCCATCTGAGGCGGTTTCCGATCCTCCGGAAGGGTACCCCGAGCGAGACGCGGCGTCCCCGCGGCGTCGAACTCCTTGGCTTCGAGATTCTCCAGAACCTCCTCGGCGCGCGCCACTACCTCCTCCGGCACTCCTGCCAGACGGGCCACGTGCAGCCCGTATGACTTGTCGGCACTCCCTGGCACCACCTGGCGCAGAAAGACGATCTTCCCCTCCCACTCCTTGACCGCCATGGTCCGATTGACGACGCGCGGCAGTAGGCCAGCGAGCTCGGTCAGCTCGTGATAGTGGGTCGCAAACAGAGTCTTGGCGCGGTGGTGCTCATGCAGATATTCGACGATCGCCCAGGCGAGCGAGAGGCCGTCGAAGGTGGCTGTACCGCGGCCGACTTCGTCCAGGATGACCAAGCTCTGCGCGGTGGCCTGGTGCAGGATGTTCGCCGTCTCGATCATCTCGACCATGAAAGTCGATTCGCCGCGCGCCAGGTTGTCGCTGGCCCCGACCCGCGTGAACAACCGATCGACCACTCCCACTTCGGCGGACTCGGCCGGGACGAATGAACCGACCTGGGTCAACAAGACGATCAACGCCACCTGCCGGAGATAGGTCGACTTGCCTCCCATGTTGGGTCCGGTCAGCACCACGATCTGGGCGTCGTCGCCGTCGAGATCACAGTCATTGGGCACGAAGCTCTCGACTCCGGAGCGCTCTACCACCGGATGTCGACCGCGACGAATCACGATGGCCTCGCCCGTCGGATGAACCCCGGGCCGGCAGTAGTCTCGCTCGATGGCCAGCTCGGCGAAGCTGGAGAGCACGTCTAGCGCCGCCAGCGCGGCACCGAGCGATCGCAGGCGCTCGCCCTCGGCCGCGATCACTTCGCGCAGGGCCGCAAAATGCCTCTCTTCCAATTCCAGCTGGCGCTGTTCCGCCGACAGGATCTGCTCCTCGAGCTCCTTCAGCTCCGGCGTCACGAAACGTTCGGCGTTGGCCAGCGTCTGCTTGCGCACATAGCGTTCGGGTACGGCGTCGAGGTTCGACTTGGTGATCTCGATGTAGTAGTTGAAGACCTTGTTGAATCGAATCTTCAGCGAGGAGATGCCAGTCTTCTCTCGCTCTTCGCTCTGCAGCTTCAAGATGTGCTGCTTACTGTCACGAGCCAAGGACCGGCAGCGATCGAGCTCGGCGTCGACGCCTTCGGCGATGATTCCGCCGGCGCTGAGGCGTGTCGCCGGCTCCGGTGCCAGAACTCGGTGCAGCTCCAGTCTCAGCGCGTCCGCCGGGTCCACGGTGGAGAGCTCACGCAACAGGTCGGCCGGTGATTCCCGCACGGTCGCCAGCAGGTCCGGCGTCGAGTCCAGCAAATCCCTGAGCGAGGCGGCCTCACCCGGAGACATGGTCCCCAGGACGGCGCGCGACAGCAACCGCTCCGGATCTCCCGCCTTTTCCAGCAACTGACGGAGCCGGTCGCGACCGGCTCCGTCAGTGATCAGCGCTTCGACCGCATCGAGGCGCCGCCTGATCGCCTCGACATCCACCAGAGGCCGACGCAACCATTCGCGCAAGAGGCGACCGCCCTGCGCGGTACGGGTGAAATCGACGGTTCGCAGCAGAGTCGGTCCCCCGGAGTCTCCCAGCGCGGAGCGAAAGATCTCGAGGTTCCGCAGCGTCACCGTGTCCATGACCATGGCCGACGCCCCCTGCCGCACCGTCAGTTCGCGCACATGGGAGAGATCACTCTGTTGCGTCTCTCGAGCGTAGGCGAGCACGGCGGCGGCCACCTCGACGGCCGGCTCACCCCTCTCGAGGCCGAACCCGCGCAAGGTGCCGACCTCGAACTGCCGCTGCAGCACCTCGGCGGCGTGGCTACGGGACGGGCGATCTTGCTCACCCAGAGCGGTGACGCACAGGACCTCCGCCTCCACCCACCGCATGATCGACGGCGGAACCTCTTGCAGCAGCAACACCTCGCGCGGCATCTCGAGCCGCAGCGCCTCCAGCGCGGCTTCCGCGGCGTCGAAGCGCTGCAGCGCGAAATGACCTGTCGAGACGTCCAGAAACGCAGCCGCCCCCTGCTCTCCCCGCCAGCCCACTGCCGCCAGAAGATTGGCCTCCTTGCCCTCGAGCAGGGCCGGCTCGCTCAGAGTGCCGGGAGTGATCACCCGCGTGACCTCCCGGCGAACGAGCCCCTTGGCCTCCGCCGGGTCTTCCACCTGGTCGCAAACCGCCACCTTCAATCCCGCTTTCAGCAGCTTCCCGACATAGGCGTCGAGGGCGTGATGCGGAACGCCGCACATCGGAGCCTCGCTCTCCGTCCCCTTCTGTCGTGCGGTCAGGGCGACCTCGAGGATCGGCGCCGCGCGCTGTGCGTCCTCGAAGAACATCTCGTAGAAATCCCCCATCCTGTAGAGGAGCACGCAGTCCGGGTAGCTCTGCTTGACCTCCAGGTAGTGCCGCAGCATCGGCGTCAGACGGGCAATGCGGGACATGGGGAGAGGAGTATAGCCGCGCGCCTCGACGCGCAACTGAAGCGTCTGGTCACGAGCAGCGCCTATACTTCCCGCTCGTGGCCGTCGATTCCACCTCCGAAGCGAAGCGAGAGGGGCCGGAGTCTAGACTCCTGCTGGCACTCGACAGTAGTTCGCCGGTCACCAGCGTGGCTGTCGGTCGCGGGGCCACCATCCTGGCCGAGGCGATGAGCTCCGAGCGACATTCCTCCGAGCATCTGCTCGCACTGATCGACGCGGCGCTCGGGGAGGCCGGCCTCACGCTCCGCGATCTGGACGGCCTCCTCGTCCTGCGTGGGCCGGGCAGCTTCACCGGTCTCCGCATCGGCCTCGCCACGGCACTGGCCCTCCATGAGGCGACCGGGATCCCCGCCTCCGCCGTGCCGACCCTGGACATCCTGGCCGCGGCATCTCAGGCCGATGAGGCCGTGGCGGTGGTCGATGCGCTGCGTGGCGAGTGGATCGCCCAGCCGTTCGAGCGGCGACAAGGGATCGTGACCCCGCGGCAGGCGGCGACGCGCCTCGCCGTCGAGGAGCTGGAGCGATTCGCCCCGTCGCCGCTCATCGGCTTCGGTCTGTCGACGATTCGACGCACTCTTGCCTCCGCTTCGAAGCTCACATTCGAGGAGCCCACCGAGCTGGCGACTCACGCCCTGCGCTGGGCCTCGAGGCGCCCCTTCGATCCGGACCCGGCCACGCTCACCCAACCGATCTATTACCGGCCTCCGGCCGCGAAGCGTCTCGATCGTTGACTCGGCCAACTCCATTGCGTCCGGCGAGCGTGAACGACCTGACCTCGATCCTGGCGATCGAGACCGGCTCCTTTTCGGACCCCTGGAGCGCGGCTGTCTGGCGAGACGAGCTCACGCGGTCCGGCTCGGTCGTCATCGTCGCCGAGAGGCACGGGGAGCTGGACGGTTACGTCGCCGCTCGGCGCATGGTCGAGGAAGGCGAGGTCCTGCGCATCGCAGTGCTCCCGCAACACCGGCGGCGCGGCCTGGGAGCGCGCCTCTTCCACCGTGCGGCGGAGAAATTGTTCGCCGCGGGGGCAAGGCGTCTGTCTCTCGAGGTGCGCGCCGACAATACGAGCGCCGTCGCCTTCTACGCGTCGATCGGGCTGCGCGAGGTCGGCCGCCGGTCCCGCTACTACCCGGATGGCGAAGACGCGCTGGTGCTGCGTAGCGATCTCCCTCTCGGTTCCCGTGTGACGGAACCCGCGGCGCCGGGTGGCGATTCACCTGTGCTATCCTGAGCAGGAATTTCATCAGATATGTCGAAGCGAACCGCAGACATCCGACCACCTCTCTTCCGGGGCTTCTTCCCCGGCGGTGGCCGGGATGGAAGCGAGGTGCCGTGCGCCTGAACGCCGGCAACGAACCGCTGCGCGCGTTGCGCGAACGAGCCCTCGTGCTTCGGCGAAACCCACAAAACGACCGAAAGGAGGCTTGGAACATGGCCAAGGGCGATGACAGCCTGAAGGAGGAACTGCTCAAAACCGATGAGGACTTCCGCCGCCTCGCCAGTGAGCATGAAGAGTCCGAGCAGCGCCTGGAACAGCTCCGGCAGCGCTCGATGCTCTCAGCGGAGGACGAGGCGGAGGAAAAACAGTTGAAGTTGCACAAGCTGTACCTGAAAGATCAGATGGAGCAGATCCTCCGCCAGCGCCGCGAGTCCCGGGTTTCGGCCTGAGCCGCCCCCCATGTACACTCTTCGAGGAGAGGGGCACGCCCCTCTCCTCTTGCTATTTGCATCCAGCCACACTCACTCATGCGTTTCGCCCATGAAGCCTGGCCGTTCGTTCTTCCGCTAGTCGCCCTCTCCGCCATTCTCGCGTGGGCCGGATGGAGCTGGAGCTCGGCATTGGCGTTCGTGCTGGCGATCGGAATGCTCATCTTCTTCCGCATTCCGTCATTTCGCTTCGTCGGTACGGAAGACGCCATCCTGGCGCCCGCCTGGGGCCTGGTGACTCGGATCGACAGCGTGATGATCCCTGAGCTGGGCGCACAGCCCGCGCAGCGGATCGTCACGTTTCTCTCGCTCTTCGACGTCCACGTGCAGCGCAGCCCGTGCGCCGGACGGGTCATGAAAAGCCGCTACGCGCGCGGACGCAAGGTCGCGGCATTTCGCGCCGATGCCGGCGAGATCAACGAGCGCCGCATGACGATTCTGCAGCGCGAGGATGGCGACTGCATCGCGCTCACCCAGATCGCCGGGCTGGTGGCACGCCGAGTCGTCACTTATGTCGCGGCCGGCGTAGACGTGGATCGCGGGCAGCTCATCGGACTCATCCGTTTCGGCTCGCGCGTCGACCTCATCGTCCCGGCCACCTACGCCGTGCTGGTGAAAGCCGGGCAACGGGTGCGCGGCGGAGCGACTATCATGGCGCGACCGAGCCTCGAACCACCGCGGAGCCAGTCATGAACATCGCCATCCTGGACCCCACGACGCTGACCGGACAGGAGCTCCGGCAGGGCCTGGCGCAGCGGCGACAGCTCGCCGAGCGCATCGCGCTCTTGACCACCGAGACAGAAGAGGCCAACGCCTTGACCGAGGGCGCCGGCGAGCCGATGCTGGTGCGACTCCTCGGCGCCGAAGCGCTGCGGGGTATCGACCTGATCTTCGTCTGCGGCTCGATTGATCCGGCACGCGGCGCGCTGGCGGGCGCCGATGCCGGCGCCACCGTGATCCTCGTCTCCCCCGACGCCGACGTCGATGACGGAGTGCCCGTCGTGGCCGGCATCAACGACGAACGGATCCGAGCCGGTGAAACCATCCTGAGCCCGGCGCCGACGGTCATCGCGGTGGCACATTTGCTCCACGCGCTGCGCGCCCTGGACCCGATCGAGGCGGTCGCGACCGCCATCCAGCCGGCGTCGACGCGAGGCAACGCCGGCCTCGACGAGTTGCTCGATCAAACCCGCAAGCTGTTGACCTTTCAACAGCGTGACGAGCCGTCTCTGTTCGGCGGCCAGATGGCCTTCAACATCTTGCCCGCCGTCGCCCCCCGACTGACGGAACAGTTGGCGTCGGTGGTCGATGCGCCGCAAGAGCTGGCCCTCACCGTCCTCCAGGGCAGCGTCTTCCACAGCCTCAGCGTGAGCCTCTACGTGCGGTTCGACGTTGACCCCGGCAACGACGCAGTGCGCGCTGCTTTGGGCGCCGCCCCGATTCTCGAGTTGGTGGACGAAGCGTCGTCTCTCGGGCCGATCGACGCCGCGGCGCGCCAGGAGATCCTGGTCGGAGAGGTCCTCCGCAACGGGGGATCGGCGCCCGGCTACTGGATCTGGGCGACGATGGACAACCTCACCCGCGGCGGCGCTCTCAATGCATTGGAGATCGCCGAGCGCCTGCACCCGGACTGATCACGTCGGCCGTCGTCAGGCGCCCTCGGGGGCCGGCGCCCCACCCACGTCGCCGCCCTCGCGCGCCAGATACTCCTCGACGAGAAGCAGATTCTCCCCCGCCCGTTGGACCACTTGCAGCAGACCGCTCATCGTGGAGACCTCTTCGAACTGCTCGTTCACGAACCAGTCGAGGAACCTCTCGGCGATGTGATTCTGGTCGGCTCGAGCGATATCGACCAGCTCATAGATCTGTTTCGTGACCTCCTCTTCCCCGTGCACGGCGCCGGCGATAGCCTCGGCTGCGGAATCGAACGAGGCCTTGGGCGCAGAAACATTCGGAATCTCCACCTGTCCGCCCGCGTCGACCACGAAGTGGACGAACTTCATCGCGTGATCGCGCTCCTCTTCGGCCTGGCGATAGAAGAAGCGGGCCAGCTCCATCAACGCCTGAGTATCGAAGTACGCCGCGATCTGAATGTACTGCAGCGATGCTCCCACCTCGCGTCCGATCTGCCGGTTGGTCGCCTTCTGAAGCTTGTTGCTGATCAGCATGAGGGCACTCCTTTCTTGCCTTCGCTGGAATATTCGTCGTCAGGAGGGGGTTGGACAAAATTGCCGTACCGGCGGGTAGTTTAGCGTCCCAGGGCCCCCAGAGGTGTGGTTCCCCGCTGCTATACTTCCGACGGGCGGCCGGAAGTCGTTGCGGCTGCTCCTCTTCTCTTCACCGATCGGATCCGAGTCACCGGGAGTCTGAACATCATGGCGCAGACCGAGTCGTCTTCGAACAATCATCACCGAGTGCTCATCCTCGGCTCCGGCCCCGCCGGGCTGACCGCGGCACTCTACGCCGCACGGGCCAATCTGCAGCCACTCGTGCTCGAGGGCAACCAACCCGGGGGCCAGCTCACCATCACCACCGACGTCGAGAACTATCCCGGATTCCCGGAAGGAATCCTCGGCCCCGAGTTGATGGACAAGATGCGTGAACAGGCCAAGCGTTTCGGCGCCACCGTCAGGTTCGAAGCGGCGAACGAGGCCGATCTGTCGCAGCGACCCTTCCGGATCTGTACCGACCAGACCGAGTACCTGGCCGACGCCTTGATCATCGCCACCGGCGCCAGCGCCAAGCAGCTCGGCCTCGAATCGGAGCGCCAGCTGATGGGCTACGGCGTGTCGGCCTGCGCCACCTGCGACGGCTTCTTCTTCAAGGGCAAGGAGCTCATCGTCGTGGGTGGCGGTGACACGGCCATGGAAGAGGCGGTCTATCTGACTAAATTCGCCTCCAAGGTGACCGTCGTGCACCGTCGGGATGAGCTCCGCGCCTCTCCGATCATGCAAGACAGGGCGCGTTCGAACGACAAGATCTTCTGGAAGTGGAACAGCGAGGTGGAGGAGATCCTGGGCAATCGTGAGGACGGCGTGCGCGGCGTCGTGCTGAGGAACAATCAGACCGGCGAACGCGAAGAGTTTCCCTGCCAGGGAGTCTTCACCGCCATCGGCCACAAGCCCAACACCGACATCTTCGCCGGGACCGTGAACATGGACGACGTGGGCTATATCGAGGTCGAAGAACCGTCGAGCCGCACCAATGTCGAGGGCGTCTTCGCTTGCGGCGACGCGATGGATCCGACGTATCGGCAGGCGGTCACCGCGGCCGGAACCGGGTCCCGCGCGGCAATCGACGCCGAGCGTTGGCTCGAACTGCAGGACTGACCAGATGACACAACGAGCGAACACATTCGGCGAGCTGAAGGCGCAGGGTTATCGACTACAGACGATTCGAGACGAGATCCGAGCCAACCTGCGGCGC
>Ga0307436_1000227_pt1 | contig 25217 bp, 24 predicted proteins | sample SalMarWE160440MG_FD_202513 | JGI IMG/M metagenome (GOLD analysis project Ga0307436, IMG submission 202513) | Salt marsh sediment microbial communities from the Plum Island Ecosystem LTER, Massachusetts, United States - WE1604-40 | ecosystem: Environmental > Aquatic > Marine > Intertidal zone >...
CCTCGCCCTCCCACATGGCCTCGAACACATGCTTGGCGATCTTGCCGGAGATGGTCTCATCGGCCAGGCGCATGAGCAGCCCTCCCAGCCGTTCGGCGGACACCGGCGATGCATCGATGTCCTTCGACGCCTTGTTCAGGGCGGCAGCCAGCTCCCCCATGACCCAGTTGGCCGCCGGCTTGGCGGCCCCGCCGCTGGCCGCTACCACCGCCTCGTAGTAGTCGGCCAAAGCCCGCGAGCCTGTGAGCTGCTCGGCGTCGGCATCGCTCAGTCCATACTCCTGGACGAAGCGCGCGCGCTTCGCGTCCGGCAGCTCGGGCATGCCGGCGAGCACCTCGCCGACGAAGGCGTTGTCGATCTCCAGGGGCAGCAGGTCGGGGTCCGGGAAGTAGCGATAGTCCATCGCCTCTTCCTTGGAGCGCATGGAGCGGGTCTCGTCGCGGTCCGGATCGTACAGGCGGGTCTCCTGCACTACCGCACCCCCGGCCTCGATCTGGTCGATCTGGCGGTCGACCTCGTAGTTGATGGCACGCTCCAGGAAACGGAACGAATTGAGGTTTTTCAGCTCGGTACGGGTGCCCAGGCGCGCCTCGCCCTGGGGCCGAACCGAGACGTTGGCGTCCACCCGGAAGGAGCCTTCCTGCATGTTGCCGTCACAGATCCCAAGGTAGCGCACGAGCTGGTGGATCTTGCGCGCATAGGCGACCGCCTCCCGGGCTGAGCGCAGATCGGGCTCCGAGACGATCTCCAGCAACGGGGTGCCGGCACGGTTGAGATCGATACCGGTCAGGCCGTGAAAGTCCTCGTGCAGAGACTTGCCGGCGTCCTCCTCCAGATGGGCCCGGGTGACCGCGATGGCCTTGCGCCCGCCGTCTTCGAGCAGGATCTCCACCTCACCGCGCCCGACGACAGGCAGCTCGTACTGGCTGATCTGATAGCCTTTAGGCAGGTCCGGGTAGAAATAGTTCTTGCGCGCGAACACCGAGCGATGACCGATTTCGGCGCGGATAGCACAGCCGAAGCGCACCGCCATGCGCACCGCCTCGGCGTTGAGCACCGGCAGGACCCCGGGCAGCCCCAGATCCACGGCGCATGCCTGGGTGTTGGGCGCGGCACCGAAGGCGGTCGAGGCGCCCGAGAAGATCTTGGAGCGCGTCGCGAGCTGGACGTGAATCTCAAGCCCGACTACGGTTTCCCAGTCCATGCGCTGTCACCTCTGACCTCCCCTTTCGGCAGGCCGTTGAAAGAACCGGTCGCTCCGCAGCCTGCCTGGGACACAGGGGCCCGCGGCCGCTTGCCGCCGATTGAAAAGCCACCCGGCCGGATATCCTACCCTTCTTCCCGGTTGCAAGACGACTGCGAGACCGCTGCGTCGCATCCCCTCAGGCGGCCATCGGCGGCACCGCCCGGTGCCAATCGGTGACCTGCTGCAGCCGGTGGGCCGCATTGAGCAGCCGCGACTCGCCGAAATAGTCGCCGATGAGCTGCAGGCCCACCGGCAGGCCGTCCGCCATGGGGGCGGGAACGGAGATGGCCGGCAGACCGGCGAGGTTGGCGGCGATGGTGTAGATGTCGTTAAGGTACATGGTGACGGGATCGTCCACCTTCTCGCCGAGGCCAAACGCGGTGGTCGGGGAGGTGGGTCCGGCGATCAGGTCCACCCGCTCGAAGGCACGGCGGAAATCGTCCGAGATCAGGTGCCGGATCTGCTGGGCCTTGAGATAGTAAGCGTTGTAATAACCCGCCGACAGGGCATAGGTCCCGATCAGGATGCGCCGCTTGACCTCCGCCCCGAAGCCCTCGGCCCGCGAGCGCTTGTACAGGTCCTCCAGGTCTCTGGGATCGGCGCAGCGGTGGCCGAACCGCACCCCATCGAAACGCGCCAGGTTCGACGAGCACTCCGCGGGGGCGACCACGTAATAGGCGGGCACCGAAAGCGGGGCATTGGGAAGGCTGATCTCCACCGGCTCCGCGGCGAGCCGCCGCAGCTCTTGGATCGCTGCCTCGATGGAGCGCGCCACCGGGGCAGTCAGCCCGCCCTCGAAGTATTCTCTGGGCAGCCCGACGCGCAACCCACGGATATCCTCAGCCAAAGCCGCGGTATAGTCCGGAACGGGCTCCTCGGCGCTGGTGGAGTCCCTGGGATCGAAGCCGGCAATGACCCGCAGCACGGCTGCGACATCGGCAGCGCTGCGGGCCATCGGCCCACCCTGGTCCAGGCTCGAGGCGAAGGCGATCATGCCATAGCGCGAGACCCGCCCGTAGGTCGGCTTGAGCCCGGTGATGCCGGTGAGCGCGGCTGGCTGACGGATCGAGCCGCCAGTATCGGTGCCGGTGGCGGCCACCGCGAGCCGCGCCGCCACCGCTGCCGCCGAGCCCCCGGACGAGCCGCCGGGCACACGCTGCAGGTCCCAGGGGTTGCGCACCGGGCCGTACCAGCTGGTCTCGCTGGACGAGCCCATGGCGAACTCGTCCATATTGGCCTTGCCAAGCATCACGGCACCAGCCGCCTTGAGCCTTGCCACCACCGTGGCGTCGTAAGGCGCGGCGAAGCTGTCGAGCATGCGCGAGCCGCAGCTGGTGCGCACCCCGTCGGTGCAGAAGATGTCCTTGTGCACGATCGGGATACCCACCAGGGGACCGGGGTCGCCGGCCCGGATACGCTCGTCCGCTGCCGCAGCGTCGCGCAGGGCCTGCTCCGCGGTGAGCGTGATGAAGGCATTCAGCCCCGGATCGAGCCGCTCGATGCGGGCGAGGAAGTGCCCGACCAGCTCGACACTGGAAAGCTCCCCCCGCCTCAGCCCTGCACCCAGCTCGGCGATGGTTCTCTCGTGCAGTGACATGGCGTTACCTTGCATGGACCCGCCTTCGGAGGCTAGATCCCGGGCAGCGGCTCCCGATCACTCGATGACCTTGGGGACCAGATAGAGCCCAGCCTCGATGAGGGGCGCGATAGACTGGAACTTCTCCCGTTGATCGCCCTCGCTAACCGCGTCGGGACGCAGGCGCTGGGCCATGTGCAGGGGGTGGGCCAAGGGAGCGACCCCGCGGGTGTCGGCAATGCCCATCTGCTCGACCAGGGCCAGGATGTTCGAGAGGTCCCGCGCCACCTCCTCCAGCTCGGTCTCACTGACCGCGAGCCGCGCCAAGTGGGCGATCTTCTCGACGTCGGCACGCTCCAGGGACATGGCTGCCTCGCTCTACGACTTGATCCGAACGGAAAAAGGCCGTCAAATTACCACAGATCCCGACGGGAGTGCAGGCCACGCGTCGCCAGCCGTTTCGGCGACGTTGGGACTTGCTTTCTTGCCGTCGCTCCCGGCCGTTGCTAGATTACGCCTTTCCCGCCTCGAGCGCGCGGAGACGCCTGGGTCTCGTACCGAACGACCCATCCACCCATTGGGAAGCTGTGGCTCTATGTTGCTAAGACGTATTCGGGGTCTGTTCTCCAATGACCTTTCCATCGACCTCGGCACCGCGAACACGCTGATCTATGCTCGCGGCCAGGGTATAGTCCTGAACGAGCCCTCGGTGGTCGCCATCCGGCACGACCGTGGCCCCGGGGGCAGCAAGTCCGTGGTCGCGGTGGGCGAAGAGGCCAAGCAGATGCTGGGGCGCACGCCCAACAACATCACAGCGATCCGACCGATGAAGGAAGGGGTCATCGCCGACTTCACGGTCACCGAGAAGATGCTCCAGTACTTCATCCACAAGGTCCACGAGACCAAGATCATCCGTCCCAGCCCCCGGGTGCTGGTCTGTGTGCCCTGCGGATCGACCCAGGTGGAGCGCCGGGCGATAAAAGAGTCCGCCGCCGGGGCCGGGGCGCGCGAGGTGTACCTGATTGAGGAGCCCATGTCGGCGGCCATAGGTGCCGGCCTGCCGGTGGGCGAGCCCCGCGGCTCCATGGTGCTCGACGTCGGCGGGGGCACCTCCGAGGTGGCGATCATCTCGCTCAACGGAATCGTCTACGCCAACTCGGTGCGCATCGGCGGGGACAAGTTCGACGAGGCGATCATCAGCTACGTGCGGCGCAATTACGGCACCCTCATCGGCGAGGCAACCGCCGAGCGCATCAAGAAGGAGATCGGCTCGGCGTACCCGGGCAACGAGGTCATGGAGGTGGAGCTCAAAGGGCGCAACCTCGCCGAAGGGGTGCCGCGCAGCTTCACCCTCAACAGCAACGAGATCCTGGAGGCGCTCCAAGAGCCGCTCTCGGGCATCGTTGGCACGGTCAAGACCGCCCTGGAACAGACCCCTCCCGAGCTGGGCGCGGACGTGGCTGAATGCGGCATAGTCCTGACCGGCGGGGGGGCCATGCTGCGCGACATCGACCGCCTGATCGAGGAAGAGACGGGTCTGCCGGTGGTGGTCGCCGAAGATCCGCTGACCTGCGTCGCCCGAGGCGGGGGTCGTGCCCTGGAGCTCATCGACGAGCGGGGCGGCGAGCTGTTCAGCGTGGAGTGATCCTCTGGGTCGGCACCCCTGGCGGCGCCGACTACCAGGAATACAACGGAGGAATACAACGGAGGCCCTCCAGCGATCAAAACGATCTTCGCCCAAGGGCCGTCCCAGGCGGCGCGTGTTCTGGTCGCAGCAGTGGTATCACTGGCGCTCATGGTCGCCGACCACCGCTACGAGGCCCTTGCCAACCTACGCTCGGTGCTCTCCACCATCACCTATCCGCTGCAGCTGCTGGCCGAAGCCCCGGTCACCCTGTTCCGCTGGGCGGAGAGCAACCTTGCCGGGCGCGAGACGTTGCGCGCCGAGAACGCGCGACTTCATCAGGAGAACCTCCTCCTGCAAGGACGCCTGCAGAAGCTGGCCGCCCTGGAGTCGGAGAACACGCGCCTGCGTGGGCTGTTGGAATCTTCCTTCAAGGTGGGTGATCGCCTGCTCGTGGCCGAGCTCATGGCGGTAGACTTGGACCCGTACAAGCAACAGGTTCTCATCAACCGGGGCAGTACCTCCGGGGTGTACGAGGGACAGCCTGTGCTGGACGCTGACGCGGTGATGGGCCAAGTCTCTCAGGTCTCCCCCTTCACCTCCACGGTGGTGCTGATCACCGACGCCTCTCACGCCCTGCCCGTGCAGGTCAACCGCAACGGGCTGCGCACCATCGCGGTCGGCACTGGCAGGGTGAACGCCCTGGAGCTGCCCCATCTGCCGAACAACGCCGATATTGAGCTAGGCGACCTGCTGGTGACCTCGGGACTCGGCGGGCGCTTTCCGCCGGGCTATCCGGTCGCCCAGGTCACCTCGGTGGACCACCAGCCCGGGCGACCGTTCGCCGAGGTGCTCGCTACACCGACCGCGCACCTGGACCGTACCCGCGAGGTGCTGCTCGTTTGGACCTTGGATCGCGCCCCGAAGCCTGAAGGCACCGGTCAGGCGCCGAGCGGCGCCGCCGAGCCGGCAAAGGAACCCTGAGGTGGAGCAGGGACCGCGAGGCACTGGGGTCATCTCCACCACGCTCATCGTGGCCCTGGTGCTGACCCTGCTGCCCTTGCCGGAGTGGGCGCAGCCTTTTCGCCCCCAATGGTACACACTGGCGCTGATCTACTGGTGCGTCGCCCTACCGCAGCGCGTCGGGGTCGGCACTGGCTGGGCGTTGGGGCTGATCGTCGATACGCTGACGGGCTCTCTGCTCGGCCAGCATGCCCTGTCCCTGTCGCTGATTGCTTTCCTGTGCGTGAAGCTGCACCTTCGGGTACGGGTGTTTCCGCTGTGGCAGCAATCGCTTACGGTGCTGACCCTCCTGGCGCTGGAGCGGCTGCTGTCGCTATGGGTCATGGGGGCTACCGGCTACCCCACACCGCCTCTGCTGTACTGGGCACCCGCCCTGGTGAGCATGCTGCTATGGCCCTGGGTTTTCATCATCCTGCGCGACATCCGCCGGCGCTTCGGAGTGAGCTGAGGCCGGTCCAAGGGCGCGCGTCCGGGAGCATACCCAGAGATGGCGCAAAGCACGATCAAGAACTATCAGCGCGAGAGCCGGCTGTTCGTCGCGCGTGCTGTTGCCTCCGCCGTCATCCTGGTGGTGCTGCTGGGCCTGGTCGTCGCGCGGCTGTTCAACCTGCAAGTCATCAGCCATGACCACTTCAAGACTCAGTCCCGGGACAACCGGGTCAAGCTGGTGCCCCTGCCCCCGACCCGAGGATTGATCTACGACCGTAACGGGGTGCTGCTGGCCCAGAATCTGCCTGCTTTCAGCCTGGAGGTCACACCCGAGCGGGTCGACGACCTCGACGCCACCCTCCAGCGCCTGGGCAAGATCGTTGAGATCACCGAGGAGGACCGGGAGCGGTTCAATCGGCTGCGCAGCCAGCGCCGGCGCTTTGACAGCGTGCCCATCCGGGTCAGGCTCAGCGAGGAAGAGCTCGCGCGATTCGCCGTCAACCGGCTGCGCTTCCCCGGTGTAGAGATCGCCGCGAATCTAGTCCGGGACTACCCGCTGGGCGCAGACATGGCCCACGTGGTCGGCTACGTCGGGCGCATCAGCAAGGACGATCTCGGCCGGATCGATACATCGAGCTATGCCGGCACCAGTTATATCGGCAAGCTCGGGGTGGAGAAGGCCTACGAGGATGTGCTGCACGGCCGAGTCGGGCTTCAGCAGGTCGAGGTCAACGCCAGCGGACGGGTCCTGCGGGTGCTCGAAAGCGAGCCGCCGGTGCCAGGCAAGGACGTGTACCTGAACTTGGACTCCGGGCTACAAGAGGTCGCGACCGAGGCACTCGGGGACTATGCGGGCTCGGTGGTGGCAATCGATCCCAAGACGGGTGGAGTGCTCGCCCTGGTCAGCAAGCCGGGCTTCGATCCCAACTTGTTCGTGGAGGGGATATCAGCGGCCGCCTACCACGCCTTGCTGCAGTCGGAAGACAGACCCCTGTTCAATCGCGCGTTGCGCGGACAGTATCCTCCGGGCTCAACGGTCAAGCCGTTCGTCGGGCTTGCAGGACTGGAGCTGGGGGCTATAGGGTACTCGACCAAGGTCTTTTGTCCTGGCTTTTATCGCCTGCCAGGCCAGAGCCACCGATACCGGGACTGGAAGAAGTCTGGACACGGCTCGATGGACGTGGAACAGGCAATCGTGCAGTCCTGCGACGTGTTCTTCTATACCCTGGCTCACTCCATCGGGGTGGATCGGCTGCACGATGTTCTCTCCCAATTCGGCTTCGGCAGGCGTACCGGCATCGACCTGGTCGGAGAGCTGCCGGGCCTGCTGCCCTCCAGCGACTGGAAGAGGCGCACCAGAAAGCGCCCCTGGTACCCGGGAGAGACCCTGATCATGGGGATTGGCCAGGGTTATTTCCTGATCACGCCCATCCAGCTGGCCAACGCCGTGGCCACCCTGGCGGCCGACGGGCGGCACATCTCCCCGCGGGTGGTGGACTATGAGCAGGTCCCGGGGACCCAGGGACCGCCCGAGTACGTCCACGGCCCCCTAACCCAGCTGCATTGGCGAGATCCTAGCCATTGGCAGCACATCATCGAGGCCATGCAGCAGGTGGTCGAAAGCCCACACGGGACCGCCCGCCGCATCCAGACCGACGCTTACCACATCGGGGGCAAGACCGGCACAGCTCAGGTTTTCACCGTCAAGCAGGACGAGCGATACAATGAGCATGCGATCGACATCAAACTACGCGACCACGCGCTGTTCATCGCCTTTGCGCCGGTGGAGGATCCACGGATTGCGGTGGCGGTGATCGCGGAGCACGGCGGCCATGGCGCCTCGGTCGCGGCCCCGGTGGCACGCCGCGTCATGGATTACTATCTGCTCGGGAAGGATCGACCTTGAGACGTAGCGCGCTGTCCGCTGTCAACCGCACCCCGGCCGGAACCTCCCGGCCCCAAGGACTGCTGGCGGGGCTGCACCTGGACCTGCCGCTGCTGACTGGACTGGTGCTGCTGATCGGCTTCGGACTGGTGGTGCTCTACAGCGCGGGCGACCAGGATCTCGGCATGGAGGAGCGTCAGGCGCTGCGTCTGGTCCTTGCCTTCGCGGTGATGGTCGTGCTCGCCCATGTGCCACCGATCCAGCTCAAGCGCTGGAGTCCCTGGATCTTCGGCCTGGGCATACTGCTGCTGTTCGCGGTGCTGATCGCCGGGGAGATCGGCAAGGGTGCACAGCGCTGGCTCGACCTGGGGGTAGTGCGCTTCCAGCCCTCGGAGATCCTGAAGCTCGGGGTCCCGATGATCGTCTCCTGGCACCTGGCAGAGAAACGACTGCCCCCGAACTGGCTGCAGCTGCTCATCTCCGTCGCTATGATCCTGGTGCCGGTGGTGCTGATCGCCAAACAACCCGATCTCGGCACGGCGCTGCTGGTGGCGAGCGCGGGTGCCTTTGTGCTCTTCCTGGCGGGGCTGAGCTGGCGTCTGATCGCCTCGCTGGGCATCCTGGGCGCGGCCGCCGCTCCGGTGCTCTGGATGTTCATGCGCCCCTACCAGCGCCAGCGGGTGCTCACCTTCCTCAATCCCGAGAGCGATCCCTTGGGCGCGGGCTACCACATCATCCAGTCTCAGATCGCCATCGGCTCGGGCGGCATCTACGGCAAGGGCTGGCTCAATGGCACCCAGTCACACCTGGAATTCCTACCCGAGCGCTCCACTGACTTCATCTTCGCCGTTGTCGGAGAGGAGTTCGGCTTGATCGGCGTGTTGCTGCTGCTCACGCTCTTCCTGTATATCGTGATGCGCGGTCTGTACATCGCCACCCAAGCCCAGGATACCTACAGCCGCCTGCTCGGCGGGTCCATCAGTCTGGTGTTCTTCGTCTATCTGTTCGTCAACACCGGCATGGTCAGCGGACTGCTGCCGGTCGTGGGCGTGCCCCTCCCGCTGATCAGCTACGGCGGCACCTCGCTGGTGACCATCATGGCTGGCTTCGGTATCCTCATGTCCATTCACACCCATCGCAAGCTGCTCCCCACCTGAGGCGAGCCGGAAACTGCCATGAGAAGCCGCAAGCTGCTTTCGCTGACGCTCTGCAGCGCGCTGTTGTGCGCCTGCGCCACCGGGGCGACCACGCGTCCCGACATCAAGCCCCAGGTCAGCCAATTCGTCGACCAAATGGTACGCAAGCACGGATTCGATCGGCGCGCGCTCTCCGACCTGCTGGCCCGGGCCGAGTTCCGCCAATCCATCATCGACGCCATGAACCGGCCCGCCGAGGCCAAGCCCTGGTACAAGTACCGGCCGATCTTCCTGACCGAGCAGCGTGTTCAGGGCGGCGCCCAGTTCTGGCGGGAGAATGCCGATCTGCTGCGGCGGGTGTCCCAGGAGTACGGCGTCGCCCCGGAGATCCTGGTGGCGATCATCGGCGTGGAGACCCGCTACGGCACCAACACCGGCTCGAGCCGGGTGCTCGACTCCCTGAGCACACTCGCCTTCGGCTATCCGAAACGGGCAAGCTTCTTCCGCGGCGAGCTGGAGCAGTTCCTACTGCTCACCCGGGAGGAGCGCATCGACGCGACCAGCATTACCGGCTCCTATGCGGGTGCCATGGGCAAGCCCCAGTTCATTGCCAGCAGCTACCGCAGCTACGCGGTGGATTACGACGGCGATGGCCACCGCAATCTGTGGGATAGCAACGCCGATGCCATCGCGAGCGTGGCCAACTACTTCAGCCGCCACGGTTGGCGACGCGGCGAGCCGGTGGCCGTCCCGGCGCAAGGCGTCAACGCCAGCCATCGGCGATTCGTCGACGCCGGGATGAAGCCGAGCATCCGTGTGGCGGATCTGCGCGAGGCGGGGATCCGATTCGATCCCAAGATCAAGGGCGACGCCCTGGCCAGCCTGATCGAGCTCGAAGACCGCGATGCCAAGGAATACTGGATCGGTCTGAACAACTTCTACGTGATCACGCGCTACAATCACAGCAACCTCTACGCCATGGCCGTCTATCAGCTCAGCGAGGAGATCCGAGCCCTGAGAAAGCCCCGGGAGAGTCGATCGGTTGCGATGTAATAGGGCGAAGCTGCCCGTCTGGGCCTGGTGGGCTGCTTGCGCACTGCTGGCAGGCTGTACCGCCCACGCCCCCGGTCTGAGGGAGCCCGATGACGGCCCGCCCGAGGGCCGGGTCGACTTCGCGAGCATCCCCGACGCGGTCCCGCGGCCCGAGCCCCTGAGCCGCTACGGCAATCCACCCTTCTACGAGGTGGACGGCCAGCGCTTCCAGACCCTGCCCAGCAGCCGGGGCTATGTGGAGCGCGGCATCGCCTCCTGGTACGGCACCAAGTTCCAGGACCGCCCCACCAGCAGCCGCGAGCCCTACGACCTCTATGCCATGACCGCCGCGCACCGCTCACTGCCGCTTCCGAGCTACGTGCGGGTGACTAATCTGGAGAACGGGCGCAGCGTCATCGTGCGAGTCAACGACCGGGGTCCGTTCCATGCCAACAGGATCATCGACCTGTCCTATGCCGCCGCGGGCAAGCTGGGCATTCTCCCCAAGGGCACCGGACTGGTGGAGGTCCGTGCGATCGACCCGCGGCACTCGGAGCCGAGTCCGGTGACCGCCCGCCCATCCCACGAGCCGACCCTGTTCGTCCAGGCCGGGGCCTTCGCAGATCGCAGCAACGCCGAGCGACTGCGCAGCAGACTGCAGTCCGCACTGGAGCGCAGCGTCCGCATCCAGAATCTCTCCGAGCCCGGACGCAGGCTGTATCGGGTCCAGGTGGGGCCCCTGGATGGAGTGGATACAGCCGATCGGGTCGCGTTTCAGCTGGCCGGCCTGGGGCTGCCCGATTCGCACGTGGTCGTGGAGTAACCGCCGCCCTGCCCGATCGACCTGCCTCGGGTACAATAAGCGCTCGCCAGGCGGAGAACCGGCGCGGACCGTCGGTCCTGACGCCCGGTCAGGAGCACCCTACGCGGGGGACTCCGGCGTCGGCCCGTGCGCGCTTTTTCTTTTCGTACTTCGTCGCCTGGATCGCCCGGGCAAGTGATGCGCCGCTTTGCCGAAGACCTCCCGCCGGATCGGAGGTCTCGCGATCAGTCCCAGTCAATCAGCGCAACCGAAAGGATCGCAGTCCCGTGCATATCAAACCCGACAGCCCCGTCCTCGCGCTCGTTCTAACCCTGCTCGCGCTCGTGGCAGCGCCGGCCTCCGCCATCCCGGTCCCGGCGCCTCCCAAGGTGGCGGGCCACGGGCACCTGCTCATCGACTTCGGCAGCGGTGCGGTACTGGCCGAGCGCGATGCCGACACTCGCATGGAGCCGGCGAGCTTGACCAAGATCATGACCGCCTATGTGATCTTCCGGGCGTTGCAGGCCGGCAAGATCCACCTCGACGACATGGTGCCGATCAGCGAGAAGGCCTGGCGCACCGGGGGCTCGCGGATGTTCGTGCGGGTCGGGACCAAGGTCCGGCTGGAGGATCTGCTCCAAGGGATGATCGTCCAATCCGGCAACGACGCGACGGTCGCACTCGCCGAGCACGTCGCGGGCAGCGAGGACACCTTCGCCCAGCTCATGAACAGTGAGGCCAACCGCCTCGGCATGACCAACACCCACTTCGTAGACGCCAGCGGCCTGCCCAACCCGGATCACTACACCACGCCCCGCGACCTGGCCAAGATCACGATCGCGACCATCAGAGACTTTCCCCAGTATTACCACTGGTACGCGGAGAAAGAGTTCACTTACAACAACATCAAACAGCATAACCGCAACAAGCTGCTGTGGCGCGATAAAGCCATCGACGGGGTCAAGACCGGACACACGGATGCCGCCGGATACTGCCTGATCGCCTCCGCAAAGCACGGCGACATGCGCCTAATCGCCGAGGTCATGGGCGCCGACAGCGAGAGCGCGCGGGCCAAGGGCGCCCAGTCGCTGCTCACCTACGGCTTCCGATTCTACGAGACCCACCGGCTCTACCGGGGCGGCGCCGAGCTCAAGCAGCTCCGGGTGTGGAAGGCCGACCAGGACAAGCTCTCAGTGGGGCTGAGGGACGATCTCTATGTCACCGTGCCACGGGGCGGCTACGACAAGCTCAGCGCCCGCATGGACGTGACCTCGCCCCTGGTCGCACCGGTGCAGGCAGGCCAGCAAGTCGGCACCGTGCGGCTCACCCTCGACGACAAACCGCTCGCAGAAGCCCCGCTGATCGCGCTCTCTCAAGTGCCGGAGGGCGGCCTCTGGGCAAGCATGCGCGATACCGTGATGCTTTGGTTCGAACAAGCGCCCGTCCCATGAGTGCCGACCCCGAATGCTTTCTCAACGGGGCCTTTATCCCGCTCGCCGAGGCCCGCGTCTCGGTGATGGACCGGGGCTTTCTGTTCGGCGACTCGGTCTACGAGGTGATCCCCGCCTATGGGGGACGGCTGTTCCGTCTGGAGCAGCACCTGCGCCGGCTCGAGCAAAGCCTGGCCGCCATCCGCATGGCCACACCCCTGGGAAGGGCTGCCTGGGAGAGCGCCCTGACGCGGCTGGTGGCGCCGTTCTCGGGACGCGACGAGGTCGGCGTCTATCTTCAGGTCACGCGCGGACCAGCGGGCAAGCGTGACCATGCCATCCCCGAGGCGATCCGGCCCACCGTCTTCGCCATGGTCAATCCCATCGACCCGCCCGACCCCGAGCTCGCGGAGCGTGGAATCGCTGCGGTCACCCTCGATGACATACGCTGGGGCCTATGCAACATCAAGGCGACCACCCTGCTCGCCAACGTGCTACTTCGCCAGCAGGCCAAGGACCGCCAAGCGATGGAGGCCATACTGGTGCGCGACGGGATGGTGACGGAAGGGGCGGCCAGCAACCTGTTCGCGGTGCGGGCGGGGCTGTTGGTCACCCCACCCAAGGGGCCCTTCCTGCTTCCCGGCATCACCCGGGATCTAGTACTGGAGCTCGCGGCGGAGGACGGTATCCCCCACGCCGAAGCGCCGGTGACCGCGGCCGAGCTGGAGTCCGCCGAGGAGATCTGGCTCACCAGCTCGACCAACGAGATCATGCCGGTAACCCGGCTCGACGGCGAGCCCGTAGCCAGCGGGCTGCCCGGGCCCCTGTGGCGGCACATGGCCGGGCGCTACCAGGCTTATAAGGCGCAGCTGCGGGCCGGCGCCTGAGGAGCAGAGCCGGTGCAGGGCGCCGATCAGCCGGGACTCAGATTCCCGTGTCGCTTCCCCATCAAGGCGATGGGAAAGGCCGAGGCCGGATTCGAAGAGCTGGTCGTGCAGATCGTGCGCCGCCACGTGCCAAACCTCGGAGAAGGTGCCGTAACCCGGCGGCTGAGCAGGGGCGGCAAGTACCTGGCGGTTACCCTGGTCGTCGAGGCCCACCGCCAAGCCCAGCTCGATGCCGTCTATCAAGCGCTCAGTAGCCACGAGAAGGTGCTGATGACCTTGTGAGCGCCAGCAAGCCATGACAGGGTCTGCCTCGCCAGCGCTTCGGATCCGCCGCCTGGGACTACGCCCTTATGAGTCCGTCTGGCGGGCTATGCAGGCGTTCACCGACGCACGCGAGCCCGAAACCCCCGACGAGCTTTGGCTGATCGAGCACCCCCCGGTATTCACCCTGGGCCAGGCCGGACGCCGCGAGCACCTGCTGAGTCCGGGAGCCGTTCCGGTGATCGCCGTGGATCGGGGCGGGCAGGTGACCTATCACGGTCCCGGCCAGCTGCTCGCGTACCTGCTCCTGGACCTGCGCAGGGCGAGACTCGGGGTCAGGCAGCTGGTCAATTTGCTCGAACGATCGGTCATAGGGCTGCTTGCAGAGCAGGGCATCGAAGGGCGCGCCCGCCCCGACGCCCCCGGCGTTTACGTGGAAGGCAGAAAGATCGCCTCCCTGGGGCTGCGCGTGCGCCGCGGCTGCAGCTTCCACGGCCTGAGCCTCAACGTGGATATGGACCTAGAGCCCTTCTCCCGGATCAACCCCTGCGGCCATCCCGGCATGCAGGTTACGCAGCTGGCCGATCTGGGCATCCGCGGCGGCCCCTGGGAGATCGCCGACAGGCTTACCGGATATGTGGCCGCAGAACTGGGGTACACTATGGGTCCTTCGCAGCAGGCCCTGACGGAGCTCCCCAGATGAGCGCGCCCGGCCACGACACGCCTCCTTCGCGGCGCAAGCCGCACAGCCACCAGCGCGCCCGCGACAAGGTCGCGCGCATCCCGGTGAAGGTGGAGCCGGCCGAGACCCCGTTGCGCAAGCCGGCATGGATCCGCGCCCGGGCGCCGGTAGGGCCGGGGGTGACCCGCATACGGCGCATCCTGCGCGAGCGCGGCCTGAGCTCCGTCTGCGAGGAGGCCGCCTGCCCCAATCTCGGGGAATGCTTCTCCCAGGGCACGGCAACCTTCATGATCATGGGAGATATCTGCACGCGGCGCTGCCCTTTCTGCGACGTGGCCCACGGACGCCCGGCTCCTCTGGACCCGCGCGAGCCCCGCCAGCTGGCTGAGGCCATTCGGGCCATGGACCTGGCCTACGTGGTCGTCACTTCCGTCGACCGCGACGACCTGCGTGACAGCGGCGCCGGCCACTTCGCCGCCTGCATCCGCGAGGTGCGCCATCTCAACCCCAGCACGCGCATCGAGGTGCTGGTACCGGACTTTCGGGGGCACATGGAGCCGGCGTTGGCCGCATTCCGGGACAGCCCGCCGGACGTGCTCAACCACAATCTGGAGACAGTGCCACGGCTTTACCGGCGGGCGCGTCCGGGGGCCGATTATGCCGGATCGCTGGAGCTGCTCAGACGCTTCGGCGAGGCACACCCCCGGGTTCCCACCAAGTCCGGCCTGATGCTGGGCCTTGGAGAGCGTTGGCAGGAGATCGAGGTCGTGCTGCGCGATCTACGCGCTCGAGGCTGCAGCATGCTGACGCTGGGCCAGTACCTGCAGCCGTCCCGGGACCACCTGCCGGTGGCCCGCTTCGTCCCGCCGGAGGAGTTCCACCGGCTCGCGCGGCTGGCCACCGAGCTCGGCTTCACGAGCGTGGCCAGCGCCCCCCTGGTACGCTCCTCTTACCATGCCGACCTACTGGCACATTCGGCGCTTGCCAGCGGATAGACGCTGCTCCCCGGCCCACATCGCTCACCGGCGTTCATCGCGAGGCGGCTGAGGCCCCGGGGACAAGTGGCGCGTGACAGACCGGGCGTGCACCCGAGCCTGGCACCTGGGCCGAGCGTGAGCCCGTCGACAGGGGCGGATCGGGCGACCCAGCAGCAGGCCAGCGAGCAATGGCCGCCCGGTACCGCCTCACCGGAGATGTCAGCGCCGGGGCTCGGAGGGCAGATGCCCGTCGAAGCGCTCCATCAGATAGCCGAGACAATCCTGGCGCACCACCCGGTGATCAGTGGTGAACATCGAGGGCATCACCGACACCCTGAGCTTGAGCTCCCGGTCGTCAGCGATCAGATAGCGATCGGTCACGTCGACCCCCTGCTCGTCGCTTACCTCCAATCCCAGCCCGAGCGCTGAGTGCAGGCAGCCCAGCAGCGTGCCGGCGGGCAGCTCCCGGAAATTGAGGCGGTCGAGGTCGGGGGCAAGCTCGAGGTCCACGCCGCGCGCGCCGAAGCCGAAGCGGGTATCCGAGCGTACGCGGACCGTCGCGACGGTGTGGAACAGGTCCACATCCTGGGGCACCACCGCATGGGGGTTGTGCTCGGCCAGATGCAGACAGGCATCCAGATACTCGAGCGCATGCTCGGTGCCCCGTGGCTGCCCCGGCTTGCCGCATTCCAGGGTCACGGCCGGGCACAGCCGCGCCATAGCCATGGACTGTACGCCGCGCGGACGCAGGAAGTACACCAGGGTGCGGCTGAACAAGGCCGCCAGGTGCAGGAAGCGATTGTCGAGGCGGTTGACGCAGGCGTAATGGGGGTTGAGGCCGGTGTTGTTGTGGACGTCGACGCTCGCGAACACGCCCCGCTTGGCCATCAGGTCGACCACCTGCTCCACGAGCGCGTGCTCGCGCGTCGGCGGCAGCTCGCTGCCCGGCCAGATGCGATTGTAGTCGGGCTGGCCGTCCAGGTGGCGCAGGCCGCGGGCAGCGGCAGCCACGTTGGCGACGAACAGACTGAGCGAGCGCGGCAGGGCGAGCCCGCCGCCGGCGTCCCGATGGCGCTTGAGCAGGGCGCATACCGCTTCCCAGCCGGTGGTCTCGTTGCCGTGGGTCAGCACCGAGACGAACAATGGCGGGTCCCGGCGCCCTTGTAGATGGATCAGGGTCGGCCTCCCGAGGAGCCCCTCGAGCGCCTGGGCCGGCGCATCCAGCAGACCGGGAGGCAGGGCATCCAGCTGCTGCAGCATCATCTCACCTCGGCCCCGGGATTGGTCAAACCGGCCAGGTATGAACCGGCCGGTCGGAGGCCTGGTGCTCCAGATAGGCCTGGACGAGATCGGCCATATCATTATCATGAGCGGCCACGAAGCGGCGCTGCCAGGTCGCCCCGTTCATGCCGGTCTCGATCCGCTCCCTGAGAAGGCCGAGCCAGTCCGCCACTTCGCTCCCCGCGACACCGAGATCCACCAGACCGGCATGCGCCGTCGGGATCAGGACATCCAGGCAGAGCCTGTCCATATCCAGCTCCGTGCCGTCCAGCCATTCGACGCGGGCCCCCAGCCCGTAGCGGGCACCGTTGTAGAAATTTCGTCGGGCCGCGGCGAAAGGCAGCTCGTCCTCGGGCGGGGCCGCACGGCTTGCCAGCGCATGGACCGCCCCGAAGTAGAGGGCGGCGCTGGCGATGGAATCGCGGACCGTGGGTCCCGCCGGAACCACCCGGTGCTCGATACGCAGGTGTGGCGTGCCATCGTCATCGAACCCGATCAGCGGACGGTTCCAGCGCCAGATGGTGCCATTGTGCAGCCGCAGGTGGGCGAGCCGCTCTGGCGGCTCGTCCATCAGGTGCGGCAGCAGGATCGGAAAACGCTCCAGGTTCGCCGCGTAGCATTGCATGATGGTGTCTGCGACATAGCCCAGCCCAAAGGTCACGCGCTGGGCGAGCTTGGAGCCCGCGACCGCCACCGCCTGCTCGAACAGCGGGACCCGGGTCTCCGCCCATAGATCGTGCCCGAACAGGAAGGGGGAGTTGGCGGCCAGCGCGACCATCGGCCCCGAGAGGATCTTCGAGGCGTTGTAGTAGCGCCCCGCGTGCAGGGCATCCACCTTGAGGTGGATCTGGAAGGAGGTGGCCGCCGCCTCCAGCATCACGTCCCGATGGGTCGTGTGCAGGTGGTCCACCCCTTGGATGTCGATCTGCAGGGGACGAGCCCGGCGCAGCCTGAGCACCTGCTCGTTCAGGGCCCGGTAGCGCTGCAGCCCGGACATCCGGGACAGGGTGAAATCGCTGTCCCGCGCCGTGGGCAGAATACCGATCATCGCCAGCCGGCAGTCGATCTCGGCGGCTACCCGGTTGCAGCGCTCCCACAGCCCGTGCAACGACCCGTGCAGCCGGGTCAATGGGCTGCCCTCGAGCTCTACGGGCGGGCCGTTGAGCTCGACATTGAAGGTGGCCAGCTCCGGCACCACCAGAGGGTCGGAGAGCCGGGCGAGATAAGACTCGTTGACTCCGGCGGGACCCCCGGCCCGATCGACCAGCCAGGCTTCCAGCTCGAAGCCGCCCATGAGCGGGCCGCGGCTGAAGGTGCGATCCGCAAGCCAGCTCTCCAGGAGCGCCGTTTCCTCGCGCAAGCGCCGGTCGAACTCTGCGAAATCGGCCGGTCGGAACTGGCTCTCGCCGATTTCCTGGCCCATCGCGGCTAGGCCCCGACCTTCGCCAGCCCGCTCACCAGCTGCTCGATCCGCGCCAGACGCTGGGGCGTGCCGACGTCTGTCCAGAGGCCGGGGTAATACTCGGCGCTCACAGCATCCCGGTCGCAGGCACTGCGCAACAGCGGGGCCAAGGGGAATGCCCCGGGCTCGCAGCCGTCGAACAAGGCCTGGCGGTAAACGCCTATGCCGCTGAAGGTGTAGCGGGGTGAGCCGGCGTTGCCGGCACGCTTGTCGACCAGCGTGAAATCCCCCGTTGCATGGTGCTCAGGGTTGTCGACGAGCACCAGGTGCGCCAGACCCTCCGGGGCGGCCGGCAACCGGCCGTAGTCATAGTCGGTCCAGATGTCGCCGTTGATCACCGCGAAGGGCTCCGGCCCGAGCAGCGGCAACGCCTTGAGGATACCGCCGCCAGTCTCCAGGGCGCGCCCTTCCGCGGAGTAGGCGATGCGCACCCCCCAGCGGCGACCGTTGCCTAGGGCCGCCTCGATGCGCTCACCCAGATGGGCATGATTGACCACCAGCTCGAAGAAGCCGGCTCGCGCCAACGCCTCGATGTGGTGCACGATCAGCGGCTTGCCGCCGACGGGCAACAGCGGCTTCGGAACCTGATCCGTGAGGGGGCCCATGCGCTCGCCCCGCCCGGCCGCCAGAATCATCACTCTCATGGTCTGCCCCGCCGTGCATGATGCGGGGTCCATTCTAGCCCGCATTTCTCGCGCGGTAGAGGGGTAGATCGCGCAGTCCGGCAGGAGGCCGATCAGACATGAAGCTGGCCCGCTGGGCGGAGACGACGAACCGGGGACAGGGAGATCGCTGCTTGGGGCGGGGGACGGATGAGGCTCGACCAACCGGCGGCGGTCGCGGGTGGGCCGGCAGCCTGCGCCGCACTCACTTCTTCATCGAGTCGAAGAACTCGTTGTTGGTCTTGGTGATCTTGAGCTTGTCGTACAGAAACTCCATGGCGGCGAGCTCATCCATGGGATGCAGGATCTTGCGCAGAATCCACATCTTCTGCAGCTCGTCCGGCTTCATCAGCAGCTCCTCGCGGCGGGTCCCGGAACGATTGATGTTGATGGAGGGGAAGATGCGCTTTTCGGAGATGCGCCGGTCGAGGTGTATCTCCATGTTGCCGGTGCCTTTGAACTCCTCGTAGATCACGTCGTCCATCCGCGAGCCGGTGTCCACCAGAGCGGTGGCAATGATCGTGAGGCTGCCGCCCTCCTCCACGTTGCGCGCCGCGCCGAAGAAGCGCTTGGGCTTGTGCAGGGCGTTGGCGTCTACGCCCCCGGTGAGCACCTTGCCCGAGGAGGGAATCACGGTGTTGTACGCGCGGGCCAGACGGGTGATGGAATCAAGCAGGATCACCACGTCACGCTTGTGCTCCACGAGCCGCTTGGCCTTCTCGATGACCATCTCGGCCACCTGCACGTGGCGCGTCGCTGGCTCGTCGAAGGTGGAGGAGATCACCTCGCCGCGCACCGAGCGGGCCATCTCGGTGACCTCCTCGGGGCGCTCGTCGATCAGCAGCACGATCAGGTAGCACTCCGGGTGGTTGTGCTCTATGGAGTGGGCGATGTTCTGAAGCATCATCGTCTTGCCCGCCTTGGGCGGGGAGACGATCAGCCCGCGCTGCCCCTTGCCGATGGGAGCGCAGAGATCGATGGTGCGGGCGGTGATGTCCTCGGTGCTGCCGTTGCCGATCTCCAGACCCAGGCGCTGGTTGGCGAACAGCGGCGTGAAATTCTCGAACAGGATCTTGTTCTTGGCGTTCTCGGGCTTGTCGAAGTTGATGTCGTTGACCTTGAGCAGCGCGAAATAGCGCTCGCCATCCTTGGGGGGCCGGATCTTGCCCGAAATGGTGTCGCCGGTGCGCAGATTGAAGCGCCGGATCTGGCTGGGGGAAACATAAATGTCGTCGGGTCCGGCCAGATAGGAGCTGTCGGCCGATCGCAGGAACCCGAAGCCGTCCTGGAGAATCTCCAGCACCCCGTCTCCGTAGATGTCCTCGCCCTTCTTGGCCTGGGCCTTGAGGATGGCGAAGATCAGGTCCTGCTTGCGGGACCGGGCCATGCCCTCGAGATTCATGGATTCCGCCAACGCCACCAGATCGGGCATCGGCATGGTCTTCAGTTCGGTAAGGTTCATGAATTCTACCGGATCGGCTTTCGGGTAAGGGATCAAGACAGGGAGACGGCGGCCGCTCCGCGACGCCAGCCGGCGGCTCGGGCCACCCTGTTGTTCGGGACTTGGGGCTGGATGCGTGAGGGCCGCGGAGGGTCTTTGCCTCTCAGTCTAGCACCCGGAATGGGCGCGTCTAGCCTTGGGGGCAGCCGCCCGGTGCTAAAGGTTGCTGTCGATAAAGGCGGTCAGCTGGGATTTCGATACAGCGCCCACCTTGGTCGCTTCGACTTCGCCGTTCTTGAACAGCATCAGGGTCGGGATGCCGCGAATACCGTAACGGGGCGGCGTGCTCGGATTTTCGTCGATGTTCAGCTTGGCGACCTTGACCCGCCCCCGATATTCTTCGGCGATCTCGTCCAGCACCGGCGCGATCATCTTACACGGCCCGCACCAATCGGCCCAGTAGTCCACGAGCACCGGCTCGCCGGATTTCAGTACCTCGGTCTCAAAACTCTCGTCCGTCACATGAACGATCTGATCACTCACCTGGAATCTCCAAACACCTCAGGGAAGTGCGCCCGGCGGTGCAGAAGGTCGCGCACCGGCGCATTCTCGATACCAGCCAGACCGGGGCGATGGATGCTGGCAGCGCGGTATTGTGTGGCTCGAAGTTTTTTATTTCAATGCATCCGGGTCAAGTTTTCAAGCCCAAGGTGGGTGATTTGCGGTATTCTAGCCGCCCATGACCGATACGCATCTGACGGATACCCGTTTCGACAGCCTGGAGCTCGACGACAGTGTGCTCAAGGGGCTTCAGGAGACCGGATTCACGCTCTGCACCCCCATCCAGGCCGAGACCCTCCCCATCGCCCTGGCAGGCAAGGATGTCGCGGGCCAGGCCCAGACCGGAACCGGCAAAACGGCCGCATTCCTGGTTGCTGCCTTCCAGCACCTGATCACCCACCCTGCCGATCCTCACCGCAGGCTGACCCAGCCGCGGGTCCTGATCCTGGCACCGACCCGGGAGCTGGCGGTGCAGATCCACCGCGACGCCGAGACCCTGGGGCGGCACACCGGCTTCAAGCTCGGACTGGTGTTCGGCGGCACCGGATACGAGCAGCAGCGCCATCGGCTGGAGGCCGGTGTGGACATCCTGATCGGTACCCCAGGGAGGCTGATCGATTACTTCAAGCAACGGGTGTTCGACCTTGCCGCCGTACAGGTGGCGGTGCTCGACGAAGCCGATAGAATGTTTGACCTGGGCTTCATAAAGGACATCCGCTTCCTCCTGAGGCGTATGCCCAAGCCCCAGCGGCGCCTCGGGATGCTGTTCTCCGCGACGCTTTCCTACCGGGTAACCGAGCTCGCCTACGACCACATGAACAATCCGGCGGCTATCGCCATCGAGCCCGACAAGGTCACGGTAGACAAGGTCTCCCAGTTCTGCTACATGACTGCCAACGACGAGAAGATCCCGCTGCTGATCGGTCTGCTTCGCAAGCTCGACGCCCATCGCACCATCGTGTTCGTGAACACTAAGCGCGCCGCGGACTACGTCTGGGGGTTTCTCGAAGGAAACGGCTTCCACTCCGCGCTGCTGTCCGGCGATGTCCCCCAGAAGAAGCGCTTGTCGCTTCTGCGCCAATTCCAGAGCGGCGAGCTGCCCGTGCTGGTCGCCACCGACGTGGCCGCCCGGGGCCTGCACGTCCCGGAGGTCTCCCACGTGATCAACTTCGATCTCCCCGAGGATGCCGAGGACTACGTCCACCGCATCGGGCGGACCGCCCGGGCGGGGGCCAGCGGTGACGCCATCAGCTTCGTCTGCGAGACCTATGCGTTCTCCCTGCCCGACATCGAGGCCTACATCGGGCACAAGATCCCCGCGGCAGCTGTTACGCCCGATCAGCTTGCCCAGGTGGACCCGGCCAGTCGCGTCCGACCGGAGCGGCGCGAGCGCGCCGGCAGGCCGCGGACACGCTCACCGAGAAGGCGGGCCCCCGGTGAGCGCGCGAAGGTCGCGGCCGCGGGGGCCGGCCGACCCCCGCGCCGGGGCGGGCGCCGGCCTCGCAATCCCCAGGGCGGGGGCGGAAGCCGGACCGGCTGAGCGGCGACCGCGATGAGCGCCCGCATCGGCTCGTCGCTAGCGGCCATGGACGCCAAGTGTGGTCGTTGCCTCCAGTCCAAGTGCTGCACGTACATCACCCAGGCGCTGGACACCCCGCGGTCCAAGGCCGACTTCGAGCACCTGCTCTGGCAGGTCTCTCATGCCGGGGTGGAGGTCTACAAGGACGACTCCGGCTGGTTTCTGTTGGTCCATAGCCGCTGCGAGCACCTCCAGCCGGGAGGCAGCTGCGGTATCTATGCGCAACGCCCCCGGATCTGCCGGGAATACGACAACAGCTGGTGCGAGCTCGACGCCCCCGCCGAGGAAAGCTTCAGCCCGCATTTTCGCGGATACGCGGAGCTGCTGGCCTACTGCCGCAAGCGCTTCAAGACCTGGGGAGCTTAACCCGCATTTCTCACCGAGCTCCTGCTGCGGCCCCCGATCTGCCCGCACCTACGGCGTTGCGCTCGGCCCGGGTGCTCGACGTACTGTCAAGTCCGCCTGGGTGCCCGGTCCATCACGCCTCTTGGATCCGCGACCATCTCGGGAGCCCCGGGATGAGCGCCGGTGACAAACGCCGGGCAACTGCCGATGGCTCAGCCGGGCAACGTCAGTTCGGAGAAATCCCGGATCGCATCGAACCCGGGCACCACCCGGTCGGGCCCCCGAGTATCGGGGCGCACGATCGCCAGCAGCCAGCGAAAGCCATAGCTGCGCGCGGCGGCGAGCACCGCGGCGCTGTCGTCCACGAACAGGGTGCGCTCCGGATCGAACGGCAGGGCGGCGTGGAACAGGTGCCAGAACCGAGGATGCTCCTTGGGTACCCCCAGCTCGTGGGCGCAGACGATGTGGTCGAAATGCCCAGCCAGGCGGGTGCGCTCCATCTTCAAGCTGATCGCCTTCTGGTGGGCGTTGGTGACCAACACTCGACGCTTGCCGGCACGCCGCAGGGCCTCCAGAAATTCCACCACGTGTGGGTGCACACCGACCAGGTGGTCCACCTCCTCCTTGAGCAGGGCAATGTCCAATCCGAGCTCGCGGCTCCAGTGGTCCACGCAGTACCAGTCGAGGGTGCCCTCCACATTGCGGTAACGCGCGTAGAGCTCCTCGCGGGCCGCCGCCAGATCCAGCCCCCGGGCCTGAGCGTAGCGCTCGGGCACATACTCGAGCCAGAAGTGGTTGTCGAAATGAAGGTCGAGCAGCGTGCCGTCCATGTCGAGAAAAACGCTGTCGATGTCCTGCCAGTCGATCATCATCAGCCCACCCGCGAACACCCTGGTCGAACCGCGGCGGGCTGTGGGACACACGCCCGTACCGCCGGGATGCGGTGCCGGACGGGTCTAGCGCGCATTACGCACCAACTTTCTGCGGCGGCACCCGATCTGCGCGCACCTTGTAGCCACGGGCTCCTCGGACACCTAGCGACGACAGCTGGAGAGATATACGTGCTAGCTCCGGCAGCCAGCTCACAGATCCTGGACCACCGGCAGCCGGCGCGCAAGCGGAACCCGCGGTAACCTCGGTCTGCAGCCATGGCGAGCGACTGCGCATTTGAGGGTACACTGTGTGCGCGCTTGGGCTAGTGCTCGGGCACTCGGTGTACACCCTGACCGCACCCAAGCCATGCCGCAAAAGCCTGTGATCCACGAGCGCCGAATTATCGCCGACACCGGCATATTGACCGTCGAGCAGGTGGATCTGGAGTTTGCGAACGGCGCTCGGCGCCTCTACCAGCGCATCGTCGGCACCCGGGACTCGGTGCTCATCGTGGCGGTGACGCCCGAGCACAGCCTGCTGCTGATCCGCGAGTACGCCGCCGGGATGGACCGCTACGAGCTGGCCTTTCCCAAGGGCATCGTCGAGCCCGCGGAGGACCCCCTGGCGGCCGCCAATCGGGAGCTGCAGGAGGAGACCGGCTACGCGGCGCACCGGCTCGAGCCGTTACGCTCGGTGACCCTGGCACCGGGTTATCTGCTACACACCACGCACTTGATGATGGCCCGGGATCTCTATCCGCAGCGACTGCCGGGCGACGAGCCGGAGCCGATCGAGGTGCTGCCCTGGCCGCTGCACGACTGGGGCTCGCTGCTGGCACGGCCGGATTTCACGGAGGCCCGTTCCATCGCCGCCCTGTTCATGGTCCGAGACCGCATGCTCGGACCGATCTGAGCGCCCAGATCCCTTGGTCCCCGCTGTAAGAGAGGCCCAATGAGCCATACCCAGGACATCCCCATCGAGCGCGTCATCGCGATCGCCCGCCGCGCCGCCGAAGCCATCCTGAGCGTCTACAACACCGACTTCTCCATTGCGCACAAGGACGACCGCTCCCCCCTCACCGCGGCGGACATGGCCTCGCATTACAGTATCCTGGCGGGGCTGGCCGAGCTCACCCCCGAGCTGCCGGTGCTCTCGGAGGAATCGGCCGCGGTTCCCTACGAGGAGCGCCGCCGCTGGCGTCGATTCTGGCTCGTCGATCCCCTGGACGGCACCCGGGAGTTCATCAAGCGTAACGGCGAGTTCACCGTCAACATCGCCCTCGTCGAAGCCCATCGGCCCGCGCTCGGCGTGGTCCACGTCCCGGTCTCGGGAGTTACTTACTACGGAGAGAACAGCCACGCCTTTCGCCAGCGCGACGATCAGCCCCCCGAGCCTATCCGGGTCAGCGCCCAGCACCAGCAGCGGGTGCGGGTGGCCGGCAGCCGGTCCCACGCGGGCGACAGCCTGCAACGGTTCTTGCACCGCCTGGGAGAGTACGAGATCCTGAGCATGGGCAGCTCACTCAAGCTGTGCCTGGTTGCGGAAGGCAGCGCGGACATATACCCTCGCCTGGGCCCCACCTCGGAGTGGGATACCGCCGCCGCCCAGGCCGTGGTGGTGGCCGCCGGCGGGCGCGTCACCGACACCCGGATGCGGCCTCTGCAGTACAACGCGCGTGAGTCGCTGCTCAACCCCCACTTCCTGGTGTTCGGCGACACCAGCGTGGACTGGAGCCGCTTTCTGGAATAAGTCTGGGAGAAAAACAGGACGGCCCGTCATCATTGTGCCACCGGAGGTTGGGGATCCCTTGCCAGGCATCGGCCGTCGCGGCCGCCACATGTGAGGTCTCGATGCGCATCGCCCCTCTGGCAGCCATGCTCGCCGCCGCGCTGACACGGTCAGCGGGGTCCGGTGGCGCCGAGCTGCCGGGCGGCGACGACTCGGCGGTATTCGACGATTTCCCCCTGGAGGAGCCTGCCCAGCACCCCGAGTGGTTCAAGGCAAGCTTCGTTTATCTGAAGGG
>Ga0307436_1000228_pt1 | contig 25177 bp, 21 predicted proteins | sample SalMarWE160440MG_FD_202513 | JGI IMG/M metagenome (GOLD analysis project Ga0307436, IMG submission 202513) | Salt marsh sediment microbial communities from the Plum Island Ecosystem LTER, Massachusetts, United States - WE1604-40 | ecosystem: Environmental > Aquatic > Marine > Intertidal zone >...
GCAGGCCGCGCAGTTCATAGCAGGGCTATGGGCAAGCGGCCTAACGCAGCCTGTCGTCATTTTCGCCCCGCCCTGCGGGTCGCGCGCGGACGGCCGCCCGCGCCGGAAGCCGCCTCACCCGTAGGCCGTGCTACGATTTTCGGCGCCTTTCGACGCGGATCGGACTCGTCCGCACGCGATCACGACCATGCCTGTGTGAGAAATGCGGGCTAAGCGACAAGACCGCCCTGACCGATGGCGGCGAGCACCATGTCGAGCGCCGTCATCACCGACAGTTCACGGATTTTCTCCCGTCCCTGATCGCCGAAGCTGATGGCGGCGGCTTCAGTCGCATGCTCCCGCCTTGCACAGGCGAAATGGACGAGGCCGACCGGCTTCTCCGCCGTGCCGCCATCGGGGCCGGCGATGCCGGTGACCGAAACCGCGATATCGGCGCGCGAGCGCGAAAGCGCGCCTTCGGCCATGGCCCGCGCCACCTGTTCCGACACCGCGCCATGGCGCCGGATGACGTCTGCCGGCACCCCGATCGCCTCGGCCTTGGCCTCGTTCGAATAGGTGACGAACCCGCGTTCGAACACGGCCGAAGAGCCCGGAACATTGGTCAGAACAGCCGCGATCAGCCCGCCGGTACAGCTTTCCGCCGTGGCCAGCTTCAACCCGCCTTCGCGGCAGGCATCGAGCACCTCCTTGGCCTTGTGCACGAGGCGCCGGTCAAACATCGGAGGTCTCCAGCTTGCCCGGCAGGCGCACGGTGGCGAGCGCATGGGCGACCATGCCCTCACGGCGGCCGATGAAGCCCATCTTCTCGTTGGTGGTGGCCTTGATGGCGATGCGGCCGGGTTCGATCTTCAACAGCCGGGAAAGTTTTTCGCGCATCGCTTCCACATGCGGGGCGATCTTCGGGGCTTCCGCCACGATGGTGATGTCGGCATGGGCAAGCCGGCCGTCGCGGGCGCTCAGAAGCTCCATTGCCCTGGCGATGAAGACGGCGCTGTCGGCGCCCTTCCATTGCGGGTCGGAGGGCGGGAAGTGCACCCCGATATCGCCTTCGCCCAGGGCGCCGAGAACGGCGTCGGTCAAGGCATGCAGGGCGACATCGGCATCGGAATGGCCGGTGAGGGCGTGGGAGTGGGGGATTTTTACCCCGCACAGGGTGACGTGATCGCCGGGGCCGAACGCGTGCACGTCGAAACCGTGACCGACGCGGATATCGTTCATCGCCAGTTCCTCTTGCATCAGCATGCGCGTCTCGGCCTCCTTGAGGTCGTCGGCGGTGGTAAGCTTGCGGTTGGCGGGCGTGCCGGGGATGATCGCCACCTCCAGCCCCGCCCATTCGGCGATCGAGGCATCGTCGGTGAACTCCACCCCGGCGGCATCGCCCGCGAGGCGATGGGCCTCGGCAATTGTGGCGTAATGGAACCCTTGCGGCGTCTGTGCCGTCCACAGGCCGGTGCGGTCGGCGGTGCCGAGAATGATGTTGGAGGCGGCCTTTTTCAGCGTATCGGTGACGGGCAGGGCAGGGATCACGCCCTGATGGCGGTCGAGATAGGCAAGCACATGGGAAACGGTTTCCGGCGCAACGAAGGGGCGGGCGCCATCGTGGATGAGCACCAGCCGCGGCGGGTCCGCCTCCAGCGCCTCGAGGCCGCGGCGCACCGAGGCCTGGCGGGTGGCGCCGCCCGTCACCGGAGGCGGCAGGTCGAGACCCTCCACGGCCGCCTCGTAAAGCGCCTCGTGGCCTTCGCCGATCACCACCTGCACGACGGCAATGCCCGGATGCGACAGAAAAGCTTCCACCGTGCGGCGCAGCACCGGTTTGCCGGCGAGCGGCCGGTACTGCTTGGGCACCTCGCCGCCTGCCCTCACCCCGGCGCCCGCCGCCACGATCACCACCGTTGCCGTCATGCACTTGTTCCTTCACGTCAGTTCGGCTGTCGTGTAAGGCCTTGGGGCGGAAGCGGCAAGCGCCAGAACTCTTGCAAGGACGATTTCATCTGCTATGTTGCCCAAAAGTTAGGCAACCTTGAAGCACGCTGAATTTATGGGCATCAACATCGGGCCAATCAAGACCCGCAATCGGGTGTTTCTCGCTCCCATGTCGGGGGTGAGCGACGAGCCAATGCGGGCGCTTGCGCACCGGCTGGGGGCGGGGCTGGTGGTGACCGAAATGGTGGCGAGCCAGGAGTTGGCGCGCCAGCGCCCCGACATGGTGCGCCGTGCCGCCAGGGCGCGAAATGTGCGCCCCTTCGTCATCCAGCTTGCCGGGCGCGAGCCGCGCTGGATGGCGGAGGGCGCGCGCATCGCTGAAGACCTTGGAGCCGACATCATCGACATCAACATGGGCTGCCCGGCACGCGAGGTGGCCGGAAAACTCTCCGGCTCGGCGCTGATGCGTGAGCCCGACGTGGCGGAAAGCCTGATCGCGGCGACGGTGAAGGCGGCCCGCGTGCCGGTGACGGTCAAAATGCGTCTCGGCTGGGATCACAGCTCGCTCAATGCCCCCGAGCTTGCCGCCCGGGCCGAGGCGTTGGGCGCGGCGATGATCACCGTGCACGGGCGTACGCGCTGTCAGTTCTATAAAGGGCAAGCCGACTGGGCGGCGATTGCCCGGGTGCGCGAGAAAATTTCGCTGCCGCTCATCGCCAATGGCGATGCGCTGGGGCTTGATGATGCGCATGCCATGCTGGCGCGTTCGGGCGCCGACGGCATCATGATCGGGCGCGGCGCCTATGGCCGGCCATGGCTGCCGGGGGTGATCGCCGAAGCGCTCGATCCGGGCAGCGGGGGCTCAGCGCCTTCGCCGGCCGAACGGCGCGCCATCGTGCTCGGCCATTATCGCGCGATGATCAATTTCTACGGGAGCCTCCACGGGGTGAAGATCGCCCGCAAGCATCTCGGCTGGTATCTGGCCGCGGCGCTGGCCGACGGTGTCCTGGCCTCCGAGGCGGCGGCCCTGTGGCGGCCAAGGCTGATGCGCGAGAGCGAGCCTGAGCGGGTCGTGGCCGTGCTGGAGGCGGTTTTTGCGTCTTGCGAGGAAAGGGCGGCGGCATAACTGCGCTTGGCGACAGCCTTCCGGTTGCCATGCCGCCGGCACAGGCGATCCTCGATGCCTTGCCAAGCCCCATCATCGTAGTGGACGAAGCCGACCGCATCACCTATGCTAATGTGGCGGCCGAGGAGTTTTTTGCAACCTCGGCCTCAACGCTCACCCGCTTCGGGCTCGACGACATCGTGCCCTTTTCCAGCCCCTTGAGCGAACTCATCGAACACGCCCGGCTCGACCAGTCGAGCATCAACGAATACGGCGTTTCCATTGGCACGCCGCGCTCCGGCGGCGAGCGCCGCATCGATATCCAGGTGGCGGCCATGCCAGAGCGGCCGGGCAGTGTGGTGCTGGTGCTGCAACGGCGCTCCATGGCGCAAAAGATCGACCGCCAGCTCACCCATCGCGCTGCCGCCCGCTCGGTGACCGGCATGGCCTCGATGCTGGCGCACGAGATCAAGAACCCCTTGTCGGGCATCCGCGGCGCCGCCCAGCTCATCGAGCCGACATTGCCCGAGGACGACCGCGCGCTGGCCGGGCTCATCTGCGCCGAGACCGACCGCATCCGCGACCTCGTCGACCAGATGGAGGTGTTTTCCGACGAGCGCCCCATCGAGCGGGCGCCGGTCAACATCCATGACGTCTTCGACCGGGTCAAGATGCTGGCGCGCTCCGGCTTTGCCCGCGACATCACCATCCGCGAGAATTATGACCCGTCGCTGCCGCCGGTGCTCGGCCACCGGGACCAGCTCATCCAGGTCTTCGTCAATCTGGTGAAGAACGCCGCCGAAGCCATTGCCGAAGCGGGAGGAGCAGGCGAGGTCACCTTGCAGACCGCCTACCGGCCCGGGGTCAGGCTCACCAATCCGGGCACCGGCGAGCGCCTGTCGCTGCCCTTGGAGATTTCGGTCCGCGATACCGGCCCCGGCATCCCCGAGGACATCGCCAGTGACCTGTTCGATCCGTTCATCACCACCAAGGCCAACGGCAAGGGGCTGGGGCTGGCGCTGGTGGCCAAGATCGTGCGCGACCATGGCGGCATCGTGGAGTGCGAACGTAAAGGGCGCGCTACGGTCTTCCGGGTGCTGATGCCGATGCATGAGCAAAATTCCGGCAGCGAACGCGAGGGAGAATCATGAGCCGCACTGTACTTCTCGCCGACGATGACGACGCCATCCGCACTGTCCTCACCCAGGCGCTGATGCGGGCGGGCTACGAGGTGCGCTCGTCCGGCACCGCGGCCATGCTGTGGCGCGCCGTGGCGGCGGGCGAGGGCGACGTGGTGGTCTCCGACGTGGTGCTGCCGGACGAGAACGCGTTCGAACTCCTGCCACGCATGAAGAAGGTGCGCCCCGATCTGCCGGTCATCGTGATGAGCGCCAAGAACACCATCATGACCGCCATCACCGCGGCCGAGCGCGGCGCCTTCGACTATCTACCGAAACCTTTCGATCTCAACGAGTTGCTTAATCTGGTTGGCAAGGCGCTGGAGCAGGCGCCGAAAGCGAACGTGGTGAGCGCTGCAAGGCTGGCCCAGCAGTCCGAGCGCCTGCCGCTGATCGGGCGCTCGCCGGTCATGCAGGAAATCTATCGCATCATCGCGCGCATGACCCAGACCGATCTCACGGTGATGATTTCCGGCGAATCGGGCACCGGTAAGGAACTGGTGGCGCGCGCGCTGCACGATTACTCCAAGCGCCGGCGTGGGCCGTTCGTTGCCATCAACATGGCGGCGATCCCGCGCGAGCTGATCGAATCGGAGCTTTTCGGCCACGAAAAGGGCTCCTTTACCGGCGCCACGCAGCGCTATGCCGGCAAGTTCGAGCAGGCGCAAGGCGGGACGCTCTTCCTCGACGAGATCGGCGATATGCCGATGGAGGCGCAGACGCGGCTCTTGCGGGTGCTGCAGCAGGGTGAATTCACGCTTGTCGGCGGCCGGGTGCCGGTCAAGGCCAATGTGCGCATCATCGCTGCCACCCATCGCGACCTGCGTGGGCTGATCGCGCAAGGCACCTTCCGCGAGGATCTCTATTTCCGCCTCAACGTGGTGCCGGTGAGGCTGCCGCCTCTGCGCGAGCGGTTGGAGGACATCGAGGATTTGGTGGCGCACTTCCTCGATCAGGCGGTGGCACGCGGCCTGCCGCGCAAGACTTTTGACCGCGACGCCATCGAGCGCCTCAAGCGCTATCGCTGGCCGGGCAATGTGCGCGAGCTCGAAAACCTGGTGCAGCGCATCTCGGCCGTCTACGTGGAGGACGTGGTGGGGGCCGATGCGGTCGAGGCCGAACTCAGGAGCGCCCGCACGGACGGCGAGCCCCCCATGGCGGAGGCGGGCGAGGGGATGAATCTTTCGGCTTTTGCGGAAAACTGGCTGAGACGCTATTTTGCCTCCTTCGAGCCGGAACTGCCGCCGCCGGGGGTGCATTTGCGCGTGATCCGCGAGGTGGAAGCCCCCACCATTCTCGCCGCCCTCGTTGCCACTGGCGGCAACCAGCTCAAGGCGGCCGAGCTCCTGGGGATCAACCGCAACACCTTGCGCACCCGCATCCGCGATCTCGGCATCAACACCCGCCAGACGCGGCGCCCAGCGTGAACTGAGGCCGTCTTGCCCCACCCTTCCGCAGCGGGGGATAACGCCACAGCTTGCCCAATTGCTGTCACACTTCTGCAACAGAGGTGTTGACTATCGGCAACAGAAGTTGCCGAATCGGGCGACTTGGGGACGTGAATCAAGGTGATTTGCATGCCAACGGGCCGGCTCGGTCTTCGCGCGACGCCTGAGGGGCGCAGCATGGGGGATACATGTTGGTGAGCGTAACGGCCGTGGAGAGCAAGAGCGCAGCATCCGGGGCCGCTCCGCAGCCGGCCCGCCACGCCCGCGCAAGCATCCGCTGGTCGACCCGCATCGGCTTGGTGATCGCGGTGCTGGCGGTCACCACCGGCGTCGGTACCTTCATGATCCTCACCGGCCTGACCCCGATCAAGCCAAGCCGTGAGGTCATCGTCAGCCTGCTTGCCGCCAACCTGGTGCTCATCGCCATCATGGGCTCGCTGGCGGGCTGGCAGATCATCGATCTGTTGCTGGCGCGCCGGCGCCACAAGGCCGGGGCCTCGCTGCACATCCGCATCGTCGTCCTGCTCAGCCTGTTTGCCGCGGTGCCGGCGGTGATCGTGGCGGTGTTTGCCAGCGTCACCCTCAACCGCGGACTCGACACCTGGTTTTCTGCCCGCACCCGCTCCATCGTCGATACCTCGGTGTCGGTGGCCCAGGCCTATATCGACGAGCAGTCGGACATCGCCCGCTCCGACATCGCCGCGGTGGCGAACGATCTCAACCGGCACAGGGCCCTCTACGACCAGGACCGCCAGCAGTTCAGCCAACGCATGGCCACGCTCGCCGGCCAGCACCTGTTGCCCGGCGCCTTCATCATCGATGGCAGAACCGACGCTGTGGCCGCCAGCGCCACTGCCGGGGAACGCGTCACTTATCGCGCGCCCACTCAGGACATGATGGACGAGGCGAAGGCCGGCAATCTGGTGGTCGTGGGGCCCGGCAACGGCAACGTCATCCGCGCGCTCAGCAAGCTGACGAATTTTCCCGACCATTACCTCTACGTCTACCGGCTGGTGAACCCTGCGGTAGTGAACCAGCTCATCAAGGCGCGCTCGGAAAAGCTCGAATACGACCGCATGCTGGCGCAGCGGCCGGGGGTGCAGCTCACCTTCGCGGTGATGTATGCGGGCGTTGCTTTCGTCTTCCTCCTGGCGGCGATCCTGTTCGGCCTGCGCTTTTCCGACCGGCTGGTCGGTCCGGTGGTGGGGCTGGTGGGAGCGGCGCGGCGGGTGTCGGAAGGCGATCTCGACGTCAAGGTGGATGTGCGCGAGGGCACCGGCGACCTCGCCACGCTGGGCTCGACCTTCAACCAGATGACGGCTCAGCTCAAGGTGCAGCGCGGCGAGCTGGTGGCCGCCAACCAACAGATCGACGAGCGCCGGCGCTTCATCGAGGCGGTGCTTTCGGGCGTCTCGGCCGGTGTGCTCGGCATCGATGCGGAAGGCGTCATCCGCCTTGCCAACCGGTCCTCCAAGACGTTGCTTGGCGTTGCGTCGGGACACCTGATCGGAAAGCCGCTGAACGAGGTGCTGGAGCCCATGAGCCCGCTTCTCGCCCAGGCCAGGTCCAAGCGCTCCGGCACCGCCGAGGCGCAGATCTCCATGCCCGTCGGTCCCGAGGAACGCACCTTTTTCGTGCGCGCCACCACCGAGCCCTCGGCCAAAGAGGACCGCGGCTATGTCATGACCTTCGACGACATCACCGGCCTCGTGGCGGCCCAGCGCAATTCGGCTTGGGCCGACATCGCGCGCCGCATCGCGCACGAGATCAAGAACCCGCTCACCCCCATCCAGCTATCGGCCGAGCGGCTGAAGCGCAAATACGGCAAGGAGATCGTCTCCGACCCAAAGGTGTTCGAGCAGTGCACGACCACCATCATCCGCCAGGTGGGCGACATCGGGCGCATGGTGGACGAATTCTCCTCCTTCGCCCGCATGCCCAAGGCGCTGCTCGAGCCCAACGACCTTATCGCTGTCGTGCAGGAGGCACTGGTGCTGCAAAGGGTGTCGTCGGGCGACGTCGGTTTCGATGTGCGGCTGCCGGAGGAGGAGCTCATCTTCGATTTCGATCGACGGCTGGTAACGCAGGCGATCACCAACCTGGTGAAGAACGCGCGCGAATCGATCGAGCAGCGCCTGCAGACAAGCCCTGAGCCGTCGGGCGAGATCCGGGTGAGTGTTGCAAGCGACGATTCCGGCGTCGTGGTGTCTGTGGCCGACAACGGCGCTGGCCTGCCGAAGGAGAACCGCCACCGCCTCACCGAGCCCTACATGACCACGCGCGAAAAGGGCACCGGTCTGGGGCTTGCCATCGTCCAGCGCATCATGGAAGAGCACGGCGGACACATTTACCTCACCGATGCCCCGGCCGATTTCCATGGCGGCCAGGGCGCCCTCGTCAGGCTGGTGTTCCGCCCGCTCACCGACAAGGAGCCGCCGGCCCCGCCCAAGCCCAGGAAAGCCGCAAAGGCCAAAACCAACGGAGTGACCGCAGATGGCCGCTGACATCCTCATCGTCGATGACGAAACCGACATCCGCGAACTGATCGGCGGCATTCTCGAGGACGAAGGCTATGAGACGCGCCTGGCCGGCGATTCGGATTCCGCCCTCGCGGCGGTGGCCGAGCGCCGCCCGTCGCTCGTCATTCTCGATATCTGGCTGCAAGGCTCGCGTCTCGACGGTCTCGATGTTCTCAAGCGCATCAAGCACGACCATCCCGACCTGCCCGTGGTGATCATTTCCGGCCACGGCAACATCGAGACCGCAGTCTCGGCCATCAAGCTCGGCGCTTACGACTATATCGAAAAGCCGTTCAAGGCCGACCGGCTGGTGCTGGTGGTGACAAGAGCGTTGGAAACCTCGCGGCTCAGGCGCGAGAACGAGCAGCTGCGCGGCCGCGCCGGGGTGGAGACCGAGCTCATCGGCACCTCGCCGGTGATGCGCCAGTTGCGCCAGACGCTCAAGCGCATCGCCCCCTCCAACAGCCGGGTGATGATCTTCGGCGCCCCCGGCAGCGGCAAGGAGCTGGCGGCGCGCTCGCTGCATCAGTGGTCGAACCGCACCGAAGGCCCCTTCGTCATCCTGCAGGCCGCCACCATGGCGCCCGAGCGCCTGGAAGAGGAGCTTTTCGGCATCGAGGACGCCGAAGGCGGTGCCCGCCGCATCGGAGCGCTGGAGGAAGCACACGGCGGCACGCTCCTGATCGACGAGGTGTCGGACATGCCGCTGGAGACGCAAGGCAAGGTGCTGCGCGTTCTGGTCGAGCAGACCTTTCAGCGGGTCGGCGGGGCCAAGAAGGTACGCGTCGATGTGCGCGTGATGTCGTCGACCAGCCGCGATCTCGACCAGCTCATCAAGAGCGGCAAGTTCCGCGAGGATCTCTACCATCGCCTTGCCGTGGTTCCGGTCGAGGTGCCGCAGGTGGCCGAACGGCGCGAGGACATCCCCGAACTGGTGAAATATTTCGCCCGCCATTTCTCGCAAAGCTCGGGCCAGCCGCTGAGGGTGATCGGCGAGGATGCCATCGCGGTGCTGCAAATGCACGACTGGCCCGGCAATGTGCGCCAGCTCAGGAACAACGTGGAACGACTGCTCATTCTGGCCGGCGGCGATGCCGACAGCGAGATCACCGCGGCCATGCTGCCCTCCGAGATCGGCTCGTCGATACCGGCGGTCGCTAATCCGGCCGGTAACGAGCAGCTCATGGCGTTGCCCTTGCGCGAGGCGCGCGAGATGTTCGAGCGTGACTACATCATGGCCCAGCTTTCCCGTTTCGGCGGCAACATCTCGCGCACCTCCAGCTTCGTCGGCATGGAGCGTTCGGCGCTGCACCGCAAGATCAAGCTGTTGGGGATCAGCACCAATTCACGCCTCGACGAGGCCGAAGCCGGTTGATAAGGCTGGTGCCGCTAATAGTTGCGCGGGGGGCCGGGCGGCCATGAAGATCATCATCTGCGGGGCAGGCCAGGTCGGCCGCGGCATCGCCGAGCGCCTTTCAGGCGAAGGCAACGACGTTACCGTCATCGACGTCTCGCCGCACCTGGTGCAATCGCTCTCCGACAGTCTCGATGTGCAAGGGATCATCGGCCACGGCGCCCATCCCGATGTGCTGGAGCGGGCAGGGGCACGCGAGGCCGACATGATCATCGCCGTCACCTTCACCGACGAGGTGAACATGATGGCCTGCGAAGTGGCGCATGCCATCTTCTCCATCCCGACCCGCATCGCGCGGGTGCGCGACCAGTCCTACCTGCTGCCGGAATACCGCGACCTGTTTTCGTCCGACCACACCGCCATCGACGTGGTCATCTCGCCGGAACTGGCGGTGGGCGACATGGTGCTGAGGCGGCTGGAGCTGCCGGGAGCGTTCGACACCATCTATTTCGCAGAGGAACGCATCGTCGCCATGGGCATCGCGCTGCGCGACGACTGCCCCATCGTTGATACGCCGCTGGAACAGCTCACCGAGCTCTTCCCGGATCTCAATGCGGTGGTGGTGGGCGTGGTGCGCGAGGGCAAGCTCATGGTGCCGCACGGAGGCGACCAGATGCTCTCGGGCGATCAGGTGTTCGTCATTGCCGAGCGCAGTCAGGCGACGCGTGCACTCGGCCTGTTCGGCCACGAGGAGCGCCCGGCGCGGCGGGTACTGATCGGCGGCGGCGGCAATATCGGACGCTATGTGGCGCACAAGCTGGAGGAGCGTGACCGCAACATCCGCGTGCGCATCATCGAATCGAGCCGCGAACGCGCCGAGATCATCGCCGAGGACCTGAAACGCTCGATCGTGTTGCACGGCAATGCCCTCGATCAGCAGGTCATGCGCGAGGCGGGTATCGCCCAGACCGAAGCCTTCATCGCACTCACCAACGACGACAAGGTGAACGTGCTCTCGGCGGTGCTAGCCAAGCAGGAAGGGGCGGTGCATTCGATGGCGCTCGTTTCCGGCCTCGATGTGGGCCAGCTTGCGGGGCCGCTGGGGGTCGATTCCTTCATCGACCCGCGCTCGGTGACGGTCTCCTCGATCCTGCGCTACGTGCGCCGCGGGCGCATCCGCGGCGTGCATCCGGTGATGAACGGGGAGGGCGAGGTGGTGGAAGCCGAGGCGCTCGAGACTTCCCCGCTCATCGGCAAGCCGCTGCGCGAGGCCGACCTGCCGCGCGGCATGCGCCTGGGTGCGATCGTGCGCGAGGACAAGGTGATCATCCCGCACGGATCGAGTGAAATCCGCCCGCGCGACCGTATCATCGTGTTTGCCCTGCGCGAGCAGGCAAAACAGATCCAGCAGCTCTTCCGCGTCAGCATGGAGTATTTCTGATGCCTGTGCGGGTGCACTGCCGTTTGATTGTCGCGGCGTCAGGCGAACTATGCTAGCCTGAAGCACGTGAACACGGCCGGAACGAGGCGATCCGAGCCGGTGAACGACAATCAGCAAACGCCTCGCAACATTCGGCCGCGTTGCCTCGGGCAACAACCGGCCGCAATAAACCCGAGAGGGCATAACATGGCACAAGACAAGCCCCAGAACCTGCAAGACACTTTCCTCAACCATGTCCGCAAGAACAAGGTTCCACTCACCGTCTTCCTGGTGAACGGGGTGAAATTGCAGGGGATCATCTCCTGGTTCGACAATTTCTGCGTGCTGTTGCGGCGCGACGGGCTGTCGCAGCTCGTCTACAAGCACGCCATCTCGACCGTCATGCCGAGCCAGCCAGTCAGTCTTTACGAAGAGGATTCCACTGGCGACTGATCGCGCATCCGGGCGCGCCGGACGGCTCCGCAAGCCGACGGCGCGTGCCATCATCGTACATCCGGCGCTCAAGGGCGCGGAAGCTGCTCGCACGCCCGAGGCCCGCCTGGACGAGGCCGAAGGGCTGGCGCGCGCGATCGATCTGGACATCGCTCAAAGCCTCATTGCTCCGCTTCAGCGCATAACGCCGGCAACCTTCCTCGGACAAGGCAAGGTCGGCGAACTTGCACGGCTGGTGGAGGAGACGGACACTGGGCTGATCGTGTTCGATTGCGCCCTCTCGCCCGGCCAGCAGCGCAACCTGGAGCGCGCAACCAAGACCAAGGTGCTCGACCGCACCGGCTTGATCCTCGAAATTTTCGGCCGCCGGGCGCGCACCCGGGAAGGGCGCCTGCAGGTCGAACTTGCCCACCTGACCTGGCAGAAATCGCGGCTGGTGCGCTCGTGGACACATCTGGAGCGCCAGCGCGGCGGCTTCGGCTTCCTCGGCGGTCCCGGCGAGACGCAGATCGAGGCCGACCGCCGCCTCATCCAAGAGCGTATGTCGCGCATCGAACGCGAGCTTGCACATGTCAGGCGGACCCGGGCGCTGCACAGGAAGGGCAGGGAGCGGGTGCCTTATCCGGTGGTGGCGCTGGTCGGCTACACCAATGCCGGCAAGTCGACGCTGTTCAACGCGCTGACGAAGGCGACGGTGACGGCGAAGGATTTGCTTTTCGCCACCCTCGATCCGACCATGCGGCAGATCGCCTTGCCCTCGGGGCGCAAGGTCATCCTGTCGGATACGGTGGGCTTCATCTCCGATCTGCCCACCACCCTCATCGCTGCCTTCCGGGCGACGCTGGAGGAGGTGGTGCAAGCCGACGTCATCGTGCATGTGCGCGATGTCTCGCATGCCGACAGCGATGCCCAGGCCGCTGATGTGAACACGGTGCTGGACGAACTGGGGATCGGGCCCGAGCGGCGCGAGCGCATCATCGAGGTGTGGAACAAGATCGATCTGCTGGAACCGGTCGAACGGGCAGCGGCGGTGAACGCGGCGGCACGGCGCGAGCGCACGGTCGCCACTTCTGCGGCGACGGGCGAGGGGCTCGAGGCTCTTCTGACGACGATCGAGACCGAAGTGGCGGCGGGCGCCGATCTCTATGAGGTCAAGGTCGATGCGGCCGCCGGCGACGACCTCGCCTGGCTCTATCGCCGCGGTGAGATCCTGGAGCGCACGGACGAGCCCGACGGCAGCCTGCGCCTCAAGGTGCGCATGCCGCCAGCGCGGGTGGATCAGGCAGCAAACCGCTTCGGTGCGCGCTGGCAACGCTATGTGCCGGGCAAAGCGGCCGGCGAGCAGGCGGCCGAGTAGGGGGTGTACTCCCATCCACCGTTGTCATTGCCGGACGTGTTCGGGCAATCCATAATCCCTTTCGGAACATATTTCGCGAGGGCGGTGGTTATGGATGCCCGCAACAAGTGCGGACATGACAAAGGGGGAACAGTGATCAATCCTTCTCCTGCTCCCTGACCTTCACCGCATCCCAGATGGCATCCATCTCGGCCAGACTTGAGTGCGCAGGAGCCTTGCCTCGGGCTTTAAGATCTGCCTCTATCGCCTTGAAGCGGCGCTCGAATTTTGCGTTGGCGGCGCGTGCCGCGCCTTCCGCATCGAAGCCCATGTGGCGGGCAAGGTTGGCAAGCGCAAAGAGGAGATCGCCGAATTCCTCCTCGATGGCCCTCTTGTCGCCCTCGGCCACACTCTCGCGCAATTCGTCCACTTCCTCGGTGATCTTGTCGAGTACCGGGCCGGCATCCGCCCAGTCGAAGCCGACGCGGGCGGCCTTGTTTTGCAGTTTTATCGCGCGGGCAAGCGCGGGCAGGGCGGCGGGAACGCCATCGAGGGCGCTTTCTTTCGGGGCCTTGGCCTCCTTCGCCTTCATTTCCTCCCAAAACCCTTTGGCGATGCCGGCCGAACGGGCCTTTTCATCGCCGAAGACGTGCGGGTGGCGGCGCACCATCTTGGTGGTGATCGCCTCGATGACATCGGGGAAAGCGAAAGCGCCTTCCTCCTCGGCCATGCGGGCGTGGTAGACGACCTGCAACAGCAGATCGCCCAGTTCCTCGCACAAGGCGCCCTTATCGCCCGCCTCGATGGCCTCGGCGACCTCAAAGGCTTCCTCCAGCGTATAGAGGGCGCAATCGAACGGAAATCCTGCTCCAGATCCCACGGGCAGCCCGTGCCGGGCGTGCGCAAGGCCGCCATGATGGCAATGAGGGTCTTGATGTCGCGCGGGTCGAGGTCGGCGGGATTGGTCATGCGCGCCTTTACAGCACGGGCGGTGCGGCTTGGCACGGGCTTTTTGCCCTGAGGGATGGCGAGATGCCGGGTATTGCGGCTAGAATGCGCCGCAAATCGTCCTGCCGTGGAGGAAAAATGTCGACAGAACAGAAGGTTGCTGAGCATTATGCATTCGCCAACATGGTGGACCTGATCCGCGAGGGCCTGGCGAAACTCGGCAAGACGCCTGAAACACTCACCGAAGAAGACCTCGCCGGGATGGACGAGTTCCACATCGGCGGGCGCAAGGCGACAGAGGCGTTCCTGGGCCAGCTCGGTCTTTCCAAGGAGACGCGAATTCTCGATGTCGGCTGCGGCATCGGCGGCGCCTGTCGGGTGGCGGTGCGCCAGTACGGGGCACGGGTGACGGGGCTCGACCTGACACCCGGTTATGTCGAGGCGGCGCGGGCGCTCACCCAGTGGCTCGGCTTCGGCGACCGCATCGATTTCCACGTAGGCAGCGCGCTCGACATGCCGTTCGAAGACTCAACATTCGACGTCGCCACCATGCTGCATGCCGGCATGAACATCCCCGACAAGCCGAAGCTGTCGGCGGAAGCGGCGCGGGTGCTGAAGCCGGGCGGCAAGTTCGGCATCTACGACGTGATGCGCACAGGCGAGGGCGACATTGCCTATCCGGTGCCGTGGGCGAAGACGGCGGAGACCAGCGCGCTGGAAACGCCCGCCCATTACAGGGCGGCGCTGGAAGCGGCGGGCGGCTTTACGGTGATCCACGAGCGCAACCGGCGCGAGTTCGCCATGGCCCATTTCGAGGGCATGATCGCCAAGATGAAGGCCGCCGGTGGCCCGCCGGCGCTGGGCCAGCACGTCCTCATGGGCCGACTGCGCCCGGAAATGGTCAAGAACATGATGGCGAACGTAAAGAACGGCCTGATCGCGCCGGTGGAGATCATCGGGCAGAAGGGCTGAGAGGGAACAGCGTGGGCATCGCAATGCCGCTTTGCGCGGATGTATCAGTCATTCGCATAATATATATTATGGAAAATTTTTATATGAGCGATTGGGACGGTTTATCGAGACCCGTCAATACGTTGCCGCGCAAAGTGAAAGCATGATCTGCGCGCTGGCGTGCAAACGCCGCCTCGATGCCTTCGTTCCTGACTTGCGCCATTGGATACCCGCTTTCGCGGGTATGACGCTTGCGCCCGCCGCCCGTCAGGCTTCGAGCTCGATACGCAGGCCGTCGTGGGCCGGGATGACGTTTTTGGGCAGCTTTGCAGCGAGCGCCTCGTAGTCCATGTCGATGTGGAGATTGGTGAGGATGGCCCGCTTCGGCTTGAGGCGCTTGATCCACTCCAGTGTCTCGGGCAGCGACAGGTGGCTCGGATGCGGCGTGGGACGCAAGGCATCGACGATCCATGTATCGAGACCCTTGAGCACGGCGAGGCTCTTGTCGGGGATGTTGTTGAGGTCAGGCGTATAGGCGGTATCGCCGATGCGGAAGCCGAGCGCGCGGATGGTGCCGTGCTCCAGCTCGAACGGGCGCGCGGCGATCGACCCGCCGGGCCCGTCAATCTCCGCCGGCTCGCCGACGATCAGACGGTGCATCCTGAGGATCGGTGGATAGTCGCTGCCGGGCGGTGTGTAAAAGCAATAGCCGAAGCGGCCGAGCAGCATGGTGCCGGTGCGGTCATTGGCCCAGATGGGCACCCGCGCGCGCATGTTGAGCGCCACGGCGCGTAACTCGTCGATGCCGTGCGTGTGGTCGGCGTGTTCATGGGTAAAAAGCACCCCGTGGATTTCGCCGGTGCCGTAATCGAGAAGCTGCTCGCGCAAGTCGGGCGAAGCGTCGATAAGAACGCGCGTAGCGCCGCTTCGGTTCCGCCGTTCCAGCATCACCGAGCAGCGGCGGCGGCGGTTTTTCGGGTTTTTCGGGTCGCAGTTGCCCCAATGGTTGCCGATGCGCGGCACGCCGCCGGACGAACCGCACCCCAGGATGGTGAGCGTCAGCGTCATGCGGCATCGGCCTCGAAGATGGTGGGCTTCTTCACCTTCTTGAAGAGGTTGAAGAAATTGGCGGAAGTGGCCCGCGCGGCTTCCTCGGGCAAAATGCCCTTGCGGCGCGCCAGTTCCTCCAGCGTGTAGCGGGTATAGGCCGGCTCGTTTATCTTGCCGCGATAGGGCACCGGCGCCAGATAAGGCGAATCCGTCTCCACCAGCACCCGGTCGAGGGGCGTGAGAAGGGCGGCCTCGTGGATGTCGGCGGCGTTCTTGAAGGTGAGGATGCCGGAAAAGGAGACGTAAGCACCGATGGCGAGGCCGCGCCTGGCCAGCTCCGGCTTTGAGGCAAAGCAGTGGAGCAGGGGGTGAAAGGCCCCCTTCCCCATTTCCTCTTCCAGCATTTTTGCCGTGTCGTCTTCGGCCTCGCGACTGTGGATGATGAGCGGCAGGCCGGTTTCGCGTGCGGCGCGGATGTGGGTGCGGAAGCTTGCCGCCTGAAGGTCGCGCGGGCTGAAATCGTAGTGATAATCGAGGCCCGCCTCGCCGATCCCCACCACCTTGGGGTGCCCGGCAATGCGCACGAGGTCATCGACGGTGACGTCGGTTTCCTCCTTGGCGTTGTGGGGATGAGTGCCGACGGTGCACCAGATTTCCTCGTGCGCTTCGGCGATGGCGCGGATGCGGTCAAATTGCTTCACCAGGGTGGAGATGGTCACCATGAGGAAGACGCCGTTGTCGCGGGCGCGGGCGATGATCTCGTCGATCTTGCCGGCGAACTGCTCGAAATCGAGGTGGCAATGGCTGTCGACGATTGGCGCCGCCATCACGCGGCCCCCTGCCCGGCTTCTTCTTCTACATAGCGCGGAAAGACCGGCTTGGGCGCAGGAAGCGCCCTTCCGGCTTCGAGGCGGCCAGCGGGGCCGAGAGCGGCGAAACTGCGCTGGTCAGCAGGCACGGCCAGGAGGTCGAGCAGCTTCGCCGCCGCTCCCGGGATATAGGGCTGGGCGAGGATCGCCAGTTCGCGCAGGACTTCGGCCGTGACGTAAAGCACTGTGCCCATGCGCCCGGGGTCGGTCTTCTTCAGCGCCCACGGCGCTTCGCCGGCGAAATAGCGGTTGGCGTCGGCCACCACCTTCCAGATGGCATCCAGTGCCTTGTGGATGGCCTGAACGTCGTGATGCTCGCGGTTTTCGGATATAATGGCATCACCGGCCGCCATGAGCGCTTCATCGGCGGCGGAAAAGGCGCCCGGCGCCGGCACCTTGCCGTCGCAGTTCCTGGCGATCATCGACAGCGAGCGCTGGGCGAGATTGCCGAGATCGTTGGCCAGATCGGCATTGATGCGGGCAACGATCGCCTCGTGGCTATAATTGCCGTCCTGGCCGAAAGGCACCTCGCGCAAGAAGAAGTAGCGCAATTGATCGACGCCGTAGCGCTCGATCATCGATTGCGGGTCGATGACATTGCCCACCGACTTCGACATCTTTTCGCCGCGGTTGAACAGGAAGCCATGGCCGAACACGCGGCCCGGCACTGCCAGCCCCGCCGACATGAGGAACGCCGGCCAGTAAACGGCATGGAAGCGCACGATGTCCTTGCCGATGACGTGGAGGTCGGCCGGCCAGTAACGGGCGCGCGGCGCATCCGGGTCGGGAAAGCCGGTGGCCGAGACGTAATTGGTGAGCGCGTCCACCCACACATACATGATGTGGCCGGGTGCATCCGGCACCGGGATGCCCCAGTCGAAGGTGGTGCGCGAGACGGAGAGATCCTGAAGGCCGGACCTGACGAAGCTCACCACCTCGTTGCGGCGCTCCGGCGGGCCGATGAAATCGGGCCGGCTCTCGTACAGGTCGAGCAGCTTTTGCTGATAGTCCGACAGGCGGAAGAAATAGCTTTCCTCTTCCACCCATTCGACCGGCGTGCCGGTCCTGGTGGCGAATTTCTGCCCGTCGCGCTCTTCCAGCTCGTTCTCGCCGTAAAAGGCCTCGTCCCTCACCGAATACCAGCCGGCGTATTTGCCCAGATAGATATCGCCGGCCTTCGCCATGCGCCGCCACAGCTCGGTGACGGAGGCATGATGGCGCTCCTCGGTGGTGCGGATGAAGTCGTCGTTGGAACACTCGAGCGCCTCGACCATGGCGCGGAACTTCGGCGTCATCTCGGCGATGAATTCGGCCGCTGTCTTGCCGGCCTTCGCCGCCGTCTGCTGGATCTTCTGGCCGTGCTCGTCGGTGCCGGTGAGGAAAAAGACATCATAGCCGTCGAGCCGCTTGAAGCGGGCGAGCGCATCGGTCGCCAGCGCCTCATAGGCATGGCCGATATGGGGCTCTCCATTGGGATAGGAGATCGCCGTGGTGATGTAGAATTTTCCTTTGTCCGCCATGTCGGAACTCTTCAAGCCGCCGCTTCACGTATCGGATGCCACGACGCCGGCGATGGTCGACAGGAGTCGTACCAGCGTCTCGCGGCGGTCGAGGTTTAGGGTATTTGCCTGGCGAAGGGAATGGCCGATACCGGCATGCGCCTCGGCCCATTGGCGCGCCTGGCGGAGGTGGCCGGCGCGCGTTGCGGCGACGGCGCGGCGCGCAACCCAGTCGCCAATGAGGCTGGTGAACAGATGATAGTCCTGAACGCTCTCGCGCGTGCCGAGCTTTGCCGCAATGGCGCTTAGATCATCGTCCGGCCCGCCGCGCGTCATCGCCTGCTCGAAGCCGGCAAAGGCGCCCGCCGCGGCCGAGCCGGCAAGCTCCAGCGCCCGCCCGGGGCTGCCGCCGCTCAGGCCGATGGCTTCATCGAGGCCCTTGCGGTCGCGCACCGCCTTGGGCGGCAGAGCCTCGATCACCGACCTCACGTCGTCCTCGCTCAGCGGCTGCAAATCCAAGAGCCGGCAGCGCGAGCGAATGGTGGCAATGAGACGCCCGGGCGCGTGGGCGACGATGAGGAAGACGGCATTCGGCGGCGGCTCCTCGATGATCTTCAAAAGCGCATTGGCGGAATTGGGATTGAGTTCGTCGGCGGCATCGACGACCGCCGCCCGCCATCCGCCGCCAGCGGCGGTGCGGGCGAAGAACTCGGTGGCCTTGCGCGCTTCGTCGACACCGATCTCGGCCTTCACCCGCTTTTTCTTCACATCATAGGCGGGCTCGACCACGAGCAGGTCAGGCAGGCTGCGCGCGGCCATGTGGCGGAAGGCGGTATGGTCTTCGGAGACGCCCAAATCGGCGGGCAAGGGCCCGCCCTCGGCCCGCCGGGGATGAGCAAAGAGGAAGCGGGCAAAGCGGTAGGCGAGCGTTGCCTTGCCGATGCCACGACTGCCGGCGATGAGCCAGGCATGGTGCAGCTTGCCCGAGGCCCAGCCGCCGATCAGCGCTGCCTCTGCCGCCGCATGGCCGACAAGACGCGGGTTGAGGCGCGGGTGCCAGTCCGTCTCGCGCGGATCGGGATCATCTTCGCTCATGATCGGCAGGCGATATCAGCGCGAAAGACGCGGCGCAACCGCCTTCCATACCGCATCGGCGACCTCGTCCACCGGGGCCGCCGCATCGATGACGACGCAGCGCCTCGTGTCGCCGGCGGCGATGGCGAGAAAAATCTCCCTGAGGTGTTGGTGGAAGGCGAGACCCTTCTTCTCGTAGCGGTCCTCGCCGCCGCGCCCCTTCGCCCGCGCCAGGCCCACTTCCGGATCGAGATCGAAGACCAGGGTGAGTCGCGGCCGGGTCTCGCGCACCACGACGGATTCGAGGTAATCGATCAACGCCATGTCACAGCCGGCGGCGTAACCCTGATAGGCGCGCGTGGAATCCATGAAGCGGTCGCACACCACGACGGCCCCGCGCGCCAGTGCCGGGCGGATCACCACCTCGAGGTGGGCATCGCGGGCGGCATTGTTGAGCAGCGTCTCGGCGACGGGCGACCAGCGCTCGGGCTCCCCGGTGACGAGCAGGCGACGGATGTCCTCGGCCGCCGGCGACCCGCCCGGCTCGCGGGTGAGCACGACATCGTGGCCCTTCGCTTCGAGGCGGGCGGCGAGGCGGCGGGCGTGGGTGGACTTGCCGGTCCCCTCCCCGCCTTCCAGTGTGATGAACAGCCCCCCCACCATCGGCAGCTAGCCGCCGAAAGCGTAATAGAGGACGCTGTCGAGGGCCTTGCGCCACATGTCGTTGCTTGCCGCGACCTTTTGGGCGGTAAAGACCGGGATCTGGTTGACGATGTGCCCGTCGAGCTTGAAGCGCAGGACGCCGACGCGTGCGCCGGCCGTGACCGGTGCCATCAGCGGGCCCTTGTAGACGATCTCGGCCTCGGCACCGGCGCGTTCGCTGTCCGACAGCATGAAATCCACCTTGTCGCGCGTCACCAGCGGCACAAACGAGCGTGTACCGCCCCACACCCGGGCGCTGCCGACCGTCTGGCCGGCGGAAAAAAGCTCGACGGTGCGGAACTGGCGGAACCCCCAGTCGAGCAGCTTTTGCGCCTCGCTCGAGCGCTCCCTTGCCGTCTTGAGGCCGTTGATGACGACGATCAGCCGGCGGCCATTACGCTTGGCGGTGCCGATGAGGCCATAGCCCGATTCCGAGGTATGGCCGGTCTTCAGGCCGTCGGCGCCGGGATATTTGCCGAGCAGCGGATTGCGGTTCTGCTGGGTGATGTTGTTCCAGGTGAACTGGCGCTCCTTGTAGTATTTGAACTCTTCGGGAAACACCTCGATCAGGTAGCGCGCCAGTTGGCCGAGCTCGCGTGCCGTGGTGACGTGGTCTTTTTCCGGCAGGCCGGTCGAGTTCTTGAAGGTAGTCCTGGTGAGGCCCAGCTCGCGCGCCCGCTTGGTCATCATCTCTGCAAAGGCCTCTTCCGATCCGGCGATGCCTTCGGCGATGGCGATGCAGGCATCGTTGGCCGACTGCACGATCACCCCCTGGATGAGGTCTTTCAGCGCAATGCGCGAGTTGACCTCGGCATACATGGTCGAGCCGCCCGACTTGGCACCGCCGCGCCGCCAGGCATCCTCGGTGATGAGGAACTTGTCGTCCATGTGAAGCCGGCCGGAGCGCAACCGCTCGAACACCATGAGCATGGTCATGATCTTGCTCATGGAGGCCGGCTGCATGAGCTCGTCGGCGTTCTTTTCGGCAAACACTTTTCCTGAGCGCGAGTCCATCAGGATCATGTACTTGGCGGCAGTGTCGAACGGCGGCGGCGTCGCGGCCCGCAACGGCGCGGCGAGCAGCAAGGCGAGGCAGAAAAGCGCGCCTGCAAGAGCACCGGGCAGCATCATCACGGCGCGGACGATGTGCCCTTGTGTGCAGTGGTATCGAATGGCGAACATCATCATGTCAGCGGTACGGCCGGATGCCGAAGACTCAGGAGCCATGGCAGGCTATCGGCGCGGCCGGCGGAGTTCAACCATAGCTCTGGCTCATGGTTAGCGCTCCGGCGCAGCCTGAAGCGTGTGCCGGTGATGTGACGATTGTGTGTTGGCGAACCGCGATCTTGCGAAAATTGCCGTTCCCGGCAGACCCTAGTTCTCCGCCACCACCAGGCGGGCGTCGGTGTGGCCGGCCGCCCTCACCTGGCTCAAGGCATACCGGGCGCTGTCGGCATCGGCCAGTGGACCGAGGCGGACGCGGTAAAGACCGTGTATCGGGCTGACGACCACCGGTCCGACGTTTTTCAGGCGCGCCTTTGCGCGCGCGACGTTGGCGGGGTTGGCATAAGCGCCGACTTGCACGAAATAACCCTTTTGCGGGAGGGCGGCGGCCGCAAGGACGACGGGCCGTCTGCGGGTCGTTGCCGGCTTTTTGAGGGCGGCATAGCGCGTCTTGACGTTGCCGCCGTGATCGAGCGCCTTGTTGAGGGCGGCGAGCCTGGTGCCGTCGTCATTGAGCGGAGCGGGACCAATATACTGCACCCTTACCCTGGCGCTGCCCTTGCCCAGCATGTCCAGTTTCTGTGCCGCGCGCTTGGACAAATCGATGATGCGGTCCTTGACGAAGGGGCCGCGGTCGTTGATGCGCACCACCACCGCGCGCCCGTTCTCCAGATTGGTGACCTTGGCAAAGCTCGGCAGCGGCAGCGTCGGGTGAGCGGCCGACAGATAGTTCATGTCGAACCATTCGCCGTTGGAGGTCCTGCGGCGATCGAACTTGGGGCCGTACCAGGAGGCGACACCGACCTTGTCGTAGTGCGACTGCTCCCTCGGCGTGAACCATTGGCCGGCCACCTGATAGGGTTTGCCGATGAGTTGGCGCCCGCCCCCCTTGGGCGGTGGCCGGTTGCCGGGATAGACCGGTGACCCGATCCCGGCGAAAGGATCGTTGGACGAACAGCCGCTCATCGCGACGGAAACAGCAATGAGGACTGCCGCCGACATGAACGAAAGGCTGCGAAAACGCAAAGGCGCAACGATTGTCTGGCTACGCATACTAACCAAGGACCCCACAGGCGTCGGGTGCCACCGCATTTCATCCCGCCCCCGGAATGCGGTTCTCCGTAGGCATCGAACGCTCTTTGGGTAAAGGAAGTGTTGCGGCTTATGGTTAACCCGCATTTCTCACACTCCCGGCGCAGAGCACAGGGAGTGTGAGAAATGCGGGTTAGCGGCCTTGCAAGGGCGCATTGGGGGCGTCAATCTGAGCCCTCCCTGAAGCGACAGGAAACCCCATGCCCAGCCTCACCTCCCGCCTGGTGCGCCTGATCCGCGAAAAGCCCGTCAGCGACGGCGACATGGAGACCGCTGCCGACTTCCTGCTCGATGCCGCCGCCAACATCATCGCCGGCACCCATTCAGTGCCGGGCGAAAAAATCCTCGCGTGGGCGCGCGCGCGCGCGCTGTCGCCGTCGGGCCGCATCGCTTTTGTTCTGGGCGCGCTGTGCCACATCCTCGAGGTGGATGACCTGCACCGCGCCTCGGTGGTGCATCCGGGCTGCGTGGTGGTGCCAGCGCTCCAGGCCCTGGCTGACGGGCGCGACGGCCGCCAGGTGCTGACCGGGCTGCTGCACGGTTTCGAGGCGACGACGCGGGTGGGCATGAGCGTCGGGCCCGCCCATTACCGCATCTGGCACAACACCGCCACCTGCGGGCCCTTCGGCTCGGCCATGGCGTCGGCCCACCTCCTCGGGCTCGACGATGAGCAGGCGGTGCATGCGCTGGGCAACGCCGGCAGCCAGGCGGCGGGCCTTTGGGAGTTCCTGGAATCAGGCGCCGAGACCAAGCACCTGCATGCCGGGCGCGGTGCCGAAGCGGGCGTGGTGGCCGCCGGGCTCGCCGCTCACGGGTTTACCGGAGCGCCGACAATCCTCGAGGGCGAGCGGGGCTTTTATGCCGCCGCCTGCCCCGACGGCGATCCCTCTCGCCTGCTGGCCGACCCGCAAGCCCCATGGCAGGTGCACCTCACCTCGATCAAGCCGTGGCCGTCATGCCGCCATACCCATCCCGCCATCGCTTGCGGGCAGGATATCCAGGAACAGATGAAGAAGGCGGGGCTGTTGCTTGAAAACATTACTGAAATCGACGTTGAAGCTTATCAGGCAGCGCTCGATCTGTGCGACCGCCCCGACCCGCAAAGCCCTTATGCGGCGAAATTTTCCCTGCAACACTGCGTCGCTGCCGCCCTCACCGATCCACAGGTGGTCTTTTCCAGTTTCGAGGCGCAAACGCGCGAGCGTCTTGCGGCCTTGCGGCAAAGGGTGACGGTCGCCATCGGCAAGGCCCAGCAGGACGCCTATCCAGCGCATTGGGGTACCCGCGTCGTCGCCACCTTCGCCGACGGGCGAACGCTTGTGAGCCAAGCCCGCGATGCGCTGGGCGACCCGGAAGCGCCCCTTTCGCGCGAGGCCCTCATCGCCAAGGCGGAAGGCCTCATGGCGCATGCCGGCTGGCCGCGGGCGGACGAGACCATCGCCGCTATCCTCGCCATGGCCGAAGGCGGCCCCCTGCCCGACCTCGTCGCCGGGATCGACGGGGTTTTGCCACGCGCGGCGTAGGGTTGGCGGAGCGACCATACGGCCACTTCGCAGCGGCGCACCGGCGGCACCCCCAGCAACAGCTGTCATGTCCGCACTTGTTGCGGACATCCATAACCACTGCGCGAGCGAAAAGGGCACCGATGGTGGCTATGGATTGCCGCAACAAGTGCGGCAATGACAATGATGCTGGAGTTGCGAGCCGGTCCTGACGGATCTCCGGGGTGCAACTCAGTTCTGCTGGCTCTGGCCCTGTTGGTCGTTGCTGCCCGCGGCTGTGACCGGCTCGCCAAGGCGTTTCAGGTTCTCGGCGGCATGCGGGTTGCCCTGCGCGGCGGCAAGGCGGTAGAGGCGCACCGCCTCGGCCCGGTCGGCGGCAACGCCCCAGCCCATCTCGTACATGCCGCCGAGATTGTTCTCGGCCCATGCATCGCCCTTGTCAGAGGCGGCCTTGAACAGGGCAAAGGCGCGGGTGAGGTCGCGCGCAGCGCCATTGCCGGTGAGATAGATGAGGCCGAGATTGTTGCTGGCGCGCGCTTCGCCGCCATCGGCCGCCTTGCGGTACCATTCGACCGCCTTGGCGAGGTCGAGTTTCACCCCTTCGCCGCGCTCGTAGCTGTAGCCAGTCCAGTATTCCGCCTTGACGTTTCCCTGCTTGGCGGCGGCCTCGAACAACTGGGCGGCAAGGGGCAGGTTGCGGTCGAGGTCGCGCGCGCCCATCTGCACCAGGCGCGCGAGGCGGAACTGCGCCTGCGCGTTGCCGCGCTGGGCGGCGAGCCGATACCACCGCGCCGCCTGCACCGGGCTCTTGCGCGCACCATCGCCGCTATCGTAGGCGAGCGCGACGGCCACTTGCGCCTCTTCGTCGCCGGCCTTGGCGAGTTGCAGTTTCTTGGAAAACGGCAAGGCGGCGAGTGTCGGCGAGATTTGGGCGTCGCCTGACTGGGCATGAACGGGCAAGGCCGGCGCCACTGCCAGCATCGCCGTAATCACGACAGCTCTCAACGTCATTGTCAGCACGAAAATGCTTTCACCGCAGGCCATCCTTTTGCGGCACCATCGAGTGATAATATGGCGCAAGTCTGGCACTTGAGCTTAGAGTAGGAGGGCGCTGGTTTCCAGCAGGAGGCGAAGATCATGGCCAGACGGGCAAAGTCCGCGCCGGCGAAAGCCAAGGCAAGGGGCAAAGGCGCCCGCAAGCCGAAATCGCCGGCCGCACGCCGCACCAGGCCGGCCGCCGCGCCGTGGATCGCCCATTACCCGCCGGGCGTTTCCTGGGACGCTCCGCTCAAGCCCACCACCCTGCCCGCCATGTTCGATGCGGCAGCCAAGCAGTTTGCCGATCGCCCCTGTACGGATTTTCTTGGCGCGCGGATCAGCTATCGCGAGATGGCCGGCATCATCGATCGGGCGGCGGCGGGGCTCATGACGGCCGGCATCGGCCGCGGCCATCGGGTCGGCCTCATGCTGCCCAACACGCCCTATTACGTCGCTGCCTATTTCGCCGTGCTCAAGACCGGGGCGGCG
>Ga0307436_1000229_pt1 | contig 25116 bp, 22 predicted proteins | sample SalMarWE160440MG_FD_202513 | JGI IMG/M metagenome (GOLD analysis project Ga0307436, IMG submission 202513) | Salt marsh sediment microbial communities from the Plum Island Ecosystem LTER, Massachusetts, United States - WE1604-40 | ecosystem: Environmental > Aquatic > Marine > Intertidal zone >...
AACCGGGAGATCAACGAGCTGCACGTCCCGGTGGGCCAGCCGATCAAGTTGACTTTGACGTCCGAGGACGTCATCCATTCGTTCTACCTTCCCGAGTTCCGCATCAAGATGGATGCGATCCCCGGCCGCTACACGACGATGTGGTTCCAGGCGACCAAGACGGGGACGTTCCATCTCTTCTGCGCGGAATACTGCGGCGCGGAACACTCCGCGATGATCGGCAAGGTCGTGGTGATGGAACAGGACGCCTACGAGAAGTGGCTGACCTCCGCCGGGGCTGAGAGCGCCGGCAAGGTCCCCTCCGGGGCCAAGCTATTCGTGCAGAAGACCTGCTCGACGTGTCACCGCCCGGACAGCGCGGCAACGGCCCCGATCCTGGCGGGGGTCTACGGTCATCAGGTGCAACTGGCCGACGGTTCGACCGTCATCGCAGATGAGAACTACATCCGCGAGTCGATCCTCAACTCGCAGGCCAAGGTGGTGGCCGGCTACAAGCCGATCATGCCGACCTTTCAAGGCCAGATCACCGAGGAGGAACTCGTGCAATTGATTCAGTACATCAAGTCTCTCGGCGGCGGTCAGGGGGAGGCGCCTGCGGCCCCGGCCGGCGCCAAGCCAGCGACAGGCAACGAGGCACCCGCACCATGAGCACCGCGTCCATGACGGAAACAGCCGACACCAATTATCTGAATGCGGCCTACGGCCTCAAGTCGTGGTTGCTGACGCGCGACCACAAGCGGATCGCGATCCTGTATCTGATCTCGATCACCTTCTTCTTCGCCATCGGCGGACTGATGGCGGCGCTGATCCGCCTGGAGCTCGCCACCCCGGCCGGCGACCTGGTGAGCTCGGACACCTACAACCGGCTGTTCACCATGCACGGCGTGCTGATGATCTTCTTCTTCCTCATTCCGTCCATCCCGGCGACCCTGGGCAATTTCCTGGTGCCGATGATGATCGGAGCGAAGGACCTGGCCTTCCCGAAGATCAATCTCGCCAGCTGGTACATCTACAGCTTCGGCGGCCTGTTCACGCTCTGGGCGTTGCTGCACGGCGGGGTCGACACCGGATGGACGTTCTACACGCCCTACAGCTCGACCTTCTCCAACACCTATGTCGTCGCCGCCATCTTCGGCATCTTCCTGTCGGGGTTCTCCTCCATCCTGACCGGTCTCAACTTCGTCGTCACGATCCACCGGATGAGGGCGCCTGGGCTGACCTGGTTCCGTCTGCCTCTGTTCATCTGGTCACACTACGCCACCAGCATCATCATGATCCTCGGCACTCCGGTGGTGGCGATCACGCTCATGCTGGTGGCGGCGGAGCGGCTGTTCCACATCGGGCTGTTCGACCCCGCCTACGGCGGCGATCCCGTCCTGTTCCAACACCTCTTCTGGTTCTATTCCCACCCCGCGGTCTACATCATGATCCTGCCCTCGATGGGGGGGGTCAGCGAGATCGTCACCTGCTTCTCGCGCAAGCGCGTGTTCGGCTACAAGTTCGTCGCCTTCGCTTCGATCGCCATCGCGGTGCTCGGCTTCCTGGTCTGGGCGCACCACATGTTCGTCGCCGGCGTCTCGCCCTACGCGGCGACAGTTTTCTCGGTGCTCTCGATGCTGGTTGCGGTGCCTTCCGCGGTCAAGGTGTTCAACTGGACGGCGACGCTCTACAAGGGCTCGATCTCCTGGGACACTCCGATGCTCTACGCGATGGGTTTCATCGGATTGTTTACTCTCGGCGGGCTCACCGGAGTGATGCTGGCCACGTTGGGCATCGACATACACGTCCATGACACGTATTTCATCGTCGCCCACTTCCACTACATCATGGTGGGCGGCGCGATCATGGGATATCTCGGCGGCCTGCACTACTGGTGGCCCAAGATCACCGGGCGTCTCTACCCCAAGCGCTGGTCGAAGCTCTCGGCCGTGATCATCTTCATCGGCTTCAACTTGACCTTCTTCCCGCAGTTCATCCTGGGCTATCTCGGCATGCCGCGCCGCTATCACGCCTACCCGCCGCAGTTCCAGGTGCTCAACGTGATGTCGTCCGCCGGCGCCACGATTCTCGGAATCGGCTACCTGTTGCCGATCATCTACTTCGCCTGGTCGATGCGCTACGGCGAGCGGGCCTCCGCCAATCCCTGGAAGGCGACCGGCCTCGAATGGCAGACGCCCTCGCCGCCGCCGACGTTCAACTTCGAGGAGACCCCCGTCGTGCGACACGAGGCGTACGACTACCCGGCGTTGAAGGAGGAGGCCCAAGTTGCCTGATTCACCGGCCCAGGTCCACCAGGCGGGACTCCAACATCAGTTCGACAGCTACGAACAGCAGAGGGAGTCCTCGTCGCTGGGGATGTGGGTGTTCATCGCCCAGGAGATCATGTTCTTCGGCGGACTCTTCCTGTGTTACGCGGTCTATCGTTCGGCCCATCCGCACGCCTTCGCCCTCGGCAGCCGGACACTGGACATCCGCCTCGGTTCGATCAACACCGCCGTGCTCATCGCCTCGAGCCTCACCATGGCCCTGGCGGTATGGGGCGGTCAGACCGGGCGGCGCAAGACGACCGCGTTCTTCCTGCTCATCACCATTGCGCTGGGCAGCGTATTTCTCGGCATCAAAGTCGACGAGTACCACGCCAAGTATGTCGAGCATCACATGCCGGGACCTGGCTTCCACTGGGAAGGCCAGGGCGAACCACGCGACGTCGAGATGTTCTTCAATCTCTATTTCGCGATGACCGGACTTCACGCCCTGCACATGATCGTCGGTATCGGGATCCTGCTCGTTCTCGTGGCCCAGGCATGGCGCGGCAAGTTCACTCCCGAGAACTACAACTTCCTCGAAGGCGTCGGGCTCTACTGGCACTTCGTGGATATCATCTGGATCTTCTTGTTCCCCCTGCTCTACCTCATCGGGCGGCACGGCTGAGGAGACGGCAAAACGGCACTGCGACAACACCATGACAAACCATCATTCGCACGTCACTCCCGTCGGCACGTATCTGCTGATCTTCGCTTCGCTCATCGCACTCACCGCGCTGACGGTCGCGGCGGCGTTCCAGGACCTGGGCGTCTGGAACAACGTCGTCGCGCTGGGGATCGCGGCGCTCAAGGCGTCGCTCGTCGTCCTCTTCTTCATGCATGTCCGTCACTCCACGCCATTGGTGAAGTTCGTCATCGTCGCCGGACTGTTCTGGCTGGCGCTCCTGCTCGGACTCACCTTCACCGACTACGCGACGCACGGGTTCTTCGGATAAGAGGCGGGGACCCGGCTCCCGGCTCCTGGCTCCTGGCTCCTGGCTCCTGGCTCCTGGCTCCTGGCTCCTGGCTCCTGGCTCCCATCCAGCGGCAGGCTACTCCAGGTCCCTGACGATCTCGCCCAGGGCGTTCACCGCATCATCGAGCTGAGTATCCGACAGGTAGGGCGCCGGGCCCAGGCGGAGAACCTCGCCACGGAAATCGGTGCAGACGCCTCTCTCCAACAACGCGGCGTGGATCTTCCCCGCGTGCGGCGATTCGAGGGCCAGAAACCCGCCGAGTCCCGCCAACGCAACCGAGCGGTCGCGACGAATCGATCGGGGATCGAGGTCGAGCCCATCGAAGGCGGCAATGAGGCGTCCGACTTGATGTTGGCTGGTTGCGCGTAGAAGCTGGACATCCAGGCCTTGCTCGACGAAGAAGTCGAAGACGGCGGCGGCGCGGTAATGGCCGGTGGGGTCGTAGGTGGCGCCGGCGAATCGATCGTTACCTGTGTCGTACGCGACCCTACCCGGCGAATGCGCAGCGGTCAGCTCTCCGAATTCGGAGAACCAGCCGGTGACCACCGGCCGCAGTGCGCAGTCCTTCGGATAGCGCAAGAAGGCGACGCCTTCGCCGAGCTGACAGTACTTGTACCCGGCGGCCACGACGTAGACGTCATCCAGGCCGCCTTCGCGCAACGACCAGGGCACCACGTTCAGCTGATGGTACGCATCCAGCAGCAGAGGTACGCCGTGCAGCCGGCAGGCACGCGCCACTTCGTCGAGTCCACCGGCGATATGCGCGTTGGAGAAGAAGACCGTCGAGACGAGCACGGCGGTCGTGCGATCGCTGACCGCCACGGCGAGGCGATCGCCGACCGACTCGGCCGGTGACGCGGCGACCCGCACGATTTCGAGGCCCTCCTCTTCCAGGCGAGCCAGCTGCCGGCGCAGCGAGTAGAACTCGCCGTCGGTCGTCAGCAGGCGCGAGTCGCGATGCAGCGGAAGGGCGGAAAGGAACTTGACCAGAAGGTCATGCGTGGCGGGTCCCAGCGAGTAGAAGCCGTCGGGATCGTCCAGCAGCCGACGATAGCCCTGCCGGACCCGGTCGGCCATCCATTGCGCCCGTTCCCACTTCTGGTCAACGTATTCGGCGGCGTCCAACCAGGCCCGCTGCTGCCCCTCGAAGCCGACGTCGGGCCAGGCCTGATGCGAATGGCCGCTCAGCAAAGTGCGTTCCGTCACCCGAAAGCGCGAATAGTGCGGTGCCAGCGAATTCGGCGTCGCGCCAAGCGATTCAACCGTATGCACTGAGGAAGGATAGCAGGGGAAAGAGCCCCCAGAGCGCCGTCTGGATTCCCTTCCTGGCGAGGGTGGGTGCAAGGATCCTGGCGAGGGGGCAGGGCGGGTCCTGCCGCGGGTGGAAGGGAGGGTCCTGGGGCGGGAGGGGACCGGGTCCTCCCCTCACAGTCTCGTCCGAATGGCCCAGAGATCGGGGAAGGTGGGCTGGAAGAGCGTCATCTTCAGATACTCGGCACCTTCCGAACCGCCCGTGCCGCGCTTGGCGCCGATCGTCCGTTCGACCATCTTGACGTGACGGTAGCGCCACTCCTGCAGGCCTTCGTCGAAGTCGATCAGTCGTTCGCACATCATGCGCAGGATCGGCTCGCCGCGATAGACCTCGACGAGGAGATCCTGCACGCGTGCGTCGCCCTCGTAGTCCTGCCGGAGATCCCGCGCCAGAACATCCTCCGGAATCGTGTAACCGTTTGCCAGCAGATAACGCAGGAAGGAATCCCACAGCGCCGGCTCTTTCATCAGATTCTCCAGGCGCGATCTGGTGCCCGTCCCCGCGGGGAAGTGGTGAACCATTCCGATCCTGCGATGGCCCAACACGAACTCCAATTCGCGGAATTGCCCGGACTGGAAGCCGGAAGCCGACTCCAAGCGACTGCGAAACGAGTTGAATGAGATGGGAGTCATCGTCTCCAGGACGTCGATCTGCCCGACCAGCGTCTTGAGGATGGTCAGGATTCGCTTCAAGGTGGCCAGCGCCTCCGGAGAATCGTTGCCTTCCAGCCGGCGCTGCAGGTAGGTCAGCTCGTGCAGGACCTCCTTGAACCAGAGCTCATAGACCTGGTGAATGACGATGAACAGCATCTCGTCGTGCTCCGGGCCTTCAGAGCGCGGCCGCTGCAGATCGAGCAGCTCGTCCAGGCAGAGATAACTCGAATAAGTGAGCGGCTTGGAGACGTTCTCGTCCGACATGGCAGGGATGCTACGGGCCCCGCCCCCATAGGGCAAGGGGCTGCCAGCTACCAGCTGCCAGCTACCAGCCGCCGTTCAGCCTTCTGATCTCCGGAGACTGGAGGCTGGCAGCTGGCGGCTGGCGGCCGAGGGGGCGGGGGGGCCGGGCCCCTGCTATGCTGCCACGCGCTGTGCGGCGCAACGATCACCTGCTCGACTTTCTGCTCGAGCTGCAGGTCCTCGATCGGGTCCCCCGGATGGGATTCCTGCTGCGCGGGGTGTCGCGCCCGGAGAGCGTCGCGGATCACAGCTGGCACGTCACCTTCCTGGTGTGGGCGTTGGGACGGCGCATTCCCGAGCTCGACTCGGCCCATGCGCTGGAGCTCGCCTTGATCCACGACTTGGCCGAAGCTCGCCTCGGCGATCTTCCCCGGACGGCCGGCAAGTACCTGCCTCATCAGGCCAAGCACCGTGCCGAGCGCGCTCTCCTCGAAGAGATGGCCGGACCGGAAGCGGAGCCAGTCCTCGCCCTGCTGGATGAGTATCAGCGCGGCGAATCGCCCGAGGCGCGCCTCGTCAAGGCCTGCGACAAGCTGCAGTTGATGCTCAAGATCCACACCTATGAGCGCTGGGGGGAAGGCGCTCTGGAAGAGTTCTGGGACAACCCGGAGAACTTTCCCGACGGTGGATTCGACGGGGTTCGAGAGCTCTTCGAAGCGCTCATGAAACGACGCGCCGGCTGATTCCGCCGCCAACGCTCAGGCCCGGCCCGCCATCCCATCCTCGCCGTCTCGGTCGGAGTTCGATCACCCCGCCAACAGCCCCGCCAGCACGGCTCCGGCCAGAGTCAAGAGCAGGTTCGACAGGGCGTGCGTGCTGAGCCCGATACGTTCCAGGGCCGGAGCGACCAGGCTCTCCAACAGGGTGGCGCTCAAGCCCGCCAGCGCCGTCATCGCCGCGACCGTGACGGGGAGCAGCGTCAGTGCACAGGCGGCCATCGCCAACGCCCCGACGGCGGCGGCGGACGTGCCGATCAAGGTCACCGCACCCGGACTGCCGATCGGGCGAGACTGGAACGTCCAGAGATCGAACGCCGGTCCACTTCCGAGTCCTCCGAGCTCGCTGGCCAGCGTATCGGCGGTCGCCGCGGCCAGCGCCCCGGCGAAGACGAGGCGCCAGAGCGGTTGATCCGGTTGCAGGCCGGCCAGACAGGCGGCGAATGCCGCCACGCCGCCCTTGGCGAGCACCTGCGCCGCAGAGCGGCGACCGAGCCGGATCTCGGCCGTGCCCAAGGAGACCTTGCGCCGCAGCCCGAGACGCGTGGAGGCCATTCCCATTCCAACCATCGCCGCCAGCAGCAGCCAACCGCGCCACCCGAGGCCCCAGTAAGTCGCCACCCCGATCAGGGCCCCGGCCACGGACGCGTGTCGATTGACGGCACCAAGTCGATATAGGGTCCAGGCCAGGCCGGCATGCACGATGACGACTGCGGTGCCGACGGGCAAACCGAATCGCGGCAGGGAGAGTGGTGCCGACTGGAGCTCCACGCCGGCCCAGATCACGCACGCCGCGACTACGGCGGGGACTAGATTGTCATCCCGCAGGTCGGGCGCTGACTCCACCAGCGCCGCGAAGCCCGCCGCGAGCCCGACTACCAGCAGCCGCCAGGGGAGTTCGATCGAAGCGGGAGAAAACCAGAGCGTGATCATCGCTCCCGCGGCGCCGCCGGCAACTGCGTAGGTGACGGTTCCCAGCCAGCTCTTGTGCCGATGCCATGGCAACCGCGCATCGTGGCCCGCGAGGCGACCGACGACGCCCGCCAGGCTGTCGCCCACGGCGACGATGCCCCAGACCTCGGCGACGACGTCCGGGCGGCCCGGCAGCACGAGCAGGAGCGCCAGCATCGTCCCGGGAAAGGTCACCGCACCCCACACCCACGGATGCCGTTCCTCCGGTCGACGCAAACGGTCGCCACCGAGGCGTGGCAACAGCAGCAGGTTGAACAGCAAGGCGAAGAGTCCCAGCGCAACGCCGGCCTGCCACCCGAACGCCACCAGGAGCACGGCTCCAATCCCGAAGCTCAGGTGAGCGAGTGAGCGCAGGACTTGTCGCCGTTCGAGCTGCTCCGTCGTCGACTCCCGGTGCTGCCGTCGGCCCGGCCGGACCTCGCCGTGGCGGGAACGATCAACCGCCGACACTGGCCCAGAGCTCAGCCATGGCTTGCCGGAGTTCCCGCCGTGGTGACCACCCCAACCCGCGCAGACGATCTGCGTTCGCCCGCAGCAATGGCACGTCCACGGGGCGCAGCCGCGCCGGGTCGACCGCAACCTCGACCCGAATGCCGGCTACGTCCATGAGCAGATCCAGCGCCTGCCGAATCGAGATCGCCTCGCCGCTCCCGAGGTTGTATACGGCTCCATCCTCGCCGCGCTCGGCAATGCAGAGTAGTCCTGCAACGGCGTCGGAGACGTGACAGAAGTCGCGACGCGCCGCCAGATTGCCCACCTCGAGGGGAGAGGCCGACTCGCCCTCGGAAATGTCTCTCAGTTGGCGAGCAAACGACGGCAAGGCGAACTGCTCCGATTGACCCGGGCCGACGAGGTTGAAGAACCGCAGGATGCGTCCTCCGGCCGCCGCCACCAGGAGTTCGGCCGCCGCTTTGGTGATCGCGTAGGGGCTGCGTGGAGCGACGCCACGGGCCTCCTCGATCGGCTGTTCGCTCTCGGGCACCCGCCCGTAGACCTCGGCACTGGAGGTGAAGACGAGCCGCCTGTCGGCCGCCGCGGCGACAACGTGTGCCGTCCCTTCGACATTGACCTGGTAGTACTCCGCCATCTGTTCCCAGCTCTTCCCCACGTGCGTGAGTCCAGCGAGATGGAAGACGATGTCGGGCGCGGTGCGCTCGACGACGCGCGCCACGGCGGGCGCATCGCGCACGTCGAGCTCGACCGTGTCGACCCCGGCCAATGAGACCGGGGCCTCGCCCAGTATCGTGCCGAACACGGCGTCTCCCCGCTCGACCAGACGCTTGGCGAGATGACGCCCGACAAAGCCGGAAACCCCCGTGATCAGAACGCGCATGGCCGAACGCTGGATCAGGCGGCGCCCTGGGTTCGATCTCGCCAGTACTGCAATATGTCTTGCAAGGTCTTCTCGAACGGGATCTCGGGCTTCCAGCCGGTGTCTGCGGCGAACTTTCCGGCGTTGCCAATGAGGACCTCGACATCGGAGGGGCGAAGTCGCTCCGGGTCCACTTCGACCCGAACGTCGACGCGCGCCATCGCGATCAGCTGGTCGAGCAGGTGTCGGACCTGCACGCCCCGGCCGCTGGCGATGTTGTAGACCTCCCCCGGCTTGCCCTTGCGCACCGCGAGCCAGTAGGCACGGACCATGTCCCGCACGTCGGTGAAGTCGCGAATCGCCGCGAGATTTCCCACCCGGATCACCGGTTCACATTTCCCGGCCTCGATGTTGGCGATCTGGTGGGCGAAATTCGACGTCACGAAGACATCGCCACGGCGCGGCCCGGTGTGGTTGAAGCCCCGGGTGCGAATGATGCGCATGCCGTAGCTCTTGAAGTACTGGTAGCCGAGATAGTCCTGACCCACCTTCGACACCGCGTAGGGCGAGAGCGGGCGCAAGGGATTCTCCTCGCTGATCGGCGTTTCATCAGGCAGAACGAGGCCGTACTCTTCGCTCGAGCAAGCGATCTGGATCACCGGATCGAGCTGCTCCCGGCGGAGAGCTTCAAACAGGTTGGTCTGACCGGCGATGTTCGAAGTCAGGGTGTCGTGGGGCGCGCTCCAGCTGGCCGGAACGAAGCTCTGCGCCGCCAGGTGAAAGACGACATCCGGCCGCGACTCGTCGATCATCGAGAGCACCGACGTCGCGTCTCGAAGTTCGCATTCGATGAGGCGAATTCGGTTCGTGAGCTGTCCGATGTTCTCCATGCGGCTGCGCCACCGGTACGTCCCCCAGACCTCTACCTCCGGTTGGTTCGCCAGCAGGTACTCGGCAAGGTGAGAACCGACGAAGCCGGTAATGCCCGTGATCAAAGCGCGCATTCTTTGTCTCCTCCATCGGTCGTTGGGCTGTCGACCGGCCGCCGGCGCGAAAGCGCCCATCGCCCGACGCGCAACGCATCGACCTGTCGCGGCATGTCCCTAATATTGATTCTGCAATCCAGAGCGCAAGTCGAGGAACGTGCCGACGTTCTTCAGTGAGATCGAGAGTTGAACCTCCGCGTACTGCCGGCTCACGAAATCGAGCTTGAAGTACTGCAGGCGAATCGCGTAACAATCCCCGATGTAGGTGAGAGTGTAGCTCTGTTGCTGCAAGAGACTCTGCTGGATGTCGTAGTTGAGCTGCGATTGCAGCATGAGCTTCTGCGGGACGACGTAGAGGCTCAGGGAGATGCGGGTCTGGTCCGACACCTTGTCCCCGGTCTCGGCTCGATAGTTCGTAAACCAGGTGAGCCCGATGCTGCTCGTGTTGTTCTCGCCGAAGTTGATGCCCCCGGAAAGAGACGTGCTGATCAGATGACTGAACAGGTAGCTGTACTGCGCCCCCGCTTGCACGCTGACCGCCGAGGTCGGGTTGAATCGAAGGTCCGCCACGATCGGGCCGCGCTGTGAGGTCAGGGTCCCGTCGCTGGACCGCTCCTGCGGCAGTTCGGGGTCGAAGCTGTACGCCTCGGCGAGCGCAAAGGAAAGGATTTCGCGGGGAGCGGCGGCCGCGATTGCCGCTGCTTCTGGTGACAAACCCTCCTGCGCCGCCGTCGCCGTGGTCCGACCCTGTTGCAGGTCCGCCTCTCGCGCCAACTCGCCCTGCACGCCCGAGTTGTCTCCCGACGTGTCGCTGACACCGGCCTGAACATCGACTGCACCACCTCCGGTCGTCGTGCCGGTGGACCCGGTCGCCGTCGTACCGCTTCCGGAGGTTCCCGGCGGAGTCGCAGTGGTCTCTGCCCCACCGCCCGATGTCTGTTCCTCGCCCGTCTTCTTCTTGGACGGTTCGGTCGTCTCTCCGGACTTCTTCTCTTGCTCACCGCCCTGCTCGCCCTTCTCCTCTCCTGCGGATGTCGTTCCTTTCTCCGTCTCGCTCGTCTCCTCTCCCGTCGTCTCGGTCGTCTCGGGGGGCTTCGGTTTCGCGAGGACACGATTTACCAGCGAAACGATGGCAAGCGACTGGTGGCCGGTTCGATCGATCTCGTCGAAGCGCGGAATCAACTTCTGATCCTGGAACTGCGACTGATAGGCGTAGGTGATGCGAGGCTCGATGACGTGCTTGAACTTGGAATACGAACCGATGCTCTTGTCGAAGATGCGGGAGAACGAAGGTCCAACGATCTCAGCCCCGGCAGTGGTGACCGTCCTGGACAGCGAGTTCCCCGTGTAGTCCCCGTTTGCATCCAGACTGTCGCTGTACCAGGTATAACGCTCTCCGCCGCTGACTGAGAGCGAAAGCCAGGGCTTGGTGCGGAAAGGCAGCGATAGCACGGGCTGCCAGTCGGTTCTCTCGTAGCCGATGGAACCTCCACTCGGAAAGTCGGCCGAGATGTAATGCGCGGAGCTCTTCAGCTGGAAGAAGAACGGCGACTTGCCGATCTGGGTCGTTCGCAGTTGATACTCGATCTCGGGCAGCTGGCGCTGTTCCAGCGTCCTGCCCTTGGACAGGAAGGTCTTTCGATCGTCCACCAGCATGTTGAAGGACTGCGCCCCCCAGTTCCCCGACAGGTAGGCTGATGAATACAGGCTCCGCAACGTGAGGTTGTTGAACTGGCGGTCGAATTCCTGGAAGAAATTGAAATCCGAGTAGTCCGTATAGCGAACGACGGCCCGCAAGCCTCCGGGAAGATCCTGGCTATCGTGCACGAAAGCGAGCCGATACTCCGATTGGCCTTCGGGATTGCGCACCCAGTAACCCTGGAACAGGCCCGAAGTCCCCTGCGTCGGCCGGTAGCGGAACTCGTCGCCGACGCCTAGATAGTGGTTCTCATAGAGATCCACGTACACGGTCGTGTCGACACTGCGACCGAGCACCTGGTAATAGGCGAGACCGACCTGGTAGCCGCGATTCTTGGCGTAGCCGATATTGGGCACGAGCAGGCCCGAGGTCCGCTCCTGCTTCACCGGCCACAGCAGATAGGGAAGATACAGAACCGGCATCTTCTTCACCCGCATCGTCGTGTTCAGGGCGTGAGCGTAGCCGTCGACCGTGACGGTCGCCCGGCTGACGTGGAAGCTCCAGGCCGGCACGTCCGCGCTACACGACGTGAACACGCCCTTCTTCACCCGGTACGTCCGATCGTCGAGCTTGGTGATGGTCTCACCCTTGAAATAGAAGTCCGGGTCGACGTATGCCGAAGCGTCTTCGATCGCGCCCGTCACGGTCTTCAAGTCGAACTCGAGCGCCCGGCCGGAGAGGCGCTTCGGACCCTGATCGATGATGATGTGGCCCTCGCCGGTGACGTGATTCGTGCTCAGATCGATCTCGAGTCGATCGCCTTGGATCTCCAGCGTTTTGTAGTGCAGCTCGACGCGGTCGGTGAGGATCACCTTGTCCTTGGTCGGCGACTCCAGCTCACCCGCCCGTCCGGTCACCGTGCCGCCGCCCTGGTCTTCCGGGACGGGGTAGGAAAAGCTCAGCCGATCGTCGGGAGCCTGCTCGAGCTCCGGTACCGGCAGAGGGACCGGGCTGAGGGTCGGCGCCGGCTTGGCCTCCTGCTCCTCCTCGCCGGGTTTCTTGCCACTCTTGCGCCACGGAATCTCCTGGCCCTTGTTGCTCCCTCCCGTCGTGGTCTGGGCCAATGACACGCCACCGGACCACAGGGCCAGAACGAGCAGAATCAGTGCCCAGCAACCAATCCTGGTGACCCGGCTCAAGACCGAACCAGGTCTCGATGAAGCTGCGGTGGCCACTGAGCGTGCGGCTCGACGACGGCGAAGCTGCGCCGCCCTCAGCCGAGTCTCTCCAGGACGATGGACGTGGCCTCGCCGCCGCCAATGCAGATCGCCGCGCATCCGAGCCTCACGTCGCGTTCCGCCATCGCGTCCAGCAGAGTAACGACTATACGAGCGCCCGAGGCGCCGATCGGATGGCCGAGAGCCACCGCGCCGCCGCGAACGTTGACCTTCTCCGGATCCAGTTCGAGACGGCGCTCGAACGCCATGGCGACGACTGCGAAGGCCTCGTTGACCTCCCACAGATCGATCTCGCCCGCCGTGAGTCCGGCCCGAGCCAGAACCTTCTCCACCGCACCGACCGGCGCCGTCGTAAACCATTCTGGATCCTGCGCGTGAGAGGCTTGAGCAACCAGTCGCGCCAGTGGCTTGGCCCCGATCTCGGCGGCCTTGTCGGCGGTGGTCACGATCAGCGCCGCCGCCCCATCGTTGATCTTGCTTGCGTTGGCGGCGGTCACCGTGCCGTCCTTCTGGAAAGCGGGCCGTAGGCTCGGCATGCGATCCAAATCGGCCCGAAACGGCTCTTCGTCGCGCTCCACCACCTTCGGATCGCCCTTGCGCCGCGGCACTTCCACCGGGACGATCTCCCGTGCCGACAGCCCCTCCTCGGTCGCTGCCCGAGCCCGCCGATAGCTCTCCCGCGCGAAGGCGTCCTGATCCTCACGACTCAAAGAGAATTCGACCGCGCAGAGTTCCGCACAGGACCCCATGTGCTTGTCGTTGTATGGGTCCCAAAGGCCGTCCAGGATCATCGAATCGAGTAGCTTGCCGTGACCCAGCCGGAGGCCCTCTCGGGCCCCGGCCGCCAGATACGGCGCCCGGCTCATGCTCTCCATTCCACCTGCAGCCGCAATCTCGAACTCGCCGCAGCGCAGGTCGTTGGCGGCACTCATCAGGGCGCGCATTCCCGAGCCACACACCTTGTTGAAGGTGATCGCTCCGGTCGACTCGGGGCAACCCGCAGCCAACGCCGCCTGCCGCGCCGGGGCTTGACCGATCCCCGCGGGAAGCACGCACCCCATGTACACCTGCTCGATGGCCGCTGCAGCGACGCCGGCTCGTCGCGCCGCGCCGGCCAGTGCCGCCGCACCGAGCCGAGGTGCCGGCACAGAAGCCAATTCGCCCTGAAAGGCGCCGATCGCCGTTCGGGCAGCGCCTATGATGACGATCTCCCGCATCCCGTTCACCTGCTCTCGAGTATGGATTTCGACTCCCCCTCCCCGGCCGGACTGCGCCGCCGGTACACTCATCCGCCGTCGCCGGCACGCCGCGAAACTGCCTCCTACGCGCCAATTATGCTAACACAGGCAGTTCGTTGAACAGCCCGGTTGACAGAGCTCTCCGTCGCCGAGAAAGTAGGCGCCATCATGGGTCGTCGGCACCTCGGCATCGACTTCGGAGAGCGAAACGTCGGGCTCGCCATCTCCGACGATGCCGGGCGGATGGCCGTGCCGCGTGAGATTCTGATCCGGAATGACGATGACTCACTCTGCGCCGCCATTCAGCGCATCGCTCGCCGCGAGTCGATCGACGTGCTGGTCATCGGAGACCCGGTCAATCTCGACGGGCTACCGGGAGCAGCCTCGGAGAGGGTGCATCGATTCGGAGAGAAACTGGCCGCGTCGACGCGACTACCAGTGGAGTACATCGCCGAGACCCTCACCAGCAACGAAGCACACAGGCGGCGGCGAGCCGCGGGAGGCGGCCCCTCAGAAAGGGTCGACGCCATTGCCGCCCAGGTGATCCTGCAGGAGTTCCTGGATTCCCGTGAGGAGGATCGGTGAAGCGTTGGCACCGTGTCGGACTTGCCCTCGCGTTTGTGCTCCTCGCGGCGCTCGCGCTGTCCGCCTGGTGGATCCATCGCCGCCTGTTCGAACCGTTCCGACGTGATCCGGCCCCGGTGACCACGATCACCATTCCACCGGGGCAATCGGCGGCGAGGATTCTGCGCCGACTGCAACAGGCGGGCGTCCTGGCCGACGCGCGGCTTGCTCGCCTCTACCTGGTCTACGAGCTCCACGATCCGCCGCTGAAGGCCGGTGAGTATGAGTTCCAGGCACCGCTGGCGGCGACCGAGGTGATCCAGCACCTGATCCGAGGCGACGTCGTGACTCATCCCGTCACCCTGGTCGAGGGCCTGACCCTCGACGACACGGCGGCGGCGCTGTCGAATGCCGGGTTCGGCGAGACCTCGGAGTTTCTCCGCCTGATGCGATCTCCTGCACGCATCGACGATCTCGACCCCGATGCGACCAGTCTGGAAGGCTATCTCTTTCCGGACACCTATCGTTTTGCCCGCGGCACGGCGCCGGCGGAGATCGTCGACACCCTGGTCAAAACCTTTCGTCAGAGATTCGAAGACGAGATCCAGCCCCTGCTCGGCGAGAATGTGTCCGCCTCCGTACACGACGTCGTGACACTGGCCTCGATCGTCGAGAAAGAGGCGGCGCTCGACTCCGAGCGCGCGGTGATCGCCGGCGTCTACCGCAACCGCCTCGACCGAGGCATCGCCCTTTACGCCGATCCGACCATCATCTATGCGCTGCAATTGGCCGGACGGTGGAACGGCAACCTCACCCGGCAGGACCTGCAGATCGACTCTCCTTACAATACCTATCTGCATGCCGGACTCCCGCCAGGGCCGATTTGCTCACCCGGCCTGGCCAGTCTGCGAGCGGCGGCGGCACCGGCGGATGTCCCCTATCTCTATTTCGTCAGCCGGAACGACGGATCCCATGTCTTCTCGTCCTCCCTGCGGGAGCACAATCGAAACGTGGCACGCTGGCAGAAGCAATACTGGCGTGAACGCTGGGCCGAAGAGCGACAGCGACCCACCCCGGAACAGTAGCGGCCCACTCCGGCGACAGCCAATGGATTGACTCCAAATACCTATTGAGATATCAATAGCTTACGCAGTGTTAGAAGGGGTATTTGGGCGTCCGATCCTTGGCTGGATCGACTGCTCGCCTATGAAGGACGATCGCGACCGCACAGGTACCGGGGGGTTGCAATGAGCGACATCGAGCGATTCGGCAATTACCTGCTGCTCAAACGGCTGGAGGAGAACGGACTCGGCGAATCGTTTCGCGCCGCCCGCGTCGGCGCGCAGGGGCTCGAGCAGGTGGTGTTGCTGCAGGTGTTCAACGCCGAGGGCATCGGCCGAGACACGTTGACGCACATGGCGGCGTCTCGCAGCGAGCTGCGTTCGCTTCTGGGAGGTCCGGGCACCGGCCGGGAAGTCGACATGGGTGCCGTGGCGGGGACGCCTTACGTCGCTTACGACTACACGTCCGGACGCAGCCTCGCGACGGTGCTCAAAGAGACCCGCGTTCAGCAGTTCCCTCTGCCGACCGATCATGCCTTGCTGGTGGCCGAGCGCATCGCCCAGGGGCTCGCCGCGGCCGAGGAGATGCGATTCGATGACCAGCGCGTCATGCACGGCTTCGTCGTTCCTCCACTGATTCACCTCTCCACCGAGGGAGACGTCCGGGTCCTCGGATTCGAAATGGCGCCGGGACTGCGCCAGTTCGCGACTTCGGGCCCCCTGCGGAGCGCATTCGGAGCCTATCTCGCTCCGGAGGCCTTGCGCGGTGAACCGATCGACATTTCAGAGAACGCTTGGTCTCTGGGCGCCATTCTCTTCGAGTTGCTCACCGGTGCACCTCCCAGTCAAGACGAGCCGATCGAGGACCAGTTGGCAAAGGCTCATCTATCCGCCGATCGTACGCCGCTGCCAAAGGACATGGCGGACCTGTTGCGGCGTAGCCTGCAGCCGCAGGGCGAACGGATTGGAGACGCGTCCACCTGGCACGGCGAGATCACGCGCATCATGGAGGACGGCGAGTACAGTCCGACGACGTTCAACCTCGCCTTCTTCATGCACAGCCTGCTACGGGACGAGATCGAGAAGGAGTCCGAGGAGCGCGAAGCGGAAGAGAGTCTGGCACTTTCCGCTGCCGCACCGACCGCTCCGGCTCCGACTCCTCCCGCGGCGGAGGCCACGGCCGCAGCAGCGCCTGCTCCGCCGCCGGGCCCCCCGGAGTCCCTCGAGCGCACCGAGACGAAGGAATGGATGAAACCGTCCAGCGGCGGATCGACGAAAGGCCTGTGGCTCGGCGTCGCGGCGGCGGTCGTCGTGCTGGCCCTGGCCGGCGGCGGTTACTACTACTACCTCAGTGGGCGAAGCGGCGGGCAAACGGAGGGCGTCCAGCAGACGGCTGCGGCACAGCCGGGTCCATCCGCCAACGCCGCCAACGGAGCCAATCCTTCACAGGGCCAACAGGCGCAAGAGGCTTCCGGCCAATCTGAACCCGAAGGCCTGTCGCCGGAAGAGCTCGAAGCGAAGATGAAACAGCTGGTCGATGAACGCTACAAAGTCGTCGAAGACAATCTACAGAGCCAATACGACACCAAGCTGAAGGACCTGCAGAAAGAGTTGGACACCGCGAAACAGCGCGCCGCCGACCGAGAGGCTGCGCTGGCGGCGGAGAAGCAGAAGCAGGCCGAAGAGGCGGAGAAGGCTGCCAAGGAGCAGGCCGCCAAGGAGGCCGCTGCCAAGAAGGCGGCCGAAGAAGCGGCCAGAGAGCAGGCGGCCAAGGAAGCTGCCGCCAAGAAGGCGGCCGAAGAAGCGGCCAAGAAGGCCGCGCCTCCGCCGCCAACCACCAAGCGGGGGGATCTGGTGGAGTTGAGCGACGCCAAGGTCACGCCCCCCGTGCGCACGTCCACGCCGGCGCTCATCTACCCGCCGATGGCCCGGCGGCTCGGCCGCGAGGCTACGGTCAAGGTTCGGGTCCTCGTGGACGAGAATGGCCTCCCCGCGAAGATAGAGCTGGCCGGGCCCAAGGTCGGCCTCGGCTTCGATGACTCAGCCACCGAACTGGTACGCGGCATGCGCTGGAAGCCGGCCATGAAGGATGACGTGCCGGTGAAGGTCTGGATAGAAGTCTCGGTAGACTTCCACCTCTAGTCGCGTCACCCGCCGCGGGTCCTCCCCGTACGCGGAGATCGATCAGAAAGATCGCGGCCCAGCGAAATCGCTGGGCCGCGTTGCTTTCCGCATTGGCGCGAGGCAATCGATCAAGGCAGCTTGACGCCCATTCCTTTCTTCACGGCGCCGGCATCGCCCGAAACGACCGAACAGATCGACAGCTTCTCCTTCACCGTGTCGGCGCGGAGGCGCGCGATCTCCTTCATCGTGCGATCGAGCACCTCGCCCGTATCGGGATCGCGGATGACGGTCTCATCACCGACGACGAACTCCTGCCCGGAAGCGACGCCCTCGCGGCTGCCGCGATTGACGTACACCTTCCCGTCCTGCACCAGAGCGACCGTTCCCGTCCAGGGGATGCTGGGAAGCTGGCTGACGATCCAGTCGACGGCCTCCGAGACCGCGCTCTCGATCGCCTTGCCGATGTTGTCCTTCTTGAAGGCGTCGACGTCGCCGCCCCAGCCGTGACCGCTGTAGCCGAGCGAGCCGCCGCGTCGTTTCGCCTCACCCTGCACGCTCTTGCTCGCCAGAATCTGGCCGGTCGTCGAGTCCACGACGTAGATCGTCGCATCGACTTCGGCGTTCTCCTTCTCACCGCCGATGCGGATTCCTTTGACCCGCAATCCTCCGCTGCCTCCGCTGGTATTGCTCTCGACGTGGGTGATGTCTCCCTTCACCAGGAGCTGAGCGGGCGTCATCTGACCGGTCGCCGGCGTCTTGCCTCCCTGCGCGGTTCGTCCGGAGGCCGCGAAATCTTGCTCGTCCAACGCCGCGGACCGCATGTCACTCTCTCCGAGCACGATGAACCGGCCGGTCTGCTGAAGAAGGTCGGTCATCACCGTGCCCCATGCGTCGCCCAGATCCCAACGCCAGGCATAGCCTGCACTGTTTTCGAATTTGGTGACGGCGATGGTGTAGCGCAGACCGCCCGTCGATTCGCCCCAAACGGGACCCACGACGACACAGATGACGAGCAGCAACAGTCCGTATAGGCTGAGTTTCTTCATGGCGCCTCCTCTTGGTGTTCGAGATACTTCAGGCACCCAATAATACTAGTCCGATTCGCCACTGGGACTGGCAGCCAGCCTCTTGCGCCGCGACCTCGTGATACGATTTTTGTCATGCTGGATAGTGCGACCGCGATCAGTCCGCCGGAATCCGCCAGCCTCGACACCGTCCGCATCCTCATCCCCTCCCCGATCGGGTCCCTCGGCCTGGAGCTCCATGGCGAGACCCTCACCCGCATCGTGATCGTGCCGAAGGGCAAGGACAAGCGGGCGTTCACGCCGTTCACCGATGCGCCGCGAAGCGACTATCTGGACGAAGTCTTGGGGCGCTTCTCCGAGTACTTTGCGGGGGCGCGCACGAAGTTTGATCTTCCGTACACGCTGCGCGAGACGGAACTGGACGGGTTTGCCCGCCGCGCCCTCAAAGAGACGGCTCGAATTCCCTATGGCAAGACCCGGACACACCAGCAAATCGCCAAGGCGGCCGGAAACGCGGAAGGCTATCGGCTCGTCCTCGCCGCTTTGATGACCAATCCCCTCCCCCTCGTCATTCCTTGCCATCGAGTGGTGCCGGGAGGATCGGGCGTCGGCAGCTACATCGCCGGCAGCCGCAAGAAGTCCCAACTACTCAAGCTCGAAGCCCAGTCCGCCAAGAAGGACCCGGCCGACTGATTCGCACTTCCTGCCTGGGAACGGAACCGGCAGGACTCTCCGGGACGGAAAAAGCGCTCCTCATTCCGCCGGCTCTAGGTGAATGCGGAGCGCCACCTGCCCGTCCGATTGCATCTCGAACGACTGCGACACTCCCTGCATGCCCGGATACACGACCTCGAGAGTATGCGGCCCGGACGGCACCAAGATACCGCCCTGTCGCTGCTCCAGATCGCGAGCGGCCCCCAGCGGACGTCCATCCAGGTACACCGACGCTTCATCCGGTTCGATGTCGAGCTCGAGATGGCCTGTACCCTGCTGTCCGTTGCCGTTCCACTCAGGCGCAGCGAGTCGCTCACGCCAGGCCTCAGGCCCCCTGGGTCGCGGCGCCGCAGGCGGCGTCACCGGGGGATGGCTGACCTCGGAGACGGGCTTCGCTGAGCCGCGCTGCATGCTGAACCGAACGTCCTGAATGAGCCCCGCACGGACGGTGACCTCGCGTCGTTCTGTTCGATAGCCGTCGAGATAGAAGATCAACTCGTAGTGTCCCGGCTGGAGCCACAGATAATCCGGGAAGCCGTCGTAGTGGCCAATGTGACCGACTGCGTCGCCGTTGACGTACACCTCCGCGCGCTTCGGCTTGACATTCAGGTCGAGCGCTCCGGGCTCCATATAGGCCGGACCGTAGCCACCGCCACCATACGTAGCAGGCACTCGGTAGTAGCCGCCCCACCAGTAGGGGCCGGGGTAGACCCCGTAGTAGCCCAGGCTCAGGCCGAGGTAGTAACCCGGGTAACCCCAGTAGGAGTAGCCGGGGTAGTACCACCCCAGGCCGACCCCGGAACGCCAGCTCCGCCGGCCCGCGACGCCGGCGACCGCGGTCCTCGAGCTGCGGCCGGAGGGCCGCGTGCTCGCTGCCGCGCCGGATCGACTCGTGGCGCGCGAAACCTGCGTCGTCGCGCTCGACACGTGCCCTGTACTGTGTACGCCGGGGCGAGTCGAAGACGCGGCCGAATGCCCACCACCCGCCAGAACAGGCGCGGCCATCAATAGCCCCATCGTCAGTAGCGCGAGCCAAGACTTCTTCGTCACCAACTCTTGTGCTGTGATCGTCATGATTGCGACTCCTCTTCGGCGGATTCGCACCTTCTTCGGTGCAAACGCGCCAGCCAACAAATGACGCAAGCGATGTGCCAGCGACAGCATGCCACGACTGGGGACACGGCACACCGACGCCGTGCCGATGCGTCGCTTTCGACGTACTCGATAGCGGACGGCGAATGTCCACTGGGATCGGGAGCGAGACCCCAGAGAGCTACCCGCTACCTGCTGCCCGCTTCCAGTCCCCCCACCCACCCGTTTGGCGTTGAGAGCTGCGCCCATGTTGGCTGAACGCTCTGTGGCGCTCCCCTCGGGTAGCGGTAAGCGGATGCGACAAGGGCTGGCTGCTCGAGGGTTGCGGCTGGCGGCAGGGCGCTGGCGTCTGGGGGCTGGCAGCTGGAAGCCGGCCGCTGGTGGCTCGCTTCCATCAGTCGGCGATCTCGAGCTCCATCGGCGTGGCGACCGGCCGGCAAGGCAGGAGCCGGGCCCCGGCCTCTCTCAGTGCGTTCTCGACTTCGCTCCGCCGCTCCCCCGGCGCCAGGAAGGCCAGGCATCCGCCGCCACCGGCTCCACAGGCCTTCCCTCCCCAGGCTCCCGTGTCGGCAGCCACTCGCATCAATCGATCGATGGTGGAGTTCGAGACCTCTGCGGCCAGGCCGACTCGCCGGTCCCACTCTGCGCTCAGCAGGCTGCCCGCCAGTTCCCAATCACCGCGTTCCAGTGCCGGCACCATCTCCGCGGCGATCTCGGCGATCGCCGCGAGTCGCGCATTGGTCTCCGAATCGCCGTCGAGCGCTCGTCGGACGATGGACCAGTTGTTGCCGGCCGAGAAGTGACTGACCCCGCTGAACACGACGATCATGTGTTCGCCCAACTCGTCCAGGTTCACGTCCAGATGCCTGGCTCGCACACCACCGGCTCGATACTCGATCGACAGGGTGCCGCCGAGCAAGGCGGGGAAATGGTCCTGGGTTCCGGTCGGCAGGCGCATCAACCGCGCCTCGATGTCGCGTGCCAGCTCGGCGATCTCGGCCGGTGTGCCCGGGGGATGGGCCATGAATCGTCGCAAGCCGGCAATCAAACACACCGCCAACGCTGAGCTGGCGCCGAGACCTCCACCACGCGGCGAAGCGCTCGTCACATCGATCCGGATCGGTGGGGCATCGAACTCGTCGAGGACCTGGCCGACCAGCGCGGTCGCGACATCCTCCATCAGTCCGGCTGGAGTCGACGCCGTCAACTGCTCTCCGGCCTGAGTGACCGAGTAATCCTTCGCGCTGGGCTGCAGTCGCACCTCGACGGCGAGATCGACGGCGCAGTTCACAGTCTGGCTGGGCTGAAAGAGGCCGAGAGGCCAGATGTCGAGAGTCCCCCCCGCCAGATCGACCCGGCACCAGCCGCGCGCCCTGACAGACGCCGGCAAAGGCCTCAACTCCCGCTGGCGACGGCTGAAGGAGACTCGTCGCTCACGTCCGCCGTGAGCATGCCTGCATTGGCGTTCAGCAGGCTACTGTCGATCGCCTGCCCGGTGCGAAGGCTCTGACGCAACGAATCACGCCACTTGATGAACCCCGTCATTTGCGCCGAGGAAATAGGCTTGGCCGGCACCGACTTGAGGGAAAGAGGGTTGATCCAGTGGCCGTTGTGCTCCACCCGGTAGTCGAGGTGCGAGGCGGTCGCCATGCCGGTGGCGCCGACGTAGCCGATCAGCTGCCCTTGAGAGACTCGTACGCCGCGATGGATGCCGCGGGCGAAGCGCGAAAGGTGCAGATAGCCGGTCAGATAGCCGTTGGTGTGCCGCACCTTCACCATGTTGCCGCCACCGTGGCCGGAATGGCCCGCGAAGACGACAACACCGTTGGCCGTCACGTGGACCGGAGTGCCGGTGGGCGCGCCATAATCAATTCCGTAGTGCGGCATGTACCGCTTCAGGATCGGATGGAACCGGTGGAGGCTGAATCGCGAGGTGATGCGGCTGAACTTCAGGGGTGAGCGCAGGAACATCTTCTTCAGCGGTCGGCCCTCACCGTCGTAGTATCCGCCATCGCCATAGCGATAGGCCTCCAACGTGTGGTTCCCGCTGCTGTAACTGGCCGCCAGGACGTCCCCGGTCGAGTACGGGCGTCCGTTCAGATAGACCAGCTCGTAAAGGGCCTGAAACTCATCCCCCGCGCGCAGGTCTCGGTTGAAGTCGATGTCCCAACGGAAGACGTCAGCCAGCTCGTAGGCTAGAGCGCGAGGCGCGCCGGCGTCGACGACTGCAGACTCGAAAGGACCCTCCACCGTGCCGTGGACGATTTGCAGCTCGACGTGACGCTCGAATGGATGCCAAACGCCCCGCCAGCCATCGGTGGAGCGATCGACCCGCACCGTCCCACGAGCCGGAATCTCTAACTCCAGCGCCCTGAGATCGCGGCCTGGCCCCAGATAAGCGGTATAGACATCACCCGCCCGCAAGTGCCGGACGTCGGCGTATTCCGCGATCGATCCGATGATCTCCCTCGAAGCTTCGGGTTCCAAACCGAATCCCTGCAAGACGCCCCCCAGGGTTTCTCCGCTGGTCAACTCCGACCGCAGGGGAATGCCCTCTGGGGCGGAGACCGCCACCGTGTTCTCGTGGGGATCGAGCAGCGTGTAGAGGGGATTGTACGGCGGGGTCACGGCGACCGGTAGCGGCGAAGCGGCGAAGGATCTCGCTTCGCGTGTCCAACTGAATACGCTCACCGCTCCGACCAGGAGACACAGCGGCAGGCCGACGCGAAGCGTTCGCACCCAGCCCCTGTCCCTCCAAGTCGATGTCATTGCTACTGGCCGCGCTCAGTTGCCCTGCCGAGAACTCCCCATTCGTGTCGAGCCGAACGGGCGCAGCGTAGCACAGGATTCCGCCCACTGTCGAACCTGGCCCGCGGGGCTGCAGACCGAGCCGGCCGGCGTGCGCGTCGGCTGGAATCGCCCGGAGGGAACCCGGCTACTTCAGCGCGGAAGCGATCGCCTTGTCGGCGTCTTCGGGCAGTCGTCCCTGGCTCAGGACCTTGCCCTCTCGCATGATCAGGAGGTAGGGCAGTTGCGTGACGGCGAACCGCTTTGAAAACTCGCCGTCGGAGTCCAGGTAGACGGGGACCGTGGTGTTGGCGCCCTTCAGGAAGCTTCGAATGTCCGCTTCGGACTCCTGGAAATCGATCAGTCCGACGCGCGCCTTTTCTCCCCACTTTCCCTGGATCTGGTTGGCCCGCTCGACGACGTCGCGGCAACGTGGTGACCAGCCGGCGAAGAAAATGAGTATCGAGGTGCCCGAGTTCAGGTCGGAATCACTCAGAGAGCCCCTGTCGAGTCCCTTGATCTGCAGCTTGGACCCGCTCGCCGCACCGGCTTGGCAGGCGAAGGCTCCAAGCAGGAGCGTCAGCGCGACGAGACCGCTCGTCAGGACGCGTCGGTGAGGAATGTGGATTGCCATGAAATCTTCTCCCGATCGCGGCGTCAGAGTTCACCGTCGTCCAGCATTCGCAAACGAACCTGGATGCGTTCCTTCAGGCCCCGTGGCGCCATCACCCGGCAACAGCGCGAGCGCAGCAACGACATCATCCGCAAGGTCAGGGCGGCGCGGCGCGCGCACTCAGGACACGCACTCCAGTGCTCCTGAAAGTCCATCCTGATGTCCTCCGCCAGATCCGCGTCGATGAACAGGAAGCGGACTTGTCTGAAGTGTTGGCAGTTCATGACAGTCGCAAGCATTCCCGCGCCGGGCTGACCTCCGCGTCTCCGCACCTCAATTCAACCGCCCGCGCCATGCCGATATTCCTTGCCTCGCTCAACACTGTCGTCACTCTGTTCCGAGTCCTTCGAGTTCGCCTCTCCCGGATCTCGGCTGCGCATCTTCGCCGGACCTTCTTCCGACAGGTAATTTCGCCGCTGAGCGTATCGCAAGAGTGCTTCCTCGAGGCGCTTGCGTCCTCGATAGAGACGGCTCATCACCGTGCCGACGGGAATATCCAGGATCTCTGCAATCTCCTTGTAAGCGAAGCCCTCGAGGTCAGCCAGGGTGACCGCGATCCGGTAATCTTCCGGCAGCTCGTCCAAGGCGCGTTGCACGTCCTCGTCGAGAACCCCCTCGAGCAGATCCTCCTCCGGTGTTGAGGTCCGCTGCCAGGACTCTTGGCTGACGCGATGTTCCTGCGATTCCTCGATGTCGGCGAAATCGCTCTGCCGCGGTTGCCGTTTGCGTTTCCGGTACTCGTTGATGAAGGTGTTCTTCAGGATGCGAAACAACCAGGCGCGGAAATTCGTCCCCTCCTCGAACTTGTCGTAGTACTTGTAGGCGCGGAGGTACGTTTCCTGTACGAGGTCTTCCGCATCCTGCGGATTGCGGGTCATCCGCAGCGCGGTGCTGTATAGCGAATCCACGTAAGGCATCGCCATGGACTCGAAGTCCCAGCTGCCGGAATGGTCGGAGTTGGCGGAACTCATCTTGGATATCTCTTCCTAGTGCCCACTACGCAAGACAAATACGCACAGATGATGCCAAGGGATGGCCGCGCCGGCCAAGTCTGTAGATCGAGCTTCGGGAGACACCTTCGCATGGCAAACCGTCGACCGACCGTCGAGCCCACGTTGGGGGCAGAGAACGCGCCCCTGCTGATGCCATTTCGGCAGCTCCCGTCGACGACTGCATCCATCGCGGTCGTGTATCGCATTCCGACGGAACCCGGTGGGCGCCGCAGTCGGAAACGGTCGATGGCGATCAGTAGTCCTGCAGGAACGCGGCTACCGACGGCTGCTGGACCTCACGCAAGCCGGCGCAGGTTTCAATGATCTCCAGAACCTGTGCCAACGTTCGTTTCGCGCCCCTCAGCTCATCCAAGCGTGGTGTGAAGAAGGCTCGCACCGCCTTTCCATGCGCGTCGTCGCAGAAGCCGGCGCCGA
>Ga0307436_1000234_pt1 | contig 24894 bp, 26 predicted proteins | sample SalMarWE160440MG_FD_202513 | JGI IMG/M metagenome (GOLD analysis project Ga0307436, IMG submission 202513) | Salt marsh sediment microbial communities from the Plum Island Ecosystem LTER, Massachusetts, United States - WE1604-40 | ecosystem: Environmental > Aquatic > Marine > Intertidal zone >...
TGCCGCTGACCCGCGTCGCCCCGCTGGGAAAAAGCGACCGCCGTCAGCTTCCATCGCCACTCCCGCACGGCAAGACTAAACGACTGCGCCGCCTTGTCCAGTCGGGCGCGACGCCGCGGCGACGCAGATCGTCAGGCTGCGCCCGGCGACGCTTCGGCACCGGTGCGCGGATGGAGGACCGCGCTGTCGGGCATCATTGTCTTGGGGACCGGCAGGCCCTGAAAGACCTGGCGCAAGGCCGGGGCGGGCGGCCCGTCGCCGTCGGGTTTGACCGGGATCAAGGCACGCTGGCGCGGTCGGCAGATGGGGTGGCGGCGAGCAACGCAATCGGGAGGTCGTTCGATGAACGTTGAGAACAAGCCGATGCGCGGCGTTGGGGTGCTGTCGGTCGTGGTCTGGTCGCTCGCCGGGCTCAGCCCGGCGCTGGCGCAGGAGCCGCAGCGTTACTACGGCCCCCACATGTGGGGCGACTGGGGAGGAGGGTGGTGGATGTTCATCGGTCCGCTGTGGTTGATTCTGGTTCTTGCGGTCGTGGTCGGCGTGGTGGTGCTGATCGTGCGCTGGTTGGTGGGCGCGGGCGACAGCGGCGGCGCCGCCGGTCCGGCCGCGTCAGACAAGCCGCTCGATATCCTGCGGGAGCGCTTCGCCCGTGGCGAGATCGACAAGGAGGAGTTCGAGGAACGCAAGCGCTTGCTCGGCGGCTGAGGGTAGCGGGCGGTCAAGCGCCTGCGTCGAGCGCCTCCTTCAACATCAGGAAATCGCGCCAGACGAGCCGCTTCTGAAGCGGCTGGCGCAAGAGGTAGGCCGGGTGCAGGGTCGCCATCGCGCGGATGAGGCGGCTGCCGGTGTCGTAATCGTGCCACTGGCCGCGGAATCGCAAGATGCCGCCCTTGTTGTTCATCAGTTCGGCGGCGGCCGGTCCGCCGAGGCAGATGAGGAAATCGGGATCGGCGAGCTCGATCTGGCGCTCGATGAACGGCCGGCAGGCGGCGGTCTCCTGAGGGGTCGGGGTACGGTTGCCCGGCGGACGCCAGGGGACGATGTTGGCGATGTAGACCGACGTGCGGTCGAGGCCGATCGCCGCCAGCATACGGTCGAGCAGTTGGCCGGAGCGGCCGACGAAGGGCAGCCCCTGGATGTCCTCGTCGCGTCCGGGCGCCTCGCCGACCAGCATGACCCGGCTTTGCGGGTTGCCGTCGGCGAAAACGAGCTGGGTGGCGGTGCGCTTGAGGTTGCACCCTTCGAAGCGCTCCAGCGCCTCGCGCAGCTCATCGAGATTGGCTGCGGCTCTGGCCGAGGCCCGCGCCGTGCGCTGGCCCTCCTCGGGCGGGTTCGCCGCCGGGCGCGTCGCGCTGACAAGCGCGCGGGCGGCGGCGGGGCTGTCGCTCTGTTGTGGTGGTGGCGGCAGTGGCGGCGAATGGACGGCGACCGTCCGCTTTGCCGCGACGAGCCGGTTGGCCGGTGCCTCGTCGAGGGCCGCATCGACCCCCATCTCGGCGTACCAGGCAAGCAGGTCGGCGGCAGCGCGAGTCGTTGGGTCGGAGGTCATGGTGGTCGCAGTCCATCGGTGCCGGGCGGAGGCTTGGTTGAAGAGCCCCCGGCGCGGCCCATATCGAGCGTGCTGGGCGGCGTTGCACGCATCTGGAGATGTACCATGCGAAGCACGGCGGCCATCGTGACATCTTTGACGGCGGCGGCCCTCGTTGCAACGCTCGCCTCGTCCCTGGCGGCGGGCCAGAGCGGCGCCGGCGGCACCCTCGGCAATGTCCTGAGCGGACAGGACGCGTTCGGCAGTTGGCAGGACAGCAGCCCGGGCGTGCGGCGCCTGATAAGGCCGCTGGACCTGCCGGCGCCGTTCGCCACCAAATCGGCATCCAACGGGCCAAACGTCGCCCCGATGCCGAGCGGTGCGAGGCCGAAAGTGCCCGACGGTTTCGCCGTCGAGACGGTCGCCAAGGATTTCAAGCAACCGCGCGTCATTCGCGTGGCACCGAACGGTGACCTGTTTGTCGCCGACAGCGCGGCCGGCGAGATTCGCATTCTCAGAATGCAGGATGGCACCGCCAAGCCGAGCGCGGAAAGCGTCTTTGCCGACGGACTCAACCGGCCCTACGGTATCGCCTTCTATCCGCTCGGGCCGAATCCGCGCTGGGTGTATGTGGCCGACACCGACAGCGTGGTCCGTTACGCCTACGCGAACGGCGACCTCAAGGCGACCGGCCAGCCGCAGACGATCGTTGCCCACCTGCCGACCGGTTCCCACTGGACGCGCGATATCGCGTTTTCGCCCGACGGCGGCACGATGTTCGTTGCGGTCGGCTCGCGCTCCAATGCCGGAGAAGACCTGAGGGGGTTGCCCGGTGACGGCATCGAGGCATTCGCGGCAAGTCACGCGCTGGGGGCGGCGTGGGGCGGCGAGGAGGATCGCGCCGACGTTCTTGCCTTCGACCCCGGAGGCTCAAACAAGCGCGTGTACGCCACCGGCCTGCGCAACTGCGCGGGCATGACCGTTCAGCCGGCGACGGGTCAGCTATGGTGCGTCGTCAACGAACGCGACGGCCTGGGAGACGACCTGCCGCCCGATTTCGCGACCGCTGTGCAGGAAGGCCATTTCTACGGGTGGCCGTGGTACTACATCGGCGGCAACCCGGATCCGCGTTCGCCGGTCCTCGGGCAGCGGCCCGATCTCGCCGACAAGGTGACCGTGCCCGACGTCTTGCTCCAGCCGCACTCGGCGCCGCTCAACATCGTCTTCTACACCGGCAGCAATTTTCCCGCCGCATACAAGGGAGACGCGTTCGTCGCCATGCACGGCTCGTGGAACCGCGGGGCGCGCACCGGCTACAAGATCGTGCGGCTCATCTTCGATCACGACAAAGCGACCGGCGTCTATGAAGACTTCATGACCGGGTTGGTCGTCTCGTCCGATCAGGTCTGGGGACGTCCCGTCGGGTTGGCGGTCGGCCACGATGGTTCGCTGTTCGTCAGCGAAGACGGCAACGGCACGATCTGGCGGATCAGTCACGGCCAGCCGCCAGCCTGAAGCGCGGGTCGCGACCGCAGTCGGCGCCAGGCGCCGTCCGACCGAAATCCGATTGATTCAATCTCTAACAAATTGATTCGGCATTTGTTTGCGGATCGCACGTATACGTTGACGATAGGGGCGAACGCGAAGGAGCCCTCTGTGCGCGTCCTCATCATTGAAGATAACCAGACCACTTTGGCCTTGCTGCGCCAGCTGGTGGCGCGCGCGGAGAACTGCGAGGTTGCCGCCTTCGCCACCGCGTCGGCGGCGCTCAACGATGCCGTCGGGCTCGATTTCGACCTGGCGCTCGTCGACTATGGCTTGCCGGACATGAACGGCATCGAGGTGATCGAGGCGATTCGCAGCATCGAAAAGTACCGCTCGGTGCCGATCGTCATGGTGACGGCGGAAACGGAGAAGACCACCCGGGTGGAGGCATTCAACGCCGGTGCCACGGATTTCCTCAGCAAACCGATCGAGCCGGTCGAATTCAAGGCGCGCGTGCGCAACCTGCTCGCTCTGCGACAGGCGCAAGCCGCCATGACGAAGAGCGCGGCCGCCTGATCGGGCGGTCGCGACGGCTGGTGCTGCCGGACCGCCGCTTATGAGACGCTTCTTGCACCCAACGGCGAGCATCATCCCCGCCGGCGCGATGGTGCTCGTCGCCGTGGTGGTGGTGCTTGCGCTTGGCTGGATCGCGGTCGGCGACGGCGATGCCTTCGAGATCGAACGCCAGCGCGAACTCCTCGACAACGCCGTCCACTCGGCCGCCGTGCAGACCGGCCGCGAGATCGCCCCGCAGGTGTTCTGGCAGGAGGCATACAGTGAGGTTCGTGCCCGCAACCGCGACTGGATGGAGGTCAATTTCGGCCGGTACATGACCGGTCTGTTCGGCGACAGCCGCATCTATGTCTTCGGGCGCGCCGACAAACCGATCTATGCGTTCGTCAAGAATGGCGACAATGCCGATTTCGGCGCTGTGGCCGGGCCGATTCTCGGCGCGGTAAGGAAGGCGCGTCAGCCCGGTGATAGCGCCGGCACCGACAGCGGACGCCGCGTCCTCTTGAAGAAGACCAGCGACGGGGCCGAGCTGCCGCTGGTCATCGTCGGCCACGTGGACGCGCTCGCCGGCAAACCGTCGGCGGTGGTGGCGGCGACGATCCTGCCGGACGAGGACTCGACGGTCTACGCCGGCAATCCCGACATCCTGGTTGCCGTGCGGGATCTCGACGCGACCTTCATCGAGGGTATCTCGCGCGACTTCGGCTTCTCCGGACTGCGCTGGAGCGATGACACCTCGGGCGGCCGCACGACTTATCAGCTCAAGGGAGCATCGGGAGGGCCGGTGGGGACGCTATCGTGGGTGCCCGATCGACCCGGTGCGGCGTTCGTTCGGCAGATCATGCCGGCACTCGCCATTTCCCTTGTGGTGCTGATCGCCGCCGCGGCGGCGACGGTCGCCGTCACCCGCCGATTTGCCGCCGCCGAATCGGTCAATCAGGCGAAGTCGGCATTTCTGGCGACCATGAGCCACGAAATCCGCACGCCGCTTAACGGCATCATCGGCATGGCCGAACTCATGGACGGGCCGGACCTGACTGCGCCCCAGCGGAGCAAGCTGGCCATCATCCGCGAGAGCGGCGACGCGCTCCTCGACCTGATCAACGACATTCTCGATTTCTCCAAGCTCGACGCCGACCAGATCGAGATTGAAACGCGCGACTTCGCGCTTGCCGAGGTCATCGAGGTGGTGATGGACATCGCCGCGACGCGGGCTCGGCCGAAGCAGCTCGGTCTGATCGCCGCCTACCCGCTGCGCAAGATGCGCGGCGATCCTCTGCGCGTCCGTCAGATCCTGCTCAACCTGGTCAGCAACGCCGTCAAGTTCACCGAAGTCGGCGAGGTGCTCGTCGAGGTGACCGAAATCACACGCGACGGCGACCCTGAGTGGCTGCGATTCGCAGTCAAGGATTCGGGCATCGGCATTGCCCCCGAGGCGCAGTCGGCGCTGTTCACCGAATTCCACCAGGTCGAGGCGTCGATCACCCGTCGCTACGGCGGCACCGGACTCGGGCTGGCGATCAGCAGCCGACTGGTCGACGCCATGGCAGGCGAAATCGGCGTTGACAGTCAGCCCGGCCGCGGCAGCACGTTCTGGTTCGATCTGCCTGGCGGACCGGCGTCGCCGCACCTGCCGGTCGGTCAGCGGCCGCTGCACATCGCGGTGGCGAGCCCGTCGGCCTCGGTCGACCAGCTGTTGCTGACGTGGCTCAACGGCGCCGGCCACCGCGTCGAGCGTTACGCGCCAGCGATGCCGCCGGACGCCGATCTCGTTCTCGTCGACGTGCGCTCGCTGGGCAATCGCGCCTGGCCTTTCGCCGGCGACCTCGACCATGCCGTGGTGTTTGGATTCGACGCCGCGGCCTACGCCGGCAGCGCGGTGGAGATCGTCGACGGTCCGTTGACATCGCTCAAACTTGCCGAGATTCTCGGCGGCACGTCGGCCGCAGCCGAACAGCCGGCAGCGCTGGTGAAGCGGCGCGGCCGCGTCCTGCTGGTGGAGGACAACTACGTCAACCAGCAGGTCGCGGCCGGGCTTCTCGAGAAGATCGGCGTCGCGGTCGAGATCGCCGGAGACGGCCAGCGGGCGGTCGAGCGTGTCAAGGAGGGGCATTTCGACCTGGTGCTCATGGATATGCAGATGCCGGTGATGGACGGGCTTTCGGCGACCAGGCACATTCGGGCCTTGAAGACGCCGGCTGCCAAGGTGCCGATCATCGGGTTGAGCGCGAACGCTTTCGCGTCGGATCGCCAAGCCTGCCTGCGGGCCGGAATGGAAAGCCTCGTGGTCAAGCCGGTCAACCTCAAAAAGCTCAGTGCCGTTCTGGCGGAATGGCTGCCGGCGGATACCGGCGAACGCCCGCTGGCGGATGCCGACGGCGACCCTGGCGAAGCGGCAGCACTGATCGACTCGGACCAGCAGGCTCTGCTCGGCGAGGCGCTCGGCGGGGAGGCGCTGGTCGCTCTCGTCGCCAGCTTCTGGAACGATGCCGACCAGCTCCTCGCGGAGCTGAAACGCGTCGATGTCGGGCCGGCCGCGGTCCGGCGCGCCCTGCACACGCTCAAGGGCACCGCCGCAACCGTCGGATTCAACCACATCGCCCTCGTCGCGGCTGAGAACGAGGCCGCCATCGATGGCGACACCAGCGTTGACGTGGCGGCGGTCGAACGTGCCATCGACCAAGCGAAGAAAGCCAGCGCGTCGGTTCTCGCCGGCGATGGCCAATCGCCGTCCCGCGCCGCCTAGGTCCGACGGTCGCCCGGTGCCCGACGATCTTCCTGCCCGCGAGTTGATGGACGTCGATGTGGTGATCGTCGGCGCCGGGCCTGCCGGGCTTGCCGCGGCAATCCGGCTGAAGCAGGTGATGCCGGAGGCTTCGGTTGTCGTGGTGGAGAAGGGCTCCGAGGTCGGCGCCCACATCCTGTCGGGGGCGGTGATCGATCCGGTCGGGCTCGACCGGCTGCTCCCGGAATGGCGCGACCAGGAGACGCCGATCGGGACGCCGGTCAGCGACGATCGCTTCCTATGGCTGACGTCGAAGAGCGGCGTGAGGTTGCCCGGCTTCGTGATGCCGCCGCTGATGAGCAACCACGGCTGTTTCGTCGTCTCGCTGGGTGACGTGTGCCGGTGGCTGGCGGGCAAGGCCGAGGCGCTGGGCGTCGATGTCTTTCCCGGCTTCGCGGCGGTCGAGACGCTGCACGACGACGGCGGTGCCGTTGTCGGCATCGCCACCGGCGACAAGGGGATCGCGAGCGATGGCTCGCGCAAGGCCACCTTTCAACGCGGCATCGCGTTGCGCGCGCGCTACACCCTGATCGCGGAAGGAGCGCGCGGTTCATTGGCGAAGACGCTGATCGGTCGCTTCGGCCTCGACCGGGATCGCGAGCCGCAGAAATACGGCATCGGGCTCAAGGAGCTTTGGCAGGTGCCGGCGGAACGTCACCGGTCGGGTCTCGTCCAGCACACACTCGGCTGGCCGCTCGACAATCGCACCGGCGGCGGCTCGTTCCTCTACCACTTCGGCGACGACCTGCTGTCGATCGGCTTTGTCGTCCATCTCAACTACGGCAACCCGTATCTGTCGCCGTTCGGCGAGTTCCAGAGGTTCAAGGGCCATCCGCTCATCCGTGCCCTTCTCGCCGGCGGGCGGCGCATCTCGTACGGGGCGCGCGCGATCAGCGAGGGTGGCTGGCAGTCGGTGCCGAAGCTCGTCTTCCCCGGCGGCGCCCTCGTCGGCTGCGCCGCGGGTCTGGTCAATGTCCCGCGCATCAAGGGCAGCCACAACGCGATCCTGTCGGGGATGATGGCCGCCGAGGGCGTCGCCGCGGCGCTCGCCGGCGGACGTCGTCACGATCTCATCGAAGGCTATGACGAGGGATGGCGCGCGTCGGCGATCGGTCGCGACCTCGGGCCGGTGCGCAACGTCAAGCCGTTGTGGTCGCGGTTCGGGACGGCGGCCGGCGTCATGCTTGCCGGCCTCGATATGTGGGCGAACACGTTGGGGCTGGCGCCGTTCGGCACGCTTGCCCATGGCGGCCCCGATCACGCGACGACCGTGCCGGCGACTGAGGCGGTGCCGATCGCTTACGAGCGGCCGGACGGCGCGGTCTCGTTCGACCGTGCGACCTCGGTGTTCGTGTCCAACACCAACCACGAGGAGGACCAGCCGGTCCACCTGCGCGTCGCCGACATGGGCCTGCAGGAGAGGTCGGAGCATGGGGTCTACGCCGGACCGTCGACCCGCTATTGCCCGGCCGGCGTCTATGAGTGGATCGAGGAGGGCGGCCTGCGCTACCAGATCAACGCCGCCAATTGCGTCCACTGCAAGACGTGCGACATCAAGGACCCGAATCAGAACATCGATTGGGTGCCGCCCGAGGGCGGCGGCGGGCCGAACTATCGCGGCATGTGAGCACGCGGCCGCGTCGCCGCGAGGGCGAGCACGGCGAGGGCGGCGAAGACGGCGCCGGCGAGGAAGGTCGCGGCCGGGCCGATCGTCTGCCAGAGCACGCCGGCGAGCGCGCTCGCTGCCAGCAGCACGACGCCGGTGACCAGGTTGAAGACGCCGAAGGCCGTGCCGCGGCGGTCGGCGGGGGCGGTGTCGGCGACGAGAGCGGCCAACAGCCCTTGGCTGAGCGCCAGATGGGCACCCCACAGGCCGACGCCGACGAAGACCCCGGGAAGGCCACGAACGAGCGCCAGCACGACGTCGGCGCCGACGAGAAGAACAAGGCCGATGAACAGCAGGCCGCGACGGCCGAGCCGGTCGGAGAGAGCGCCGGCCGGCGTCGCCAGCGCGGCGTACACCACGTTCATCCACACCATGACCAGCGGCACCAGTGCCAGCGCCAGCCCCTCGGAGCTCGCCTTGAGCACCAAAAACGCCTCGGAGAAACGGGCGAGCGTGAAGACGACGCCGACGGCGACCACCATCCAGTAGGGGCGAGGCAGGCGGGCGAGGTCGGTTGCCGTGATCGGCACGCCGTGGCGCCCGTCAGGCCTGATGCTGTCGGGCTCGTGCACGGCGAAGACGATGAGCAGGATGCACAGCACCGCCGGCACCGTCGCCCACCAGAACACCGCGCGAAAATTGTCGGCGTAGGCGAACATCAGGACCAGCGCCATCAGCGGCCCGAGAAAAGCGCCCACCGAATCGAGCGCCTGGCGCAGGCCATAGGCGGCACCGCGCATGGTCGCCGGCGTGACGTCGGCGATGAGGGCGTCGCGGGGGGCGCCGCGGATGCCCTTGCCGACACGGTCGAGGAAGCGTGCGAGAAGCACCACGGCGGCGGAACCGGCCAGCGGGAACAGTGGCTTCGCGGCGGCGGCAAGGCCGTAGCCCGACACGGCGAGGAGCTTGCGCTTGCCGAGGCGGTCGGAAAGCACGCCTGAGAACACCTTGGTGATGGCGGCGGTCGCCTCGCCGATCCCCTCGATCAGGCCGACGGTGATGGCCGACGCGCCGAGGGCATCCACCAGGAACACCGGCAGCAGGCTGTGGATCGCCTCGGAAGAGGTGTCCATGAGGAGCGACACCAGTCCGAGGGCGACGACCGTGCGCGGCAGCGAACGTATCGGTGCCGGCGCCGAGCGCGGCGATTGTGGCGAAGCGACCATGACGTGATTGTGGACCGGCCGACAGGCGAGGCAAAGGGCCAACGAGAGACGCCGAGGTTTGCCGGGCCGCCGCCAGCCGTTATATTCACTCGGACATATCGTGAAGCGGAGATGATCGATGAGCGGACCGACATCCCCCGATGACGTCCTCGCAACCGCCGAGGCATGGCGCCGGGCTGGCCGCGACGTGGCCGTCGCCACCGTGGTCGAGACGTGGGGCTCGGCGCCGCGGCCGGTCGGCAGTCATCTCATCGTCGACGGTGACGGCAACTTCGAGGGCTCGGTGTCGGGCGGCTGCGTCGAGGGTGCCGTGGTCACCGAGGCGGCGGACGTGATCGGCGCAGGCCGGGCCAAGATGCTGGCGTTCGGCGTTGCCGACGAGACGGCGTGGCGGGTCGGCCTGTCGTGCGGCGGGCGCATCAAGGTGTACGTCGAGCCGCTCACCTGACACGACCATGGATCTCGCCACACTCGCTAGGCTCAACGCCGCGCGCACCGCCCGTCAGGCGGCGATTGTGGTGACCGATATCGCCACCGGCACGACGCGGGCGGTGGTGGAGGGTGAGGACGATGGCGGGCCGCTCCGCGAGGTCCTTGCCGAGCGCTTCCGTTCCGGCGTATCGGGCATGGTGACGGTGCCGGGACGCGGCGAGGTGTTCCTGACCGTCCGGTTGCCGTCGCCGCTCCTGGTCGCGATCGGCGCCGTGCACATCAGCCAGGCGTTGGCGCCGATGGCGCGGATCGCCGGCTTCGACGTCACCATCATCGATCCGCGCACCGCCTTTGCCAGCCGCGAGCGGTTTCCCGACGTGGACGTGGTCGCCGAGTGGCCGGGCGACGCCATTGCGACGATCGGGCTCGACCCGTTCACCGCGCTGGTCGCGCTCACTCACGATCCCCGCATCGACGATGATGCCATCGTGGCGGCGCTCGCCGCCGGCTGCTTCTACGTGGGGGCGCTGGGCAGTCGCAAGACGCACGGCCGGCGGCTCGAGCGGCTGCGCGAGCGGGGCCTCGACGAGGGGCAGCTCGGGCGCATCCACGGCCCGATCGGCCTTGCCATCGGCGCGCAGTCGCCGGCCGAGATCGCGGTGGCGATCCTGGCCGAGATGATCCAATCGCTGCGCGCTCGCGCCACGCGCGCGACAGACGCGGCGGCGTGAAAGTCGCCGCGCTGATTCTGGCCGCCGGGCGTTCGACGCGTATGGGCGGGCCGAACAAGCTGCTCGCCACCATCGACGGCAAGCCGCTGGTGAGGATGGTGGCGGAGGCGGCGCTGGCTAGCCGCGCCGCGCCGGTCACGGTGGTCACGGGACACCAGCGCGCGAAGATCGAAGCTGCGCTTGCCGGCGTCGATGTGGCGCTGGTGCATAACCCCGACTACGCGGAGGGGCTGTCCGCCTCGCTCGCGGCCGGCGTCGCCGGCCTGCCGGCCGATGTCGACGGCGTGGTCGTTCTGCTGGCCGACATGCCGGCGGTCGACGCGGCGATCATCGACCGCTTGATCGCGGCGTTCGATCCCGGCCGCGGCGCCGCGATCGTGGTGGCGACCGACCGGGGCAGGCGGGGCAATCCGGTGGTATGGTCGTCGCGTTTTTTCCCTGCTCTCGGCGCGGTCACCGGCGACAGCGGCGGGCGCCGGCTGATTGCCGCCAACCGGGCCGCCGTGGTCGAGGTGGAGCTCGGTCCGGCGGCGGGGCTCGACGTCGATACGCCCGAGGCGCTGGCGGCGCTCGGCGGCAGGCCGACCTGAGCCGGCCACCAACAACCTGTTAACCGACCAGGCGGAATTGCAGTATGGTCCGCCGCCGGCAGCCGTCGGCGGCCAGGCAGTAGGATGACGCCAATGTCGATGTGGCTTACGCAGTTCTTCGCGCCGGAGACGCTGGCCCGCAACGCGGCGCTGTTTCTCGTCGTGATCGCGGTGGCGATGCCGACCGTCGGCATCGTGCGGTTGGTGGCGCTGGCGGCGGGCGTGGTCGGCGTCGTGCTGTCGGCGTTCATCGTCCCCGACCCGATCGGGCTGTTCTGGTGGAGCCTGCTTGCGGTGGTGGCGTTGGTGCGCGTGCTGGTGGCGAGCAGCCGCCGCTTCGGCACACCGTTGACCGGCGAGGAACGACTGTTCCACGAGAAGGCGGTGCCGACGCTGGCGCCGAGCCAGGTGCGGCGGCTGCTCGACATCGGTCGCTGGCGGGAAGTGATCGCCGGAACCGCGCTGACCCGCGTCGGCGAGGTGGTCAGCGAGCTCGGCTTCATCACCCGCGGCCATGTCGACATCCTCGTCGACGGCAGGAAGGTCGCCGAGTGCGGTCCCGGCACCCTGATCGGCGAGATCGGCATGTCGACGGGGGAGCCCGCGTCGGCGACCGCCGTGTGCGCCACCCCGGTGCGCTATCTCAGCTTCGAGGCCAAGCGGCTCTACCGCTTGCTCGACAGTCACGTCGACCTGCAGGACGCGGTCGAGCTGGCGATCGAACGCAGCCTGAGCGATAAGCTGCGTCGCTCCAACGTGGCGGCCGCGCATCACGGCGACAACGCGGTCGGCTGACTGTCAGCAGCCGCCGGCGAACGCTGCCAATCTTGGCGGCGTTCAGCCAAAATTAACCATGTCGCATTGCAATCGACCGACGTGGCGGTCAAGCTTTTGATCGCCCGGGTGCGGCGTCGAAAGTGGAGCCTGGCGATGACGCATGAGGACTACAGACGGCAGCTGGAAGGGTTCGGCCTGACCACGGCGAGCATTCTCTACCGCATGCCCGATCACCCCAAGGTGCTGCAGACCTTCGTTTGGCAGGATTACGACCTGGCGCCGCTTTTCCCTGGATTGCAGCGGTTCCTGGAATTCTGGCAGCGCGAGCTGGACGGGCCGCTCCATTCGGTCACCGTCGCTCATCAGCGGCTGATCGCCGATCGCGAAATTCGCACCGTCTCGGCCGAGTTTCGCTTGCATTGAGGCGGATAGTCGGGGCGCGTCGCCGGCCCGACGACAAGGAGCAGTCACGGCGCCATGCGACGGATCAAAGTCGACTTCGGCGCCGTGACCATCGCGCTCGCATTGCGCGACACTCCCACCGCCGAGGCGATATGGCAGGCGCTGCCGTTCGAGGCCGAGGCGCTGACGTGGGGCGAGGAAGTGTATTTCACGATCCCGGTGGCGGTGGCGCGCGAGGCCGATGCGCGGGCCGTCGTCACACCCGGAGAGATCGCCTACTGGCCCGACGGCGACGCGATTGCCATCGGCTACGGCAGGACGCCGATCAGTCGCGGCACCGAGACGCGGCTGGCAAGCCCGTGCAACATCTGGGCGACGACCAGGGACGACGTCAGACAACTGGCTGAGGTCGCCGCCGGCCAGCGCATACGCCTCGAGCGAGTCGCTTAGCGGCGTTTCAGCCGCGGCCGACGAACGGCATCTTGGTCGCCATCACCGTCATGAAGAGAACGTTGGCCTCAAGCGGCAACCCGGCCATGTAAACGATCGCCTGGCCGACGTGGTCGACGTCGATGAGCGGTTCCGCCGCCGTGCGGCCATCGGCTTGCGTCGCCCCCTGGCCGATGGGTGCCGCCATCTCGGTGGCGGCATTGCCGATGTCGATTTGGCCGCAGGCGATGTCGAAGCTTCGCCCGTCGAGGGCGGTCGATTTGGTGAGGCCCGTAATGGCGTGCTTGGTGGCGGTGTAGGGTGCCGAGTTGGGTCGCGGCGCATGAGCCGATATGGAGCCGTTGTTGATGATGCGCCCGCCACGCGGCGTTTGCGCCTTCATCAGACGAAAGGCCTGTTGTGTACAGAGAAACGGTCCGGTCAGGTTGGCGGCCACCACCGTTTGCCACTGGGCGAATGTCACCTCGTCGAGCGATGCTGCCGGTATGCCGGCACCGGCGTTGTTGAACAAGACATCGAGGCGGCCGAAGGTCTCCTTGATCTTGGCGAACAGGGCGGCCACCGCCCGCGGGTCGCCGACGTCGGTCGGCACGGCCAGCGCCTTGACGCCGTTCGCCTTGATGGCGCCGGCCACCTCGGCTAGCGGCTCCGGCCGGCGGCCGGCCACCACGATCGTCCAGCCGGCGCCGGCGAGCGCCAGCGCCGCCGTCTTGCCGACGCCCGAGCCGCCGCCCGTGATCAACGCAATCCTGGTGGTGGTGCCGGCCATCGTCGCGCGCCTCGCTACCGTTTGGCGTAGGGTGGCGGCGGAATGGCGCGATGGGCGGCGCGCAGGGCGGCTGACCAGCGTTCGCGCAGGTCATGGAAGTATGGCTCCGCCGCCTCGATGCGGTAGGTCAGTTCGGCCTTGAGCGCGTCGCGCCGGATCACCAGCAGGTCGATCGGCAGCCCGACGCCGAGATTGGAGCGGATGGTAGAGTCCATCGAGATCAGTCCAAGCTTCAAGGCGTCGTCGAGGGTGGTGGATTCGGTGACCGAACGATCGAGGATGGGCTTGCCGTACTTGTGCTCGCCGATCTGCAGGTAGGGCGTATCGGCGGTTGCCTCGATGAAGTTACCGGCAGCGTAGATCAGGAACAAGCGCAAACGGCCGCCGGCCACCTGGCCGCCGAGAAGCATCGACACGTCAAAGCCGCCCGGCTGGGCCTGCGAAAGGGCGGAACCGTCCATGTGATGGACCTCGCGGACGGCGCGACCGACGAATTGGGCGGCCTTGAACATCGACGGCATGTCCATCAGGGTTTCGCCGACCCCGGTGTCAGGGTTTTCCATCCCTTCGCTGACCAGCGACAGGACCGCCTGGCCGACGGCGAGGTTGCCGGCGGTGGCAAGGCCGATCACCCGCTTGCCGGGATCCTCGAACAAATGCAGCTTGCGGAAGACGGCGATATTGTCGATGCCGGCGTTGGTGCGGGTGTCGGCGACCATCACCAATCCGTCGTGTACCATCACCCCCACGCAATAGGTCATTCAACGCCCCGCGCAATCGGCCCGCCGGCCGGCGAATCTTGCGGTTTTCTTCACGAGTCGCAACGCAAAACACGCGCGCGCCTGGCAGCCTAGCCCTGCCATTGCGCGGCCCGCGGTTGGTTGCGATGGGTCGCGTCGGCGTCGCGGATGGCGACCTTGACGGCGAGTTCTTCGCCGCCGCCGCCGTAATGGGCGCCGCGAACCGGCGCTGCTTCCAGGTAGTCGAGGCCGACGGCGACGCGGACGTAGGCGGCGGTCGGGCAGATGCCGTTGGCCGGGTCGAAACCGACCCAGCCGAGGTCGTCGACGAGTACCTCCGCCCAGGCGTGGCCTGCGGGCTGCTCGCTGTTGTCGACCGACAGCATATAGCCGCTGACATAGCGTGCCGGAACGGCGAGATGGCGAACGGCGGCGATGAAGACGTGGGCGAAATCCTGGCAAACGCCTTGGCCGTGCGCGAACGCCTCGATGGCGCTGGTGCCGACGTCGGTGGCGTCGACCTCGAAGCGCAGACGGGAGCGGATGCCGTCCATGATGGCGTGCATCAGGTCGACGCGATTGGTGCCGGAGGCGGCAGCGGCGTCGTCGGCGAAGCGGCGGATGGCGGCGTCGCTGGCGGTGAGCTCGGTCGTACGCAGGAACAGCACGGGCGGAAATCGTTCCACCTGCCCGGTCAGGATGCCGTGGCTGTCAGTGGTCTCGACCTCGCCGTGGGCGACGATGGCAAGCCTGTCGAGCGGGCCCTCGACGGTGAAGTCGTGGACCAGGTTGCCGAAGGCGTCGGCGGATTGCTCGAGGCGGCAATCGCGGTCGACGTCGATGCGCCAGTGGATGACGAACTGGCCGTCGTGGCTGCGCGGGGTGAGGCGCAGCGTCTGGATCGCGCGGGTCGCGGGCACCTCGTAGGTGTAGGTGGTCTCATGACGGATACTGAGGCGCATGGCACTTCAGGTCAGATATTGCTCGGTGATCGCGGCGCTGAGGCGGTTGTTGTCGGCGATGAACTCGGTGAGGAACTCGTGCAGGCCGCGCTTCTGGAAGATGTCGTCGATGACGGAATTGCTGAGGCGCGTGTAGATGGAGCGCGCCACGCGCTGGGCCGGTCCCTGGCGGCCGTAGGCCTGCGACAGCTGGTCGAGGAACATGGTCAGGTTCTCGTAGCAGCTGGCCAGCGACCGTGGCATCTCGTTGTTGAGCACGAGCAGGTCGGCGATCAGCCACGGCTTCAGGCTCTCGTGATAGACCCAATGATAGGCGGTCAGCGAAGACACCGAGCGCAGGATCGAGGACCACTGGAAATAGTCGAGGCCGCCGCCGATGGGAGCGCCCTCGGGCAGCAGCAGATGGTACTTGACGTCGAGGATGCGCGCGGTCGAGTCGGCGCGCTCGAGATAGACGCCGAGGCGCAGGAAACAGTAGGCGTCGTTCCTCAGCATCGTGCGGTAGGCGGAGCCGTCGAAGCGCAGGCAGGCTTCCTTCACTTTGCTGAGAAACTCCGTCAGCGTGTCGCGGTCCATGTGCTGACGGTCGAAGCGCTTGAGATCGAGCCAGCCGCTGTTGATCGCCTCCCACATGTCGCCGGTGAGCGCCGTGCGTTCGGCGCGGCCGTTGTGGCGGGCGGTCTCCAGGCAGCGGGTGATGCTCGACGGGTTGTCGCGCGAGAACGCCAGGAAATCGATCACCGCGTCGCGCTCGGCGGTGGCGTGGCCCTGATTGAACAGGACGAGCGCGCCGGCGGCGGCGAGCGCCGACTCCCATTCATTCGATTCGCCGGCAAACGACATCGGCGTCGCCGCCAGCCGGCGGGCGGCATCGATGATGCGGGCGGTGTTGTCGGCGCGCTCGACGTAGCGGGCGAGCCAGAACAAACTGTCGGCGGTGCGGCTCAACATGTCAGGCGTCCAGCACCCAGGTGTCCTTGGTGCCGCCACCCTGGCTGGAGTTGACGACCAGCGAACCCTCGCCGAGGGCGACGCGGGTGAGGCCGCCGGGGACGATGCGGATCTTGTCGCAGCCGGACAGGACGAAGGGCCGCAGGTCGACGTGGCGCGGGGCGATGCCGGAATCGACGAAGGTGGGCGAGGTGGACAGGGCGAGGGTCGGCTGGGCGATGAAGTTGGCCGGATCGGCCCTGATGCGGTCGGCGAAGGCATCGCGGGTCTTCTTACCGGCGGCCGGCCCGATCAGGATGCCGTAGCCGCCCGAACCGGCCACCTCCTTGACGACCAGCTCGTCGAGATGGGCGAGGACGTGCGACAGCGCCGCCGGCTCGCGGCAGCGCCAGGTCGGCACGTTGTTGAGGATCGGCTCCTCGCCGAGATAGAAGCGCACGATTTCCGGCACGTAGGAATAGACCGCCTTGTCGTCGGCGACGCCGGTGCCGACGGCGTTTGCGAGCGTGATGTTGCCGGCGCGGTAGGCGTTCATCAGGCCGGGAACGCCGAGGATCGAATCGGGCCGGAAGACGAGGGGGTCGAGGAAATCGTCGTCGAGGCGGCGGTAGAGCACATCGACCCGCTTGGGGCCCTCGGTGGTGCGCATGACCACGACGTCGTCGCGGACGCGGAGATCGCGGCCCTCGACCAGCTCGACGCCGAGCTTGTCGGCGAGGAAGGAATGCTCGTAGTAGGCGCTGTTGAACGGTCCCGGCGTGAGGACGGCAACGGTCGGCTCGTCGGGGGCCGCGCGCGGTGCCGCCGACAGCAGCGTTGCCAGCAGCTCCTCGGGATACTGCTCGATCGGTGCGATGCGGTTTATCGCGAACAGGTCGGGGAACAGCCGCATCATGACTTCGCGGTTCTCCAGCATGTAGGAGACGCCGGAGGGGACGCGCGCGTTGTCCTCGAGCACGTAGAAGTCGCGGTCGTCGACGCGCACCACGTCGATGCCGGCGACGTGAACGTAGATGTCGCCGGGGAGCTTGTGGCCGGCCATTTCCGGCCGGAAATAGGGGTTGCGGTAGACGAGGTCGGCGGGGATCTTGCCGGCGGCGATGATCTCGGCGTTGCCGTAGATGTCGGCGAGGAAGCGGTTGAGGGCGACGGCCCGTTGCTCAAGGCCGGTGGCGAGGTGCTGCCACTCGCCGCGGGTCAACACCCGCGGGATGACGTCGAACGGGATGATGCGCTCCTCCGCCGCCGCGTCGCCGCGCACGGCGAAGGTGATGCCGATGCGGCGGAAGAGGAGTTCGGCTTCCGCCCGGCGCTGGGTAAGGACGGCGGGCGGCGTCGATTCGAGCCAGCGCTGCAGAAACTCGTAGCCCGGCCGGCAAACCCGCTCGTCGACGAACATCTCGTTGAAGGCGACCATCGATCCTTCCGTCGGATGCGCCCATACGCGCGCATCCTAGACCGACGTGCAAGAACGACGCCAACGTTGACGGTTTGCGCCGGTTTTCCGGGGGTGTCGTTGGCCGGGATTGACGCGGCCGGTCCCGGCTCAGGCGGCCACGCCTTGGCTCTCGACGCGCGGCTCGAGTGCCGCCGGCTCGCTCTGGTTGGCCCAGTTGATGATTTCCATGCGCCCGTCGTCGTGCTCGGCGACGGCGGTGCAGCTTTCCACCCAGTCGCCGCAGTTGACGTAGGCGAGCCCGAAATCATCGTGGACGGCAGCGCTGTGGATGTGCCCGCACACGACGCCGTCAACGGAATGCTCGCGGGCGGCGGTGACCAGCGCCTGCTCGTAGTGGCCGATGAAGTTGACCACCGCCTTCACCCGCATCTTGGCCCAGTTGGAGAACGACCAGTAGGGCAGGCCGAGCCGCTGGCCGAGCCGGTTGACGGCGGTGTTGACGGCGAGCGCGGTCGCATAGGCGCTGTCACCGAGGAAGGCCAGCCACGGCGCCTGGGTCTGGACGACGTCGAAGCAGTCGCCGTGGACGACGAGGTAGCGCCTGCCGTCGGCGGCCTGATGGATGGCGCGGTCGGCGATGTCGAAGCCGTCGAGACGACCGCCGCAATAGGCGCGTACGAATTCGTCGTGGTTGCCGGGGATGTAGACGACGCGGGCGCCCCGCTGTGCGCGGTCCTTGAGGCAATAGAGGACGTCGGAATGATCGTCCGGCCAGTGCCAGTGCGCCCTCAGGCGCCATTCGTCGATGATGTCGCCGACCAGGTAGATGGTGGCGGCGTCGTGCTTGCTGAGAAAGTCGAGAAGCTGGTTCACCCGGCACCCTTTGGTGCCGAGATGAAGGTCGGACAGGAAGAGCGTGCGGTATTGCCGCGGTGCCGGCATGGCTAACATCGGGTGGCCTTCCTCGCTCAGCAATGGGTCGACGTAAGGTGCCTCGAAACGGTGCCGGTGGAGACGACACGGTCACTCTGTCGCAGGGATGCAGGATAAGTGCCGGACCGATGGCGGGCCGTCACGGCTGTCGCGTCCGACCGAGTGAGAAAGGCCGGATGCGGGATGTCATCTGTGTGATTGTCGTCGCGCGAGGTGAAGCGGAAGGGCGTGAAGGGGCGGGCGGCATGTTGCGAACATGGGGATGGGCGGGCGGCTGTGATGAGGGTCAATGGAGGCCGCCCGACAAGGATGGCGAGGGCCGCGCGAATCGGTGAGGCGGTGGTCATTGCGGCCCAGGTTGCCAATGGTCTGTGACGGCGGAATCAACCGTTTATGACATGCATATTACGACGGCAGCGGCAAGGCGAGACGGTGGCTGCCTGTGGCGTAATGCCCTGCTTTTGCAGGGCTGGTCAACCGGGTGATGCAGGATTTCGGCACCATCATGGCGATGCGTTGCGCCCGTCCTGGGTGCGGCGGTGGCCGGCGAGGCCCCGCTTGCGGCCCATTGCCGCTTACAGTCGCCGTCTGTGGTGAGCACCCGTTCTTGATGCCCACTCCAGGTCGCTACGCAACGAACGTGCAGGCGAGGAGAGACAACGATGAGCCACATCAAGGCAATGACCGACGCCGACGCCAGCGGCGAGGTGGCCGCTCTCTACGAGGCGGATCGCGGCGCAGACTGCCTTGTCCCCAACTACACGAGGGCCTTCGGCCACAGGCCGGAGTACATGGCGGCGTGGAAGACGCTTCTCGGCGCCATCAAGAAACGGATGGACCCGCGCCGATACGAGCTCGCCACATTCGCCGCCGCCAAGGCAATCGCGAGCTCATATTGTTGTCTCGCCCAGGGCTCGGTGTTGCTGAACGACTTCATGAGCGAAGCGGAACTGCTGGCGCTGGCGGCCGACCATCGCGACGCCGGACTGAGCGACCTCGACGTTGCCATCATGGATCTTGCCGAGACCGTCGCCCGCGACGCCTCCACGGTGTCCGCCGATCAGATCGGGCGACTGCGGCGCTCGGGTCTCGACGAGGGCGACATTTGTGACGTTGTCGCCGCTGCCGCGGCGCGCTGCTTCTTCAGCAAATACGTCGATGGGGTGGGAGCCCAGGCCGACGCGAAGTATTCCGCCCTGTCGCCGGAACTGCGCCAGGCGCTGATCGTCGGCCGCGCGATTGCGCAAGCATGAACACGGCGGCGCGCTTGTGGCGCCCTAGATCAGCTGCAGCGCCCGCAGCGAGGCATGGCCGCTCCTGCCCACGATGATGTGGTCGTGAACCGCGATACCCAGCGGCTTGGCGATGTCGATCACTGAATTGGTCATCTCGATGTCGGCGCGCGACGGGGTCGGGTCGCCGGACGGGTGATTGTGTACGAGGATGAGCGCGGTCGCCGACAGCTCAAGGGCGCGCTTGACCACCTCGCGCGGATAGACCGGCGTGTGGTCGACGGTGCCGGTCTGCTGGACCTCGTCGGCGATCAACAGGTTCTTCTTGTCGAGAAAAAGCACGCGGAACTGCTCGACCGGCTGAAAGGCCATGGCGGTGCGGCAATAGTCGAGCACCGCTGCCCACGAATCGAGCAGCGGACGGGCGCGAATGGTGTCATGGGCGAAGCGTTGGGCCGCGGCCTGGATGACCTTGAGATGATGGGCGACCGCTTCGCCCACCCCGTCGACCTCGCACAGCAGGCCCTCCGGCGCGGCGAGGACCTCGGAGAAGCTGCCGAAGCGGGTGATCAGAGCCTTGGCGATCGGCTTGACGTCGCGGCGCGGCAGGACCGGGAACAGGATCAGCTCGAGGAGCTCGTAGTCGGCGACGGCGTCGGGGCCGGCGTCGCGGAAGCGTGCCCTGAGACGTTCGCGGTGCCCGTGGAAATGCGGCAGCTTGCCGCCCTTGTCACGGGCGGCGCTCATGCCGGGCGGCGGTCGTCGGCCCGTTGCCTCGGCGACAGGGTGAAGATTTCATGGCCGCTGTCGGTCACGCCGACGGTGTGCTCGTATTGCGCGGAAAGCGAGCGGTCGCGGGTGACCGCCGTCCAGCCGTCGGCGAGAATCTTCACGTGCGGGCGGCCGAGGTTAATCATCGGCTCGACGGTGAAAATCATCCCCGGGCGCAGGCGCACCCCTTCCCCGGGGTTGCCGTAGTGGAGAATGTTGGGCACGTCGTGAAACAGGCGACCCACGCCGTGGCCGCAAAAATCGCGCACCACGCTGCACCGTTCGCCCTCGGCGTACTCTTGGATGGCGTTGCCGATATCGCCGGTGGTGGCTTCCGGCCGGATCGCCGCGATGCCGCGCATCATCGCCTCGCGGGTGACCTCGCACAGGCGGCGGGCGGCACGCTTGACGTTGCCGACCAGATACATGCGACTCGAATCGCCGTGCCAGCCGTCGAGGATGAGGGTCACGTCGACGTTGGCGATGTCGCCGTCCTTGAGCGGCTTGCTGCCGGGGATTCCGTGGCAGACGACGTGATTGAGCGAGACGCAGGTCGACTTCATGTAGCCCTTGTAGCCGAGCGTCGCCGGCAGGGCGCCGCGGGCCAGGGCGAACTCGTATACGAAACGGTCGATCTCCTCGGTCGGAAGCCCCGGCCGCACGATGTCGTCGAGGGCGTCGAGGCATTCGGCGACGAGGCAGCCGGCGCGGCGCATGCCGGCGAAGTCGGCCGCGCCGTGAAGCTTGATCTTTCCGTCATTCTTGAGGGGCGCCAGGGTGGCGTCGACGTAGCTCACCATCACCGCGAGCATATGGCGGCTTTCCGGGCGGCGTGCAAGCGCGGCGTTGGCCCGGCTCAGCCGATCACCGGGACGCGCCTCGCGACGGTGATTTCGGTGGTGCTCAGCCGGCAATCGTAGGCAAGCATCTCGACGCCGGCGGCCCGTGCCTTGTCGAAGGCGGCGCCGTAACCCGGGTCCATGTCGCGGGCAAGCGCAAGCTCCCCGGCGTCGCTGCGCTGGATGAGAAACAACATCACCGCGCGATGCCCGGCGGCGGCCATGTCGGATAGCTCGGCCAGGTGCTTGGCGCCGCGAACGGTCACCGAATCGGGAAACTCGGCAAGACCCGGCCGTCGCGACAGGTGGACGTTCTTGACCTCGACGTAGGTCTCGGGTTGGCCGCGCCCCGACAGGAGGATGTCGATCCGCGAGTTCTTGCCGTAGCGAACCTCGCGCCGCTGCCGATCGTAGCCGAGGAGTTCGGCGATGGTGCCCTGCTCGATCGCCTCGGCGACTAGCCGGTTGGGATGGGCCGTGTTGATGCCGACCAGGCCGCCGTCGGTCTCGACCAGCTCCCACGACCAGGCGAGCTTGCGGGTCGGGCTGTCGGAACGGGAAACGAAGATACGCATGCCGGGCTCGGCAAGGCCGGTCATGGCACCGGGATTGGCGCAGTGGACGGTGACCTCGTCGCCGCTGGCCAGGACGACGTCGGCAAGGAACCGCTTGTAGCGACGGATGAGACGGGCCTCGGTGAGCGGGACGGCAAAGCGCATGGCGCCGCATACCACCTCGGCGGTTGCTCGCGCCACGGCGATCCTAGAGCGCCGGACTGTACTGGCGCGGGGAGGCGGCGAGATAGGCGTCGAAGCTCGCTGCTACGGCGCGGATGAGTCCGCGGGCCTCGGGATCAACTTCGATGATTGCGCGATGGCGGCGAATGACGCCATCTGCCGCCAGCCGGTCCACGTTCTCCATGGCGTCGGCGAGACTCGCGGTGGTGCGACCGTGGCGCCGGCAGATCGCCGCCACGTCGACACGGAAATCGCACATCAGCCGTTCGATGATCTCGCCGCGCAGACGGTCGTCGTCGTTCAGCGCACAGCCCTTGACGATCGCCAGCCGACCGGCGCCAATGGCGGCCGAATAGGCGCGCACCGTCGGCTCGTTCTGCACATAGCCTTGCCGCAAGCGGCCGATCGCCGAGGCACCAAAGGCGATTAGCACGTCTGCCGGGTCGGCGGTGTAACCCTGGAAGTTGCGATGCAGGCGGCCGGCCTCCGCGGCCACGGCCATGCTGTCTCCGGCCCGCGCATAGTGGTCGATGCCGATGGGCCGGTAGCCCGCGGCTACCATGGCGCCGCCGATCGCTTCGGCCTGCAGGTTGCGCTCGGAGCCGCGGGGGAGCGTGGCGGTGTCGATCTTGCGCTGGTGGTGCTTGAAGGCGGGCACGTGGGCGTAGCCGAACACCGCGATGCGGTCGGGCGCGAGCGTCAGGCATCGGTCGACCGTCTCGAGCGCGGAGGCGACCGTCTGGTGCGGCAGGCCGTAGATGAGGTCGATGTTGATGCCAACGATACCGGCCGCCCGCAGCCAGCCGACCACCGCCTCGGTCTCCTGAAACGTCTGCGTTCGGTTGATCGCCCGCTGCACCGCCGGGTCAAGGCTCTGGACGCCGAGACTGGCGCGGTTGACGCCGGCGGCGGCGAGCGCCGCCACCATCTCCCGGTCGAGGGTGCGCGGATCGATCTCGATGGCAATCTCCGCATCGGCACGAACGTCGAAGGCGGCGCGCAGCGTCTCCATCAGCTCGAGGAACCGCTCCGGGGCCATGATGGTCGGCGTGCCGCCGCCGAAGTGAACGTGCGCGACCGGCAGACGGTCGCCGAGGTAACGTCCGACCAGCGCGATCTCCGCCTTCAGCATCTCGCCATAGGCGAGGATCGGCTCGTCGCGCAGGGTCACCGCCGTGTTGCAGCCGCAGTACCAGCACATGCGCCGGCAGAACGGAACGTGGACGTAGAGCGATGTCAGCGTTGCGGCGGGCGTTTCCGCCAGCCATTCGGCGTAGTCGGTCGCTCCCGTCGTCGCGCTGAAATGCGGGGCGGTCGGGTAGCTGGTGTAGCGGGGCAGTCGCGCCTCGCTATATTGGGTGATCAGGCTGGGTCGCACGCCGGGATTTGATCGCCATCGGGCGATGATCGCTTTGCGCTAGCGCAAACCGCGACGATGTGGCTCATCCGGCGTCAACGAGGCAGCTTCAGGGAAGGTCGGCCAATGCCCAACGCCGCGGACGACGCCACCATCACTGCCGGGTTGCTGGTCATCGGCGACGAGATTCTTTCCGGGCGCACCAAGGACAGGAACATCGGATACATCGCCGAGTACGTGACGGCGATCGGGATCGACCTGCGCGAGGTGCGGGTGGTGCCGGATGTCGAGGCGGAGATCGTGGCGGCGGTCAACGCGCTGCGCCAGCGCTACACCCACGTCTTCACCACCGGCGGCATCGGCCCGACCCACGACGACATCACCGCCGACGCGGTCGCCAAGGCCTTCGGCCTGCCGGTGGTGATCGACCAGCGGGCGGTCGCGATGCTTGCCGAGCGAATCCCCGAGCAGAACCTGAACGAGGCGCGGCTGAGGATGGCGCGCATGCCGCAAGGCGCCGAGCTGATCGCAAATCCGATCTCCAAGGCTCCCGGCTTTTCGATCGGCAACGTCCACGTCATGGCGGGGGTGCCGCAGATCATGCACGCGATGCTCGACGCCTTGGCGCCGAGGCTGAAAACCGGCAAGAAGATGCTGTCGCGCTCGCTCCCCGCCGGCCTCAAGGAGGGCGATATCGGCGGGCCGCTCGCCGCCGTGCAGGCGGGCTTTCCCGACGTCGCGATCGGCAGCTACCCGACCTTCGACGAGAAGGTCGGCTTCACCACCACGCTGGTGCTGCGCTCGCGCGACCCGGAGCGCCTGGCCGCGGCGGAGACGGCGGTCAAGGCGATGCTCGACGAGGTGCGCAGGCGCCTGGCCGGCTGAGCGCAGCCGCTCGCCAATTTGCGGTCGGGCGGCGGGCGGCTAGAATTAGCGCCATCGTCGCCGGCGGGACGGCCGGCCTGCCAATGGAGAAGAAACGATGGCGGAGGCGCGCGCCGAAAAGGCGTTTCCGGTTTCCTGGGACCAGTTCCACCGCGACGCGCGGGCGCTGGCATGGCGGCTGGCGGGGCAGGGGTCGTGGCAGGCGATCGTGTGCGTGACGCGCGGCGGACTGGTGCCGGCGGCCGTCATCGCGCGCGAGCTCGGCATCCGCCTGATCGAGACGGTGTGCGTGTCGTCCTACCATGACTACAAGGAGCAGGGCGGCATCGAGGTTCTCAAGCCGGTCGGCAAGAACATCGTCGATCTTGCCGACGGCAAGGGCGCTGCCGTGCTGGTCATCGACGACCTGGTCGATACCGGCAAGACTGCGCGCCTGGTGCGCGACATGGTGCCCAAGTGCCACTACGCCACCATGTACGCCAAGCCCGCCGGGCGACCGCTGGTCGACACCTTCATCACCGAGGTCAGCCAGGACACCTGGATCTATTTCCCCTGGGACATGGGCTATTCGTTCCAGCCGCCGATCGCGCAGGTGACGGCCGGCTGACGTCGCCGGCCGTGGCCTAGGCGAACCGCTCCCGCGCCAGCGCAGCGCCGGCGCCAAGGGCGGCGAGCTTGGCGTAGGCGACGTCCCATTGCATCGGTGCCATGCCGCAGTTGGTGCACGGGTAGAT
>Ga0307436_1000235_pt1 | contig 24888 bp, 25 predicted proteins | sample SalMarWE160440MG_FD_202513 | JGI IMG/M metagenome (GOLD analysis project Ga0307436, IMG submission 202513) | Salt marsh sediment microbial communities from the Plum Island Ecosystem LTER, Massachusetts, United States - WE1604-40 | ecosystem: Environmental > Aquatic > Marine > Intertidal zone >...
GGGCTGGCGCTATCCGTTCAAGCCGAGCGCGCCGGCGGCGATCGGCGCCGGCGCCCTATCGGGCTTTACCGGCGGCGCCGCGCAGCTCGGCGGCCCGCCCATCATTCTCTACTGGCTCGGCAGCCCGGACGCCGCCGCCATCGTGCGCGCCAACCTCATGGTGTATCTGGTCATGCTCGGCCTCACGCTGATGGCAAACTATGCCTGGCACGGCTTGACGACCGCTCAGCCTATCGCGCTCGCGGTCATGCTGTGGCCGGTTTACATTCTGGCGTTGGTCGTCGGCGCGCGCTGGTTTCGCGGCTCGTCCGATGCCAGCTACCGCCGCATCGCCTATGCGATCGTGGCGCTGGCCGCGCTCGCCAGCATGCCGGTGTTCGATAATCTTCTGCACTGAGGCCGGGCCGCCGCATATCCGCGCGGTAGATTGACGCGCGCGTCCGGTACCGGATCACCATTTTCCGACGCAGCGACGCGACGCCGCGCCAACACGAGTGGTACGCGGCAATTTAATCGAGGTGGCAAGTCATTGTTAGGCGTCGCACGCCAAATTCGCATCGATTGACGCACATCAAAGCCGGTCGCCGCCTTTGCATTGACAGTACGTCGGAGCGCGTCGGCAACAATTTCGGTGCGCTCCAATTTTGTGAAGCGATTTCTTTGCTGCGGCTGCGCCGCCGGCGATTAGCATTTCGGCGAGGGGGGCTTACGTGGCGGAATGGTTCATCGAGACATTGCGCGATCATCCGGAGATCGCGATCTTCCTCGCCCTCGGTATCGGCTATTGGGTCGGCGGGAAATCCTTCAAAGGCATCAGCCTCGGCGCGGTGACCTCCACCCTGATCGCGGCGGTGATCATCGGCCAGATCGACATCGCCGTTTCCGCCAACGTCAAGACGATATTCTTCCTGCTGTTTCTGTTTGCGATCGGCTACGGCGTCGGCCCGCAATTCGTGCGCGGCATCGCCAAGGACGGCATCCCGCAGGCGCTGTTTTCGGTCGTGCTCTGCCTGCTCTGTCTGGGCACCGCTTATCTGGCAGCAATGCTGGCAGGCTACGATCTCGGCTATGCCGCCGGCCTCTACGCCGGCTCGCAGACCATCTCGGCCTCGATGGGGCTGGCCACCGACGCCGTCAACCGGCTTGGGCTTCCGGCCGACCATACCAAGCAACTGCTCGACGCCATGCCCATCGCTTATGCGGTGACCTACATCTTCGGCACCATCGGCTCGGCGGTGCTGTTGGCCAAGATCGGCCCGATGCTGCTGCGCATCGACCTCGCCGCCGAATGCGAACGCTACGAAAAGCAGATGGGCGAGACCGGCCCGCTCGAACAGCCGGACGGCGGCTGGCACAAGTTCGAACTGCGCGCCTATCGCGTGCGCCAGGGCAGCCGGTTCGCAGGGATCACCGCCGCCGAAGCGGAGCGGCTCGCGCCGCACGACACCCGGCTGTTCATCGAGCGCATCCGGCGCAAGGGTGAAATCATCGATGCGACCGCGCACACCGTGCTGGCGGACGGCGACATCGTCGCGGTCGCCGGCCGGCGCGAGGTGCTGGTCGACGTCGTGGAAAAGGTCGCCGAGGAGGTCGAGGACCCCGAGCTGCTCGCGGTGCCGCTGGACGGCGTCGACGTCCTGGTCACCCACAAGGAACTCGACGGCATGACGCTCGCGCAAGCCGCGCAGCGGCCGGAAGCGCACGGCATCTTCCTCAGCAAGATCACGCGCGGCGCCACCGCCACCAACATTCCGGTGCTGCCGCAGACGCAAATCCATCGCGGCGACATTCTCACGCTGGTCGGCCGCACCAGCGACATCGTCCGCGCCGCCAAGGTGCTCGGCTATGCCGACAAGGCCAGCAACGTCGCCGACGTCGCCTTCATCGGCGGCGCGATCACGATCGGCACGCTGATCGGCGCGCTGACGCTCGATATCGGCGATGTGCCGCTGACGCTGTCGACCGCGGGCGGCGCGCTGCTCGCGGGCCTCCTGTTCGGCTGGCTGCGCTCGGTGCATCCGACCTTCGGCCGCATCCCCTCCTCGACCGTGTGGTTCATGAACTCGGTCGGCCTCAACGTCTTCATCGCGGTGGTCGGCATCTCGGCCGGGCCGGGTTTCGTCGCCGGCTTGCAGGAGCTCGGCATCAGCCTGTTCCTCTGGGGCATCTTCACCACCGCACTGCCGCTCATTCTCGGCCTTCTGCTCGGGCGCTACGTGTTCCGTTTCGACCCGGCGATTCTGTTCGGTTGCTGCGCCGGCGCCCGCACCACCACGGCGGCGCTCGGCATGATCTGCGAGGCCGCCAAGAGCGACGTGCCCGGGCTCGGCTACACGGTCACCTACGCGGTCGGCAACACGCTCCTGACCATTTGGGGGATGGTCATCATCATGCTGCTGGCGTGAGGCGCCATGCCATCGACACATCATTCCTCAACGCAATCGCATTCGAGAGGAGCGAACTCATGACCAAGGTCGCGACACTGAAGCGGCAAACGAAATCGAGAAAACACATGGGCCGCGCGCAAGAACGAAAGCTCGAGCGGCTCAGCCCCTTCGAGCTCAAGGACAAGCTCATCAAGATCGCCGAGGAGCGCGCGATGATGGCGGGCGCGCGCCAGATGCTCAACGCCGGCCGCGGCAATCCGAACTGGATCGCCACCACGCCGCGCGAGGCGTTCTTCCTGCTCGGCCGGTTCGCGCTCACCGAATCGAAGCGGGTCTGGGAGGAGAAGGACCTCGGCGGCATGCCGGGCAAGAGCGGCATCGCCCAACGCTTCGACGCCTGGCTCGTCACGCACGGCGACAGCGACGGCGGCAAGCTCTTGAAGACGGCCATCGATTACGGCGTCAACAAGCTCGGCTTCGACCGCGACGTCTTCGTGCACGAGTTTGCCGACAGCGTCATCGGCGACAATTATCCCGTGCCCGACCGCATGCTCAAACATGCGGAAGCGGTGGTGCACGCCTATCTCATGCAGGAAATGTGCGACAATCGCCCGCCCAGGGGCCGCTTCGACCTGTTCGCGGTCGAAGGCGGCACGGCGGCGATGTGCTACATTTTCGACAGCCTGCAGATCAACCGCCTGCTCAAGCGCGGCGACAAGATCGCCATCGGCACACCGATCTTCACCCCCTATATCGAGATGCCGCAGCTCGACCAGTACGGCCTCAATCTCGTGCGCGTCGACGCCAGCGAGATGCACAAGAGCGGCCTGCACGCCTGGCAGTATCCCGACAGCGAGATCGACAAGCTCGTCAACCCGAAGATCAAGGCATTCTTCCTGGTCAATCCGAGCAATCCGCCGTCGGTCGCCATCCGGCAGCGAACGATCGACCGCATCGTCGACATCGTCAAACACAAGAACCGGAACCTGATCATCATCACCGACGACGTCTACGGCACCTTCGTGGAAGGCTTCCGCTCGCTGATGGCGGACCTGCCGCAGAACACCATCGGGGTCTATTCGTTCTCCAAGTATTTCGGCGCCACCGGCTGGCGCCTGGGCGTGGTCGCCGTGCATCAGGACAATATCTACGACCGGATGCTGGCGGCGCTGCCCAAGGCCGACAAGCGGGCGCTCAACAAGCGCTACAGCTCGCTGTCGCTCAACCCCGAGACGATGAAGTTCATCGACCGCATGGTGGCCGACAGCCGCCGCGTCGCGCTCAACCACACCTCGGGCCTGTCTCTGCCGCAGCAGACGCAGATGATGCTGTTCGCGCTGTTCGGCCTGACCGACACGAAGAACGACTACAAGCATCTCACCCGCGAGATCGTCAGGCGGCGCTATGAAAAGTTCTGGCAAGGCTTCCACGCGGTGCCGCCGGCCGATCCCTTACGCGCCGGATACTACTCCACGGTGGACATTCTGATCGGCGCCGAACAACGCGTTGGTAAGGACTTCGTCGACTATATGCGGGCGAACTACGAGCCGATCGACATCCTCATCCGGCTCGCCGAGCAGTACGACACCGTGCTGCTCAACGGCAGCGGCTTCGACGCGCCGCTGTGGTCGGTGCGCGCCTCGCTCGCCAATCTGCCGGACGCCGCCTACGAGACCATCGGCCAGGAGCTCGAAGCGGTGGTCGGCCAATACGCCGAGACGTGGCGGAAGAAGAAGAAATAGGCCGTTCAGTTCTGCGTCATGGCCGGACTTGTTCCGGCCATCCACGCCTTTCTTCGGCAGCCCAAGACGTGGATGCCCGGCACAGGGCCGGGCATGACAAGGGAGAGTCAGAGCATCATCGCTACGCGCTCATCTTCTGCACCAGCGCGTCCGATACCTCGAAATTGGCGTAGACGTTCTGCACGTCGTCGTTGTCGTCGAGCGATTCGATCAGCTTGATGACCCTTTCGCCGGCCTCGTCGTCGACCGCAACCGTGTTCTGCGGCTTCCACAGCAGTGCCGACTTGCGCGGCTCGCCGAATTTCGCCTCCAGCGCCTTGGCGACGTCGCTCAACTCATCGGGGGTGGTGAAGATCTGGTGGCCATCTTCGCTGGTGATGACGTCCTCGGCGCCGGCCTCGATCGCGGCTTCCAGCATGGCGTCGGCACTCGCCACGGAAGCATCGTATTCCACCACGCCGACATGGGAGAACATGAACGATACCGCGCCGGTCTCCGCCAGGTTGCCGCCGTTCTTGGTGAAGATGGCGCGCACCTCGCCGGCGGTGCGGTTGCGGTTGTCGGTCAAGGCCTCCACGATCACCGCCACGCCGCCGGGGGCGTAGCCCTCGTAGCGGATCTCATCATAGCTCTCGGCATCGCCGCCTTGGCTTTTCTTGATGGCGCGCTCGATATTGTCCTTCGGCACGTTCTCGGCGCGGGCGGCGAGGATCGCCGCGCGCAGCCGCGGATTGAAGGCGGGGTCGGGCATGCCGAGCTTGGCCGCCACGGTGATCTCGCGCGCGAGCTTGGAAAACAGCTTGGAGCGCGCCTTATCCGCGCGCCCTTTCTTGTGCATGATGTTCTTGAATTGGGAATGACCGGCCATGACCAAGATTTCAATGAATTGTTGCCAGGCATCTATAGGCTGCCGCCAAGGGAAAATAAATATGCGGCCAGACTCCCTCTCCCCATTGGGGAGAGGGTTGGGGTGAGGGGGTCTAGGACTCTCGATAGGCCGTAACCCCTCACCCGGCGCACTTCGTGCGCCGACCTCTCCCTATGGGAGAGGTAAAGAAAGGTCAGCCCGCCGCCACCACCACGTTGCGCAGGATCGCCTCGATGCGCTCGCCGACGCGCATCACGTTGCGGTGGACGCGCGCCTTGTAGCGGGTCACCGCGTCGCGGTCGACCAGGAAGAACTGCTGTTCCGGATAGCTGCGGCCGAAAATGTCGATCAGCATGCTGCGGAATTGTCCGGCCACGGCGCCCGGCATCTCCGCCGCCGGCGGCTCGGCATAGGCGGCAAGCTCGGCCGAGGTGAGCGCGCAGAGAAACGGCTGCGGATCTGCGGAATAGACCTGCTTGTGGCGCTGGATGGTCTCGATGTCGAGCGACGGCGCGACCGCTGCTGCGCCGATCCGCAATTGCTCGTCGTCGGTGGCGGTGGTGAGCGGAAACAGGTCGATCAGCCAGTCGCCGAGATGTTCGACATTGTTGCGGCCGCGCCCGTACATCAAGACGTCGTCCTGGTAGCGCGCGAACCAGGTGTCGAGCCGCTCGATCAGCCGCTCGAGCGCTGGACGCGGGATCAGCTCGCGGTATTGCGTGCCGAAAATGCCGATCGCCGCCTTGCCGCGGGCAACGATATCGAGCACCTCGTCGCCGATGAGCGGCTGGAACAAGCTGCCGCCGGTGCCGACCACCACCAAGTCGTAGGCCGCGCGCGCCTGGTCGAGCGTGCGGAACGTGAGGTGATGCACGTCGGCCTCGCCCGGCAGCAGCGCATTGATCATGTGCAAGCCAAGCCGGCCGCCGAAATCGCCGGCGTCGTGTTCGGACAGCACCGCCACGCTGCAGGGCGTCACCGGCATCAGCCGTTCGGCCGGCGTCAGCCGCATCAGCGCCTGCGCGCTGTCGATCGGCGCGGTGCATTCGATGCGGAAGCCGTAGCGGTCGAACAGCCGCGCCAGATCGAAGAAGCTGAAATCGTTGACCCAGCCGAGCGCGGCGCGGTCGCACTTGCCGGTGAGATTGGTCGCGCAATAGCTCAACACCAGGTCGCGCTTGCACAAGCGCAGATGCGTGAAGAAGCTTTCGACGTCGACGATGGTTTCCAGCAAGCCGAGCATGACGATGATGTCGGCTTGCGCGGCGGCCTCACTCGGGAATTCGCCGGCGTTGAAATCGCAGACCACCGTATCATCGTCGCGCGCGACCAGGTCGCAGCCCTGGTAGCGGCAGCCGTTCGGCAGGAAGCGGCGCAGCGCCATGCGCCCGCAGCCGAGGTCGAGCACGCGGGCGCCGGGCGGAATGAATTGCGCGGCGAATGCGGCGCGCTCGTCCGGGGCCTGCGCCAGCGCGCTCGGGTCCGACCAAGGCGCGGCGGCGGCCGGATCTGCGAGCGCAAGATTGCGATCGATGTGAAGCGCCATGCCCACCCCGCGCTGCTGTTTCTATGCCGGACGCAGCACGGGCCGGCGAATCACTTCATCTACCGAATCACCGCGGCGAGTCGTGGTCAACAAAAAGTAAGGCGTGCTAGTCCCAGAACGCCGGGCGCGCCTCTTCTAGCACGCCGCCGAGGCGCACCGCGCCGACCTTCGCTGCCAGCCCGCTGGCGTCGTCGGTTTCGACCGCCAGCGCGCACATGGTCGCCGCGCCCGTCGACGGCTCGAACTTGGCGCCCGGGATCTTGCGCAGAAAGCGGTTGAGCGGCTCGTCCTTCACCATGCCGATGACCGAGTCGAAATCGCCGGTCATGCCGACGTCCGACACGAAGGCGCTGCCGCCGGGCAAAATACGATGATCGGCGGTGGGTGAATGGGTATGGGTGCCGACCATGAGGCTGACGCGGCCGTCGCAGAAAAAGCCCATGGCCTGCTTCTCGCTGGTGGCCTCGCAATGCATATCGAGGATGACGGCGTCGGCGCCTGCGCCCAGCGGGCAGGCGGCAAGCTCGCGCTCGACCACCGCGAAGGGATCGTCGAGCGCGTCCATGAAGACGCGGCCCATGGCGTTGATGACCAGCGCGCGCTTGCCGTTCTTGGTCTCGATCATGGCCGCGCCGCGGCCGGGCGTGCCGGCGGGATAGTTCACCGGCCGGATCAGGCGCGGCGCCCGCTCGATGAACACCAGCGCCTCGCGCTGGTCCCAGGCGTGGTTGCCGAGCGTGATGCAATCTGCGCCGGCGTCGATCAGCTCGTGGTAGATCGCTTCCGTGATGCCGAAGCCGCCGGCCGCGTTCTCGCCGTTGACCGCCACCAGGTCGAGCTTCCAGTCGGCGATCAGGCCGGGCAGCCGCTCGTTCACGATTTTTCGGCCCGAGCGGCCGACCACGTCGCCGACAAAGAGAATGCGCATGCTGCTCTACAATCCGCGAAAATCGATGGTCTCGCGCTCCGTTAGCACGAAGTCGAGCGCTTCGTCGCGCTCCGTGGCGGGGACTTCACGGATTTCCTGCGCGGCGAAAGCGATGCCGATGGCGGTGATGGGCTTCTTGGCGCGCAGCGCATGAAGCGTCATGTCGTAATAGCCGGCGCCGTAGCCGATGCGGTGGCCTTGGCGGTCGAAGGCGGCGAGCGGCACGATCAGGATGTCGGGATCGACCTGCGCTGAGTCGGGCTTGGGCTCGCGGATGCCCCACTGGCCGCGCGCGAGCTCGTCGCCAAACGCGTAGGCGCGCATGATCAGCGGCTGGCCGCGCCCGGCGATCGCCGGCAGCGCGAGTTGCGCGCCGGCCGCGGCCAGCTTGCGCATCAGCGGCAGCGGATTGATCTCGGATCGCATCGGCATGAAGCCGGCGACGATAGTGCCGGGCTTCACGGCGAAAGGTAACCCGTGCGCGGCAATCGCTTCGGCTGCCTGCGCGCGCATCGCCGCCGGCAGCGCGTCGCGGCGGGCAAGCGCCTCGGCGCGCAGCTGGGATTTTCGATCGCTAATCGACGCGGGCGCGGTCATGCGTCAAGTGTAGCCGTCATTCCGGGACGCCCGCAAAGCGGCCGACCCGGAATCCAGATGCAGCCTCGGTGCTTGTTTCTGGATTCCGGGTTCGCGGGCTACTGCCCGCGCCCCGGAATGACGGTGGGGGACGAAACAAAGTGCGGAGCCGCGATGGCCGTTGGAGAGCTCGATCCCGGGTTCCCTACGAAAGTAGGTGGGCGCCATATGTCCGAGCCCACGAGCCCGGTCAGGGACAGCTCCCTAAGAGATCGATAAGGCCCCGAGGTTTTGTCTCCTGACGCACCTCGCAGCCCCGCTTGCGCAATCTAGTGGTTCGCCGCGGCGGACGCCACCGGTCCTGGCGGATCAATCCTGCAAACCGGTTCCGTTGTCGACCACCATCATCGACGCCGTCATCAGCGCAACCTGCTTGGATTGGCCGGGCTCTTCCGCGAACACTTCACCCAAGCAGACCACGAGCTTGCGTCCCGGCCGCACCACCCGGCCGACCGCGCGCAGGCGGTCGCCCTTGGCCGGCGACAGCAGATTGATCTTGAACTCGGTGGTGAGCACGGCGGCCTCACTCGCCATGGTGGTGAGCGCCGCATAGCCGCACGCGCTGTCGACGATCGTTGCGACCACGCCGGCGTGGATGAAACCGTGCTGCTGGAGTAACGTATCCGAGCACGGCAAGACGATTTCGACCTCGCCGTCGCGCACCGCCGCGACATCGGCGCCGATCGTTTTCATGATCGTCTGGCGGTTGAAGCTGGCGCGCACGCGCCGCTCAATGTCGGGAGATATCGGCAATTTCCTACCCGATCGCCACGCCGCCGTCGTTCGCCACCGTCGCATTGAGTTTTTTGGTGATGCCTTCGATTCGCTCGGCCGCCGAGTTGAAAGCGTGAACCACCGCGGCCGACGCCGCCTTGGCGCGGTCGGCAGAGACCACGCGGGCGTCCTGCATGGCGGCGACCTCCTCCTCCAGCCGGCGCAGCCGGCGGGTCGCCTCCGACAGCTCGTCCGCCACCGTCAGCGCCGCCATCACGGTGAGCCTGGTGTCGCCGATCTCGCCGAATTTCTCGCGCAAGTTGGCGATGCGCGCGTCGATGTCTTTCGCCAGCAACTGCAGGTGCTCCTCTTGCCCGTCTTCGCAGGCGAGGCGGAACTGGCGGCCGGCAATGGTGGCGTTGACTTGAGCCATTCAAGCGTCCCCTGCATCTTGCCTGCGCATAATCTTGTCCGAAAACCGGTTCCCACTTTTCAGGATCATGCGCCTACTCGTTTTCGTCCAGCACCGACTGGATCGAGGCGATGGCGGCGTCCAGCCGGCCGGCGATTTCGCTGTTGGTCGTCTCCAGCTGGCGCGCGCGCGCGGTCTCGCCGTCGAGCGCTTCGGCCAGCCGCGTGCGGTCGAGCCCGAGCGCCTGCACTTGGCTCGCCAGCGCCTCCTCGCTGCGGTCGCTCTCGCGCCGGCGCTCGACCGCGGCATCGAGCGCGTCGAGCGCCAGCGCCAGCCGCTTCACCGCGGTGTCGATTGCGCTTTGGTCGGTCATGGCCCTTATGCGCGTTCACCCCGCGCACGAAAAATCTTGCTTTGGCAGCGGTTTAGAACGAGAAGCTTACGTGCCGCTCGACCGAGGCGTCAACGCCGCGGGCAAGATTTACCCCGATGTTTTCGCGTGCCTGTGCACGGCGGCCAGGCCGGCCTGCCGTCACATTGACTCAAGGGGCGCACATGCTATCCACCCACGCAAACAGGCCTTTTTCATGAGTGCAAACGCTTCGTCGACGGCAACCGTGGCGCCTTCCGGACGTCGCGGGCAGCAGCCTGCGAGTTCCGCCGTCGGCCATGCCAGCATGGCCAACGCCATCCGCGCGCTGGCGATGGACGCCGTCGAGCAGGCGAAATCCGGCCATCCCGGCATGCCCATGGGCACCGCCGATTTCGCCACCGTCTTGTTTACCCGCTTCCTGAAATTCGATCCGACGAATCCGGCCTGGCCCGACCGCGACCGCTTTGTGCTGTCGGCCGGCCACGGCTCGATGCTGCTCTACGCGCTGCTCTATCTCACCGGCTATCCGGCGATGACCATCGACGAGATCAAGCGCTTCCGCCAGCTCGGCTCGATCACGCCCGGTCATCCGGAGTACGGCCACACGCCGGGCGTGGAGACGACCACCGGCCCGCTCGGCCAAGGCTTGGCCAACGCGGTCGGCATGGCAATCGCCGAGAAGCATCTCGCCAGCGAGTTCGGTGACGCGTTGGTCGACCACAAGACTTACGTGATCGCCAGTGACGGCGACCTGATGGAAGGCATCAGCCACGAAGCCATCGCGCTCGCCGGCCACCTCAAGCTCAACAAGCTGATCGTGCTGTTCGACGACAACGGCATCTCCATCGACGGCGCGCTGTCGCTTTCCGACAGCGTCGATCAGGTCAAGCGCTTCGAGGCGGCGGGCTGGGCCGCTTCGCGCATCGACGGCCACGATTCGGCGGCGATTGCGTCAGCAATCGCCAATGCCCAAAAATCAGATCGCCCCGTGCTGATCGCCTGCAAAACCAAGATCGGCTTCGGCGCGCCGACCAAGGTCGGCTCGGAAAAGGCGCACGGCTCGCCGCTCGGCGCCGACGAGATCAAGGGCGCGCGCGCGGCGCTGGGCTGGGATCACGCGCCGTTCGACATCCCCGCCGACGTGCTGAGTGCCTGGCGCAAGGCCGGCGAGCGCTCGAAGGCCGCGCATGCCGAATGGAACAAGCGATTGGCCGCGCTCGACGCCGGTAAGCGCGCCGAATTCGAGCGCCGCATGAAGGGCGATCTCCCGCACGCGCTCGCCGACGCGGTGCGCCAGGTGAAAGAGACGCTCGCCGCTAGCCCTAAGGACATCGCCACGCGCTCGTCCTCCGAGTTCGCGCTCGAAAGCCTCATCCCCGCCGTGCCGGAGATGATCGGCGGCTCGGCTGATCTCACCGGCTCCAACAACACGCGCACCAAGTCGATGAAGGCGATCACCGCGTCGGATTTCTCCGGCCGCTTCATCCACTACGGTGTGCGCGAGCACGGCATGGCCGCCGCCATGAACGGCATGGCGCTGCACGGCGGCATCATTCCGTACAGCGGCACCTTCCTGGTGTTCTCCGATTATTGCCGGCCGGCGATCCGGCTGGCGGCGCTGATGGGCATTCGCGTCATCCACGTGATGACCCACGACTCTATCGGCCTCGGCGAGGACGGGCCGACCCATCAGCCGGTCGAGCAGCTCGCAGCGCTGCGCGCCATGCCGAATTTGCTGGTGTTCCGCCCGGCCGACGCGGTCGAGACCGTCGAATGCTGGCAGCTCGCGCTTGCGAACAAGGACCGGCCGAGCGTGCTGGCGCTCACCCGCCAGAACCTGCCGCAGCTGCGGCGCGCGCTCGACACCGAGAACCGCTGCGCCGCCGGCGCCTATGAGATCGCCGCCGCCGACGGCAAGGCCGATGTTTCGCTCTTTGCCACCGGCTCGGAAGTCTCGCTCGCCATCGAGGCCAAGAAATTGCTGGCAGCCAAGGGCGTTGCGGCGCGCGTGGTCTCGCTGCCCTGCTTCGAACTGCTGGCGGAAGCGCCGGAGCCTAAGCGCCGCGCCGTGATCGGCTCGGCACCCGTCAATGTCGGCGTGGAAGCCGCCGTGCGCCAGGGCTGGGACGCCGTCATCGGCTCCGCTGGCGCCTTCATCGGCATGTCATCGTTCGGCGCCAGCGCACCTTATAAGGAACTCTATAAGAAATTCGGCATTACCCCAGAAGCGGTGGCCGAAGCGGCATTAAGGAATTTGAGCTAGATCATTGCCGGGCCTGAGCCGGCAATCCAACCTATTTCGCAATGATGGATGGATGCCCGGCTCAAAGCCCGGGCCTGACAAGAGCAGAAAGCCGGGAGCGATTTCAATGACAGTACGCGTCGCCATCAACGGGTTCGGCCGCATCGGCCGCAACATCCTGCGCGCCATCGCCGAGGCCAAGCGCACGGACATCGAGGTCGTCGCCGTCAACGATCTGGCGCCGGTGGAAACCAACGCCCACCTCTTGCGCTTCGACAGCGTGCACGGCCGCTTCCCCGGCGAGGTCACGGTCAAGGGCGACACCATCAGCGTCGGCAACGGCGCCATTAAGGTCCTGGCCGAGCGCGACCCCACCAAATTGCCGTGGAAGGACCTCAGCGTCGACGTGGCGCTCGAATGCACCGGCATTTTCACCGCCAAGGAGAAGGCCAAGGTGCATCTTGCCGCCGGCGCCAAGGCGGTGCTGGTGTCGGCGCCTTCCGACGGCGCCGACCTGACCGTGGTTTACGGCGTCAATCACGACAAGCTGACCAAGGACCACAAGGTCGTCTCTAACGCCTCCTGCACCACCAATTGTCTGGCACCGGTCGCCAAGGTGCTCAACGACGCCGTCGGCATCGACAAGGGCTTCATGACGACGATCCATGCCTACACCAACGACCAGCACCTGCTCGATCAGGTGCACAAGGACCTGCATCGCGCCCGCGCCGCGGCGATGTCGATGATCCCGACCCATACCGGGGCGGCCAAGGCGGTCGGCCTGGTGCTGCCCGAGCTCAACGGCAAGCTGGATGGCGTCGCGATCCGCGTGCCGGTGCCGAACGTCTCGGTGGTCGACTTCAAGTTCGTCGCCAGGAAGGCGACCAGCAAGGACGAGATCAACGCGGCCATCAAGCGCGCCGCCGAGCAGCAGCTGAAAGGCATTCTCGGCTACCACACCGCGCCCAATGTCTCGATCGATTTCAACCACGATTCCCATTCCTCGGTCTTCGACATGGAGCAGACCAAGGTGATGGAGGGCACGCTGGTGCGCGTGATGAGTTGGTACGACAACGAATGGGGCTTCTCCAACCGCATGGCGGATACCGCAGTGGCGATGGGCAAGCTGCTGTAACGGCCGACCGCGCCGGGCCACGCATGATTGCGTTCAGGACACTCGACCACGTCGACGTGAAGGGAAAGCGCGTGCTGATGCGCGTCGACCTCAACGTGCCGGTCGAGCACGGCGTGGTCACCGATGCGACCCGCATCGAGCGCGTCGCCCCCGCCATCACCGAGATCGCCGACGCCGACGGCAAGGTGATCCTGCTGTCGCATTTCGACCGCCCCAAGGGAAAGCGCGATCCGAAAAACTCGCTCAAGCCAGTCGCCGCCGAGGTCGCCCATATCGTCAAACGGCCGGTAAAATTCGTCGATGACTGCATCGGCGAGAGCGCCGAACGCGCGGTGGCGGCGATGAAGCAAGGCGACATCGTCTGCCTGGAGAACACGCGCTTTCATCCCGGCGAGGAGAAGAACGATCCCGAATTCGTCGCCGCGCTCGCCAAACTCGGCGACATCTGGGTCAACGACGCCTTCTCGGCGGCGCACCGCGCGCACGCCTCCACCGAAGGGCTCGGCCACGTGCTGCCCGCCTACGCCGGCCGCACCATGCAGGCCGAGCTCGACGCGCTCGGCAAGGCGCTCGAGCAGCCCGCGCGCCCGGTGGCGGCGATCGTCGGCGGCGCCAAGATTTCCAGCAAGCTCGATTTGCTCGGCAACCTGCTCAAGAAAGTGGACGCGCTCATCATCGGCGGCGCCATGGCCAATACTTTTTTGCTCGCGCTCGACAAGCCGGTTGGGAAATCCCTTGTTGAGCGCGACCTGGTCCCGACCGCGAAAAAAATCATGGACGAAGCGAAAGCCGCCAAGCGCGAGATCGTGCTGCCGGTCGACGTGGTGGTGGCGGAAAAATTCGAGGCGCATGCGCCTTCGCGCGTGGTTGATGTCGAAAAGGTCGGCGCGCAGGACATGATCCTCGACATCGGCCCGCGCAGCATCGAGCAGGCGATCTCCGTGCTGGCGCGGGTGAAGACGCTGGTGTGGAACGGCCCGTTCGGCGCCTTCGAGATGGAGCCATTCGACAACGGCACCGTGGAAGTCGCCGAAGCCGCGGCGGAACTCACCGGCACCCACGAACTTGTTTCGGTCGCGGGCGGCGGCGACACGGTGGCCGCGCTCAACGCCGCCGGCTGCGCCGACCGGCTGACCTATGTCTCCACCGCCGGTGGCGCCTTCCTGGAATGGCTGGAAGGCAAGGCCTTGCCGGGGGTCGAGGTGCTGAGGGTAAAATGACGGCGAGCCTCGGTTCGCCGTCATCCCGGGCGCGGTGCAGCGTGAGCCATAAGCGCGTTTACGCGCGTCTTTGACGCGCTATGGCGAAACGGTGCACCGCAGACCTGGGATCTCGCGCAGCGAATTCTGAGTGGATTGGATGGAGGGAACCATGAACCTCGCTGAATTGAACAAGATCGCGCAGGCGATGACCGCGCCCGGCAAAGGGATTCTCGCCGCCGACGAATCCACCGGCACCATCAAGAAGCGCTTCGACGCCATCGGCGTGGAATCGACCGAAGACAATCGCCGCGACTATCGCGAGCTGTTGTTCCGCTCGGCCGAGGGCATGAAGTACATTTCCGGCGTCATTCTCTACGACGAGACCATCTGGCAGAAGGCCAAGGACGGCACGCCGCTGGTGGAGATCATCGCCAAATCAGGCGCCATCCCCGGCATCAAGGTGGACGAAGGCACCAAGCAGCTCGCCTTCTGCCCGGGCGAACTGATCACCGCCGGGCTCGACAAGCTCGCCGACCGGCTGCCGAAGTATTACGAGCGGGGCGCGCGCTTCGCCAAATGGCGGGCCGTGATCGACATCGGCGACGGCATCCCCAGCCACACCTGCGTCTGGGCCAATGCGCATGCGCTGGCTCGCTATGCCGCGCTCTGCCAGGTGGCGCAGCTCGTGCCGATCGTCGAGCCGGAAGTGCTGATGGACGGCGGCCACGACATCGACCGCTGCGTGCAGGTGACGAGTTGGGTGCTGAAGGAGACCTTCCAGCAACTTTACTACAACAAGGTCGCGCTCGAAGGCATGGTGCTCAAGCCCAACATGGCGATCGCCGGCAAGAAGAGCGCCAAGAAAGCGAGCGTCGAAGAGGTCGCCGAGAAGACCGTGAAGATGCTCAAGGCCTGCGTCCCGGCGGCGGTGCCGGGCATCGCCTTCCTGTCCGGCGGGCAGAGCGACGAGGAGGCCACCGCCCATCTCGACGCCATGAACAGAATAGGCAACCTGCCGTGGAAGCTCACCTTCTCCTACGGCCGCGCGCTGCAGCACGCGCCGCAGACGACCTGGAAGGGCAAGAGCGAAAATGCCGCCGCCGCCCAGCGCGCTTTTTCACATCGCGCAAGAATGAACAGCCTCGCCACGCTCGGGCAATGGAAGTCGGACCTGGAAAAGAAGGCGGCGTGATCAAACCCGCGTGTAGTGCGTGACGCGCCCGGCAAACTTCGCTAAATGAGGCGTCATGCCCGGCCTTGTGTCGGGCATCCACGTCTTTCATTCCACGTATCAAGGCGTGGATGGCCGGGACAAGCCCGGCCATGACGACGCAGAAACGCAAAGGACATTCCCGTGATCGATCTCTACACCTGGACCACGCCCAACGGCCGCAAGGTTTCCATCGCGCTTGAAGAGCTCGGCCTGCCCTACTCCGCCCACGCCATCGACATTTCCAAGGACGAGCAGTTCGCGCCGGAATTCCTCAAGATCGCACCCAACAACCGCATCCCGGCCATCGTCGACCGCGACAACAACATGTCGCTGATGGAATCGGGCGCCATCCTGATCTATCTCGCCGACAAGACCGGCAAGCTGATGCCGAAATCAGGCGAACCGCGCTACCGCGTGCTCGAATGGCTGATGTGGCAGATGGGCGGCATCGGCCCGATGCTCGGCCAGGTGCATCACTTCGTGAGATACAACAAGGGCAAGGCGCCCTACGCCGAGGAGCGCTATCTGAAGGAAGCCCACCGCCTCTACAAGGTGCTCAATACGCGGCTGGAAGGCCGCGACTTCGTCGCCGGCGATTATTCCATCGCCGACATCGCGATCTGGCCGTGGATCGCGCGCTTCGAATGGCAGACCATCGACATCAAGCAATATCCCAACGTGAAGCGCTGGTACGAGGCGATCGCCGCGCGCCCGGCGGTGCAGAAGGGCTACCAGGTGCCCAAGGACGTAGGGCCAGTACCGATGCCGTGAGGCGGCGCAAGTTCAAGCCGCATTCGCCGGCCGCACGCGGCGCGCAATCTCGGCGCCGTGCTCGCGTTCAACCACCGCGATGTCGTGCTGGCCCTGCAAGTCGAGCCAGAACTGTGCGCTGTTGCCAAAATAACGGCCGAACCGCACCGCGGTGTCGGCAGTGATCGCACGGCGACCATTGATGATGTCTGTGATCCGGCCTGAGGGCACGCCAAGATCAAGCGCAAGCCGATTGGCGCTCAGCTTGCGCGCCGTCAATTCGCGCTTCAGCATCCGGATGTGCGAGAGGAGCCATGCCTCATATTACCCAGCATCACCCAACGTGTCATGGCCGGGCTTGTCACTGGAAGTCGGCTTTAGCCGACTTCCAGCAGCTTTGTTGATGCGCAACTCGGGCAAGCCCGAGTTGCGTTGCCATCTCGCTTAGGAAGGCACGGCGTTTCGTCCCTAAGCGGGATCGCCGGGACAAGCCCGGCGATGACAGTTGAGAGCGTTGCCCACTTGGCCAAAGCCACCAGGACCTCATAATCTCGCTGTTGATTCGGTCGTGTTGCGTGTGCGTCGTTTCCCACTTGCCACGCTTAAGAGGCCCATGGCCGAACCACTGGCAAAGCCGCAACCCGCGCAACCCGATCTCGCCGGCCTGCTCCAACGCGCCGCCGCCCATCACCGGCACGGCCAGTTGCGCGAAGCGGAAGCGCTCTATCGGCAGGTTCTCGACGTCCAGCCCTATCATTTCGACGCGTTGCACCTGTGCGGCGTGCTCATGCACCAGCGCGGCCGCTCGGAGGCGGCGCTCAAGCTGATCGGCGCCGCGCTCACCGCCAACAAGCACGTGGCGCCCGCGCATTCCAATTACGGTCTCGTGCTGGCCGCGTTCGGGCGTTACCAGGAAGCGCTGGCGAGTTACGACCTCGCCCTCGCGCTCAAGCCGGACTATGTCGAGGCGCTGCATAACCGCGGCAACGCGCTCATGGCGCTCGGACGCGCGGAAGATGCGCTGGCGAGTTTCGAGCAGGCCGTTGCGCTTCGCCCCGATTATGCGGCGGCGCTGATCAATCGCGCGCAGGTGCTGCAACGGCTCGGCCGCGCGCAGGACGCCCTCGCGGGCATCGAGCGCGTGCTCACACGCAAACCTGATGGCGGCGCGCTGGCGTTGCACGGCCGGCTGTTGCGCGAGCTCAATCGCAGCGCGGACGCGCTGCAAAGCTTCACGCGCGCATTGGCGCTTGCGCCCGGCGACGCCGACACGCTGATCGCGCGCGGCAATACGCATTACGACTTGAAGTCTTTTGCGGCCGCGCTTGCCGATTACGACAGCGCCCTTTCCCTGCGGCCCGATGCGGCGCCGATCCACAACAACCGCGGCAATGCGCTGCGCGAACTCGGCCGCGGCGCGGAGGCGCTCGAAGCCTTCGACCGCGCGATCGCGCTCAAGCCCGACTACGCCGAGGCCCACAACAACCGCGGCAATGCGCAGCTCGAGCTCAACCGCCCGGCGGAGGCGCTCGCCGACTACGAGCGCGCGCTCGCGCTCAAGCCGGACTACGTCGATGCGCTGGTCAACCGCGGCAGCGCGCTGCGCTATCTCGGCCGCCCCGCTGACGCGATCGAAAGCTTCGACCGCGCGATCGCGCTCAGTCCCGAGCTTGCCGAGGCGTATTGGAACCGCGCCCTCGCCTGTCTGGCGTTCGGCGAATTCGAGCAGGGCTGGCGCGGCTACGAATGGCGCTGGCGGCGCAACGATGCTGAGATGATGCCGCGCGATTTCGCGCAGCCGCAGTGGCGCGGCGAGGAATTGCAGGGCCGCACCATTCTGCTGCACGCCGAGCAGGGCTTCGGCGACACCATCCAGTTCATCCGCTACCTGCCGATGGTGGTGGCCAAGGGCGGCAAGGTCGTGCTCGAAATTCCCGACGACCTTAAGCCGCTGGTCGGTCCGCTCGACGGCGTGGTCGCGATGGTGAGCCGCGGGCAGGCGCTGCCGCCGTTCGATCTGCATTGCCCGCTGCTCAGCCTGCCGCTCGCCTTCGGCACCACGCTCGCCACCATCCCGGCGCCGGTCAGCTATCTGCGCGCGCCGCCCGAGCGCATCGAACAATGGCGCGCGCGCCTGCCGGCCAGCGCGGCGCCGCGCGTCGGGCTTGTCTGGTCGGGCAAGCCGTCCCACAAGAACGACCACAACCGCAGCATCGCCTTGGCGCAGCTAAAGCCGTTGCTGTCGAAGCCCGGCTTCCAGTTCATCAGCCTGCAAAAGGAAGTTCGCGACGCCGACCGCGCCGAGCTCGCGAAGTTTCCCGCTCTCGTCCGCCTCGACGACGCGCTCGCCGACTTCGCCGACACCGCGGCGGTGGTGGCCGCGCTGAAGCTGGTGATCGCGGTCGATACCGCGGTTGCCCATCTTGCCGGGGCCATGGGCAAGCCGGTGTGGATTCTGCTGCCGGCCATCGGGGATTGGCGCTGGCTGCTGGCGCGCGAGGACAGCCCCTGGTATCCGAGCGCGCGCCTGTTCCGCCAGCCGCAAATCGGCGATTGGGAAAGCGTGATTGCCCGCCTCGACCGGGTACTCGCTTGCTTCGCGAAAGACCGCACCGCAACAGCGTGACCGCGCGCTTGTCAATTTTCCGCCGGATTGGGCTACCATGCGGGAGCCATGGCCCCGCGACCGAAACGAGCCGAGCCACGCCCGGCGCCGCGCCTTTACCTGATCACGCCGCCGATCGTGGACGCGTCTGCGTTTTCCGTGAACGTCGCCGAGGCGCTTTCCGCCGGCGACGTCGCGGCGGTGCTGTTGCGTCTGGCCGAGGCCGACGAGCGCAGCCTGATCAATCGCGCCAAGGCGTTGGCGCCCGTGGTGCAGGACAAAGGCGCGGCACTGCTGATCGACGGCCATGCCGATCTGGTCGCGCGCGCGGGCTGCGACGGCGCCCATCTCACCGGCATCGACGCCTTGCGCGAAGCGCTCGAGCGTCTCAAGCCGGAGCGCATCGCAGGCTGCGGCGGTCTTTATAGCCGCCATGACGCCATGGTCGCGGCCGAAACCGGCGCCGACTACGTCATGTTCGGCGAGCCCGACGCTTCCGGTGCGCGCCCCGCCTTCGCCGCGGTCGTGGAGCGCGTCGCCTGGTGGGCGGAAGTCTTCGAAATCCCGTGCCTCGGCTATGCCGCGGCGCTCGAGGAGGTGGCGCCGCTGGTCAAAGCCGGCGCCGATTTCGTCGCACTCGGCGACTGGCTCTGGCGCGATCCCGCCCAGGTCGCGGCAATAATTTCCCGCATCGCGCCGCTGTTGCGCCTGCCGGAGACAGCGGCATGACGCCCGCGCGGCGCTTCACGATCGCGGCGCTCAGCGTCGTCGCGCTCGCCGCGCCGGCTGTGGCCCAGCCCGCCAAGAAACCGACGCCGCCGCCGCCGGCTGCAAGTGCCGCGCCTGAAACCAACAACGGCAATATCGATCTCGCCTACGGCGCCTATCAGCGCGGCTACTATCTGACCGCGCTGGCGGAAGCCACCAAACGCGCCAAAGCGAACGATCCCGCCGCCATGACCCTGCTCGGCGAGCTTTACGCGCACGGCTACGGCGTGCCGCGCGACGACGCCAAAGCCGCCGAATGGTACAAGCTCGCGGCCAGCCACGGCGACCGCAATGCCATGTTCGCGCTCGCCATGTTTAATTTCGAAGGCCGCGCCGGCCCGCGCAATCCGGAAGCGGCTGCTCGGCTCTTGAGCGAGGCCGCCAAGCTCGGCCATCCGGCCGCCGCATACGATCTCGGCTTGCTCTATCTGCAGGGCGAGCAGTTCCCGCAGGACTTCAAGCGTGCCGCCGAATTATTCCGCTCGGCCGCCGATGCCGGCAATCCGGAAGCGCAATACGCGCTCGCCACCATGTATAAGCAGGGGCGCGGCGTGAAGAAGGACATCGTCGAGGCCATGCGACTGATGGGCGAGGCCTCGGTCGCCGGCAATCTCGACGCCATGGTCGAATACGCCATCGCTGAGTTCAACGGCGAAGGCGTCAAGAAGAACGAAGCCGCTGCCGCCGAGTTGCTCTTGAAGGCGGCGCACCGCGGCAGTGCGATCGCGCAGAACCGGCTGGCGCGCGTGCTGATGGCCGGGCGCGGCATGCCGGCCAATCCGACCGAAGCGATCAAGTGGCACATCATCGCCAAGGCGGGCGGCGCCGGCGATCCCGAGCTCGACTTGTTCGCCTCCAAGCAGACGCCGGAGGTGCGCGCCGCCGCCGAGAAGGAAGCCAAGAAGTGGCTGGCGAGCGCCGCGCCTAAGCCGCGCTCTTGACGGCAGACCGCCGCGCGGGCAGACCCCGGCGATGCTCCGCTCCGCGCTCCTCAACGTCATGATTGCCGCCGCGCGCAAGGCCGCGCGCGCGCTCAAGCGCGATTTCGGCGAGCTGGAGAAGTTGCAGGTCTCGCTCAAAGGGCCCGCCAATTTCGTGTCTGCCGCCGACCGCCGCGCCGAGGAGACGCTCTATGCCGAGCTCGCCAAGGCGCGGCCCGGCTACGGCTTCCTCGGCGAGGAAGGCGGAAAGCGCGAAGGCGCCGACAAGACCCACACCTGGATCGTCGACCCGCTCGACGGCACCACCAATTTTCTGCACGGCATTCCGCAATTTGCGATTTCAATCGCGCTTGAGCGCGAGGGCACGGTGGTGGCGGGCCTCGTCTACAATCCCGCGACCGACGAGATGTTCATGGCCGAGCGCGGCAAGGGCGCCTTCCTCAACGAGCAGCGCATCCGCGTCGCCGCCCGCAAGCGGCTGGCCGACGCCATTGTCGCCTGCGGGTTGCCGCATATCGGCCGCGGCGATCTCAAGCTGGCGGCCAGGGAAACCAACCTGATGCAAGCTCAAGTGGCGGGCTTGCGCCGCTTCGGCGCGGCGGCGCTTGATCTCGCCTGGGTGGCGGCCGGCCGGCTCGACGGCTACTGGGAGCGCGACCTCAAGCCCTGGGACATGGCGGCAGGGTCAATCCTGGTGCGCGAGGCCGGCGGCTTCGTCTCCGATTGTGACGGCGGCAGCGACATCATGGCCAAAGGCCATATCGTGGCCGGCAACGAGGCCATCCAGAAGGATATCCTGCGCGTGCTCAAGGAGGCGGGGCAGCCTTGAGTACCGCAATTTGAACTCAATCGGCCGTTTTAAGCTTCTGGCTCCCGGCACGATTGCTTTTTCCTTATCGCAGGTCTGTGCCATATTGCACTGGCAGGCTAATGGCCGGCGTTAACATTTATCCAGATGGCAAAAGAACTCGATCCGCTCAAACTGTCCTGGCCCCGCATCTTCCTGTTCCGGATGCTGGTCTTCATCGTGCTCGGCGGGCTGATCGCCTTCCTGCTGCACAAGCAGATCGAAGTGGCGTTCATGGCCAATCCTGGTCTCAACAGCCTCATCATCGCCGTCCTCGTCATCGGCATCGTGCTGACGCTGCGCCAGGTAATCCGGCTCTATCCGGAAATTGCCTGGGTCAATAATTTCCGCCTCGCCGATCCCGGCCTGGCGGTCGAGCGGCCGCCGGTGCTGCTGGCGCCGATGGCGGCGATCCTTGGGTCGCGCATCGGCCGCATGGCGATCTCGGCGCAGATGCTGCGCGGCATTCTCGACTCGATCGCCACCCGGCTCGATGAGGCGCGCGACATATCGCGCTACATGACCGGCCTGTTGGTGTTCCTCGGCCTGCTCGGCACCTTCTGGGGCCTGATCGAGACGGTGAGCTCGGTCGGCGGCGTCATCCAGGGGCTGAAGGCGACCGGCGACGCCGGCTCCATGTTCGATTCGCTGCGCGAAGGCTTGGCCGCGCCGCTTAGCGGCATGGGCATATCGTTTTCGTCCTCGCTGTTCGGCTTGGCCGGCTCGCTGGTGCTCGGCTTCCTCGACCTGCAATCGAGCCAGGCGCAGAACCGCTTCTACACCGAGCTGGAGGACTGGCTCTCCACCACCGTCTATGACCAGGCCGCCGAGCCGATGGTCGCCGCCGGCGGCGCGGGCGAAGTCCGCACCGCCATGGAGCGGCTGCGCGAGGCGGTCGAGGAGGCGGGCGGCAGCACGGCCGCCTCCGCCGCCATGTCGAACCTGGCCGAGGCGATCCAGGGCCTGGTCCACCACATGCGCACCGAGCAGCAGATGATCCGCGATTGGGTCGACAGCCAAGCCGAGCAGCAGCGCGAGATCAAGCGGCTGTTGGAGATCATGGTGCGCGAGCACGTAAACCGGTAGCGTTGTGCGAACGCGCGCCGAAGCTCGATTGTCTCTCAACTGTCATTGCCGGGCTTGACCCGGCAATCCATGATGAGGTGCAACACGCGATGAAGTTGGTAAGTTTTTCCGCGGGGCAACTCATCATGGATGCGCGGGTCAAGCCCGCGCATGACGCCGAAATCTTGGCAAAGGCGGTGTAACACAATGGCCCTTGCACGCACGCGCCGCAGCGAAAGCGGCATGAATTACTGGCCGGGCTTCGTCGACGCGCTGTCGACGCTGATCCTCGGCATCATCTTTTTGCTCACCGTGTTCGTGGTGGTGCAGTTCTATCTGCAGCAGGAAGTCGCCGGCAAGGACACCGCGCTGCAGCGCCTCAACGCGCAGATCGCCCAGCTCACCGACTTGTTGTCGCTGGAAAAGACCGGCAAGGCCGATCTGGAGAACCAGCTTGCGCAATTGCGCGCGACGCTCGCCACCACCGAAAGCGACCGCGACAAATACCAGGGCCTGGCCGAAGGCGCCGGCGCCGGCGTCGAAGCGGCGCAGGGCAAGGTCGCTGCGCTCACCAGCCGGCTCGAAGGCGAGAAGAAGATCTCCGCGCGCGCGCTGGCGCAGGTCGAGGTGCTCAACCAGCAGATCGCGGCGCTGCGCCGGCAATTGTCCGCGATCGAGACCGCGCTCGACGCCTCCGAGCAGAAGAACAAGGAATCGCAGAACCGCATCACCGAGCTCGGCCAGCGGCTCAACCTGGCGCTGGCGCAGAAGGTGCAGGAGCTGACCAAGTACCGCTCCGACTTCTTCGGCAAGCTGCGTCAGATCCTCGGCAACCGCCCCGACATGCGCATCGTCGGCGACCGTTTCGTCTTGCAGTCGGAAGTGTTCTTCGACACCGGCAAGGCGGACCTGAAGCCGGAAGGCACCGCCGAGCTCGACAAGGTGGCGAGCGCGCTGGTCGGGCTGGAGCAGCAGATCCCGGCCGACATCCCTTGGGTGCTGCGCGTCGACGGCCACACCGACGTGCGCCCGATCACCGGCGGCCAGTTCAAGTCGAACTGGGACCTGTCGGCGGCGCGCGCGATCTCGGTGGTGCAATATCTGATCAGCAAGGGCGTCACGCCCAAGCGGCTGGTGGCGGCCGGTTTCGGCGAATTCCAGCCGATCGATACCGGGACCACCGAGGACGCCTACCGCCGCAACCGCCGCATCGAGTTCAAGCTGACCGAACGGTAATTTTCTTCTGTCATGCCCGGCACTCGGGTCCGGCTTCGCCGGCCCGAGCACAAGCCTTGTGCCGGGCATCCACGTCTTCTGATAGGAGTTAAGGCGTGGATGGCACCGGAAGTCGGGCTTGCCCGATTTCCGCATGATAAAGGTCGGCAAGTCGGGTAAACCCGACTTGCCGGTGACAAGCCCGGCCATGACGAGATTGGAGCCACGATGGCCGTTTACGTCGATGAGGCGATCTGGCAGTGGCAGGGGCGCAAGTGGTGCCACCTGCTGGCCGACGAGATCGACGAGCTGCATCGCTTCGCGGCCGCATTGGGCCTGCATCGCACGTCGTATCAGGGGCCGCCCAAGACCTCCGCGCCGCATTACGATCTCACCTCCTATGAGCGCCGCCGCGCCATCGCGCAGGGCGCGATTATGTGCGACCGCGCCGCAATCGTGGCCGTCGCCCGCCAGGTGCGGGCGAAACCGTCTTGCGCGCGCTGACGGAGCGCATCGGTGCGGCGTATTGCCCCGGTTATGCTGCAAGCACAGCGGGCTCCCTCTCCCCTGTGGGGGAGGGTTGGGGGTGAGGGGGCAGGTGACTCTCGATAGGTTATAACCCCTCACCCGGCGCACTTCGTGCGCCGACCTCTCCCTATGGGAGAGGTGAAGAGAGATCGCCGCACGCATGTCACCCAATCTCACCCTCCGCCTTTACGCCGCCACCGACGAAAACGCGGCGATCGAGCTGTGGCGGCGCACCTGGCAGCACCATTTTCCGCACATCGACTTCAACGCGCGCGTGGCCTGGTGGCGCGAGCGCTGGCGCCAGGAGCTCATCCCGGTCGCGCATGTGGTGGTGGCCGAGCAGGACGGCGCGCTCGTCGGCTTCGTCACCGTCGACCCCGCGACCCTCTATCTCGACCAGATCGTGGTGGCGCCGGAAGCCTGGGGCTCAGGGATAGCCGACGCGCTGCTGCAAGAGGCCATGCGACTGTCGCCCAAGGGCCTCGATCTGCTGGTCAACAAGGACAACGCCCGCGCCATCCATTTCTACGAGAAGCACGGCTTCTCTTACGCGGGCGAGGACAAGAACCCGGTGTCGGGCAAGCCGGTGAACAGGATGAGCTGGCGGCCGCAATTCGCCTCATCTTGAACAGCGGTTTGAAACAGCATTGTCCGCTTTACCCCCAAAAGCGACCATTTAGACCGCGAAAAAACGCGGCTAGTGGACAAGTGCGTACAGCGTGCCTAAGACGACGAAAATCGCTGCGATGCCGCAAAATAATTCCGGCCCGA